>Ga0335071_10005420_pt1 | contig 13237 bp, 7 predicted proteins | sample Lox_Sample_15_FD_206724 | JGI IMG/M metagenome (GOLD analysis project Ga0335071, IMG submission 206724) | Soil microbial communities from Loxahatchee National Wildlife Refuge, Florida, United States - Lox_Sample_1.5 | ecosystem: Environmental > Terrestrial > Soil > Wetlands | place: USA: Florida...
ATATCTTCCCTTACAACTTCGGAGTCTGTGGAACTTGCAGGAGCCGCTACTGATCTCGGATGTTCGGGACTCATGGTCTTGCCGCCGTATGTTTATCTGGGTGACTGGCGCGAAATGAAGACTCATGTCGCAGCCGTGTTTGGAGCTACGCCGCTCCCGTGCATGCTATACAACAATCCAGTGGCCTATGGAACCGACTTCCTCCCGGAACAGATACAGGAATTAGCGGTAGAATTCGAAAACTTCAAAGCAGTAAAGGAATCCAGTACTGACGCGCGTCGAGTCTCGGCAATCCGTGCTCTCGTAGATCAGCGACTGGAAATCTCGGTTGGAGTAGATGATGCGGCTCTCGAGGCGATTGGAGTCGGCGCAACGGGATGGGTTGCCGGCTTGGCAAATGCCCTGCCTCGCGAATCCGTGGAGTTGTTCAACTGCGGTATTCAAGGGGAAAGTACCAGGGCGTTCGAGTTGTACCGTTGGTTTCTGCCATTACTCAGAATGGACACGGTACCCAAGTTCGTTCAGTTGATCAAATTGGTGCAGTCAGAAGTTGGGATGGGGAACTCGCGAGTACGCCCTCCTCGACTTAAACTTGCGGGAGTTGAGCTTGAACAGGCGGGAACCGTTATCCGAGCGGCATTGCGAACTCGTCCGGAGTTGGCAAGTTCGTATGCATTACATGACCGAAAGTGAACTCCAGGGGGAATGTGATGGAAGGATAGCCGGTCCACTCCACTTCAGCGAATACAGAGATTCCCGTTCATATGCTCATGACCATCACCCGCCCTAGGCGGTTCAACACGAATTAGGAAACACAATCGGTGTTCAAAACAACTGGCGTCGGCCTGAGCCACGATATTGAATTCGCTCCTTTCTACCTACTGCCTAGCGGAAGATAGGAAGTTTGCGGCTGATCATGTAGCTCCCCCGTCGCTCTCCAGCCTGATCGTTGTTGCAGCATTGAAGTTCCTACCACTCGCTCCGTCATTGTTGTATCCGTGAGATCGTTATCGCCCGCGACTGAAGGTAGGACGCCCAGTGAACGGCAGGGGGTGCCGTATTTGGGCGGATACTGACGAGATCCTCGGTGCGTAGCATTGCTTCGTCACGTGGGGGGCAGTTTGGCCACCACTCTACGTGGGTTTGGCGCGCTAACAACGATAAGAAAAGGCGAGCGCACGCAAGTCCGTGCTTGGAAGGGGCCTGCCCTGTTTTGCGGTAGTTAGAATAAGACACATCTTCTTGATCCCGGTGCGGAAACAATAGCAGGATCCTGGCGTTTGCCCGCATTGAGTAATGTGAAGCCATCCAGATATCGTCGGCGACCGGGCGTTTTTCTACTTCGAAATTCGTGCCCGGTTCGACCTCTGCCAGAAACCCCTCGATTCTCACGGAATGGATCACATGGGCTTCAACCTTTACCCATTGAAACGTTTTTTGATCAATCCATAGTGTCCCTTGCATTCCAGTGAGCACCTCACTGTCACGATCGGGAGGCTTATAGCCATGTCGGGGTGTCGCTTTGAGCACATATACGTTGAAGCCACTAAGAGTTCGTTTGCCGACCAGATGAAAATCGAAGCCGGCCGTCATTTGCTGAATAAGCGTATGATCGCGCTTCCGTTCGGCCTCATATTTACCGATTCTCTTGGCTCGTTCGTCGGTAGATTCATGTTGACGTTCGGAGACGGCTCTCTGGTACTTGTCCTGCTCTTCTTTTTGCCTTGCACCAGTGAGACTGTGCCCGTTTACCGCGATCAGTCGCTCATATGGAGAGCCAGATAGCATCGTGACGTCATAGGTCTTATCTCCATCCTTGTTGCGATCGCGCTCGAAATCATCGAATTGAGGGACGGCTGCCCAATCCCGCTCATTGGCCTCCGAGGAACGCTGAATGATACTCGCAACATCGTCTTGGGCAATTGCAGTACGAGGTGACAGCAGAATTAATGCCGTGACTGCAACAAGACTAGCCACACCAATCAGGATCGTTTTCACCCGTGCCTCGAAGCGAAGAATAAAGCCGCGGCAGCTATCGCCAGACCTGCGCCAATCCATCCGCGTCCCAGGCTTGCTTCTACTTCCCAACTGCGCTCATGCGCCCGACTGTCAAATGCGCCGTGCGCGCCATGGTCCCCGTTCACCGGTTGCCACAAATTGTCAGGTCGATCAGGATCTTCTGGTTCACAGGTCTGTTGTGAGGCAAAGCCAGTTTTGCCAAGATAGTGATCGAGCCAACCAGGCGCGACCTTGTTGCCGACAATAGCTTCAACCGTCGGCCAGCCAGCGTAAATCTCTCGCCGCGAATGATGGGCCGCCCACCAGATTGTCTTCGCGCCAACCTCAGGCTGAAATATGGGAGGTACGGGCTGAGCCTTATTTTTTAAGCGGCTCTTGACCCACCCAAATTGCGGGGTGTTGAGAGCCGGCATCTGGACCATCGTGATGCGCACGCTGCTTTTGTCATGAATCAACTCGCAACGCAACGAGTCTGTAAATCCAGCAATGGCATGCTTGGCCGCACAATATGCTGATTGCAGAGGGATGCTTCGGTAAGCCAAAGCGGATCCGACTTGAACAATCGTGCCACGATCTCGTGGCAACATACGTTTCAAAGCCGCGAGTGTGCCGTAAACAACGCCCAGGTATGTCACCTCCGTTACCCGCTTGTATTCCTCCGGCTTCATCTCCCGGACAGGTGAAAACACAGAAGCCATTGCATTGTTGACCCAGATGTCGATTGGCCCAAACTCCTGTTCGACGGATGCGGCTGCACTCTCGATTGCATTCGCATCCGCAACGTCGAGCGGAAGTACGATAGCTCTTCCGCCAGCGGATTCGATCTCGCGCTTGGCGGCTTCAAGTCCATCGACACCACGCGCGATCAATCCGACGCGGGCACCGCGTCTCCCGAACTCGCGCGCGGTGGCCCGGCCCAGACCGGCTGATGCTCCCGTTACTACGACAACCTCATTCTTCAAATCCCCACCATCCGTTTTGAAATTCCAGCTAGATGAGTTCCCGCACCTGGTCGGAGATTGTGGTCAGCGCAATTTTCTTGCGGTTTGGTTCCCCACGCGCCAAGGATTCTGCAAAGTGCAAAGCCTGCTCTGCCTTTACCTTTGCCGGCATCGGCGGCTCGAATGGGTCGACCGATGCTTGCAGAACCGCCGGTCCCGGAGCAGCGAGGAATTCTTCCAGTGTTCGTCCGCAATCTGCCGGGTCCTCCACGCTGAAGCCAATGCCGCCGCACGCGTGAGCGAAAGCTGCGAAATCGATGGGATGCAGATCGACACCATACTCAGGGTTTCCTAGGAACACCATCTGTTCCCACTTGATTTGTCCAAGTGTGTTGTTCTTGATGATCACCACCTTGATGGGAAGCTTGTACTTGACCGCCGTCACAAAGTCGGCCATCAACATCGAGAAGCCACCATCGCCAACAAATGCCACGCATTGCCGATTCGGATACGCCACCTGTGCGGCAATTGTGTAGGGAAGTCCTGGTGCCATTGTTGCCAGAGTTCCTGACAGAGTATGCATCTGCCCACGACGCGCCAAAATATAGCGAGCCCACCAGGTAGCGATCGTCCCACTGTCGCAACTCACAATCGCATCATCTCGTAGCCGCTTGCCAAGCTCCCACGCAACAACCTGCGGTTTTATGGGTTTGTCAGCCCGAGTAGCCCGTTTTTCCATGAGTTCCCACCAGTCTTTCATTCCAGCCTGTGCTGCCTGCAGGAACTTCCGTTCCTCTTTGCGCTTTAAAAGAGGGATCAATTCTCGTAGTGTGTTTCTGCTATCGCCTACCAGTCCGACCTCGACGGGATACCGAAGTCCAATTCGTTTTGGGTCCAGCTCAATCTGTATTCCTTTGGCCTGACCCGGTTTCGGCAGGAACTCGATATAGGGGAAAGATGTGCCAACCATCAGCAATGTGTCGCAATCTTCCAACGCCTCTTGGGAAGGCCTGGTTCCAAGAAGTCCGATGCCGCCCGTTGTATACGGGCTATCGTCGGGCACGGCTGCTTTTCCAAGCAGAGGTTTTATGATTGGCGCGCCCAGTAGTTCCGCAGCTTTTTCCAATTCATCCGTTGCGTTTAATGCCCCTCGGCCGGCAAGAATGGCGGCCTTTGTTCCTTCGTTAAGAATGTCAGCTGCTCGTCGCAAGTCGCCATGATCTGGCAGACGAGAGCTACGCGCATAAACATCAGAAGTGTGGTGCGCTATGTTGCGTTTCGAAGCTTGTTTCTTCTTAACCTCTTTTTCTTGCAGGTCAACCGGAAATGTGATGTGTGCCACTCCGTGATACGCAAGGGCCGTTCGACAGGCCAAGTCCGCAATGTTCTCCACGTGTGTCGGGCCCATGATGCGTTCGTTGAACACGGCAACATCCATAAAGAGCTTGTCCAGTGCTACATCTTGCTGGGTGAATGTTCCGATGAGATCATGGAACTGAAGGCCGGTAATGGCCAGGACAGGCTGATTGTCGAGTTTGGCGTCATAAAGGCCGTTAAGAAGATGAATTCCCCCCGGACCCGAAGTAGCCAGGCATACACCCAACTTGCCGGTAAACTTGGCATAGCCACACGCCATGAACGCCGCAGCTTCCTCGTGACGCACCTGAACGAATCGGATCTTCTCTTCGTGCGTTCGGAGGGATTCCATGATCCCGTTGATTCCGTCACCCGGTAATCCGAAAACAACTTCCACGCCCCAGTCCAAAAGCGTTTCAATCAATACATCAGCCGCAGTCATGAATTTCCTCCGAGCAAATCAGAATCTTCGGTTGTCGTAGTTCTGATGCAATCTTGATCGGGGCAGTCCACTCCTCGAAGAGGTTTTCTTTCGACGGATAAACAGAAAGGATCGGGTCCGATCATTCCTCGTGCATGAGTCCACAATTTTTGTAACTTATCAGCCCACCTCTTTCGCCAAAAAAATCATCTCTACAATGCTAGGTTCGAACGTTCTGCTGCGGCGAATCAATACCGTATTCACTGCACTGGGGATCCATACCTGTTAAAGGAGCCGATTGCCACGTCACCTTATGTCTTGATCGACCGAATTGAAGTATCCATCTACAAAATGCCGACGGATCTTCCTGAATCCGACGGTACCCTGGAATGGAACTCGACGACGTTGGTTCTAGTTCGTTCTCACGGCGGAGGTAAATGGGGACTCGGTTATACCTATGCGGATAGCGCGACTGCGGCGCTCATCCATGACAAGTTATCGCATGTCGTGAAAGGCCAGGATGCGATGGCTCCAGCGCTCAATTGGAATGCGATGGTGTCCATCACGCGCAATCTGGGCCGGCCTGGGATTGTGTCAATGGCGGTCTCAGCGGTCGATATTGCAGTCTGGGATTTAAAGGCCCGCCTGCTGAATCTTCCATTAGTGACGCTGTTGGGCGCCGTCCGCAAATCTGTGCCTATCTACGGCAGTGGCGGCTTCACCTCATATTCGGACGAGCAACTCAAAGATCAGTTCAGCGGATGGGTCCACGCCGGAATAAAGCGCGTGAAGATGAAGATCGGTCGCAATGCCCCAGATGATGTTAGAAGAGTCGAAGTCGCCCGAGAAGCAATTGGCCCTGATGTCGAACTGTTTGTCGATGCGAATGGGGCCTACAGCCGAAAGCAAGCACTCGATCAGGCTGAGATGTTTGCGGACAAGAATGTTAGCTGGTTTGAAGAGCCTGTGTCTTCCGATGACCTCGAAGGTTTGCGCTTAACACGGGACCGTGGACCGGCAGGCATGGACATAGCCGCTGGCGAGTACGGCTACGATGCCGACTATTTCCGCCGAATGCTCGCAGCAGGCGCCGTCGATGTCTTGCAAGCCGACGCAACCCGATGCGGAGGTATTACAGGCTTCCTTCAGGCGTCAGCCCTGTGTGAAGCGCATCACATTCCGCTCTCCGCCCATACTGCTCCATGCGTGCATACCCACCTCGGATGTGCCGTAAGTCCACTGCGTCACCTGGAGTATTTCCACGATCACGTTCGCATTGAAGAAATGTTCTTTGATGGTGTCCGCTCGCCTGTGAATGGAGAACTCTCTCCTGACCTTTCGCAGCCGGGGATGGGAATCGAGTTCAAGCGCGCTGATGCTCAGCGCTTTGCAGCCTAAGGAGGAATGATGTCTGCCAGTCGTGTTCCGCTAGTTGCCCCGGAGGAATTGAAGCGATCGTGGCGGAACGTTTCGCAAAAAGTTGACGTTGCCGAATTAGAAAATGCCTTACGAGACGTGGTCACGGGGGAGGTTCGCTTCGATTCAGGAAGTAGAGCGCTCTATGCGACCGATGGCTCAAATTACCGCCAAGTTCCTATCGGCGTTGTGATCCCCGAGACCAAAGAGGACGTGATTCAAACTGTCGCGATGTGTCGTCGTTTTGGCGCCCCATTGCTGTCGAGAGGGGGCGGCACAAGCCTTGCGGGGCAGTGTTGCAACGTTGCAGTGGTCATAGATTGGTCGAAATACATGCACCACATCGTGGAACTTAATCCCGAACAAAAATACGCTCGAGTTCAGCCAGGGACCATCTGCGACACACTTCGCAACGCGGCCAAGCCTCACACTCTGACCTGGGGACCGGATCCTGCGACTCACGACCATTGCACTTTCGGAGGCATGCTGGGCAATAACTCGTGCGGTGTCCACGCACAAATGGCGGGCAAAGCTGGCGAGAACGTCCTTTCTATCGACATTCTTCTCTATGACGGCACACAAATGACAGTCGGATCGATGAATGACCAGCAACTGGACGCAAAGATTGCCCAAGGCGGCCGAGAGGGGAGCATCTACGAACAACTAAAATCACTCCGCGATCGGTACGGAAAGCTGGTTCAAGAAAGATACCCTCGTATTCCCCGGCGAGTATCCGGCTACAACCTCGATCATCTACTGCCCGGAGAAGATGGTTGTTTCAATATTGCCCGCGCGCTGGTTGGAAGCGAGAGCACGTGCGTGACGATCTTGGAAGCTGAAGTCCGGCTCGTCTTTAGCTATCCCAAGCGAGTTCTTCTCGTTCTAGGCTACCCCAGCATCTACGACGCTGGAGATCACGTTCCGAAGATACTGGAACACAAACCCATCGGTTTTGAAGGTCTCGACAATTTCCTGATCAACAACGTCAAAAAGAAAGGTATGCCCCAAGTCGACGACCTTTCCATGCTTCCGGAAGGAAAGGGATGGCTAGTTGTGGAGTTTGGTGCAGGCTCCATCGAAGAAGCGGAGCAACAGGCCCGAACCGCTATGGCTGCTCTCGAAGGTGCGGGCGCACCTGCAATGAAGCTCTTCATCGATGAGTCCGAGCAACAAAAAGTGTGGGATGTCCGTGAGGCGGGCCTGGGTGCGACTGCATTCGTGCCAGGAGAGCCGTTTACTTGGGAAGGATGGGAAGATTCGGCAGTCCCTCCTGAGAAAGTCGGAAGCTATCTGCGCGACTTATGCAAGCTTTACGAAAAATACGAGTATCGGTCTGCACTCTACGGTCATTTCGGCCAAGGTTGCATTCACTGCCGAATCAATTTCGATCTCATGAGCGAACCGGGAATTCGCAAATGGCGCTCCTTCATGGACGAGGCCACCGACCTTGTCACTAGTTACGGTGGATCGATCTCAGGTGAGCACGGCGACGGACAATCGAAAGCCGAATTCCTTTACAAGATGTTTGGGAGCGAACTGATCGACGCCTTCCGCGAGTTCAAGACAATTTGGGATCCCGATTGGAAAATGAATCCGGGAAAGATAGTCGATCCGTACCGCATCGATGAAAATCTGCGCCTTGGCGCCAACTACCATCCTTGGGATCCTCCGACGTATTTCAAGTTTCCCGACGATCATGGCAGCTTTGCGCACGCAGCCTTGCGGTGCGTGGGGGTAGGGAAGTGCCGTCGCGAAAATGGCGAAGGTCGACAAGACACCATGTGCCCGAGTTACATGGTCACTCATGAAGAAATGCACTCGACTCGCGGTCGCACGCACCTTCTCTGGGAGATGCTGCACGGCGATGTGATCGGCGACGGATGGCGCGATGAACACGTCAAGGAAGCTCTGGATCTTTGTCTTGCTTGCAAAGGCTGCAAAGGAGATTGTCCGGTTAACGTGGATATGGCCACGTACAAAGCGGAATTTCTGGCGCATTACTGGGAAGGAAGAGTTCGCCCCGTCTATGCCTACGCTTTTGGATGGATCGACAAATGGGCCCGTTTAGCATCTATCGTCCCAGGGTTCGCCAATCTCTTCACTCAAGTGCCGGGCTTACGAAATGTAGCAAAGATGGCTGCGGGTATTCCACAGCAACGTCAAATTCCAGCCTTTGCGGCGCAAACATTCCAGTCATGGTTCCGCAACCGCAAGCCACTGGCCGAGCCGCACAGCACGAATGCGCAAAGAGTCCTCCTTTGGGCTGACACATTCAATAACTACTTCATGCCGGAAACCGCTCAAGCTGCGGTCGAGGTTCTTGAAGCCGCTGGCTGCAAAGTCGAGGTTCTCAATCGACATCTGTGCTGCGGGCGCCCGCTCTATGACTACGGGTTTCTTGATATGGCCCAGTCATACCTCCGCCGGAACCTCGAGGCGCTCAGGTCGCATATCTCTGCAAATACCCCGATGGTTGTTCTGGAGCCAAGTTGCTGCTCAGTCTTCCGGGACGAGTTGAAAAGTTTGTTTCCCGAGTCGCAGGAGGCGAAGCAGCTTGCCGAGAACACTTTCACACTCTCCGAGTTTTTCGAGAAAAAGCTTCCGGACTATCAACCGCCGAAAGTTGACCGGAAGGCCATCGTTCAAGGGCATTGCCATCACAAAGCAGTAATGCGGCTCAAGGAAGAGGACGCCTTGATGGAGAAGATGCACCTGGATTATCGAGTTCTGCAGTCTGGCTGCTGCGGAATGGCTGGTGCTTTCGGTTACGAAAAAGATAAGTATCAAGTTTCTATTGCTTGTGGTGAACGGTCATTGCTCCCTGAAGTGCGCAAGGCACCTGTGTCGACCATTGTTGTGGCGGATGGATTCAGTTGCAAAGAACAGATCGCACAAGAAACGAACCGCCATGCGCTGCATTTGGCAGAAGTGCTGAAGCTGGGCCTTAATCATCGAGATCCACATCCCACAACAATGTACCCGGAAAGCTACTTCGTAAAGCCTCGCAGGGCTGCGCAGCGGAAATCTATGGTACGCGCGGGCGTGGTCGGAGTTCTTGGCGTCGCTGTTTTCGGTCTGGCATGGTTGAAACTCAGGCGACGATGAGCCAGGCAGGCTTCAATGTTTTTCATTCGCAAGTTGTGAGAGTGCATGCAGAATTGTCATCACAGATCATTGGTCAAAATCAGTCCCCGCCCCAAGACCGTCTACTGCAGTCAGGGGCGGGCCGTACTTGCCACCAATCTTGATGGCATGATCATAGATTTCCCAAGGCATGGTTTCTTTGTCGGTGAAACGCGGCTTTTATCGCGTTATCGATATCTGGTAGATGGCAAGCCGCCGCAAACTGTGGCGGTTTCGACCGTGGAACAGCACTCTTGGCTCGGATATTACATTACCCCTGCGCCGGGCGCTAAATGGAAGCAGGATACGGGCTCCGGCGAGATGGAGCAGTCGTCCGAAGAAACAGTTGAGTTGAAGGTGTCCCGCACCGTTGGATGGGGTGTCCACGAAGACATCGATTTCATCAACTTTACCCAACGGGCAGTGAAGTTTAAATTCGAGATTGAAATTGATGCTGATTTTGCGGACCAGGCGGAGACGTTTCGACGAAAACAACGAGGTAAGCTAACTTGCCGGTGGAGACCAATCTCCTCGCGGCACGCGGAGTTGACCTACGACTACCGCGCTGCCCACCGTTATTCGCATCAAGGAAATCATGGCGTTGCGCGCCTGCATAGATCCATTGTGGTGGGCGTTGAACGCGCGGGATCATCCCCCTCTTTTCGTGACTCCAAGTTAACTTTCGAAGTCGATCTGCAGCCTCATGGTTCTTGGCATACCTGCATCAAATTCACTCCGGTTTTCGACGGCCAGCAAATGCCACCCCTGTATGACTGTCACCAATTCTTTGGAACGCGCAATCAGCTCGATCGCAAACGTGAAATCTTCCTGAACGAGGCCACTCAGTTCAAAGCAGACGAGGCCCATCCGAAGTTGGCATCCATCGTCGAGTCGGCATTGACTCAGGCGACTCACGACCTCTCAGCCCTGCGGTTGTTTGATATGGATCATGGAGATCGGTCATGGGTTACGGCAGCAGGTCTTCCAATTTACATCGCGCTGTTTGGTCGCGACACTCTCACAGCAGGGTGGCAGGCGTGCGTGGTTTCAACATCCATGGCAGACGGAGCTCTTCGTGAACTTCCCAAATGGCAAGGGAAGGTCGAAAACGATTGGAGAGACGAGCAACCGGGACGAATGTTGCACGAGGCACATAGTGGCCCACTCGCTATGCTTAACTACAATCCGCGTTCTCGTTACTACGGCGCGGCTACAACCTCCTCCTTTTACCCGGTTGTCCTTTCTGAGTTGTGGCACTGGACGGGAGAAGGGCGGGAAATCAAAACTTTGCTGGAGCCCGCAGTCCGCGGTCTGCAGTGGAAGGATAACTATACGGACCTCTTCGGCGATGGCTTCTATGACTACCAGTCTCGTTCATCGCAGGGAAACAAGAATCAGGGATGGAAAGATTCTGGCGATGCCATAGTTTATGAGGATGGGCGGCAAGTCGATCCTCCGATTTCAACATGCGAAGAGCAAGCCTTTGTATACGTTGCGAAGCTCCGCATGTCAGAGATGTTGTGGTTCATGGGAGATCATGACCTGGCGCGTCGATACTTCCATGAAGCCTCGGAGCTAAAAAAGCGTTTCAACGATCGCTACTGGATGCCGGACAAGAAGTTCTTCGCCCTCGGCCTGGATCCAAAAAGGAAACAGATCAAGTCGATCAGTTCCAACCCTGGACACTTGCTAGCCTGTGGAATTGTAGATAAGGAATTCGCCAGACTGGTCGCCGAAAGGCTTCTGCAAAGCGACATGTTCAGTGGCTGGGGAGTCCGTACGCTTTCATCCGACCATCCGGCTTACGATCCGTACAGCTATCACCGCGGATCCGTATGGCCCGTGGAGCATGGAAGCTTCGCGATGGGCATGATGCGTTTTGGTTTGATTAAGGAACTGCATACCATCGCCCGCGCGATTTTCGAAGCCAGCACGCTTTTCGACTACAATCGCCTACCAGAGTGCTTCAGCGGTCATCCGCGCGACGATCAACATCCATTTCCAGCCCTGTATCCGAAGACGAACTGGCCCCAGGCATGGTCAGCCGCAAGTGTATTTGCGATCATGCAGGCGATTTTGGGCCTCTATCCTTTTGCTCCCACCAATCTGCTTCTTCTTGATCCGCAGTTGCCGGACTGGCTGCCAGAGCTTTTCGTGCGAAATCTGCATGTTGGCAAGGCAATGGTTAGCATTCGCTTTTATCGAAAGGGTAAGAGCACGCACTTCGATGTGCTCGAAAAGCGCGGCCGGCTGCATGTGTTGAGGCAACCGAGCCCGTGGTCGCTCACGGCAGGAGTGGGAGAACGGTTGAAAGATGTGATGAAAAGTTTGGTTCCGTGATTTCGCTCGCGACGAGCGGGACGCGAATCAGTTACGAATGACGGAGGTGCTGCTTGAAGAATCCAATCGGTCAGAAATGCTGGGCCATCGCCGAAGGCTATATTCCGGAAACGAGCCACGGGCCCGAACCCGAAATGACCAGCCACGAAACGGCTTGTCTGCTCAATGCTTCGGACCGGGACGCCCATGTGCAGATCACAGTTTACTTCTCGGACAGAGACCCGGCGGGACCTTATCACGTTACAGTGCCAGCCAATCGAACGAAGCATCTGCGCTTCAACGATTTGAGGGATCCCGAACCGATCCCCAAGGGAACGGACTACGCCAGCGTAATCGAGGCCGACACTCCAATCGTCGTGCAGCACACTCGCCTGGATTCGCGACAGAATGCCAACGCACTCCTCACCACGATCGCATACGCGAGCTCGGAGTAGTCGATCAGGAACCCCAAGAGAGTGACTGTATTGATGTTGAGAACGATGCGGATGTTTCGAATAATGCGATCGACTCGGCTTGGCACGTGACTATCGGCTGGGGTGATCCGCCGTATAGGCATGGCAGCATGGTTTCTGCACCGGCGTGAACTCCATAATTTCTACTCTGGTACCGTCCGGGTCGTAGGCGTCTAGGCTATCTTTTCCGTCGCGCCCAACCTCCGGGCCGTCGAAAGATCGCAGTCCGCTCGCCCGAAGCCGTTCCGCTGCTGCGTGTACATCCTTAACGCCGAACGAGAAATGGTTTTGCACACCGAGTTCCTTATGGTCGGCATCTGCAGGAATGTTAAGCATGTATTCGATCCAGTCGGTCCCGTCGGGGACTTGCAGTTCATACCAGTCGGTCCCGTCATCTTTGAAGCCTCCATACCAGTAAAGCCGAAAGCCCAGAAGGTCGACGTAGAAACGGTTCTCTGCAGATATGTTCTTGACAACAAATCCAGCATGGATCAGATGAGAACTGATTTGCCTGGATGAAGGCGCATTCTCTCCCCGAGGCGATGGTCTTTGCACGAAGGCAATGTGATTCCCCTCGGGGTCGCGAATTTGAAAAGACTCGGCACCGTCAGAAGTCTTCTGGATCGAATCCGGATTCGATCCGTGCGCGAGCAGGTAGGCTCGCAGGTGTGCGACGTCGTCCGTGGCAAACCCAGTTTCTGCCAGCCAACTCTTGTGCGAATCGCTCCTTGTTTCATCCGGCACTACCTCCAGCAAAAGCCGTGTGCCTGACGGACGTATCACATAGCAAATATCAGACCCCTTGTACTGTGGACAGCCAACCCGCAGCCCCAAAATATCAGAATAGAATTGCTCGGACTTTGCGACGTCGCTGACGTAAATCGTGACGTGGTCAATCCCTGTGATCCGCGGACGTTTCGATTGTTCCAGTGAGTCTGACGCGAACACAACGAGCTGAAATGCGAGGAACAGCGCGAGAAAACAAGCGGAAGATGCGAGGACAAAGTTAGCCTTAGATAAGCGAGTCATTGCGTGCAGAATTTTATCGCAGATAGCAAGCGGGTGCCTTGTTTTGATCGATTTTCTCTCCCCACGATTAACAATGAAGCTCACCACGAAGACTTGGTTGCACGTCACGTGTGGTCGCCCGTAGAGGTGAAACGAAAATT
>Ga0335071_10005421_pt1 | contig 13235 bp, 7 predicted proteins | sample Lox_Sample_15_FD_206724 | JGI IMG/M metagenome (GOLD analysis project Ga0335071, IMG submission 206724) | Soil microbial communities from Loxahatchee National Wildlife Refuge, Florida, United States - Lox_Sample_1.5 | ecosystem: Environmental > Terrestrial > Soil > Wetlands | place: USA: Florida...
AGCTCGTTCGACGCGAGGTACTTGCCGCTGATGCGGTCGAGCGCATAGTAGAACCCGTTGCGGTTGGCGAACAGGACCATCTTGCGGGGCTGGCCGCGGAACGGCAGATCCACCAGCACCGGCACTTCGGTGGAATCCCAATCGTGATCGTCGTGCGGAGTGAACTGGAAGTGCCATTTGAGCTTCCCGGTGTCGGCATCGAGGGCGAGCAGGCAGTCGGAGTACAGGTTGTCGCCGATGCGCACGTCGCCGTTCCAGTCGGGTCCCGGATTGCCTGTGCCCCAGTAGACCAGGTTGGCGGCAGGATCGTAGGAGCCGGTCACCCAGGTGGTAGCGGACCCGGTCTTCCAACTGTCGCCGGGCCAGGAATCATGGCCGGGTTCGCCGGGGCCCGGGATGGTCCAAAAGCGCCAGGCGCGATTGCCGGTCCGGGCTTCGTAAGCGTCGAGGAAGCCGCGCACGCCGTACTCGCCGCCTGCCATGCCGATCACGATCTTGTCCGAAAGCGCCAGCGGCGCTACTGTGATCGAGTAGCCCTGTTGGTAGTCGGCCGCGGCCACGTCCCAGCGGACGAGTCCCGTCTTGGCGTCGAGGGCGACGACGTGCGCATCGACCGTGCCGAGGAAGACCAGACCGTCGAGCAGGGCCACGCCGCGATTCACCTGACCGCAGCAGACCCGGATGTCGGCGGGAAGCGCGCGCCGGTATTTCCAAAGAGGCTTTCCGGTTCGTGTATCGAGAGCGGTGACGTCGCTGGGCGGCTCGGTCAGATACATCACTCCGTCGGCGACGAGCGGAGTGGTCTCGAACTTGTGCCGGGCAGGGATCTGATATATCCAGGCTACGCGCAGACGCGATGCATTGGCGGGCGTGATCTCGGCGAGGGGGGAATGCCGGTGGGCGGAGTAATTGCCGGAGTAAGTGAGCCAGTTCCCGGGCTCTGACTCCGCTTTCAGGATGCGCTGATAAGTCACCTGCGCCGCCAGGGGCGAGAGGGCGGCGACGAGCCATACAAGGAATCTCATTGTGCACCTCGCAGCGATACGAGATAGGCGACCAGGTCTTCAAATTCGGCGTCCGAAAAAGTGCCGCGATACGCCGGCATAGGTGTCTTCCCGCGGCTGCGCTTCAGGTTCGAGATCTCCTGCTTCCAGAAGGACAGGGGGCGCTCGGAGAGATCGCGCACCTGGATCGAGAAGGTGTCTTCGGCGAGCAGGATGCCGGAGATGCGCCGGCCGTCGCGCGTTTCGAGATCGACCATCTGGAAATCGGGCGGCGCGGCGGCCGCGGGATCGGCCAGCGTGCTGCGCAAAAACGCGGCCGAGCGGCGCAGTCCGATTTCGGTGAGCGGAGGGCCGAGGCCGCCGCCTTCAGTGCCCACGGCGTGGCACTTCAAGCAGCCTCCTTTATCGCGGAAGAGGCGCGCGCCGTTGGCGGGGCTGCCGGGGAGCTTTTCCGCTTCGGTTTGTCCGAGGCCGCGGACGAAAGCCGCGACCTGCCAGATTTCGCGGTCGTCGAGCGCCGAACCGCGCGGCATCTCCGTCCCTGGAAGGCCGTCGCGGATGACGGTGAACAACGCCTCTTCGGTGGCGGCGCGGGGCAACGCAGTGCGAGCCAGGTTCGGGCCCCGGCCGCCTTCGCCGGCCGGGCCATGGCATGGCGCGCAGTGCCCGCCGTACAATTGCTTGCCGCGTGCCAGGTCGGCCGGCGATGTGTATGGATTGTGTTCCTGCGCCTGCAGGGCCGGCGTTCCAGCCAGCAGAACCAGGATGGCCAGCATCACAGGCATTCCCCCCGACAGGCGGGAAGTATAACACAGCGGTTGAGCGGCAGGGCGCGCGTGAACGCGCCGACCGGAGCCTGATAGAACGAGCCTGATAGAATACGCTGCGGAGAGGACCATAATGCCGAAGAAAGTCGATCCGCTGAACAAGAAAAACTATACGGCCGTGACCGCTGCCCTGTGTGTCACCGACGTGAAAGCTGCCGCCAGTTTCTACCAGAAAGCCTTCGGATTTCAGAAGCGCGGCACTATGAACGGCCCCGACGGCAAGCCGATGCATACCGAACTGACGATACGGGGCACCACGCTGATGCTCGGTCCGGAGATCCCGGAGATGGGCGCGCGCAGTGCAAAGACGGTCGGCGCCTCACCGACGACACTGTACCTGGTCGTCGAAAACGCGGACAAGACCGTGGCCAAGGCCGTGAAGCTCGGCGCCAAGCCGCAAGGGCCGGTTGCCGACACGTTCTGGGGCGACCGCTGTGGACGGCTGGTCGATCCCGAAGGCTATACCTGGTACATTGCGACGCACATTGCCGATCCCACGCCGGCCCAGATGAAAAAGCAGATGGCGGAGGATATGAAGAAGTGGCAGGCGCAGCGGGAAGCGCAATCCGGCGCGGTCACAAACGCATCATGAGGGATCGGCACCCGCACGGGTGATTGGGGGGCGCCTGGCGGCTCTCCGGCATCAAGGGAGCCTGTTGGTCGCTTGCCTGGCACGGTGTCAGGGCAACGTGTCAAGGCAACGTTGCGCCGCGAGTGGGCCCCGGGCTATTATGACCTAGCCTTGTCACGATCCTAACCGGGTTCCGGGTAAGGCACGCTCGTAAGGAGGGACGTATGCGTGCAGCCGTGATTCTCGTTGCTGGTACTGCGTTGGCGGCGCCCACCGTCAGATGGGGCAACATCCCGTTGAGTTTCGAACCGAATCTGGGCCAGGCGCCGGCGGAGGTCCGGTATCTCGCCAGAGGCAGCACCTATACGTTTTATCTCGCCGGCGGAGAGACGGTGCTGGCGGCGCGGGACGAGCCGCCATTGAGGACCAGGTTATCCGGCGCCAACCTCTCGGCCCGGATCACGGGCGAGGCGCCGCAGGCGTCCACAAGCAACTATTTCGTCGGCAACGATCCGCGCAACTGGCACTCGTCCGTTCCGAATTACGGACGAGTCCGTTACGCCGGCGTCTATCCCGGAATCGATCTTGTCTATTACGGAAAAGACGGACACCTGGAATATGACTGGATCGTGGCGCCGGGCGCGGATCCGGCCAGGATCCGGATGACGTTTGAAGGCGCGGCCCAACTACGCATCGATAAACAAGGCGATCTGGTCATCAAGGCGGGCAACAGCGAATACCGGCATCGAAGGCCAGTGGTGTATCAGGAACTGGACGGCCAGCGTGTTCCGGTCGCGGGCGCGTGGACTGTGCGCGGTAAGGAAGGCAGCTTCCGCATCGGAAAATACGACCATGGCAACCCACTGGTGATCGATCCGCCCCTGGTGTATTCGACTTATCTCGGCGGCAACGGCCTGGATTACGCATACGCGGTTGCGGTGGATTCCATCGGCAACACGTATGTCACCGGGGGAGCGGGTTCGGCCAATTTTCCAACTACGGCTCCGCTGCAGAACAGCCTCAAGGGAGCAGAAGACGTCTTCGTGACCAAGATCAATCCCAACGGCTCCGCCAAACTCTACTCGACCTATCTGGGGGGCGGAGCGGTGGATGAGGGCCATGGGATCGCGGTAGACGTCCAAGGCAACGCGTATGTCACAGGAAGCACCGGATCTCTTGATTTTCCGACGAAGAACCCGATCCAGGCTACGCAGGGCGGATCGGGAGACGCGTTCGTGGCGAAGCTGAATGCAGCCGGGTCGGCACTGGTGTATTCGACCTATCTGGGCGGCATAAGCACCGATTCCGGTTCGGCTATCGCCGTCGACGCCGCGGGGAACGCTTACGTGGTGGGGAGCACATTTTCGGCGAATTTTCCGACGAAGAATCCGTTCCAGGCCGCGAAAGGCGCACAGGAAGACGCGTTCGTGGCGAAGATCAATGCCGCCGGGACCGCGTGGGTGTACGCGACATACCTGGGCGGCAACAACGTAGACGAAGGGAATGCAATCGCGGTAGACGCGGCCGGAGCAGCGTACGTCACCGGCTACACGGCATCCACGGATTTTCCGGTGGCCTCGCCCTTTCGAGGTTCCAACGCCGGCAGCGTGGACGCGTTCGTTACCAAAATCAATCCCGCGGGCTCGGCGCTGGTTTATTCCACTTACCTCGGCGGCTCCGGCACGGATTATGGGACAGGCATCGCGGTGGACTCGTCGGGCAGCGCCTATGTCACCGGCCCGGTGGCGTCGGAGGACTTCCCGCTGGCAAATCCGATCGATAACACGCTCGGAAGCCACGCCGTGGACGATGCATTTGTAGCCAAGTTCAGTCCAGCCGGCTCCGCCCTGGTGTATTCAACCTATCTGGGAGGGGGCTCGGAGGACGCCCCCTACGCGCTGGCGATCGATCAGGCCGGCAACGTCTACGTCACGGGGCGAACCAATTCGAGCGACTTTCCATTGACCAACCCGATTCAGACGGGACGGTTCGCGTTCGACATGTTTGTCACGGAGATCAACGCCGCGGGTTCGGCGAGGCTGTTCTCGACGTTCATTGGCGGCACCGGGAGCGAATCCGGCCGAGGCATCGCGGTGGACAAGTTGGGGAATATCCACGTAGCAGGGGAGGGAACGTCGACGGATTTTCCCATGGTGCGACCGCTTCAGGGCACGAATGGCGGGGGCAGCGCTCCTCAGGATGGCCTGGTGCTGCTGTTGGGCGATGCGGCGCCATCGAGCGGGCCGGTGATCACGTCGGCCAGCGACAACCTGATTGACGGGGGTGCGGTGGTGCCGGGCGGGTGGTTTTACGTGAAGGGTTCGGACCTGGCCGACGTGCAGCGGATCTGGGGCGGCAGCGATTTCACGGACTCGAATGCGCTGCCGACTAACTTGAACGGAGTGGAGGTGTGGGTGAATGGGGCCCCGGTGCCGGTATATTTCATCAGCCCCACCCAGGTCAATGCGCAGGCGCCCACCAATGTCAGCGGCTCGATGACGGTACAGGTGTTCCGCCTGGGTCTGGGGAGCAACATACTGAGCGTTCCGGTGGCACAAATCCAGCCCAGCCTCTATTACTACACAGTCAACTCGAAAAACTATGCAGCGGCGTTGTTCCAGGACTACTCACTGATGGGCGATCCGGCGGTCGTACCGGGAACGCATAAGGCCAAGCCGGGCGACATTATCCAACTCTACGCCGCTGGGTTGGGCCCTTCTCCTTCTGGAAACGTGGTCACGTCGCCGATACCGATTACCGGAGTCGGCGTGACGATTGGAACCGCGAGCGCCCAAGTATTGGCCGCTGCGCTGGTGGCCCCGGGGCAGTATCAGGTCAACTTCACCGTTCCGCAACTGCCCGATGGCGAATACCCGATTACGGTCTCGTCAACGGGCAAGACGTCGCCAGCCAACGTGGTATTCGAGATCGGCCAGTAAGGCGCGGAGATTGGCAAGACCTTTTGCCTGCCAGAGGTCAAACGTTCTACTATCGTTTGTGCCAGCCGATTCCGTCTCTGCTCCCCGCCGATTTGCGAGCGTCGTGGAGCGCCTGTTCGGGCTGAAGGAACGAAGGACCACACCGCGCATCGAACTGCTGGCGGGGCTCACGTCGTTTGTGGCCGCTTCCTATCTCGCGGTGGTGATTCCGAACACCCTCGCCACCGCGCATGTTCCGATTGCACCGGTGACCACCACTACCATCCTCATCTTCGTGCTTTCGACGGTGGGGATGGCGCTGTACGCCCGGCTGCCCTTTGTGGTGGGACCGGGCTTGGGCGGCGCGGCTCTGGTAGCAAGCACTCTGGCGCTGACGGAGGGCGTTCCCTGGCAGACCGGACTGGGGATCGCATTCTGGTCGGGAGTTCTTTTTTTCCTGCTCACGGTGGCGGGGCTGCGGGAAGTGGTCACGCGAGTGGTGCCGGCGGAGATCAAGGTGGCGCTTTCGGCATCGCTGGGGCTGTTCATTGTGACGCTCGGATTCCGCAACGCGGGACTGATCGTGACCAACTCGCGCGCCAACGCCTATACGCTGGGAAACTTCGCAGCGCCGGGCGCGATCGCCGCGCTCATCGGACTCGGCGTGGTCGTGTGCCTGCACATCCGGCGGGTGCCCGGCGCGATTCTGCTCTCCATGCTGGCGGCGACGCTGGTGGGAATTCCACTCGGCGTTACCAAGGTGCCTTCGCATGCTCTGGCGCTGCCGGCGTCCGTCTCCCCGGTGCTGCTCCAGCTCGATTTTTGGGGAGCTCTTCGGCCGGCCTTCTTCCCGTACCTGTTTGCTTTTTTCGCGGCGGAATTCTTCTCCACCATGGGCACCACGCTGGCTGTGGCCGGCGAGGCCAATCTGCTGGACGAGAACGGAAACATGCCCGGCATCAACGGGCCGTTCGTGGTGGACTCGATCGCAGCTACCATCGGGCCGCTGGCCGGGGTTCCGTCGGCCACCGCACTGATCGAATCCGCGGCGGGCGTCGAAGCCGGAGGCCGGACGGGGCTGACCAGCATCTTCACGGCGGGATGTTTCGCCCTGATGCTGTTCATCAGCCCGCTGATCCTGATGATCCCGCGCGAGGCGACGTCCCCGGCGCTGATCCTGGTGGGCCTTTCCATGTTTTCGAATTTGCGCAAGATCGACTTGAAGGACTTCACCAGCGCATTGCCCGCTCTGGTGGCCGTGCTGATGACGCTCTACGCCAATAATTTCGGGACCGGCATCGCCGCCGGGATTCTCAGCTATGTCTTCACGCAGGTACTGGCCGGAAGGGCGCGCCGGGTGTCCTTCGCTCTGTATGCCCTGACCGTGCCGCTTTTGTATTTCTTCTGGACGCTGGCTACGCGACACTGAGAGACAGATATGGGTACGGCAGAGTTGGATTCCACGCGGGTTCGCGCCATCCGGGCCGCGCAAGGGCTGGAGCCCTTCGATATTTTGCTGGCCAACGGCACGGTCCTGGACACGGCGACTTCGGAGCTACGCCAGGCGGACGTGGGCCTGGCGGGCGACCTGATCTCCAGCGTGCATCCTCGCGGGTCGCGGAACGATGCCGCGCGAACGCTGGACTGTACGGGCTGCATTCTGACGCCCGGCTTCATCGACATCCACGTACACTTCGAGAGCTCGCACATGACCCCGGCGAGGTATGCCTCGGTGGTGGTGCCGCAGGGGACCACCACGATCTTCTACGACCCGCACGAGCTGGCCAACGCGCTCGGCCTGGACGGCGTGCGATATGCGATCGAAGCCAGCCGCAATCTGCCGCTGCGTTTCATTTGCGCAGCGCCCTCGAGCGTTCCTTCGGCCCCCGGACTGGAGATGTCGGCCGCCGACTTTGCCGGGGAAGAAATGCAGGAGATGCTGGGGTGGCCGGAGGTCGCCGGTGTGGCCGAGGCGATGGACATGAACGGCATCCTGAGCCTGAGCCGGCGCATGAGCGAGATTCTGGAGGCCGGGCTGCGATCCGGCAAGCTGATCGAAGGGCACGGCCGCGGGCTCACGGGCGCGCGGCTACAGGGATACGCTGCTTCGGGCGTGAGCTCGGACCACGAACTGACTTCCGGCGAGGATGCGTTGGAGAAGCTGCGGTCCGGGCTGACCATCGAGGTCCGCGGGTCCCACGATTACGTGCTTCCCGGAATCGTGGAGGCGGTCAAGCGGCTCCCGCAGGTTCCTTCGACCATGACCATCTGCACGGACGATGTTCCGCCCGACTTTCTGGTGGAGAAAGGGGGAATGGTGGACGTGCTCCGGCGCTTAATCGGCTACGGCATGGACGCGGTGCAGGCCATCCGCTGCGCGACTCTGAACGCTGCAATCCGGCTGCGCCGCGGGGACCTCGGGATTATCGCACCCGGGCGGACGGCGGATATCGTCGTGCTGTCCGACCTGCGGAGTATCGCCGTGGAGCGAGTGTTCTGCGGCGGACGGCTGGCCGCACAGGGTGGAGAGATGCTGATCCCGGTGGAAGCGCCCGCCGTTTCCGTTCCCGGTGGAGGCACGCCGCTGCCGCCATTCAAGCTCGACGATTGCTGCATTTCGGTTCCCGGCATGCGGAATGGGCGGGCTGTCATACGTACCATCAAGGGCGCTCGTTTCGCGGTGTGGAGCCAGGCGGAGGTCGATGTGTGGGACGGATTCGCCGACCTGCCGCCGGGTTATGGCGTGATCCTGGTCCGGCACCGGCACGGCCGCCATGCGGCACCGGTGCAGCGCGCGGTGCTGGAGGATTGGGGCGAACCGCGCGGAGCGGTCGCGACTACCTATTCCCACGACTCGCACAACCTGGTCGCGATCGGCCGGCGGCCGGAGGACCTTCAGGCTGCCGCCAATGCGGTGGCGGCCTCGGGAGGCGGCATGGCGGTGGCGCGCGACGGCCGTATCACGGCGATGATCGAAATGCCGGTTGCAGGGATGCTCTCGGATGAGCCGCCCGAACGGATCGCCGAGGCCTACCGCCGCGTGCGCGAGGCTGCCGGCGAAGTCATCGAGTGGAAGCCTCCCTACCGCACGTTCAAAGCCCTGGAAGGCACGGCGCTGGCGTGCAACGGGGGGCCGCACCTGACGGACCTGGGACTGACCGACGGCACCTCGGGGGAGATTGTCGATCTGCTGATCGGCGTGAAGCCTTGAGCGGAAATCAACGTTCACCGCAGAGACTCGGAGACGCGGAGGAACGCGGAGAAATACCAAAAACAAAGTCAAAATCAGGGGGCGCGGCCAAGGCCGCTCACGGATTCTGGTTGGGCTTCGGCTCGGGCGGCGGGGGCTGGGTGAGCATCAGCGGGTTGTGCGCCTTGGGCGTGGGCCCGGTCATCAGGCGGATGAAGTCCTCCGCAAACTTCGGCATGTTGACGTCCATTTGCGCGCTCACCAGTTGCAAATCAAGAGCGGGCTTCACGCGGTCCGACCAGATCAACGTATCGCCGTATCCGGCGCCGTGGTCGAGGCTCACATCCATGTAGACCTTGCGGTCAGACGTGATCAGGCTGGGGTTCATCCACGCGGCGGCTGCCAGCTCATCCCACAGGTAACTGCGGCCCGGCCGCGCGTAGCGGGCCAGGTATTGCGCCACGGGGGTCTGCGCCCTGGCGATCTCTTTCATCATCTGCTCGCTGAGCTGGGTTTTCACGGAGACGTCCACGGTCGTGCAGACGACCGACGGCCAGTGGGCGCGCAGCGTGATGTGCGAGGCTTCGGGGTCGAACCAGAGATTGAACTCGTGCCGCGGGTTGGTGGCGAACTCGGGATTGTCGGTCTGCGGGTTGAGGCTGCCGCCCATGAACACGAGTCCTTTGCTCAACTCGGCGAACTGCGGATCGAGGGAAAGCGCCAGCGCCAGGTTGGTCATTGGGCCGCCTTCATAGACGGTCACTTCATGCGGATGCGCGCGAACCGTGCGGACCAGGAAATGGGCCGCATCCTCCGTCGCGGCCTTGATGGTGGGATTGCCTTCGCGCAAAGGCGGCACTTCGTAGGGACCGTGGCTGGTGGGACGCTTGCTCCATGCCCCCATGTAAACGATTTTTCCGAACATCTGCTGCCAGAGCTCGGTGGATTGCTGGGTTCGGACCAGCGGGAAGACGGCGCCCGGGACGACCGGTATGTCGGTCCGCCCGATCAGTTCGAGCAGGCGGAGGGTGTGAGACACTTCCTCGTCGCGCCAGGCGTCTCCCGTGACCACGGTGATGCCGAGCGGCTCCACGTCGGGCGATTGCAGGAGCAGCAGGATGGACATCATGTCGGTTCCGGCCGGACCCGCCGCGTCCTGATCGATCACGACGTAGCGCTTCGGCTGTGCCTGGAGGCTGTACGCCGCGAGCAGCAATCCCAGTAAGGCGGCGGTGCTGGTGAGAATTCTTTTCATAGCTTTCCTCAGGAAGTCAGGCGGCCGATGAGCATGCGCAGGAACCGGTCCACGTTGACGTCGGTGGCCACTTTCGCGTTGGGGCGGAACACGTCGCCGGGAGCTGCCGCGGGCGCATTTTCCATCGGCGGCGATTTGCGAATCGGCGCGCGCCGGTAGCCGACGGTCTCCCCGGCGGTGAACTCGCCGGCGGTTTCGACCTCGACGTAATAATCCTGCAAGGTCACGATGGTCGGATCGATGAAGGTGGCCACCGCGAGCGAATCGTGCATGGCCGGCCCGAGTGCCGCGGAGTTGGACTTGCGCATCCTGGTCATGCCGGCACGAACGATCTGGCCGGCGGCGCGGCTGATGGGGTTGGTCCCTGCCTCCAGCGCCTGGATTTCCTTTTCGCCCACCATGGCTTTGCGCGTGACATCCAGCCCCACCATGGTGATCGGCACGCCGGAGCGAAAGACGATGGAGGCCGCTTCCGGATCGACGTAGATATTGAATTCCGCCGACGGCGACACGTTTCCGCCGGAGAGCGATCCGCCCATGAGGGTGAGGTTGGGAATCAGCTTGGGCAGCTCCGGGTCGGCGCGGAATGCGAGGGCGAGGTTGGTCAGCGGTCCCAACGCGATGAGATTGATGGTGGAAGGAGCGCTGCGAACCACGCGGCGGATCAGCTCCGGCGCGCTCTCGGAGACCGGCTTGATTTTAGGATCCGGAAACACCACGCCGCCCAGTCCGTTCTCGCCGTGCGCGTAAGAAGCCGTCACCAGGCGCCGCAACAGCGGCTTGTCGGCGCCCGCGGCCACCGGGATGTCGGTGCGCCCGGCGATCTCGAGGAGCCGGAGCGCATTGGGAAGAGTCAGATCGAGCGGCACGTTCCCGGCGACCGGCGTGAGCGCCTCGACTTTCAGTTCGGGCGATTTCAGGGCCAGGAAAATCGCGAGCGCGTCATCCGTGCCCGGATCCGTGTCGATGATGATGCGACGCGGCGCACCGGCGCGCTGCGCTTGCATCGCGGGCAAGAATGTGCTCCCGGCCAGCCCTCCGACACTTCGCATCAAGAACCCCCGGCGTCTCATGCGGGTGCAATTCTCAGAAGATGTACTTTAGCGCAAACTGGATCTGCCGCGCCGTGTTGACCGTCGAGGTGATCTTCGCGAATGTCGCGGCGCCGAACGACGTTGCCGGCACCGCAAACTGCGCGTGGTTGAAGATGTTGAAGAACTCGGCCCGGAACTGGAGCTGGTGGGTTTCGGTAATCCGGAAGGGCTTGAACACGGAGAAATCGAAGTTTGTCTGTCCAGGACCGTAGAGCGTGGTGCGCGCGGAATTTCCCAGCGTGCCCACGGCGGGGGCGGCAAAGCAGTTGATATCGAACCACTCGCCCACGTTCGGATTGCTCAGCTTGCCGTCGCAGATATGGTTAGGCCGGTTGCCGATGCCGGTTCCGCTCTGGTTGGTAGCCATGGTCATTCCGAGCGGAAAACCGGTGTGCACGATGGTGATGCCGTTGACCTGCCATCCGCCGATCAGGGCCTCTTCCACGCCGTTCACGTGCGAAAGATATTTCTGGTTCTTGCCGAAGGGCAGCTGGTAGAGATAGCTGAGCGTGAAGTTGCTGCGCAGGTCGGTGGACCCCAGCCCCTTGTCGGAATTGGTATACGGATTGAGCGGGTAGTAGATCTGGCCGGGGTCGCCGGTGATTTCCTGCGACAGGCCGTTGGTGAAGGCCTTGCTGTAGGTGTATGCCGCGAGCAGATAGAGCCCCTTGGCCGCGCGCCGCTCCAGCTTCACCTGTAGCGAATCGTAACGCAGCCAGCCATGGCTGTCGGTGATCAGGATGTTGTTGTACTGCGGATAGGCGCGCAGGTTGCGCGGGTTGGTATACACGCCGGGAGGAGCCGAGTTGAAATTGAAGTTCTTTTCCATGAGCCGTGTCCCGTGGGTGCCTGCATAGGCCACGGTGAGCACCATGCTGCCCGGCAGTTCGCGCTGGACATTGAAGTTCCACTGCTGGATGCGGCCCAGCTTGTAGTTGACGTCCCAGGCATGCCAGTCGCCGGTGTAATTGGCCGGGCTGACCACCTGCCGGTTGTCCGGGAAGCCGGTGCTGAGAGTCCGCACCGGGGTCACGTTGTCGCTGGTGAACGCGTAGGCATTGGCGTACGGCGGATTCTGATAGGGCCCGGTGGTACCGCCCTGTGCGCCGACATCGTGGAACATCCCGTAGCCGCCGCGGAACACGGTTTTCTTGTCCGAGAAGGGCGTCCAGGCGAAGCCGAAGCGCGGCTCGATTCCGCTCCAGTCGGTATTCACGCCGATCGCCGAACCGGCGCCCTGCCCGGCGATCAGAACCTGGCCGGTACTGAAAATCAGGTTGCTGAAGCGGTCGTGCGCTTCCGTCATCGGCGTGGTGACGTCGTACGCCACGCCAATGTTGATTGTGAGGGTCTTACTGATGGCCCAATCGTCCTGCACAAACGGCCGGTACTCTTTCCAGCGGCGGCCGCGAACGGACCCGTTCAGATCGTCGTTGCGCGCCCCGGTGGTGGGCAGGCCGAGCAGCAGGCTTGCGACCGTATTGCCGCCGGTAGAGGGAACACCGGCGGAGTTAAGCGCCGCGGTGAACAGGTTGTTGAACGCGAACAGGCCGGCGAACGCGGTGTCGCCCAGTGTATTTTCCTGCATGGCGCGGAACAGGAAACCGGCGTGAAGGGAGTGCTGGCCTTTGGTGAGATCGACGGCGTCCGAGATGTGGTAGACGTTAGTGCCGCCCTGAAACGGCGCGAACTCCCGATCCCCAACCGGGTTGTAGCCGGTCAGGGTAAACATGCCCATCGAAGAAGTCTCCGGCGTCCCGAGGTTGGCGCCGGGAATCCCGAGCTTCTGCGACATATTGCTGCCATAGCCGACCGACCAGATGTAGTTGAACACGCGGTTGTAGCCGGCGGTGAACAGGTTGATCATGTTCGGCGAAAACACGTGGGTCTCCGACGCCGCGACATTGCGGGCGTGGGTGGAGTAGTTCGCGTTGCTCGAAAATCCGCTGGCCGCGCCGAATCCGGGCAGGCCGGACGGGAAGAAGCGGCTGGCGTTGTCCCAGGTGAAGCGTCCGAAGAAGCGGTCGTTGTCGCTGAAGTTGTGGTCCAGGCGGAAGTCCCAGAGCGCATCGTCGATTCGCTCCACCGGCGCCAGAAAATAGTTGTTGGCGAGGCGGTCCGTGTACACGGGCAGGGGATAGAGGTTTGCGAGCGCGACGCCGATCGGATTGAGGCGGTTTGTGGGGATGGTATTCCCGGGGAACGGGGTCCGCGGAGAGGTGGACGGATCGTAGATCGTGGTGTTGGCAAAGGGTTCGGTGAAGATTCCCTGCCGCTGCAAGCCGGTGGGCACGGTGCTCAGCGTAGGGTTCCCCTTGCGAATGGTGTTCACCTGAAAATCGGTGAAGAAGAATGTCTTGCTCTTGATGACGGGAC
>Ga0335071_10005423_pt1 | contig 13230 bp, 10 predicted proteins | sample Lox_Sample_15_FD_206724 | JGI IMG/M metagenome (GOLD analysis project Ga0335071, IMG submission 206724) | Soil microbial communities from Loxahatchee National Wildlife Refuge, Florida, United States - Lox_Sample_1.5 | ecosystem: Environmental > Terrestrial > Soil > Wetlands | place: USA...
CCACGTCCGATGGCCACGACGTTATAGCCGAATTTGTTAGCGAACTGGACACCCAGATGCCCCAGACCGCCGATGCCCTGCACGGCGACAAGATCGCCGGGCATCGCGCCGCTGTGGCGGAGAGCGTTGTACGTTGTGATTCCGGCATCGAGCAGGGGCGCAGCTTCCACATCACTCAGACCCTCTGGGATCGGCACCAGCGCTTCCACAGGCGCTACCATGTACTGCTGGTATCCGCCGTCATAGCTGGCGCCGGTTATCTTTACGTTTCGGCAATTGCGAAAGTCTCCGCGGCGACATTCGCGACAGGTGCCGTCGTGCCCGCCATGCCAGCCGACTCCGACTCGCTGTCCCGCCTCCCACACAGTCACGCCCGGTCCAACTTCGTCGATGATCCCGGCAACTTCGTGACCGGGGACACGTGGATATTGAATCCAGGGCAATACGCCCTCTGCGACGAGCACGTCACTGTGGCAGACACCACAGGCCTGAACTTTGATGCGCACCTGCCCTGCCTCCGCTTCAGGAATCTCACGCTGGACGATCTCGAAGGCTGCTCCAGGTTTGGAGATCTGAGCGGCTTTCATGGTGGCTACTGCTGGTTTTACAACGGTTAACGTTGCCATAAATCCCCCTAAGAATTTGTAAGTGCGACTGAATGATGAGCGGGAACCCCTGACAGTCGAGCTGAAACTGCGATCGTGACCGCGCGCCAATCTCGCATCTGCGGTCGCGGCGGACTGTCCACGAGTGGTGCATACCGTGTGAAAACGAAGTCGCGGTGTTTAGCCGGCTGATGACAAGCAAAGCAGGTTGAAGAGTTATTAGTTGTAAAGGTCCGGCCAGAAACTACAAAGGCGATTAAGCCAGAACGATCACCAGCGGTCTATTGGACGAACGTATCGATCGACACCAAAGTATCGGTTGGATATTGGGCCGCCACTAGTGGCATCCTTGCCGTAAATGGTAAGGCCAAAGATCCTTGTGGGGAGGATCGCCAAGGGGCGCAGCTACTCCGGCTATCTCTAGGTACGATCTCGTCCATCTTGCTCGGAGCATGGGAGGCGCATCATGCGGGAAATACCCTCAAGCTCGTCGACGAATGCCCAGCCATCTGCGCGCACGATAGCGCATCACTCCGGATTGACCGGTGATTGATAACCGCCGAGGTGCCCTTCACGATTTGTTCAGGTCGTCATCTTTCGAGTACTTGGTACCCTTGCCGGTCAGTTCCAGTGCCAGTCCCTTGTCTGTGAGTTGATACATCCACACACCGTCCGAAACCGAGACTGCGCCCTGCATCGATCCACCTTTTTCCGGGTCGGTTTTTGCGGCCGCCGAGGCTTGACCGCCGAACTCCCATCCGGAGTTCACAAACCCGTCGAAAGCCTTCTGATTGTCGAATACAAATATGACCTTGAACTTCTTGACTCCCATCCCAAGGCCAGCTTGGATCTCAAACATTCTCATGAAGGTCTCTGCCTTGTCGGGATTCTTGATGGCGATGCCTGCACCCTTCCCCGAGCCACCAAAAAGAATCTTTATCCCTTTGTTACTGAACACTGCGTATCCATAGGCCTTCTCAACGGCGGCTTTGGCCGAGGGCTCTGCCTTGTAAAGGCGGGCAAGGGTTTGTTGAGACATCTGGCGGATCTCGGTCCTCTCTTTCTCCTTCTCTTTTTCGTTGTCCGCGAACGCGACCACGGTAGTTAGACAAATGAGTGCAACCAGCAGCCGATTCAGCTTCATTGATGCCTCCTTGACCTTCGGCATGGGCGGATTGAAGGGCAGTCAGTCGCCCTAGGCGGGAACTTGAGATGAGGAGAGCGTCTCCCGGATCCATCCTACTTATCGAGCAAGCTGATCTGTAACTATCAGAACTGACAGGTTCTGTGGATGACAGTTTTGCGCCACGTCGTTCATGTCGGTTCTGAACCACGCCCGTCTTTACAAGTGGTGAAGGTCCTTCCGAGAGAGAGAAGCGGTCTGTAAGCACTAACAGTTTGGTTTCGCCTAGTGCCTGGTTACTTTTGACTCAACGTCACAGTTGGAGGGACCGTGAGAATCACGCGCCGTGTTACGCTGCTAGCCATCATTCCGTTCCTCTCCATTGCCTGTTTGTCCCAAAAAGTAAAAATAGGGCATGACAAGGGCACAGACTTCTCCAAGTTCAAAACCTACAGTTGGGACGAACCTGCCATGCCTTCCACAAGACCGGTTCTTTTCGAGGCGGTCGTGGCGCGTGTCGAGGTGGAACTAGGATCGAAAGGTTTGACCAGAATCCCAAAGGGTGGCGACCTCTTGCTCGTCCCCTCGGGTGGTCTGGATTTCGGTTTTGCCGGTCAGGCAGGCACCCCTTACAGCCCCACCTACAGCGCGGCGCCACCGACGATGAACGCGGGCATGTGGGTCGGCTCGACTGGCCCGTCCACCGCCGCCGTCTATGTTACCGAGGGAACCCTTGAGCTAACATTCGTCGATCGAGCGTTGAACAAAGTGGTCTGGTCGGGTTCCGTCAAACAAAAGCTAGACATGGAACAGAAAACCAAGTCGCTGGAACTTACCGACAAGGCGGTCATCAAACTCCTCAAACGATTCCCTCGAACGAAGTGAGCGCGGTTCGTCATAGATTGCTGCGCGCTGTCATAGATGGCAGTTCGCCAGACCGAAGGATGAGAGGAAAACTACAACAAACAACTGCCTAGGTCACCGCTGGCGGAAGCAAAAAACGAACCGAGGCCTCTAGTCGTTGGTGATCATGAAGTTCGTCAGATTCCAAGGGTTCTGATAGGTCTCGATCTCGACCTGCTTCTTTTTCTTGTTCATCGTTATTCTGCAGGCTGGAAGCACTGTGCCGGTGCCCTTGCCATCGGGGGTCAGATTCAACTCGATGGCGCCCACGCTGTAATCCGCTGAACGAGTTGAGTTGTAAAGCTCGGGGAACATGAGCCAGCGGTCGGTGACGAGCCGCAGTCTGCGCCCATTCTTCGATGGTAGCTCGATGATGTACTTCACGTCATTGCCTACACCGCCGCTAGAGAATCTGACTCGCCCTTTGCTCTTCATATCCTGTAGCGCGTCCACAAGGCCATCTTGTTTACGGGTTTTGAAAGCTTCGATCAGTCTCTGGCGATCCTCCTGGGTAGAAAACGACTCGATATAGATGTTCACATCGTACATCCTGCCGAGTTGCGTGCTTGTTCCCATTGCGGTTGCCTGAATGGTCATACGTCCCTGGCCGTGCACAAATGTGGACAAGCCAGCTAAGAGCAGCACAATGCCGATCATCTTGTTGCGAACGAGTAGGTTGAGATAGCGCATGGGTATCCTCATTCTCCAGGTGGACGGCCGTAGCATCCGCCGCATCCGCACTTTTGGCAGGCCACGGGCTCGACCGTCTTCGTCGACTCTAGGTAGGAATCTTCGAAATGAGAACTGGCAGTTGAAACAGCGGCAAGGGCAATTGAGAATTCAAGACGTGACCCACTATTCAGCAGCCAAGGGGTCAAAAAGCACTTAGTCCCCGCGCCCGAAACTGTTCGCACACATTCCGAACGAGTTCCGCTGACGGCGGTTGAAGGTCATGAAGTTCGTAATTCAACTTGAGTTCCTTCCATTTGAATCGCCCCATTTGATGGAAAGGAAGGACGTCAATGCGTTCCACATTGCCCAGTCCAGCAACGAATTCGGCGAGTTGGGCGATGTCAGTCATAGTGTCGGTCCATTGGGGGACAAGTACGTAGCGTAGCCATACCGAACGCCTGGACGCTGAGAGGCGACGTGCAAAATCGAGTACCGGTGCCACATCCATTCCAGTGAGACGCCGATGCAAGTCCGGATTCCAGCACTTGATGTCGAGCAAGATGAGATCGATGACGTCCAGGTCCTGATCGGACAGACGATGGCCGAGACTCCCATTTGTGTCCAGAGCGGTATGGATACCCATCTCTCGAGCGGCGCCGAGCAGTTTCACTGCAAAGCGATCTTGCATCAGCGGTTCCCCGCCGCTTAGGGTGAAACCTCCCGCCATTGTTTTCAGCCCGTGACGATATCTGCGTAACTCTGTGATCGCTTTGTCCAGGGTTATCGGGATTCCCTTGCTCAGGTTCCACGTATCGGGATTATGGCAGTAGAGACAACGGAATTGGCAACCCGTCGTCCAAGCCACAACGCGGACACCGGGCCCATCGACTGCCGACCCGGTTATGAACGAATGCAAAAATCCCATTTCTCCGCTTGCCAGTGCTGCTCGCACCTCGCTATCAGGAACGCTCCAGGCCCAGTTCCCGCGCAGTTCGAACGGGCTCTTCGCCTGCAGCGGAGGATATTGCATTTTATGAGCAAGGCTCACGTTAATCCCCGTGGAACGTTCGATTGATCACATCCATCTGTTGTTCGCGAGTAAGCCGGACAAAATTTACGGCGTATCCTGAAACCCGAATCGTGAGTTGCGGATACTTCTCCGGATGATCCATGGCGTCGAGTAGTGTTTCGCGATTGAGCACGTTCACGTTCATGTGGTAGCCAGTGACGCCAAAGAAGGCATCCAGCATGCCGCGAAGATTGCTCACGCGGTCTGCCGTGACTCGTCCAAGACCCTCCGGAACGAGCGTGGAGGTGAGGGAGATACCGTCGGCGGCATCGCGGTAGGGGATCTTTGCAACGGACGCGGCGGAGGCATGGATGCCGCGCTTGTCGCGTCCGTGCATGGGGTTGGCGCCTGGCGCAAAGGGCTCTCCGCGGCGGCGTCCGTCAGGTGTGTTACCCGTGTTTTTCCCATACACCACGTTCGACGTAATGGTCAGAATCGACTGTGTGTGCAACGCGTTCCGATACGTTGGGTACTTCCGGAGCTTGTTCATAAACGTCGTCGCAAGCCAGGAAGCCAGTTGATCAACCCGGTTATCATTGTTGCCGAACTGCGGAAACTCGCCTGTGGTCTCGTAATCCGTGATCAGACCTGTTGTGTCGCGAACAACTCTTACCTTTGCGTAGCGAATTGCCGACAAGCTGTCCGCGACCACCGACATCCCGGCCATTCCAAAGGCCATGGTTCTCATTGGAGCGTAATCGTGGAGTGCCATCTCCAGACGCTCGTAGGCGTACTTGTCGTGCATGTAGTGGATAACGTTCATGGCATTGACGTAGACACAAGCCAACCAGTCCATCATCTTTTCGAATTTGTTGATGACGTCGTCGAACTCAAGATACTCGCCCCGAACGGGCTCGCTGGCAGGGCCGACCTGATCGCCAGTGATTTCGTCTCTGCCGCCATTAATGGCGTAGAGCAGGCATTTCGCCAGATTGGCGCGAGCGCCGAAAAACTGCATCTGTTTGCCGACGAGCATGGGGGAGACGCAGCAGGCGATAGCGCCATCATCTCCCCAAGAGCGGCGCATGATCTCGTCACTTTCGAACTGGATCGAGCTGGTCTCAATCGCTACTTTAGCGGCGAAGTCGCGAAATGTATCCGGCAGGCGAGGCGAATACCAGATTGTGAGGTTCGGTTCCGGCGCGGGCCCCAAATTATAGAGAGTCTGAAGAAAGCGGAAACTTGTTTTTGTTACAAGCGGCCTTCCGTCATCTCCCATTCCAGCGATGGACTCCGTCACCCAGGTCGGATCTCCAGCAAATAGATCGTCATACTCCGGCGTGCGCAGGAATCTCACGATGCGAAGCTTGATAACAAAGTCATCGATGATTTCCTGAGCTTGCTCTTCGGTGAGAAGGCCGTGTTGCAGATCGCGCTCGAAATAGACATCCAGGAAGGTCGAGGTGCGCCCCAGCGACATCGCTGCGCCATTTTGTTCCTTCACCGCTGCGAGATATCCCAAGTAGAGCCATTGCACTGCCTCGCGGGCATTCCGGGCCGGCTGTGATACATTGAAGCCATAGCTGGCCGCCATTTGCTGCAGTTCCTTCAGCGCCCGAATCTGTTCTGCGAGTTCCTCTCGGTCGCGGATAATCTCATCGGTAGACAGCAATGAATCGAGACTCTCCTTTTCTTCTTGCTTGCGCTTTATGAGTCGGGAAACACCGTACAGAGAGACCCTTCGGTAATCTCCGATGATCCGCCCACGCCCATACGCATCGGGCAGTCCGGTGAGGATGTGCGAGCTGCGACAGTGCCGAATGTCTGCCGTATACGCATCGAACACGGCATCGTTGTGGGTCTTTCGATATTTCGTGAATGTGTCGACGACGTGCTGATCGAGTGTGTAGCCGTAGGTCTTGACCGCATTCGCCACCATGCGAAACCCACCATTCGGCATGATCGCCCGCTTCAACGGAGCTTCGGTCTGCAGGCCCACGATAATTTCATTGTCCTTATCGATGTACCCGGGTTCATGGGCAGTGATAGAACCCGGTATGAGCGAGATGTCCAGCACTCCCCTTTTCCGCTCTTCCACGAATAGTTCGTTCAGGCGATTCCAGATCCCCTTCGTACGGCGCGTGGCCGGAGCGAGAAAAGACTCGTCGCCCTCATAGGGTCTATAATTTTGCTGGATAAAGTCCCGAACATTGATCTCGGTCTGCCACAGGCCGGCTTCGAATCCGCTCCAGGGATTCATTGCATTCTCGGTTTGAATCGAATCGATCGTGGTAGTCGCCATGTTCGTGTCACTCCCAGAAATCTAAGCTGCCGTCTGCAGAAGCCCCAGCAGCGCGCCGGTATGGCGCGCAATCATGAGCTCTTCGTTGGTTGGGATTACCCAGACAGAAATTCTGCTGCGCGACGACGAGATGCGCGGTCCCCGTCCAGCATTGGCGCCCGGATCCAACTCGAGACCGAGCCAGCCGCAAGCATCGCAAATGCGTCTTCGAATCTCTGGGGAGTTTTCGCCGATGCCGGCAGTAAAGACCAGGCCGTCTACTCCACCCAATGCAGCAGCCATCGAGCCGATCTCTTTCGCCGCGCGATATACGAAATAATCAACTGCGAGTTGTGCGTTTGGCTCCTCGCTGGTGAGCAAGTCCCTCATGTCGTTGCTGACGCCAGAGATTCCGAGGAGCCCAGACTTCTTATAGAGAACCGCCTCAACTTCTCTTACCGACATCCCGAGATTCTGGAACAGATACAGGACGACACCGGGATCCAGGGTGCCGGGGCGGGTTCCCATGCACAATCCATCAAGAGCGGTAAAGCCCAAAGTGCTGTCTACGCTGACGCCCGCTCTTAATGCACACAGGCTGGCGCCGCTGCCGAGGTGTGCGACAATCACACGGCCGTTGGCAATTTCTGGAGCGACGTCAGGCAATACGGAAGCGATGTACTCGTAAGACAGCCCGTGAAATCCATACCGCTGTAATCCCGACTTGCACAAATCCTCTGGAAAAGGAATCAGTTTAGCGACTGGCGGGTGAGAGCTGTGAAAGCTCGTATCGAAGCACGCAACCTGAGGCACATCGGGCATCCGCTCAGCAATCCTGTCGATCGCGGCGAGATTGTACGGTTGATGCAGCGGGGCAAGAGGAATCAACTCATAGAGTTCAACCAGAACCTCCCGAGTCACGAGAACTGGGCGGTCATACTTGGCTCCACCATGCACCACGCGATGCCCCACCCCGGAAAGCTGGGTAGAGCCAAATTTGAAGCGGAGCCACACAGCAAGAGCATCGATGGCGGCACGGCCGTCGTTCACGGTCGCATCTAGTGCTACTTGGGTCAGGACAGCACCCTTGCCATCCTTCGCAAACAATGTTGGTGAAGTTCCGATTCCATCGATTTGCCCCTTCGCCTCAAGTTGCCATTTCTGCGCAGGCGGCCGGCGCACGACGCAGAACTTGAGACTGGAGGAACCCGCGTTCAGTACAAGTGCGTAGTCATCCATAGCAGCAACTATCCTTTCTTCCGTCGCGCATGAGCGGCGATCATCGCCACCGCACAACTGGCAATCCGCGAACGAACGCTATCGGCGCGACTCGTGAGGATGATGGGCACGCGAGCCCCGAGCACGATCCCGGCGCTATCGGCTTTGGCCAGGAACGTCAATTGTTTAGCGAGAATGTTCCCGGCTTCCAGATCGGGCGCCAGAAGGATGTCCGGGTCTCCAGCAACTTCGGAGCGAATGCCCTTTGTCCTGGCGGCTTCCGTGCTGATGGCGTTGTCAAATGCGAGAGGACCGTCGAGGATGCCGCCCTTAATCTGGCCACGTTCCGCCATCTTGCACAGAGCCGCAGCATCGAGTGTGGCCGGCATCTTGGAGGTCACAGTCTCGACGGCTGCCAGAATGGCAACGCTCGGCCATTCGCGTCCGAGTGAAACGGCAAGATCGATCGCGTTCTGACAGATATCGACCTTGTCTTCTAACGTCGGGGCAATGTTGATCGCACCATCGGTCACAATCAGGACTTTGTGATAAGTAGGAACGTCCATCACGAAGGCATGGCTGATCCGGCGCGCTGTGCGAAGCCCCCCATCTCGCGAAACCACAGCAGCCATCAACTCATCCGTATGCAGGCTGCCTTTCATCAGGAGTTCGGCTTTGGCCTCGCGAAGCAATTCGACTGCTTTCGCCGCCGATGCGTGACTGTGCGGAGCGTCCACAATCTGGATGTTTGCGAGGTCAATTCCGGCAGAGTCGGCGACAGACTTGATCTTCTCGCGCGGCCCTACAAGGATCGGCACGATAAGGCCTTTGCTTGCTGCCTCCACCGCGCCCGACAGAGACGTCTGGTCGCACGGATGCGCTACTGCGGTGGGAATTGGCTCAAGGCTGCTGCATCGCTCGAGGAGTCGTTCGTATTTGCCGGTCCCGGTTTCAACTTCCTGCGCCAGACTGATCACTGTGGTGCCTCCTGTTTGCAATTCAGACTTTCGGTCGCGCCGCACGGCCGGTTTCTTGTAGGAAGAAGGTGAGTGCAATTGCGATTGCGACGCCCAGCAGAAGCGGGGCGAATGCGATCTGGTAGTGCTCGTGCTGCATCATAGCGGCGCCACCGGAGAGACGATGCAGCAGCCATCCGAACACCGGTCCCAGTAAGGCACTGAAGGTGAAGTTCAGGAAGTTCACGACTCCCGTCGCGATACCCCCAAATTGCGGGGGGTTCACTTCCTTAATCACCGTGTAAGGAAGCATCGCTGCACCCGATGCGATGCCGGCAATGAGACCTAGTACGTATGGAGGAAGCGCGTCACGGCTGCCGAAGAGGATCCAAGTCAGGCAGAGCAGCAGCAGTCCTGCCGCTGCGATGATGACTGGCTTGCGACGCCCAAGGCGGTCGGAGATGAAGCCCAGCAGGGGACATCCGATGATCCATCCCAGCGGCACCACCGATGTGCGGATTACCGATGACGCGTAATCAAATCCATGTGCTTCCTGCAGGTAGCGAACGCCCCAGATCATGTCGAAGATTGTGGTCGGGATGAACAGCAGTCCTGCGATAAGGCCGCACAAAATCGAGTTTGGGTTCTTGAAGACGAGGTAGAAGCCCTGCATGATGCCAGTGCTGGGTGCGGAGCTTGCAGCGGGGCTGTCCTTGGGTAGAAGGATAAACAGCAATCCCGACATGATTAGGACAACAGCACCAAGTCCGATCCAGAAATTGTTCCAGGCGAGGCCTTTTGCGATCCAACGGCCAACAAGGAATTGCCCAGCAACGCCGCCGGCCATACCGAACATCTGCGTTGCCCCTATCAACGTGGCTGCCTGGGATGCGGGGAAATACTCTGAAGCGATGTAGATTGCGCCCACCGGAGCGAACACGCCGCCGGCTCCTTGAAGGAGCCGGCCCACACTGCCAGTTGTACTGCCACCAGTGGCGAACAGCAGTGCACCAACGCCGGCAACAGCAGCAGCCGCGGGGATAACTTTCCGAGGCCCGAGCCGGTCCATTCCCGCACCGGCGACTAAACTGAATGGAGAGTATCCGTAGTAAAACAGACCGACGATGCCGGCCATTCCAACAGCACTGACTCCGAAGGCACTGGACATCTGCGGAAGCATCACCGACGGAGCAGAACGCAGCACATATTGGAGGAAGTAATAGACCGCGGCGACCAACCAAGCAATCGCCGCGATCTTGACGTCGACGCGTGGTTTGGATTCATCCTTTGAGCCAGCAATCAGTGTCGGCCCACGCTTGCCGACATTTGGGATCTTTGTTTCTGTGGCCATGCCATGTGCCTCAACAAAGCACCAAAGAAACCGCCAATCCGCCTTCGGAGGTTTCTTTGTACTTGGCATTCATCTCTTTCGCCGTAAGTGCCATCGCGGCAATAGTGGTATCGAGATCCACACGTCGCTCTTCGGGAATTTCTTCGCTGGCAATGCAGTAAGCGGTCCAGGCTTTGACGGCGCCATATGCGCAGCGTTCGATACACGGAACCTGTACGTATCCGGCCACCGGATCGCAGGTCATCCCAAGGTGATGTTCGAGCGCGGATTCAGCGGCGTTGGCGACCACTTTCGGAGGAGCCCCAAATGTCTGGGCAACCATCGCCGCGCCCATTGACGATCCCACGCCCACTTCAGCCTGACAGCCGCCTTCCGCGCCGGACAGCGTCGCATTGTGTTTGCAGAGATACCCGATGGCTGCTGCTGCCAGGAATCCCTCGCGAATCTTCTGTTGGGGAGTGTTAAGGTCATTCAACGATTTCACGACTGCTGGAATAATCCCAGCTGACCCGGCCGTCGGAGCGGTCACAATGATGTGTCCGCGGGCGTTCTCCTCGCCCATGGCGAAACCGTAAGACGCGATCTTGCTGACCGCTTTGCCGGCGTCCCCCTTGGCAGTCGTCTTGAGATTGCGCTGCATCGCTGCCGCCTTGCTGTGCAATTTGATTGGCCCCGGAAGAACGCTGTCGACCGTCAGTCCAGTGTTCACTCCGCGCAGCATGACCTCAGAGACCTGGTCGAGAAATTCCCAAATATCTTTTTCACTCTTGCCGGAGATCGCGAGTTCATTGGCGAGCAACAGTTTCGGAAGCGGGATCTTGTCATCAATCAGGTATTTCTGGAGCTCTTTTGCATGTTCGTATGGATACTTAGGTTGGCCCTTGTCTGGCGGCTTGTATCCCTTCCACTCGATGAAGCCACCACCCACCGAGTAGTACTCCAACTCGTAGAGCGTTTCGTCGCCGGCAAGCAGCTTCGCCGTCATCGTGTTCGGATGATGGAAGTCGCCTTTTGTGGCGTCAAAGACAATATCCTTCAACGTCAGATTGAGAGTGGTGGGGCCGAGGGTGACTTTATGCACTTCATCAGGATTGCTGGCAAGTGAATCAAGAAATTGCGGGGGACATGTCGCGGGAGCTTTTCCGAGCAACCCGGCGAGCGAAGCCCGGTCGGTGCCGTGGCCCTTGCCAGTCGCACTCAAGCTGCCGTAGAGGTGTACCTTCAAGGCAGTTGCGCGCTTGAGTTGATCGTCGGGAAGCTTGGATACGCGTTGGAAGAAATCGTACGTTATGCGCATCGGTCCCATCGTGTGAGAACTCGACGGTCCGGGGCCCATCTTGTAGAACTCGTCGAGGGTCGTCATAATCGGCCCCTTCGAGGACTGCACTACATTGAGGTCGGGAGAAAGGGCTGGCTGCGCGGTCTCTGGGGCAGCTTCCGAGGACTGATTTTTCGTGCAAGCGCCAAGTATCGCTGTTGCCGATGCGGCCAGAGCCGTGTATCCAAATTGCCGGCGGTTCAGAAGGCCCGTAGTTTCCTGCTTGGGAAGGCTTGGACTACAGGTCGAACACGCCCCTTTACTGCAATCGGCACAAGAGTCTTTTGGGTCAGCGATAACCTGCAAAGGATTTTTCATTGCTCTTTTCCTTTCGCGAGTCACGGCAGAAATCACCAGAAACCGCATCGGTCGCTCAATCTAAGCGAGAGCAGGCAGGCCCTCTGGCGGCCGACTTGAAGCCCCGTACCGTGGACTCAGTAGGCTTACTTGCCTGCGTAGAATGTCGGATATCCTTTGCGGTTGAAGAACTGTCAGTTGTGGCAGTGAATGCCTGAGTTAGATAGATAAGCGTAATTCGCAACTGAATTGTCAAGCGCAGTATTCCTGTTTGGGGGCATGCACGGCTACTCACTAATGCCCAGCGGAAGCCATTGAAGGATGGTTGGGAGAACCTGTCGGACGGGATGTTCTCAGGGAAGACGAAAGAAAAAGCCCCCAGCAGGTTCGCTGAGGGCTGGCTTGGAGTGAGCTATCGAGTCTTCAATGCAGTCCCGAGCATGTCACTTGCATCACACACCGGGAAAGTTCTAGCTGCCCGAGATGCCCTTGTTGACCAACACCTTCACCTCGACCCGGCGGTTCTCCGCCCGGCCTGCCTTAGTTTCATTTGAAGCTGCGGCGCCGTATTCACCCATGGCGCCGGGCGCGACGATATGCCGCACTGGCACGCCGCCTTGCTGCATCAGGTAAGTGATGACCGCTCTTGCCCGGTCCTCACTCAATTTAGTGTTCACTTCAGCGCTACCGCTGGCGTCAGCGTATCCCGTCACTTCGACGATGTAGCCGCGGATCCCTGTGGCCGTTTGCGCCAGTTCTTTAAGCTGCTGCTTGTCCTGTTCGGAGATTTTCGTGCTGTTGAAGCCGAACTTGACCGTGGCTTGACCCTTCACATCGAAGTCGGCCAATGCGGAAAAGCGTTGCGTGTTCTCCTCAATGTCCTTGATATTCTGTTCAATTTTCTCGCGGTTCCCGGCTATGTTCTGCTGGTTGGCTTCGATATTCTCCTTGTGAGCCGCGAGTTGGACATCATGGCCAGCGAGTTGCTGCTGGTGGGCTGCGAGTTTCTGCACGTTCTCCTCAACCTGTTCGGCTGTCGGATGCAACCCGGCCTCGATCATCTGCGAGGCTTCCAGGTCATCGCCGTCGACTGTGATCGTCTTGGCTACGACACGGCCCTGATCGTCGGTGGTCCCATCGATGTCGACCTTGAGCCCGGGCATGAGGACAGTGTCGGCCATCTGGACCCTTTCCAGTCCAAATAGACCTTTGTTGTCTTTCGTTCTGGTGCTGTCGGTAAGGACCACGGTGGTGTTATTTCCGTCCGCGGTCTTCACCACGAGCGTTTCTCCTGTGCGGGTAGTGATCATCCCTTTCACTTCGGCGTTGTCGCCAGCAAAAGCTGATAACTCCACCAGAAGGAAGAACGCCGTGAGACTAATTACGATCGTTTTTCGCTGCATAGATTCCTCTCTTTGGTGAATGCTATATGTGAAACGTTACTCTGGACCGGCAGTGATCAGCCTCAACTGCGAGTGCCGGAAGCAATATCACCCG
>Ga0335071_10005424_pt1 | contig 13229 bp, 7 predicted proteins | sample Lox_Sample_15_FD_206724 | JGI IMG/M metagenome (GOLD analysis project Ga0335071, IMG submission 206724) | Soil microbial communities from Loxahatchee National Wildlife Refuge, Florida, United States - Lox_Sample_1.5 | ecosystem: Environmental > Terrestrial > Soil > Wetlands | place: USA: Florida...
TAGGGTTTTGCCGCAATCGCGGGGAGATTCTTGCCGATCGTTTCGATGATCACATAGTGGATCAGGTAGATCGTGTACGAATAGGTGCCGAGCGTCATTGCCCATGGTGTGTTGAGATATCGGAACAGGCTGTTGTCGGCGAAACAGATCGCGAAATAGAAGAACGGCATCAGGGCCAGCCCTTGGACACTGTAGCGCGCCGTCTCCCGGAACGTCGGATCGCGATAGAGCAGAGTGAACAGGAGCGCGCCTGCGGCGACTGCCAGAAGCGTCCACTGAGCCGGGGACATCGGGCCGGACCGACGCGGCTGCCGCACCGGATTCATGACGAGCGCCAGAATGCACCCGAAGGCAATCGAGTCGATCCGCGTATCCGAGGCATAATATGTCCGGTCGGGAATAAAGCCCGGGGCGTGCACGAGATGGACACGCCAGGCGAGGACAGCGATGCAGAGGGTGCCGAGCAGCGCGCCGATCGTGCGAGGCCGCAGCGCGCAGCCCAGCAGCAGGCTCATCAGCAGCGGGTAGAAGATGTAGAAGTGTTCCTCGACGGCGAGGGACCATAGAATGCCCGTGCCGTCCGGGATCGTGTTGCCCGGATCGAAGAACAGGCCGTAGTAATTGGCAAAATACAGCAGCTGAGCCGCCAGCCCCTTGGCGGTGATCCCTCCGGCCAGCAATCCCGAATAGGTGAGCCCGTAGGCGGCCACCAGCGAGACGATCAAGGGGGGCATCAGCCTGAACACCCGACGGGCATAGAAGTTCGCGATATTTATTCCACCGGTGCGCTCGTGCTCGGTCAGCAGCAGGGTGGAGATCAGATAGCCGCTCAGGAAGAAGAAGATGGTGACGCCGAGCCCGCCGGGCACGAGAGCCTGCAGGCCGGAGTGACCGACGACGACGATCAACACCGAAATCGCCCTGACGCCATCCAGCGAAGGAATGAGCAGGGATCGATGGGCGTGCGTGTCTGCTGCGGGCGTCACCACGCGATTCGCGTGCTCGGTGTCGCCGCCGGATATCGACGGGATCGGCCGAGCCAGGCGAGGTGCCCTGCGGTCAAGGAGCTTCGTCATGCTCGCCTGCGCCGGAGAGCAAGAAGAAAGACACGGCTTGCGTCGATGCAGCCCGCTCCGCGATCTGTTCGAGGCGCCTCATCGCGATCCCGGGAGTTGGTGGCTCGCATGCCAGAGTGCGGCCCGCTCGGCATTGATCCGGGCGGTGGCGGCGCGTTTGCCCAAACGCAGGCAGGCTCTCTGATAGGCGCGCAGGAAGCTTCTGAACTCGAGGTCGTCGTAGCGCGGCAGGCCTTTCAGCCAGCTTCTGAAATAGCCCCACAGCATGGCCGCGCTGCCGATCAGTGCGGGGTAGGCGGGCAGGTGATAGACGGCGACCGCCAGATGATAGAGCGGCGATGTGCCCATAAAGTATTGGCCAAACCCCTTGCGGAGCCGGCCCGTCCAGATGCCCTTGTGGCTCGCGCCCTGCGGCCGCAGATGAATGAAGCGCAGCGCCTCGCTGTCGACGCTCTCGGCGATCCAGCCGAGCATGCGGCAGCGGTGGCAGTCGATGCCGTCCCACATCACCTGGCGGACGAAGCCGCCGATCTCCCGGAAGCAGGCGACCCGGTAGAACTTGGTCATGCCGACCGACATCTCGTCGCCGCAGATCTCCGCCTCCAGCGCGCCGCTCTGCGGGTGGACGAACCACGGCTTGCCCGAGGTGGTTCCGACCCGCGGATCGCTCTCCATCCGCTCCATCAGCAATTCGAAGTACCGGGGCGGCAGGTCGAGATCCATGTCGAGCTTGCATAGATAGTCGAAGTCGGCCGGGCTTACGGTGTCCAGACCGGCGTAGAACGCCTCGATCACACCGGGGCCGACCCGCCTGCCGCCACGATCCGTGCGGCGTACGACGCGCAAATAGGGCAGGCGTCGCGCGTATTCTTCGAGAATGGCCGGCGTCTCGTCGGTCGAGCCGTCGTCCACGACCACCCACAGTGCGGGTGGCACGGATTGCGCTGCGACGCTGTCGAGCGTCCGGCGGATATATTGCGCCTCGTCCCGGCAGGGCGAGATGAGCAGGTAGCGCCGCGATGAGGTCACGTATCAAAATCCCGTTGCAGGAGGCCGAAGCATCGGGGCACTGCCCTGTTGCAGCAGCCTTCGCGTCGGCAGGTCATATTTATTCCGGTAAATTTCAGCATTATGATTATATCCTATTTAATGTCAAAATAATCCGTATTTTGCGATTGCGGGCATTTTGTCGGCTGTCATGACGGTCGGCAGCGTGATAATGGTTAATAATGTCAGGCGGGATCGTTTGTTTAAATCTGATGTGTGGTTCATCGCGCCGGCGTGTACGGGGCGTCCGACGTCAATGGCCGAGCGCTGGCCGCGCCATGGCGACCCGTCCGTTTAGGCTCACGTCGGCCGCAGCGGTGCGGCCGGACGGCATGCAGGAGAATGATCCGTTGCGCCATGGTTTGAACCGCCGAATGAGGGCGGCGCGGCAATGACCGGTGATCGATCGTCGGGAATCGCCGGTTACCGTTGCCGCACCCCTTTGCAGCTGTGTCGCAAACGGCGCGGGGGCCTGGGTTTGGCGACGTTCGCCATGCTGCTCGCTTATGGTGTCGCCAATTGTGTCGCCGCGGCCTCCGAGGCAACCGCGCCGCCGCGATCGGCTCCGTCCGGCAGCCTGCTGCCAGCGGATCGCATGGCAGCGTGGAACCCTGGGTTGATGTCCGTGGGGGGCATCCCGAACCGGACCACCATCTACAAGACGCTTTCGCCGAGCGGGGGCGATGATTCGGGCGCGATCCAGACCGCGCTGAGTACCGCGCCTGCCGGCCAGGTGGTGATGCTCAGCCCCGGCACGTTCATCGTCAACGGTCTGCTGTTGATCAATCACGCGGTCACCTTGCGCGGCTCGGGCGCCGGCGTGACCAGGCTGGTCAAGCCGAACGGCGCAAAACCGAGGACGTCCACCGTCATCGATGGCACCAGGGGAATCCTGACGCCGGTCGATCCCGGTTCGTATGGTTACGATCCAAGGCCGCTCATCATCGTCGGACCTTCGCGGTGGAACAACGGTCCCGACAGCACGGCGTCCCAGGACCTGACGGCCGATGGCATCAGAGGATCGGACTCCGTTACCGTGGCCAATGCGGCGAACTTCAAGGTCGGGGCGTTCGTTCTGCTCGACGAGGCCTCGGGCGCATCGTGGCAGCCGACCCCTGCGGGTTTTCCCGGCGGCGCGCAGGTCTGGCAAGGCGATCGCGTCGCTTGGAACATGCACTATCCGGTTCAGCCGGGAGACGACAACGCCGCTTCGAATGCGCAAGGCCCCTATGATCAGAAGCCGGGCGTGCTGCCGATCTCGATGTCATGGTTCGCACGAACGGACCGCGCCACCAGCGAGATCAAGCAGATCGCATCCATCTCCGGACAGACGGTCACCTTCACCTCGCCGCTGACGATCGGCTATCGGACGGATCACAAGGCCCAGCTCACCCCCTACACCACGGATCCGAGCAGCGGAGGCCATGCCACCGACAACCGTGATATTCACGTCACCAACGCCGGCGTCGAAGATCTCAGCATCTCCGGCGGGGCCGATGGCGGATTGCGTTTCGAAGCCGCCGCCTACTCATGGGCAAAAGCCATCGAGGTGACGCAATGGCTCGGCGAAGGCGTCGCGATTGACAATTCGTTCCGGGTCGAACTCCGCGACTCCTACATTCACGCCGGTTCGTGGCCCCAGCCGGGCGGAGCCGGATACGCGATCAGTCTCGCCGTCGGTTCGTCGGAAGTCCTGATCGAAAACAACATTTTCGTCGACGTCTGCAAGAACATGGTGTTTCGCTCGTCCGGGGCCGGAAGCGTCGTCGCCTATAATTATGCCGACGATTCCTTCGATTTCGACAATCCGGGCTGGGTCGAGGTCGGCATCAACGCGTCGCACATGGCGGGGGCCCATCACGTTCTGTTCGAAGGCAATCTGTCCCACAACGCCGACAGCGACTATACGCACGGTAATGCGATCTACCTGACCTTCTTCCGCAATCAGCTGACGGGACAGCGCCAGCGCTTCGTGGACCGCTCAGGTGTGCGCGCTGTCGGATTGGCCTATGGCTCGTGGTGGGATTCTTTCGTCGGCAACGTGCTCGGCCGCCCGGGCCAGATGGCCGGCTGGAGTTATGACGATCCCTCGATGAAATCGAACAGCGCGGCATGGGGGCGCGGCGGCAGCGGCAATCTATGGATGCTGGGCTACGATCCGGAGCGATGGGGCATGGCTCCCGATTCGAAGACGCTGGCGACGGTCATTCGCGGCGGCAATTTTGATTATCTCACCGGCAGCGTGGTGTGGACGGACAAACTGCAGTCGCAAACGCTGCCGGCTTCGCTCTATCTCAGCGCCAAGCCTGGCTTTTTCGGCGACTACCAATGGCCATGGGTGGATCCGACCGGCGAAACCAAGGTCCACACGCTGCCCGCCAAAGCCAGGCTTGACGCAGGCACGCCCTTCGCCCTCGCGCCGGGCGTCACGCGGTAAAGCCTGGTTGGAGGTACCGATCGCCGTAGTTGAGACTGCAAGCTCCAGACGAGAACCATGTCATTCGCATCCTATGTCTACATACTCGCGTTTCTGCCGGCAACCTGTCTGGGCTTCTGGCTCATTCAGCGGATCAAGCTTCATGCCGCTCTTTGGTACCTGACATTCGCTTCGGGTGTCTTTTACGCATACTGGAATCCGCGCGATCTTCTGATCGCGGGCGCATCCGTTATCGCGAATTATTTTGCCGCGAAGGCTTTGTTGTCGAGCAAGCAGAGGCCAAGGTGGCTTTTCGTGGGAGCTGTCGCGGCAAATCTTCTCGCGCTCGGCTATTACAAATACCTCGCCTTCCTGCTCGGCTTGGTCAGCGTCGAGCTGGCCTCGGCACATAGCGTATCGCTGCCCCTCGGCATTTCATTTTTTACGTTTACTCAGATTGCCTATCTCGCCGATTGCCGGGCAGGCAAGATCAAGCCGGAGCAGCACGTTCCTCGCGACTATTTTCTCTTCGTGTCGTTTTTCCCGCATTTGATTGCCGGCCCAATTCTTCATCATAGCGACGTGTTCCGGCAGTTTCGCGGAGGTTTCCGCGACGACCGGGCAACCAAGATTGCAACCGGCATAATCCTTTTCAGCATCGGGCTCTTCAAGAAGGTGATGATCGCCGACAATCTCAGCCTGATCGCAAAGCCGGTATTCTCCCTTGCCGATGGCGGGACCTCGGTGAGCTCCGGTCAGGCCTGGGTCGGAGCAGTGGCCTACGCCATGCAATTGTATTTCGACTTCAGCGGCTATTCGGACATGGCCGTCGCGAGCGCGCTCCTGATCGGGTTTCGGATCCCGTTCAACTTCGACTCCCCGTATCGCGCAACCAGCATCATTGAGTTCTGGCGCCGTTGGCACATGACGTTGTCACGCTTTCTGCGCGACTATCTCTACATCCCGCTGGGAGGGAACCAGAAGGGTGAGCGCCGGCGTTTCCTGAATATCTTCACCACGATGCTGCTCGGAGGGATCTGGCACGGCGCTGGCGTGAACTTCGTGATCTGGGGCGCGCTTCACGGGCTGTTCATCGTCGTGAATCATTTCTGGCGCGACTATGTTGTCCCGGCAATGCCAGCTGCTGGGCGTTCGAGGTATCTCGGCATTCCGGGCTACATTCTGACCATGGCGTGCGTGCTGCTCGGCTGGGTGTTCTTCAGAGCAGAAACGGTCTCGGGCGCCTTCATGCTGACGACACGGCTGTTCTGGCTTCCGCAGATGTCGTTTGAAGGCAGTCCGGCTACCACGTCAGAACTGTCGTTGATCCTGGCGGCCTGCCTGATCGCCACGACCCTGCCGAACTCGCGCCAGGTTCACGATCACCTGTTGTCGGGGAATCTGGCTCAGCACTGGCGGATCATGGGCATGGCGGCGGGGGTTCTGTTCGCCGTCGCCTTTGTCGCGATTTCCCCCGATTCCCCATTTCTCTATTTTCAATTCTAGTCGGATCAGCGGATGAAACATAGCCTTGGATTCGCCTGTGGCCTGCTCCTGGTCCTTCTGGCGCTAACCTTCTGGCCAAGACCACTCGCCCAGCGACTTGCTACCTTGCACGCCGACGGGTTGCGCGTCGCCGACGTCTACCAACGCATGGCCAGCGATCCGAGTCCGATCGACGTCGCCTTCATAGGCACCTCACACGTCATGAACGGCATTGACGATCGCGGCGTCGAGGAGACGCTGGCGCGCGCCGGGATCCGCGCCAGGGTCGCCAATCTCGGCACAACCTGGATGGGCCGCGACATGCATTTGTTTCTGACGAGAAAGCTGCTGGCGTTCAAAAAGCCGCAGTTGGTCGTCGTGGAAATCAATGAGCACGAGCCGCCTTATGGACACCCGATGCTGCCTTATGTCGCTTCCGCATCGGACATGTTTTGCTGTCGATTCCTGACCGACATGAATTTCCCAAAGATGTACATGCTGTTCTTGAAGGAACAGCTTTATGGAGCCCTGTCGACCGCGCGGCCCTCTGCCGCTGCCGCAAGCCCGTCCAGATCCTGGACGTATGGATGGAGCCCGCTCGACCGGGACTGGGACGGGAACATGCCCCGGGAGCGGTCTCTGGGAGAGCGGATCCAGGGTCTGATCGGCAGCAAGGCGCGAGAAGCAGCGTACGAGCTCACATCCGACTTCGGCAAACAGGCGATCCAACAGATCGCGGACTTGCTCAAGTCAAACAACGTCCGGGTCGCTTTCCTGTATCTTCCCGAATATGCCTTCGCCTCGGGGGCGGAATCCGAAAACCTGCAATTCTACGGCAAGCTCGGCCCTGTTCTCGTGCCGCCGGCGGCGCTGGTCGCCGATCGCCGGAACTGGGCAGATTTCGCTCATCTCAACAGAGATGGGGCACTTCAATTGGTGCCGTACATGAGCAGCGCGATTGCCGACTTGCTCCTCGGCAAGGAAGCGGAACGTTAGCGATCCAGCCGGACGCGGGAGACCCTTGCTGCTGCCCGAGCAGCAGGAATCGCCATTTTTCATGTCGTCGAGTCCTGACGACACGTCCCGTCGGAGATCGCAGCGCGGACGCAACGCGCCGGCGTCGTGCAGGCTTGCATGAGCATGAGGTGGCGCCGATCGACAGGCCCTCAGGATCTTGCCCCCAGCCGGGGGCGCCACTCGCTTCGCAAGCGGCGAGGAGGGATCTGTGTCGCGGGCGCCGCCTGGTACGTGGGCACGCTGAGCCGGGGGCGCCGCCAGTATCGCGCGGCTTCGACGGCGACAATGACGAAGACCACCCACAACAGATCGAATGCCCGCAACCACAGCGTTTCGAGGAAATTGTAGACGATGATGAAGAGGGCGACCGTGAGCAGCAGCCAGGCCCGCCTCAAGTCGTACTCCGCGACACGCCCAATGACGTGCAGGGTCGTGATGAGGAAAATGACCAGGAGAGCAAGGCCTGCGAAGCCGAGCTCCAGGATCGCATCATAATAGCCGTTGTGGGAATTCGGCATGAATTTGACCCAGCCGGGGGCATCGAGGATGCTTGGCGCGCCCGGGCCCGCAAACCAGAAGCTCTGGTATCCCCATCCCACCAGAGGGCTGCGCGGGATCTCGGATTCAGCAAAATTCCATATCGTGGTCCGGCCGGTGAAGCTGGAATCTCCGGTGAGCACATAGGCGATGCGTTCGGTGCCGAAGCCGGTCAGCTGAGTAACCGCGATGAAGAGCAGCACCATCGATACCAGAACAAGCGCCACGGGAATGCGGGCGGTCCTTGCGACCATCAGGGTCAGCCCGGCCAGGCAAGGCGCAATCAGGGCGAGGCCGAGCCCCGTCTTGGAGCTGCTCAGGAAAACCAGGACAACGGCCGCGACGGCAATGATGATCCCCAGCACACGCCGGGCGCCGGAATAGAGCAGCTCGTGCATCGACAGCAACAGGGCGGCTGCTGCAAATTCTCCCAGCAGATTCTTGTCCGAAAAATATCCCTGATAGCCGATGTCCACCAATTTGGGACCGTACTGCGCGAATGTCGCGTAGCCGCCGGGTATCAAAATGACGTTCAGGATCACACCGAACGCGAAGCACAGGAAGACCCCGCGCAGGATGTCCGCGGTCGGGTTCGCCAGCAAAGCCGGCAGCGCGATGGCCGTGATGACCATCACCTCCTGCGTGAAACGAACGGACGAGAGCCCGGGGTTGAAGGCCCATGAGACGCTTGCGCCGGCAAACCCGAGATAAAAAAGCAGACTGATGATGTTCGGCGGAAGGGTCAGCCGGCCGCCGCGGGATAGACTTCGCGCGGCAAGAGCGACGGCGATTGCAGCGGCTGCCGGCCAGAAAAAGCGGTTCTCGACGCGGCTCTCGAGCAGGCCCTGCAGCCCGGGGGCAGGAGGAAAGTAGAAATAGATCAGGGGCTGGATGATTGCCGAATAGGCGAATGCCAGAACCGGGAGCAGCGCGCACATGTCAAACGCCGCCGTCGAGGTGCGCGGGCGGCCGTATGTCGGGGGACCCGTCGGCGTCTTGGGCATTCTGGCACTCGTTCTGCAGTCCGATGTCGACGCGCGGCGCACCTGACGGTCGCCGCGCAGATAAAATCCTACCCGGCCGCGCCCCATTAATCAAAGTGCCGGAGCCTTGATTTCTCGGCTGCTGCGGGCCGGCGGAAAACATAATCAAGTTAATGATTAATCCGGGCCGGTCCGGGCGCCAGGCGGCCCCCGTCTGCGCGGTTTGTGTCGCCTCGCGCCTTATTTGAATCCCGAGTCCATGGCCATTTTCAGCGGGCGGCGGCGGTCGTTCGCCATATTTTTGCACCAATCATAATTAAACCACAATTAATCAAATAAATGTTTATCGTGTTTAAATATTAAATGGTCTGATAAATCAAATTCGTCTGTCGCCGGCCGATTGCGGCCCGGTGGACCGGGGCCGCCGTCGCGCGCCCTGGGCGACGAACAGCGGTCCGGAGCGTGCAAGATGCTCGATCCTCTCAGCGGCGGTGGCGGTGTGGCACGGAGGCGGGAGGTGGCTGATGCTGACCACGCATAAGCGGCAGGAGCCGGGCCACGCCTTTCAACGAGCCGGGCGTTCCGGCGCCGAAGGCGAACGATTCTCAGTCGAAGGCACCGCGGCCGCTCCGGCGGTGCCTGACGACCTGGCGCGTGACGTCTACTGCGTTTTGGGGGTGCCGATCGATGCCATCGGGATGCTCGCAGTCCTGCGCCGCATCCAGGAGGCCGCCCATCGCAAGACGCGCTTCCTCATTTCGACCCCGAACCTCAATTTCTTCGTCACCAGCCAGTCGAACCGGAGCTTCAGGGAATCGCTCATCCTGAGCGATCTGTGCACGGTCGACGGAATGCCGATCGTCTGGCTCGCCCGGCTCATCGGTATCCCCATCAAGAGCCGGACGGCGGGCGCCGATATCTTCGACGCGCTGAAGGCCGACATCAGTCCCGCGCACTCGTTGAAGATCTTCCTGTTCGGCGGTCCGGAAGGTGCCGCCGAGCAGGCTGCACGGGTGCTGAACAGCCATTCCGGCGGGCTGAAATGCGTCGGCTGGTCCAACCCCGGATTCTGTTCGGCCGAGGAGATGAGCCGCGACGACATCATCGAGCAGATCAACGCGAGCGACGCGGACTTCCTGATCGCATCGCTGAGCAGCCAGAAGGGACAATCGTGGCTGCAGCGCAACCATCAGCGCTTGCGGATTCCGGTTCGCGCCCACCTCGGCGCCGCGCTCAATTTTCAGGCCGGCACGGTGAAGCGAGCCCCGCCGGTGATGCGAAAACTCGGCTTCGAGTGGCTGTGGCGCATCAAGGAGGAGCCCTATCTCTGGAGGCGCTACTGGAACGATGGGAGGGCCATGCTCGGCCTGCTGCTTACGCGGGTGCTGCCGTTCGTATTCTGGACCTGGTGGTTGCGGCAGACACGTGAGCGAGGCGAAGCCTTGACCATCACCCAGGACCATGGCCCGGAGAGGATCACGCTGAGCCTCTCCGGCGCCGCCAATGCCCGGCATGTGGATCGGGCCATCCCGGCCTTCCGGGCGGCGGCCGCTGCCAGGAAGCAGGTCACGCTCGATTTCTCCGATGTCTGCGCCATCGATGCGCGCTTTCTCGGATTGTTGTTGATGCTGAGGAAGCAGTTGAAGGTCGGGGGAGTCGTTGCCAGCTTCACGGGCGTCTCGCGCCTCCTGGCGAGAATATTCCGTCTGGGCGGCCTGGAATTTCAGTAATTCTCCCCGTCTCGGCGAAGCGATCCCCGGCAGGGTGAACGAAATGCGAGGAGCCGCTGGGCTGGAGGGCGTCGCGCGCGGCGAGGCTGCGCGAGACCCGCATCGGCTGGTGCCAGGTGGCCGCTCGGCGCTGCATGCATGGGGCATTCCGCGCGGAGGTTCTGCTTGCGTGGTCGACATGCCGCGAGGCTTTCGCGTCAGGCTCAAGAGGTTCGCGCGGACCTCGGTAGGCCTCAGGCATGTTCGATCGTCAGCCGGTAGCGTGCTCGAATATCCGTTTCTTTAATCTGCAGACCGTTACTGTTTACCATTAATGCGTGCGGTTCGCCGCCGATTGGAACAAACGTTGAGCCTTGAATGCTGTCATCGTATTTTTTGTTGGTGAGGCCACGCGAACTGCAGCGCTTCACCCGGCTGGTCCGCGCTTTCATCGGATCATCGTTCTTTCTTCCTGCGGCGACGTTGACGAGCGGGAGGCGGCCGGACGGTGAAGATCGATGGTCGGGAGCCTCAGCTTTGGATGTCGCAAGGTCGAAACGGCGCGAAGCCTTGATCGATTTCTATCGAAGCTGTTCGATGCTGTTCGTGTTCTATCATCACACCGCGAACGTCTTTCCGAACAGCGTCGATCTGTTTCCGAAATTCAACCCGTTCGCCGAGCTCTTCATCGCGATTTCGGGATTCATGGTCGGACTGGTTTATCTGCACAGGGAAAGCTACCGGCCGCTCGTCATCCGGGGGCTTAAGGTCCTCGCGGCCTATTTCGTCGTCTCGGTGCCGGTTGCAATGGGCATGGCGGTGCTCGGCAGGGAGCGCGAGCCGGTCGGCCAGGCCGTCTTCAACGTGCTGACGTTCCAGTTCGAGCCGACCGCGATTACCATCCTGAAGTTCTATGGGATCATGTTCCTGCTGTTGCCGCTGATCCTCCCGGTCTTCAAGCGGCATAAACTGCCGGTACTCGCGGTCTCCGCCCTGTTTTTCCTGGTTTCCACCTGGGTTGCGGAGACGAAGCCCGCAGCGCTAGAGAATCCGGCGCTGACTTTGCTGCTTTTCTCGCTCCAGGCGCAGCTCTTTCTCATGGTCGGGGCCTGGCTCGGAGACCTTCACAGATCGAAGCGTTTGATCGGTTACCCATTCTACGCGATCATGGGCGCGATCTTTCTGTTCGGTCTGCTGCTTGATTCCTATCTCGGGTTTCCCAGCAACGGCGACAAATATCCCTATAAATTCGACAAGCTGATCAACCTGCTTTGGACGATGCCCGTGTTGCTCGCGATGCTGTGGGCGGCGTTCGCCTGGATGAAGAACTGGCCTGCGACCGGACTCGTGCTCAATGTCGGTCGGAATTCGCTGATTGCCTTCCTGGCGTCCGAAGTCGTGCGTCAGTTCGTGAAATTGGCGCTCTTGATGGGCGGTGTTCACCCGCAGGTCTATGGTCAGACCGTCATGGGTCTCTTCAACGTCGTCTTCGTGACCATGATGCTATGGCTCTACCGGTCGTACTGGCAGGATCGGGCCCCGATGCTCTACCCGCTGGGCGGCCGATAGCCGCGATGACGCCGGCACCTTGCGAGGCTTCGGCCGGCGCGCAGGATCGCCCGACACTCCCCTTCGGTCCCATCGCCAGCGCGGGTCAGTCACAGAATTGAAGGGCGCACGACCGGGCAGAGCGCGCTTCGCGCCGCCGCGCTACCGGCGCAGCTCGCGCGCCGGACTCTTTCCCGGAGCCGGGTAGGCAGGGCACACTGGACAAGACGGTGGATCGACTTGGTGGCCGGTCGACCGGCCACCGGAGACACCGAGGCCGCCCGACCCCGGTGATGCGTGGAGGGTTCCTACTCCGCCGAAACCTGGCCGTAGCGGACGTAGTGCTCGTGGTTGTAGTAGTCGCCGAAATGATTGGCGTAGCGCTTCATGGCCTTCATGTCGGTCTTGTTGAGCACGACGCCGAGCAACGAATCGTAGACGTTCGGCGCGGTATTGAGGGCATGTTCGATGACGTCGGCCGTGGTGCGCCCCCATTCCACGATGAGGACAAAGCTGTCGAGCAGCGTTGCGACGGCGCGCGCGTCGACCACGGGCGCAAGCGGAGGCAGGTCGACGATGACGTAGTCGTAGGTCTCGCGCAGCTGATCGAACAGCTTCTTCGTCTGCTCGTTGGAGAGAATGTCGATCGCGTCGGAAGGAGAAGCGCCCTTTCCCGGCAAAAAGTCCAATTTCGTCGCCGCGTCGGTCCAAACCGTGTCTTCCAGGGACCGGGCGCCGGAAACGACGTCGGCGATGCCGACGCCGGCAAGCGGAGCCAATGTGGCGGACAGCGACGGATTCCTGAGATCGCAGTCGACGACGATGACCCGTTTCCCGGCACCGGCAATGAGCTGGGCGAGCGAGGCCGCAATGGTGGACTTGCCCTCATTGGGAAGCGTGGAGGTCAGCCCGACGACTTTGCTGGACTCGCTGCGCGCATCCAGATCGACCGCAAGCCGGATCGAGCGGATCGATTCGGCGAAACGCGATGACGGCATGGCCGTGGCCGCCCAGCAGGTTCCGGATCCCCTCGATACCAGGCGTTGACCGAATCTCATGCCGGCCTCCGCTTCGGCGAGGGCGGCCTTCTTGGTCAGCTTGTCGACTTCCCGGCGTCTCAGCAGGGGAACGACCGACAGGCACGGCAGCCGCAGTCGATCTTCGATCTGGGCGGTCGTTCGAAAGCCGCGATCCTTCAGCTCCCTCAGCAAGCCGAGTGCCGCGCCGAGCGCCAGCCCGCCGAACAGGCCCAGCGGCAACAGCATTGCCGCCTTCGGCTTGCTCTTCTTCTGGGGAGCCGTGGCCGGCGAAATCACCCGCGCCTCCGTCAGCGGAAATGAACCCTGCTGCACGGAACCCATGTAGCGCTGCAGGAAACTCTCGTAGAGGGCGCGATATCCTTTGGCGCTGG
>Ga0335071_10005425_pt1 | contig 13228 bp, 14 predicted proteins | sample Lox_Sample_15_FD_206724 | JGI IMG/M metagenome (GOLD analysis project Ga0335071, IMG submission 206724) | Soil microbial communities from Loxahatchee National Wildlife Refuge, Florida, United States - Lox_Sample_1.5 | ecosystem: Environmental > Terrestrial > Soil > Wetlands | place: USA...
TTTGAACTTCTAAGATACAGGATATGAAGGCACAGGGGTAAAAAGTGCTCTTGTTCATTCCACTGTGTCTTTGTATCCTTCGTGCCCTGATGTCAATGAACCGGCTTTGTGTACTTTGTAACTTAATCTAAAAAAAGACTTTGTGGGCCTCCGTGCTCTTCGTGCCTCTGTGGTGAAAAATAGTGCCCTCAGTGCCCTTAAAAAGCTTAAAATACGGGAGTAATTCAACACAGCAAAAGAAATTAATTATGACTAAACTCATTCATTTAATAATAAATCTTTAAATGTAGCTTCGCGGTCTTCGCATATGCTTCTTTGACTTTGCGCTCGAAACAGTCTTCGCGGGCTTAAGCCGGAGAAGTGCACAATATACAGACTTATTCAACACAGCAGTAATTTTGAGATGGGCTTAGTATCACTTTTTAATGCTGCGGCCTTTCGTATATATTCCCACGATGGCGAGGCTGCCGATTAGGATGAACGGTAACAGCGGCGAGCAGCAGCCGAATCTGTAGATCGATGGCACAGGCGTGGAAGGCACAACGGTAGGCGTGGGCGTGCCGAAGGCCTGCAGGTCGTAGGTCTCGTTAGCTAAAAGCAAACTCGGGTTCGTGCCTTCGAAGACGTGCACCTTCGTAAGCACGGCGTCCTTAGGTATAGGTATCTCGTTCCACCGGATGTCGGACTTCGAGTGCGGCTGCACCTCCACGCCCGAATACTCGTCCTGGTTCGGGTTGAACTTATAGACCCGGCCCCGGCTGTCGATTAGCTCATACTGGATGTTGCCTACCTCCATCTGGTCACCTGTATTCTCATACTGGTAGACGAGGTGGGCCCATTTCGTGTCCTGGGGCGCCTTCGACGGGTAGATATTGCCCATGTAATTATCGGTGACGTTGACCTGGAGCAAATGGATGACGATATTAGAATTATAGCGCTGGAAATCCCCGTGGACGAGGTATGTCTCGTCGGCGAAGGCCGGAACGGCGATCGACGTGACCGCTACGAGCAGCGTGGCGAAGAGAATGCACCTTAAGCGAACGGGCATAGTTGAATAAGTATGGTTTGAAAATTTATACTTTTTCGTAATTTAATATTAATATGGATTATTTCATCGAAACGTAAGCGAAGGCCGCAGAGATGATGATGATGATGGCGCCGATGGCAATGAGCATCCAGCCGCCAGGAGCATACTCATCCGTACGGGCAGCGTCTTTATCTTTTTCCTCCAGGGCAAAACGCCTCGAAAATACTTCGTGGGGAAGCATCATGGCACGGGCGATGGACGGCGAGCTGGCCTTAACGAAGAACTCGACGAACGCGCCGAATGTGAAGACGATGGCGCCCGTGAAGAACAGGACGTTGCTCAGCGCACGGAAGAATTGAGGCGCCTGGAAAATATCCGTACCGCTCATCAGGCCAATGTATGCCCCAATGATAAAGGCTATAACAAGGCCTATGCCAAGGATGGCAATAGTATAAAATAGAATCGTGAAGAGTAAAGCGCCATATTTTTCTTGCATATAAGAAAAAGTAACCTATGATAAGGTAAAAGCTTTCCCTTTAAATGATATTAAAAAAGAACCCGGCCGCAAGTAGTACCAGAATAGAGCCATTCAGGATATGAAGAAGCACCGCATGGCGGGACCTTATCTTTTCCATGCGTTCCGCGCCAAAGCCCAGCGCTAATAATAACCCAAGGGCAAGCACCGGCAAAATGACCCCAAAGTCAAAGACGAGCAGGTAAAAGGCCCCCGAAATTACCTCTTTTGACAATACGATCTTGCTCAGGATGGCGAGGTATATGCCACCGGCGCAGGGCATTTTTACCATGCCGAACAGGCCGCCCAGCAGAAAGCTCCCCGCCAGACGGTATTTTGTATATAGCGGCTTGACCGACGCGATCAGGCTGCGAGTAGCTGCTCCCGGCGCTTTGCCGCTATACCTCTGGTACGCGTTTAAAAACGAATAGGCGGCGAGAGCCAGGATTATGATGATGACCGCATACTCCAGATAGTCGCTCAGCCAGGGAATAAAGCTCACTGCCTCGAAGAGTCCCGCGCCGATAAGAAGGTATACTACCAGTATGCCCAGGCAAAAGACAAGGACGTTTAGCATCACGTCCCACTTATTTCCCGTTGCAGATGCGACTTCCGCCGATATGAATATCAGGATGGCGATGATGCACGGATTGAATCCGGCTATCACGCCGGCGGCCAAAAGCGTAAGGACGTCGAAGCGATATACGGGCGGGACTGTATCTTCCGGCATGACTATCACATGGGACCCTTCCGTGTCCAGATACGTTATCTCAGGGCTCTGCGTCCTGTCGATGTCGCCGCTTACCGTGGCATTATAAGCAAGGCTGACACTGTTGCCGGGCTGAATCGCACCTTCCCAGGATGCTTTTCCCGCTATGACATTTATGCCGTTACCTTCCCCGTCGGAAAAGCTCAAGATCACCGTCTCATTGCCCTCATTCCGGATGGTATTCGACACGATCAGCATGGACGCATTTGAAGGGTCTCTAATGATCGTCCTGTCTATTGTTACTGGCACTTTATACTGGTTTGCGTCCTTGATCTTTTGTATTATCAGGTTATACACGACTCCCCGGTCGCCCTCGAACTCGTCCGATCCTATTACCGTATTTCCATTGATGACCATCCCCGGGACGCCATTTAGATGATACCGATCGATGTATTCCAGCCCTTCCTTAGAAGTGTCGACGTATTCCACATAATTGACCTTGATCGTCGTACTATTGTTAATGTCCGAGAGCGCCTGCATGGTCACGGGCCTGGCCCTTTCGCAGGCGACGCAGCCGTGGCTATAGATCAATACCACATCTACCGTGCCATTATGGCCCGTTTGGCTTTGAGCGGAACAGTTCGCAGGCGAAAAACTAAAAAAGGATATCGCTGAAATCAATAAGATACAAAAAAGTAACATCCCTCGGCGACCCATTTTTATACCTCGCGTTAACAAAACAATTGATTAAAGCAATCTGATAATCTATAAATACTGTGGCTACTCATACTATTTCAATTCTCAGCCCGGGACGTGATGTTGAATGAAGTTCGAGAACACGATCAAGAGCCTGTTCGGCAAGGAGCCAGATGAGGCTGTCAAGGAGCTCCTCAAGAACATTGAGGAAGACTATGGCGAAGTTCCATTCATCCTCCAGGCGATGAGCGACAAGCCCAACGTCCTCCTGCCGAAGATCATCTACGACGACGCCGTCCTGAGGAGCCCCGAACACCTGGACGAGAAGACGGTCGAGCTGATCACCATCGGGGTCGCCACGGCTCTAAAGTGCGACCACTGCCTGAACATGCACCTCCGCGTCGCGGCCCGAAAAGGCATCTCGGACGACGAGGTCTTCGAAGCCATCCTCATCGGCAGCGCGCTTTCCAGCACCGCCGTCATGGCGCAGGCCATGCGCGTCTATGAGAACCATAAAAAAGAGTTTAAGGCGAAAGAGGAGATCGGCGGCGAATGCGAGGGCTGTATCGCCTACGAGAACCATAACGGCAGGCATAAGATCGAATAATCCTTTTTATAGCGGCAGGCCGCCCTTTTCGAGCGCTTCAAATATCTTATCGACGATGATGGCAGCGAAGTCCGCGCTAACGAGCCCCATGTCGGGATAGGCGTACGTCATCTTTATCTCTGGGTGGGCTTCCTGGAGCTTATTGACGGCTTCCGGTATGTCCACGAGCGTGTGCGAGCTCCGGTCGCAGAAACCAGTGCCGCCGATGAATATGATCTTTATAGCGCCCTGATCCAGCGCCTTATCGAGGGCCTCCTCCAGCGTTGGCGAGGCGAACTCCAGGTTGCCGACATGGAAGTTGCTGTAGCCGCCCTTCTCGCGGATCAGCTTTTCCAGCTCCAGCGTATCGTAGGACAGCGGGTCATTCTCCTCGTTGCGCGGCCACTTTCGGACCATATCGGACCATTCTTCGATGTGTTTCTCCGCCTTTCCCATGCCGAGCTCGCCGGAGCTCAGGTGCTCCAGGGGGATATCGCCATGGGCAATCATCACGACGCCGAAATCGTCCCCTAGAGCGGCTATGGGCATTATTGCTGCCAGCGCGATATTTTTGCCAAGCGCCGAGTCGATCCGCTTTATAAAAAGACTGGCTATCCGTTCAAAAGGTATGCCGGGGCGGGCATATATTAACTCCAGGGCCGGATGGCGGGCCGAAATCTCCCGCAGGATCGCGGGCACGTCCAGGAGACTGTGGGAGCTGCGCATCATGAGGCCGGGCGAGTTGGCGAGGATGATCTTCTTGACGCCCTGCGATCCCAGCCTCTCGACGGCTTCCTCGATAGTGGGGCTGGAAAATTCCATGTAGCCGACCTCGAAGTGTTTAAAGCCCCCCGCTTTCCGGACCTCGTCGGCCAGCATGCGCATGTCACACGAATACGGGTCGTCGGGCTTTCGAGGCAGGTCCCGGGTCCTATCGCTGATCTTTTCCAGCATGCCCTCGATGAAATCGAACATCGGCCTCTGCTTCTCCTTGAAATCGAAGGGGAAGTCACCGTGCTGGACCAGGATAATGCCGATATCTCCCATGGTAACACCGATTAATAGACTTACAACTAACTCGTGTTATAATTCTATTAATACGTAATAAAGATGGCGTTATTTAAAAAAATAAAAATCGACTAATGCTTATGCCCATGCTTGTGCTTATGCTCGTGCTCGTGGGCGTGTTTTTCTTCACCATGCTCATGCTCGTGGGCGTGCTTGTGGACGTGCTCGTGCTCGTGCTCGCCGGCTTCGCCGCCCCCGTGGGCATGCTCATGCATTTTTAGCTCTTCTTCCTCTTTTTTGCCGTGCTTATGCTCGTGCCCTTTCTCATCGTGCATTTAAACCACAAATAATAATATAATAATTAAATATATATTAAATAATTGGCCTTAAAGCTCGGCGCCCGGCGTGATGGTCGTGAGCTTAACGTGCTTCACGCCCTTTAGTGACATCATCTTCTCGGCAAATGCCTTGATGTCCTTGGCGTCGCCCCTGAGCGTGAGGATCTCCAGGCAGTTATGCTCGTCTATGTGGACGTGGACCGAGGACTGCGTGAGCTCGCTGTTGTCGTGCTGGATGTCGATTATATTGTTGACAAGGCCACGCTGATCGTGGTCATAGAGGAGCGATATGATGCCGATACGGTCGCCATGGACCTCGCTCATCCACTCGTAATTCAGAATATAGTTGCGGATGGCGTCCCGGATGCCCTCGGACCGGGAGGAGTAGCCCCGCTTCGTGATGATCTCGTCGAACCTGCCTAAGAGATTATCCGGTAAGGATACGCCGATGCGCATGAGTTCCTGTTCCATTGTTGTCACGCTCGATACGATATAACATTAATTTTTAATAAAATATTACTTATGACATAAAATATCTTTTGTTCCATGCTAAAGACGCCATTTGTTAATTTTAACCCTTTTAATTTTTGTATTATCCCTGATTTAGTAACAATAAATTAAAAATTCAGATTATTAAGTGTTAAAAAAAGCAAAATATTTATGCGATAATAACATTTTACCATTAAGGAGATATCGGATGAAGATCGCAGTGTGTGGAAAAGGCGGCTGCGGCAAGAGCACGGTTTCGGCGCTTCTCGCGAGGGAAATGGCCGTCCGGGGCTTAAACGTCCTAGTCGTCGACCTGGACGAGTCCAACTACGGCCTCCACCGGCAGCTCGGGATGGAGGAGCCCGCCGACTTTATCGGCCATTTCGGCGGCAAGGAAGCGGCCACGAAGAAGATCGTCGAATATTACACGGACCGGTCAAAGCCGCCGTTCGAGATGAACTGGTCGATCGCCACGTTGCCTTCGGCATACGTCGTCGAGAAGGACGGTATACGCCTCATGGCCGTGGGCAAGATCCACGACTTCGGCGAGGGCTGCGCCTGCACGATGGGGTCGCTCTCCGAGCTGCTTTTTAAGAATCTGGCGCTGGGCGAAAAGGACGTCGTCATCGCGGACACCGAGGCGGGCATCGAGCACCTGGGCCGCGGCATCGAGGCCGGCTTCGACCACATCCTCGTCATCGTCGACCCCTCCTACGAGTCGCTCCGGCTCTCGCGCAAGATCGAGGCCATGGTAGGCGGTAACGGGACGAAGGTCCACTTCGTGCTGAACAAGATGGACGAGGACATTAAAAAACAGGTGCTCGGGTGGTTTGAAGGCAAGCACGTCGTAGCCGTGATACCCGAGGACAAGGGGTTGTTCCGGGCCACGCTCGAAGGGCGGGCGCTGGACATGAAAATACCGGAGCTCGGGGCGCTGGCCGATTCCCTAAATTAATTTTTTACACGAGATCTTCCGGCGATATCGTGGTCAGCCGGACGTGCTTAACTCCCTTGAGCGACATCAGCTTATCGACAAAGCGTTTTATGCTATCGCCTTCTCCCCGCACGACGATGACGTCCATACAATTATCCGTATCCAGGTACTTGTGGACCGTCGTCAGGGTCAGGCCGGCGTACTCGTGCTTGACCCGCACGAGGCCCGAAACCATGGCCCGATGGTCTTCTCCATATACGAAGGAGATGATGCCGATCCGCTCCCCGTGGACCTCGCTCATCCATTCCTCATACCGGATGTAATTTCGGATGGCGTCCCGGATGCCCTCGGACCGCGAGGAATATCCCAGGCTGCCGATGATCGCGTCGAAGCGTCCCATGAGCTGTTCCGGGACGGAAATACCTATGCGCATCAGATCCTGCATCGTGCGTCGACTCCCATTCAGCGTTTTTAATATAAGCGCAAGGGGACATTTTTGTTATGAGGTGAACGATTGGATGAAACTTAATTTATATCTTATTTCGGGTGGTTATCCTGTCTATCCTCTTGCGCTAATATTACAAATATAAAATAATGTATTACTTAGTATTAAATATTTCTATAATGGTCATATAAAGCGAACATTTATTTTATTAATCAACGATATATTGGATATTAATTCGATACTCTTTTAAAATTGATAAAAATTTTAAATTTAACATCAATTATGCTTTCATCCATTGAATAATTGACCTATGTATTACGATTTTAATTATTATTGATAAGATAAAATATATATTCAATCAGTTAAAAAGATATTTTTTAATAGGAGGTAATGCCCATGTGCGCCACCTGCGCCAAGCACAACCCGAAGAAAACTCCGAAGAAGTAAATACTCTTCAGCAATTTTTTTTCTTATTTTATATATGGCAGTATGATTTTTTTATTCTCGTGTTCGATGATTTGGACGTCCACACCGTAAACCGCCTGGATGTTTTCGGCCGTCATCACGTCCAGAGCCCTTCCCCGGGCGACGACATTGCTGCGGCCCCCATCGAGCTTCGCGAGAAGGACGACATCGTCTGAATAGATAAGAGCGTGGTTAGGATCATGCAGAGTCATTACGACGGTCATTCCTTCTTCTCTCGCTAGGCCGGTGACGAGCGCGAGCACGCGCATCTGGTTCTTTAAGTCTAAAAACGTCGTAGGCTCGTCGAGCAATAAGAACTCCGGCTCTTGTGCCAGCGCCCGGGCGATCATCACGAGCTGGCGCTCGCCGCCGCTGATGGCCGTATAGGGCATATCCGCCAGGTGGGCGATGCCCAGCGTCGAGAGCACACACGTGACGACTTCGAGGTCCGCTTTGGAAGGCGTCGAGAAGGCCCCTACGTACGGCGCCCGGCCGGTTAGAACGACGTCGATCACCGCAAAGGGAAAGGACGATCGGTGCGACTGCGGGACGCTGCCCATCTTTTTCGAAAGCTCCACCGGCCGCATTTCGGCAACATTTTTCCCTTCGAGAAATACGTTGCCATGGTCCGGCACGAGATAGCGGCTGATGATCTTCAGGAGCGTGGTCTTGCCGCACCCGTTCGGCCCAAGTAAAGCCACGACGGAGCCCTTCTCGATGGAGACGTCGATCCCCTCCAGGACTTTCAGGCCGCCATAGGCCTTGCCGATGCCCGCGATTCGGATGCCTTCGGTCATTCCCAGCCGCCCACCTTCGCCCGGCGCAAAATAAAAATAAAGAACGGCGCGCCGATGAGCGTCGTGATGATGCTCACCGGGATCTCGAACCCGAAAGCCGCCCGGGAGGCGTCGTCCACGATGACGAGGAATGCCGCCCCGAACGTGAACGAGAGCGGGATGAGCAGCCGGTGGTCCGGGCCGATGACCATGCGTATCATGTGCGGCACGATGAGGCCGACCAGGGAAATGATGCCCGCAATCGCCACGGAGGCCGAGGCGACGAGCGACGCGGCCACGATGAATAATACTTTATATAATTCCGTGTTCATGCCCACGGACTTCGCCTCCTCATCGCCGAGCGCGAGCACGTTGAGCCGCCACCGCAGCAGGATTATGACCGCGCACCCCAACACGATGAGGTACCAGGACTCGTTCAGCTTCGACCAGGTGGAGGCGTTGAAGGTGCCCATGATCCAGAGGACGATACTCTGGAGGGCCTTCTCATTCGTCTTGATCTGGACGATGCCCAGGAGCGCCGTGAAGATGGCCGAGGTGATGACGCCCGAGAGGACGAGCGATATCACCGGGGTCTCGCCCTTATTCCGGGCCATGAGGTAGGCCAGGCCGATGGCGAGCAGGCTGAACGCGAACGCGGCCGGCTCCAGGGGCAGCGTGGGCAGGATGGCGATGGACAGGGCGGCGCCAAACGCCGCGCCCGATGACAGCCCGAGGATATACGGGTCAACGAGGGGGTTCTTGAAGATGCCCTGGAAGGAGGCGCCCGATATGGAAAGCGCCCCGCCGACCAGCAGCGCCGTCAGGATGCGCGGCAGCCGGACGTCGAAGATGACACTGTTGTACATGCCGGGATAGTCCAGGCCCGTGCCGAAGATCCGGGAAACAAGGACCCCGAGGGTCTCGTTAATCGAAAGGCCGAAACTGCCGATGAAAAGAGATATCACGAACGCCGGCAGAGGCGAAATTATAAATAAAAAAGCGGCGATGGTCTTCCACATCTTCGGGGTTATCGCCATTGCCCGTCCACCTTATGCCTTTGCATACCCGGGGTAATGCACTCCATAGACCGATACAAAGAATGCGTCGTACTCCTTGTTCAGGTCCAGCGAGGCGAACTTATCCGGGTTGATGTTCTTGGCGATCTTCATCACCACGAGGGGCAGCCGCGAGGTCATGGAGTCGTCCAGGAACGGGTCGTTCAGCTCGTAGACGCGGCCGTTCTTGACGGCGCTGATGTTCCGCCAGGCTTTGAAGTCGTCGCCGGTCATGACGTCCTTGGGGTCGAGCTTGGGGTTGTACCACATGTAGATGACGTCCGGGTTCAGCGCCTGGATCGCCTCCATGGTCAGGACCGGGTGCTCGTCGTACTTCGTGTCGTTGTTCCAGTTATTCAGGACGTTCTTTCCGCCCGCCGCGTTGATCAGGTCGTTGGTCGAGCTGTGCAAGCCCGCCGTGCCGTAGACGTCGCCCCACATCCAGTAGACCGTCGGCTTCTGGTTATCGGGTATCGTGGCGGTGACGTCCGTGACCTTCTTCATGGTGGCGTTCATCGTGTCCAGCACCTGCTGGCCGCGCTGCTCGTTGCCCGTGATCTTGGCGAAGTCCCGGTGCTGCTTGTAGATGTCGCTGAAGTTTCTCAGGTAGACGCCGTAGACCGGCACGTGCAGGTTCTCCGAGATGGCCTTCGTGTCCTTGTCATTCCAGTCCGCCGACCAGAGCACGACCAGGTCCGGCTTCGCCTTGGCCAGCGCTTCCAGGTCCGCGCCGTTACTCGTGGAGATCTTCAGGGTGGCATTATAGTCCGGGTCCACGGCGCGGAAGAAGGCCTCCTTGTACTGGGGCATCCAGATGTCGCCGATGCCCACAATATCGTCGGCGCCTCCGATGGCGTACATCGTGTTCATCGCGTTCTCGACCAGGAACACGATACGTTTACACGGGTAGGGCACCGTGATCGTCATGCCCCGGTCGTCGATGACCGTGACCGTCTGCGGGGCCGGCGTCGTCGTCGCCGACGGCGTGGCCGAAGCGCCCGTATTCGTGGTCGTACAGCCCGCAATCAGTAGCGAGATGCTTACCATCATTAAAATGGTAGCGATTAAAAGCTTTGAATATTTCATGCTTGATATCACCACTTATTCTTACAATTATTTATTTTACAAACGTTTTTTGTTACAAATTTATCTATTAGTATTACTTTTGAAAAATATTTATAGGTTTTGTTCACACAATTTGACTTGATTTTTAAAAATAATATAACCTGGATTGCGGTGATCTAATCTCATATTGATTATCAAAATAAGCTAGTGGCTCAACCAGTTATCCTAATTTAACCCCTATAAAATCTGGACTGTGATAAAAAAGAAACCTATCAACATCTTAATACCAAACTAACTTTTTATTACTATTATAGAAATCTTTATCAACTAGTAACACAATATTAAATTATCGTAATAACATTGGGGTGAGGGCGCAAGATGTTAATGTTCGACCAACCCTCCTCCGGGTACAGAAAGCTCGAAAAACGCTTGACTCGAATAACGCACCAGCCTCCCAACGCTAATACTCTTGCGCCCGTTCAATCCTCATATTCCTCATATTTTAATACTGGATTATCGGGTTTTTTATTATTTGATCGGCAGACTGCATATAACAATATGATTGTTTCACATATTGTCCTGGGCTAGAATTGTGGAATATTAAATAAAAAAACGGGCCTCTTTCGAGGCCCCTGGAGATTTATTTCTTACGGTTGAATATGGCTATTATTACTCCGATCAGCATACCGGCTGCGATGGCTTCGATACCCACCGGCGTTGGCTGTGCTGTCGCTGCTGTCGTGGGTACGGCTGTCGGCGAAGATGTCGTCTGCAGTACCAGCTGCTTATTGTACTTGAGCACATCGGCCATCGTGGCCGTATTCGGCACCGAGCTGGGGAAGTTCGTGAAGATGACGCGCTTTGCGTTGATGCCATGGTCGTGTAGGGCCTCCTCGATGCCCTTGGCCAGCTCGCCGGACTGCATGTTCTCGATGATATACGATACATTCTTGTATTTGTCCGGATTGGCGTTGATGTCCGCGACGACCTTGTCGGCGGTCTTCGATCCGTTCATGACGAACTCGGGCGCATAGAAGTTCACGACGTCCATGCCCAGCCAGCCCTGCACCGGGTCCATCTGCCACATCATGACGATGACCTTGGTCTGGTTCAATTGCGCCTTCTCCGCGGGCGTCGGCTGAATGGCGTCGAACAGCTTCAGATAGTCGTCATACCTTTGCTCGTAGTAGCTCTTATTCGCCGGGTCCTTCGCCTCGAGCCAGCCCTTCACCTGGGCGGCGACTCCCTTCGCCGTATCCGGCGTGTTCCATCCGGCCATGGGATTGGAAATGCACTGCCAGGTGACGTTTCCGTAGTTGTTGGAGGACATGTATTTTTCAACGGCCGGGATGTTGAAGTACTGGTCGTTCGAGTCGTTAAAAGCGACGAACAAGTCCGCGTTCTTGATGAAATCAGCGTTCATCTGGATGCGGCTCGGTATGATGTCGCTCTGGACATCGGGGCATAAAGCGGGGTCAGAAATACTGATCGCCACGACCTTATCTCCGCCGATGTACGTTATCGGGTCCATGAGCACGCTGGTCGTGCAGACGACCTGGATCTTCCCCGTAGCCTGCTCTGCAGCGGCCGGCGCGATTAGAAAAATCAACAGTAAAGACACAAGCAATATAAGGAATAATCGATTGGTTGTCATACATAAGAAGTTATGTTACTAATTATTTAACCTTTATTACTTGTTACCCGCCTTTTTAATGAAAATATTACTGAAAAGGAAAATACAAGCGTTAGTAAGATTGCTACCAGGGGGCTGATGGGCAGCGTGTATTGAAATCCGGCCCAGACGCCCGTGGCACTGATCACGAGCGCGACGAGCGGCGCGACGACGAACATACTGCGCACGTTAAAGCAGAACTGGTAGGCGATCGCCGCGGGCGTGACGAGCCATACGAAGATCAGTAGCCCGCCCACGATGTTCATGCACAGGGCGACCGATATGGCGGTAATGAATAAAAGGGCATAATAGACGGGTTTGGTCCGGATCCCCGAAGCCTCCGCGATCTTCATGTTGAAGATAATCGCCAGGATCTCCTTATAGAAGACGATGATGAACAGCACTGTGATTAGGCAGATGAGCGCCAGCAGGTAAATGTCCTGCCGGTAAAGCGATAGGAGGTTACCAAAGAGGAGGTTGCCCGCCGCCAGGCCTTTACCCGAATACTGGAGATAGGCGATGAAAAAGACGGCGACAGCCATGGACATCGCGAATAGCACGCTGAGGGTCGTATCCGCCGACATGCGGGACCGGTCGCTCAGTGGCCCCAGGAGCGCCGCGATGCAGACGCAGAAGGCCACGGCGGCCAGCGTTGAATTGATGCCCATGAACATGCCGACGGCCGCCCCGGCGAACGCCGCGTGGGACATGGTGACGCCGATCGACGAGAGGTTCATGCGGGTGATGAAGACTCCGAGAATGGCACAAGAGATCGATGCCAGGATCATGGCCTCCATGGCGTGGCAGACGATGTTGTTCGGGATCAGCGGCTCCAGGAACATTCAGGCCACCGCCCGGGCGCGGACGATGTCCGCCACCTCTCCGGCGCCGCAGGCGCCGTCGTACGATATTCGCCCTGCGTTCATGACCACGATGCGTATCCGCATGTCCGGGAGGCCGTCGAAGGCGTGCGAGACCATCATGATCGTCGTGCCATTCCGGACGAGGCTCTTCAGGATCCCGGTGATGTATTCCCGGGAGCTAAAGTCCAGATTACTAAAAGGCTCGTCCAGTAAAAGCAGCTCGGGCTCCCGGGCGATGTTCTGGGCGATGAGCGCTTTTTGCTGCTGGCCGCCGCTCAGCGTGCCGATCGGCTTATTAGCCAGGTCTTCGATGCCGACGGCCCGGATGGCTCTTTCCGTCGCCTCGATGTCTGCCCATCCGGGCCTCTTCAGCAGGCCAAGCCGGCCATATCGGCCCATGAGAACGACCTGTTCGACCGTGAAGGGTGTAAACGGGTCAAAATAAAAGCTCTGGAGCACATACCCTACTTTTTTCCGGACCTCGATGCCCTGCCGCCGCACTTCGAGGCCGCAGACGGACGCGCTGCCGTGCGTGATACTGACCATACCGTTAACCGACTCCAGAAGCGTCGTCTTGCCTGCGCCG
>Ga0335071_10005427_pt1 | contig 13225 bp, 13 predicted proteins | sample Lox_Sample_15_FD_206724 | JGI IMG/M metagenome (GOLD analysis project Ga0335071, IMG submission 206724) | Soil microbial communities from Loxahatchee National Wildlife Refuge, Florida, United States - Lox_Sample_1.5 | ecosystem: Environmental > Terrestrial > Soil > Wetlands | place: USA...
AGGACCGCCAGCACCTGGATCCGCGACGCCATCCGCCGCAGCCCGTGGGCCCGCAGCATGTCACCGATCCGTTCGGTGACGGCCGGGTCGAGCGCCGGAGCCGTGTGCAGGCCCTTGGGTGTCACCCGTTCAGTGTCGCGCCCGCTACCCGGGATCGCCAGTTTTCGGCTCAACTCGGCGCGGGCGAACCCGGGGCGGTTCCTGCAATCGACTTGCATTTGGCTCGCGCCGCCCCCTAATGTCGTGCCGGTGGCCAGTACCGAGTCCGACTGGCGGCCATCACGACCGAGCAAGCTTCGGGGCGCCCTGGCGCCGGCGGAGTGGTGGCGGCTGGGATCGATGGTGGCGGTGATCGCCGCGCTGCACCTCGTCGGCTGGATCACCCTGGTGCTGATCGTCGATCCGGAGCGGCTGAGCCTGGGCGGCAAGGCATTTGGCATCGGCGTCGGGCTGACGGCCTACACCCTGGGGATGCGGCATGCCTTCGACGCCGACCACATCGCCGCCATCGACAACACCACCCGCAAGCTGATGAGCGACGGGCAGCGTCCGCTGGCCGTCGGGTTCTTTTTCTCGCTGGGCCACTCCACGGTGGTCTTCGCGCTGGCGCTCCTGCTGGCAACGGGGACGAAGGCCGTCATAACGGCCACTGCCGGGCCCGTCGAGGACGGCTCCTCGACGCTGCATCACTACACCGGGCTCATCGGCACCGGCGTCTCCGGGCTGTTTTTGTACCTGATCGCCACCCTCAACGTCATCGTGCTGGTCGGGATCCTGCGCGTGTTCGTGCGATTGCGCCGCGGCGAGTACGACGAAAGCGAACTCGAACGGCAATTGCAGAATCGCGGGCTCATCAACCGATTCCTCGGGCGGTTCACCAAGTCGGTCACCAAATCCTGGCACCTGTACCCCGTCGGGCTGTTGTTCGGGCTGGGGTTCGACACCGCCACCGAGATCGCGCTGCTGGTGCTGGCGGGCACCAGCGCCGCGGCCGGTCTGCCGTGGTACGCCATCCTGTCTATGCCGGTGCTGTTCACCGCCGGCATGTGCCTGCTGGACACCATCGACGGCTCGTTCATGAACTTCGCCTACGGCTGGGCCTTCGCCAGCCCGGTGCGCAAGATCTACTACAACATCACGATCACCGGGCTGTCGGTTGCGGTGGCCCTGCTGATCGGCAGCATCGAACTGCTCGGTCTGTTCGCCGACGAGCTGGGGTGGCGCGGTCCGTTCTGGCGGTGGCTGGGCGGCCTCGACCTCAACGCCGTCGGCTTTGTCGTCGTCGGCATGTTCGCCCTGACCTGGGCTGCCGCCCTGCTCGTCTGGCGCTTCGGGCGCATCGAGGAAAAGTGGAGTTCGGCCGAAACCGCGAGCTGACCCCGTCCGGGTGTAGACCCCGTCCGGGTGTAGAACAGTGCCATGCACGAGCTGGCGCTGTGCGAGGCCATCGCCGGTGTGGTCAAGACGCATGCCGACGGACGGCACGTCGACGTCGTGCGCGTGCGGATCGGGGCTCTCCGTCAGGTGGTGCCGGAATCGCTGTCGTTTTGCTGGACGCTGGTGCGGGACTCCGAGGACATGCCGGACGCCGAGCTGGAACTCGAGTGCGTCACCGCCGAGGTGAAGTGCCGTTCGTGCGGCCGCCAATCCGAGATCACCTCGGCCTGGTCCATCTGGTGCCCGGGGTGCGACAGCCCCGACGTCGAGGTGCTGCGCGGCAACGAATTCCTGGTCACGTCGCTCGACGTGTCCTAGGGGCCGCCCAAAGCTCCACGGGCTCACGAACTTTCCCCGCATTGAGCGGGCAATCGACGACGCAACACACGCCGGGAACGCGTCGCGCAGTGCACGCCGGGCGGGCCAGGTTGCGCCGGGCATTAAGATTCGGCCATAGCGCCACGGGAACGGATCCGATCATGGGCAGATTTCATCGACACGACGACGGCACCGTGCACACCCATGCTCACGATGACCCCGATCACGAACACGGCGACCACAGCTCCTATCGGACGGGCAGGCAGCGCATCGACGTGCTGGAGGCGATCTTCGCCGAAAACGACGTTCTCGCCGACGCCAACCGGGCGGCCTTCGAGAGCAACGCGATCCGCACGCTGAACCTGATGAGCTCGCCCGGATCGGGCAAGACGACCATCCTGCAGGCAACGCTCGACGAACTCGCCGGCGAATTCGCGATCGGCGTGATCGAGGGCGACATCGCCACCGACCTGGATGCGGCCAAGCTCAGCGGACGCGGCGCCCAGGTCTCGCTGCTGAACACCAGCAATGGGTTTGGCGGCGAGTGCCACCTCGACGCGCCCATGGTCAATCGCGCGCTGCCGGGCCTCGACCTGCCCAACCTGGACCTGGTGATCATCGAGAACGTCGGCAACCTGGTCTGCCCGGCGGAGTTCGACGTCGGCGAGCACGCCAAAGCGATGGTCTACTCGGTGACCGAGGGCGAGGACAAGCCGCTGAAGTACCCCGTGATGTTCCGATCGGTGGATGTGGTGCTGCTCAACAAGATTGATCTGGTGCCCCACCTCGACGTCGATGTCGAGTCGTACATCGCGCACGTTCGCGAGGTCAATGCCGCGGCGGAGATCCTGCCGGTCAGTGCGCGCACAGGAGCCGGCATGGGCGCCTGGTTCGGATGGCTGCGCCGATTCGCCACGGGCTCCGACACATGATCGGCTGGTTGAACGGATTCGCATCCGGAATCTTGCGAACAACTTGCAGGACGGCCTTTTTCGGCCCGCTCTTTAGCCTGACTCACGGGTTGGGGTGACGTCGCGACGGACCGCCGTACTTCCTTGTCGGGCAACGGCAATGGCCGGCGTACGAGCCTTATGGGACACATGTGCATTTGCCCGCAAACCAAGAGCCGTTGACAACGGTGTGCGGCGGGAGTAGACCCAAATTCAGCGCTGCGCAAGTGGGCCGACGGTCGACTCCGGCAGCGTAGGAGCATCCAGCCCGGCTCCGGAAAGCTGCGTCATGCCAACAGAAGCGGCAGTCAAAGCGGAAGAGACATTGATCCATGTGCTATGGATCAATGCGGGGTTGAGTTGTGACGGCGATTCGGTGGCGTTGACTGCCGCCACCCAGCCCAGCGTCGAGGAAATAGCCCTCGGTGCGCTTCCGGGTTTACCCAAGGTCGCTGTGCACTGGCCCCTGATCGATTTCGAATGCGGACCCAACGGGGGGGCGGACGACTTCCTCGAGTGGTTCTTCAGAGCCGATCGCGGCGAGCTCGAGCCCTTCGTGCTCGTCGTCGAGGGATCCATTCCCAACGAGAAGATCAAGGACGAGGGCTACTGGTGCGGGTTCGGCAACGACCCGGCCACCGGCCAGCCGATGACCACCAGCGAGTGGCTCGACCGGCTGGCGCCCAAGGCCACCGCCGTCGTCGCGGTCGGGACGTGCGCCACCTACGGCGGCATCCACGCGATGGCCGGCAACCCGACCGGGGCGATGGGCGTTCCCGACTACCTCGGCTGGGATTGGAAGAGCAAGGCCGGCATCCCGATCGTCTGCGTTCCCGGCTGCCCGATCCATCCCGACAACCTGTCGGAGACGCTGACCTACCTGCTCTACATGGCGACCGGTCAGGCACCGATGATCCCGCTCGACGACGCGCTGCGGCCCAAGTGGTTGTTCGGCAACACCGTGCACGAGGGGTGTGACCGGGCCGGCTATTACGAGCAGGGCGATTTCGCCACCGAGTACGGGTCACCCAAATGCATTGTCAAACTTGGCTGTTGGGGCCCGGTCGTGAAATGCAACGTGCCCAAGCGCGGCTGGATCAACGGTGTCGGTGGCTGCCCGAACGTCGGCGGCATCTGCATCGGATGCACCATGCCGGGCTTCCCGGACAAGTTCATGCCGTTCATGGACGAGCCGCCGGGCGGCAAAATTTCCACCACCGCCTCAGGCCTGTACGGGTCGGTGATCCGCAACCTCAGAGGGATCACTGCGCGCACCGTGGACAAGGAGCCGCGCTGGCGCCACAACGGCGACAAACTCACCACCGGAGCCCGCCGCACCTGGTAGGTCCCCTACCAGGTGCGCGCGCTTCATCCTCACTTCAGACGGAGACAGTGCGATGACAACTATCGTCCCGGAGCCGACCACCGCCAAGCGCGAGCCCGGCCAGCTCGTCGACATGGCGTGGGACCCGATCACCAGGATCGTGGGCAGCCTCGGCATCTACACCAAGATCGATTTCGAGAACAAGGAAGTCGTCGAGTGCCACAGCACCTCGTCGATCTTCCGCGGCTACTCGATCTTCATGAAGGGCAAGGACCCCCGCGACGCCCACTTCATCACCAGCCGCATCTGCGGCATCTGCGGCGACAACCACGCCACCTGTTCGTGCTACGCGCAGAACATGGCGTACGGAGTCAAACCGCCGCACCTCGGTGAGTGGATCGTCAACCTCGGCGAGGCCGCGGAATACATGTTCGACCACAACATCTTCCAGGAGAACCTGGTGGGCGTTGACTTCTGCGAAAAGATGGTCTCCGAGACCAACCCGAGCGTGCTCGCCCTGGCCGAGAAGACCCCGGCGCCGCAGGCCGGCGCGCACGGCTACCGGACCATCGCCGACATCATGCGCTCGCTCAACCCGTTCAGCGGCGAGTTCTACCGCGAGGCGCTGGTGGTCAGCCGCTGGACCCGAGAGATGTTCTGCCTCATGGAGGGTCGCCACGTGCACCCGTCCACGCTGTACCCCGGCGGCGTCGGCACCGTCGCGACGATCCAGCTCATGACGGACTATATGACGCGGCTGATGCGCTACGTCGAGTTCATGAAGAAGGTCGTGCCGATGCACGACGACCTGTTCGACTTCTTCTACGAGGCGCTGCCCGGTTACGAGAAGGTCGGGCTGCGGCGCACCCTGCTGGGCTGCTGGGGCTCGTTCCAGGACCCCGAGGTGTGCAACTTCGCCTACAAGGACATGGAGCGCTGGGGTAACGCGATGTTCGTCACCCCGGGCGTGGTGGTCGACGGCAAGCTGGTCACCCACTCGCTGGTGGACATCAACCTCGGCATCCGAATCCTGTTGGGCAGTTCGTATTACGACGACTGGACCGATCAGGAGATGTTCGTCAAGACCGATCCGCTCGGCAACCCGGTGGACCGGCGGCACCCGTGGAACCAGCACACCAACCCGCACCCGCAGAAGCGGGACATGGACGGCGGCAAGTACAGCTGGGTGATGTCGCCACGCTGGTTCGACGGCAAGGACCACCTGGCGCTGGACACCGGCGGCGGCCCTTTGGCGCGGCTGTGGGCGACCGCGCTGGCCGGGCTGGTCGACATCGACTACGTCAAGGCGACCGGCAACAGCGTCAAGATCAACCTCCCCAAGACCGCGCTCAAGGGCCCGGTGGAGTTCGAGTGGAAGGTCCCCAGGTACGGCAGCAACACGATCGAGCGGGACCGGGCGCGCACCTACTTCCAGGCCTACGCGGCGGCGTGCGGGCTGTACTTCGCCGAGAAGGCGCTCGCGGAGATCCGCGCCGGGCGCACCAAGACGTGGGAGCGCTTCGAGGTGCCCGACGAGGCCATCGGTTGCGGCTTCACCGAGGCGGTGCGCGGGGTGCTCAGCCACCACATGGTGATCCGGGACGGCAAGATCGCCAACTACCACCCGTATCCGCCCACCCCGTGGAACGCCAACCCGCGCGACAGCTACGGCACGCCGGGGCCCTACGAGGACGCGGTGCAGGGCCAGCCGATCTTCGAGGAGAACGGCCGGGACAACTTCAAGGGCATCGACGTCATGCGCACGGTGCGCAGCTTCGACCCGTGCCTGCCGTGCGGTGTGCACATGTACCTGGGCAAGGGCAAGACCCTGGACAGACTGCACACGCCAACGCAGTCACCCGTCGAGGAGTGACGCATGGCGGATCGCCCGGAGACTCCCGACAACGAAACGCAGTGGCGATCGGCGGGCGATCGGATCCAGACACTGCTGGATTCCTGCGCGGCAAGTGGGGCCGCCGCGTATGAGCGCGCGCAGCAGTTGGTCCGCGAGGTAGTCGGGCTCTACGGGGCCGGGCTGGAACGGATGATGCAGTTGGCCGCGGACCCGGCCTTCGACAATGGATTAGCCGAGCGGCTGGCCACCGACGACCTGGTGGCCAGCCTGCTCCTCGTCCACGGGCTGCACCCGCACGACGTGCACCGGCGGGTGTCCGACGCGCTGGACCGGGTGCGGCCTTATCTCGGGTCGCACGGCGGCGACGTCGACCTGCTGGAGATCGCCGACGGGCCCGAAGGCGCTGTCGTGCTTCTCGCCTTTAAAGGGAGTTGCAAGAGCTGCCCGTCGTCGGCGGTGACGCTGGAGCTGGCGGTCGAGGACGCGGTCCGCGCGGCCGCGCCGGAGGTCACCTCGATCGAGGTCGTCACCGCCCCGCTCGAGGAAGCCGCCGGCGTGATCCCGGCGGAATCGCTGATGGCGCATGTGAAGTCGAACGGACACGCCGCCTGCTGGCATCCGGTGCCCGAGGTGGCCGACCTGGCTCCCGGCGAGGTGGCCGGATTCCTGGTTTCGGGCACCCCGCTGCTGGTGTGCAGGGTGGGCGACCTGCCGCTGGCCTACCGCGACCATTGTCCGGTGTGTGATGACTCGTTAGCGGGCGCACAACTGCGCGAGACGCTGCTGGGCTGCCCGCGCTGCGGCACGCAGTTCGACATCGTGCTCGCGGGTGCTGGCCCCGACGGCACCCACCTCGAGCCGCTGCCCCTGCTGCCTCGCGACGGGGTGCCATCGGTAGCACTGGCCGAACCGATGGGGGCCCCGGCATGAGCACTCCTTTTGACGTGCTGAGCCGGATTCGAAGCAATCGGCGGGCCCCTGAGCCGGCCGGCGAGCGGTGCGAGATGTGCGCGGAGGCGATCGCCGACGAGCACCAGCACGTGGTGAACGTCGCTGCGCGGCAGCTGATGTGCGTCTGCCGGGCCTGTTATCTGCTGTTCACCGACTCGCAGGCCGAGCTGCGGTATCGCGCGGTGCCGGACCGCTATCTGGCGTTTCCGGGCTTCGCCCTGGACCGGCGCGCGTGGGAGGCGCTGCAGATCCCGGTCGGCGTCGCCTTCTTCTTCACCAACTCGGAGCTCGGGCGCACGGTCGCGTTCTACCCCGGCCCGGCCGGCGCGTGCGAATCCGAGCTCGACCTGGACGCGTGGAACGCCGTCGGCGGCGCCGACCCGCGGGCGCGCCTCCTGGCCGATGACGTCGAGGCGCTGCTGGTCCGGGTCCCGGAAGACGAGAACGCCGAACCGCAAAGCTATTTGGTTCCGATCGACGCCTGCTACGAGTTCGTCGGGCGCCTGCGCACGATGTGGCGGGGGTTCGACGGTGGCCAGGAGGCCCGGGCCTTCATCGACCGCTTCTTTGCCGACATCAAGGCCCGCGCCATCGAGACACCGGGGACGCCGGGGACGCCGGGGACACCGCCATGACCGGGGAGCACGTGGACGTGAACTTCGCGGTGCTCGACGTGGCGCCCGAGCCGTTTTCCGTCAGCCCGGTGCTGACCGCGCGCGTCAGCGTCGCGGCCGGCGGGGACGACCCCGTGCACGCGATCTCGCTGCGCTGCCAGGTCAGGATCGAACCGCTGCGGCGTTCCTACTCAAAGGAGGAGGAGGCCGGCCTGCTCGACTTGTTCGGGCCGCGCGAACGCTGGGCCACCACCCAGCGCACCTTCCTCTGGCAGCACGCCACCGCGATGGTGCCCGGCTTCGCCGGCAACACGACGGTCGCCCTGCCCCTGGACTGCACCTACGACTTCGAGGTCGCCGCCGCCAAGTACCTGCACGCGCTGCGCGATGGCGCGCTGCCCCTGCAATTCCTCTTCAGCGGAACCATTTTCGTCAAATCCGAACGCGGGTTCTCGGTCCAGCAGGTGCCGTGGGACTGCGAGTATCGCTACGACATGCCGATCACGGTGTGGCGGGAGCTGATCGCGCAGCACTACCCGAACACCGGCTGGGTGCGGCTGAGCCACGAAACCGTAGTGGCCCTGGCCGCCTACAAGTCGGCGCAGGGGCTGCTCGACCTCGACCACGCGGTCACCTCGCTGTTGGACACCGACCGGGAGACGACGCGGTGACCTCGAATTGGGACCGGGCCCGCGCCGTCGCCGACGCGGTGCTGTACGAGGGCTATCTGCTCTACCCGTACCGGGGGACGTCGAGCAAGAATCAGTCGCGTTGGCAGTTCGGCGTTCTGGGCCCGCCCGGCGCCGCGGACGCGGGCCTGGGCGAGGACGACAGCCTCGCGGCGGAGTTCCTGGTAGACGGGGGCCGGGCGCTGACCGTGGTGGTGCGGTTCCTGCAGTTGCAGCACCGCCGGGCCGAGCGGGAATTCGCCCACGGCGAGTTCGAGCCGGTCGGCGAGCTGACCACCCCGGCCGGGTCGTGGCTGACCTGGGACGAGGCGGTGGAATGCGAGCGGTCGTTCGGCCCGCTCGCATTCGAGGACCTGCCGTGCGCGTTGCCGTTCGTGGCCGACGCGGCAACCGAGGTCGAATACCTCGACGGCGGCCGCCTGGTGCGCCGGCGCCAGGAGGTGCTCGGACTGCTGACCGTCTCCGGCGAGCCGGACGGCGGCCTGCGCCGGGTGTCGGTGCGGGTCGGCAACGTCGGGGAGGCCGTCGGCGACAAAGCCGACGGAAAAGACTCCGTGATTGCCCGCTCGATGATCGGCACCCACATCATCGCCGAAGTCGTTGGCGGCGAGTTCGTTTCGCTGCTCGAACCGCCGCCGGGCGCCGCCGACGCGGTGTCGCGGTGTGGCCGGCACCGCTGCTTCCCCGTGCTGGCGGGCCCCGAGGGCACCCGGGACATCCTGCTGATCTCGCCGATCATCCTCTACGACCACCCGGAGGTCGCCGAACAGAGCGGCACGGCCCTGTACGACTGCACGGAGATCGACGAGATTCTCACGCTGCGCGTGATGACGATGACGGAGGAGGAGAAGGCGCAGGCGCGGGCCACCGATCCGCGGGCCGCGCACATCATCGACCAGTGCGACGCGATGTCGCCCGAGTCGATGGCGCGCCTGCACGGTGTGTTGCGCGACCCCCACGCGATCCCGGGTCTGGTGCCCGAGATCCCCGAGGGGGTCGACTGGTGGGATCCGCTGGCCGACAACGCGGTTCGTCCCGAGGTCGACGCGGTGCTGGTGAACGGGGTCCGGGTCGCGCGCGGCAGCCGGGTCCGGTTGCGGCCGCGGCGCAATGCCGACGCCCAGGACATCTTCGTCGCCGGCAAGACCGCCCGCGTCACGTCGGTGCATGAGGACGTCGAGGGCAACAAACACGTCGCGGTCGTCGTCGACGACGACCCCGCCGCCGAGCTGCACGACTGGTACGGCCGCTATCTCTACTTCTCCCCCGACGAAGTGGAGCCGCTCGAAGCCTCGCAACCCGCGACGTGAAAGGAGTTCGAAATGGAAGTCTTGGGTTGGATATTCCTCGCCATCATCGCGTTGGTGGTCGGGATCGGACTGGTGTTGGGGCTGGCGTCGATTCCCGACGCCCGCCGCTACCTGAAACTGAGGCGGATGTAGCCGCCTGGGCGACCCGATGACAGCGCGCATCCTGGTGGCCGGGATCGGCAACATCTTCCTGGGGGACGACGGGTTCGGCTCGGAAGTGGTTCGCAACGCCGAGATCCCGCAGGGCGATTCGGGCGTCCGCGTCACCGACTACGGCATCAGGGGCATGCACCTGGCCTACGACCTGCTCGAGGACTGGGACACCCTGGTCCTCGTCGACGCCGTACCCAGCCGAGGCAACCCCGGCACGTTGCACGTGTTCCAGGCCGACCATGAATCGGGCTCCGGCACGGCCGGTGTCGACGGTCACAGCATGGATCCCGCCGCGGTGTTCGCCAGCCTGCGGGCCCTGGGCGGCAGTCCGCCCTACACGGTCGTCGTCGGGTGCGAGGCGGGCAGTGTCGAGGAGGGCATCGGCCTGACCGAGCCCGTGGCCAGGGCCGTCCCGCGGGCCGCGCGGGCCGTCGAGGAAATAGTCGCGGCGCTGCAAACGGCCGCGCGGGAGGACCGCTGATGTGCCTGGGGATACCGGGTCAGGTGATCCGGATGCTGGACGGTTACGAGGGCCAGCTCGCGCTGGTCGATGTCACCGGCGAGCAGCGCAGGGTCAACGTCGGCATGTTGCCGGAGGAGACGTTCGCGCCCGGCGACTGGATAATCATCCACATGGGCTTCGCCGTCGAAAAGACAGACCGCGCCGGCGCCGAGCAGGCGATGGCCGGCCTCGAGCTGATGGGCAGGGGCCGCGCCGACCCGACAGTCAGCCCGGAGGGCGGTTGAGATGACCGAATCCCCCCTGCTGCTGCGATCGGACGACGTCCGGCAGCGCTTCACCGTGACCGGTGTTGTCCAGGGGGTCGGCTTCCGTCCTTTCGTGCACCGCATCGCCAGCGAGCTGGGCCTGGCCGGCTTCGTCGGCAACGATTCCGGCGCCGTCTTCCTCGAGGTGCAGGGCGAGCGCGCCCGCGTCGACGAATTCGCCCGCCGGCTGCGCGCCGAGGCCCCGCCGCTGGCCCGGATCAGCACCGTCAGCGTCACCGACGTCGCGACCGGCGCGACGGACCGGGGGTTCCGGATCGTGGAGAGCCGGACGATCACGGGCGCTCACACCTTCAAGACCCCGATCCCGCCCGACATCGCGGTGTGCCACGACTGCGTCGGCGAGCTGTTCGACCCGCGCGACCGGCGCTACCGGCACCCGTTCGTGACGTGCACCAACTGCGGGCCGCGGTTCACCATCATCCGCGAGTTGCCGTACGACCGGCCGGCCACCACGATGTCGGCATTCGCCATGTGCGAGCGCTGCGCCGCCGAATACCACGATCCGGCCGATCGCCGGTTCCACGCGCAGCCGATCGCCTGCCCCGATTGCGGTCCGTCGCTGCGGTTTTCGTCATCGGCCGGATCCGTCGCCGGGTCGGACGCCGCGCTGGCGGCCACCCAACGCGCGCTGGCGGTGGGTGCGGTGGTCGCTGTCAAGGGCATCGGCGGCTACCACCTGGCCTGCGCGGTCGACGACGAGGCGGCGGTCGCGGCGCTGCGGGCGCGAAAGTCGCGGGGCGCCAAGCCTTTCGCCATGCTGGTCCGCGACCTCGACGTCGCGCGCCGCTACGCGCACCTCGACGCCGACGAGGCCGCGGTGCTGACCGGCCCAGCCCGCCCGATCGTGCTGCTGAGGCGGCGCCGGGGCGCGCCCGTCGCCGACGCCGTCGCGCCCGGCAGCCCGCGGCTCGGCCTGATGCTGCCGTACTCCCCCGTCCATCACCTGCTGCTGGCGCCCGTGCCCGGCGCCGCCGGGCCGGTGCCCGACGCCCTGGTGCTCACCAGCGCGAACCGTTCCGACGAGCCCATCTGCTTCACCGATGACGATGCCGCCCAACGGCTTCCGGCGCTGTGCGACGCGGTACTCGACCACGACCGGCCGATCCACGTCCCGTGCGACGACTCGGTGGTGCGCGTCGTCAGAGACGAGAAAGGGGCCCGGGAGCTGCCGATCCGCCGGTCCCGCGGCTTCGCGCCGTTGCCGGTCGATCTCGGGCAGGCGGGCCCGGCCGTGCTCGCCGTGGGCGGGGAACTGAAGAACACCTTCTGCCTCACCGACGGCTCCCGCGCGTACCTGTCCGGCCACATCGGCGACATGGCCACCTGGGAGACGCTGCGGGCGTTCGAGCGCGCGGTGGGTCAGCTCACCGGGATACGCGGCACGCCGGCGCGCCTGGCCGCCGACCTGCACCCCGGCTACCACACCCGCAACTGGGCCGAGCGCCACGCGGGCGACCGGCCGCTGGACCTCGCCCAGCACCACCACGCGCACGTGGTCTCGCTGCTGGCCGAGCACGGGCGCATCGGAGAGCCCGTCATCGGGGTCTCGTTCGACGGAACCGGCTACGGCTGCGACCAAACCATCTGGGGCGGCGAGATTCTCGCCCTCGGGACCGAGAGCCACCGATTCGTTCGCGTCGGCCACCTGCTGCCGGTCCCGCTGCCCGGCGGTGACGCCGCGGTGCGCAACCCGTGGCGGATGGCGCTGTCGCAATTGTGGACGGCCGACATCGACTGGACCCCCGACCTCGCACCCGTCGCCGCCGCGACCCCGGACGAATTGCGCCTCACCCGTTCGCAATTGGAGAGCGGCACCGGGTGTGTGCCGTGTTCGAGCATGGGCCGGCTGTTCGACGCGGTCGCGTCGCTGCTCGGAGTGCGCCACCGGATCGACTACGAGGGCCAGGCCGCCATCGAGCTCGAGGCGCTCGCCGAGTCGGTGCCCGACGATCCGGGGACAGGCCCGTCGCTGCCGCTGACGGTGCGGACCGACGGGGTGATCGATCCCACCACGATGGTGCAGACGATGGTGGCCGCGCTGTACGCCGGTACCCCACCCGCGCCGCTGGCCGCCTCGTTCCACGAGGCGGTTGCGGACGCCGTCGCCAAGGTGGTCGCCCAGGTGGCCGGCGAGACCCGGCTCGTCGGCCTGACCGGCGGGGTTTTCCAGAATGTGCTGTTGCTGCGCGCATGCCGGAAGCGGCTGCGGCGCAACGGGTTCGAGGTGCTGACCCACCGCATTGTTCCGCCGAACGACGGCGGGCTGGCGCTGGGCCAGGCCGCGATCTCGATGCTGAGGGGAACTGAAGAGGGATGGGCAGAGGGGGACCGATGACAACCACCGCCATCGACCGCGGGCTGGGCGCCGGATTGGCCGAGGATTTGGCCGCCACCGCGTTCACGCTGGCGAAGCGCTTCGCCGCGGGCGCGACGATGTGGTCGATCGCGCCGTCGTGGGAGCCGCATGCGCTGCACATCGCGGTCGAATTCGTGCATCCGGTGATCATGGGCAAGCGGGCCCTGCCCGCGGTGGCGCTGACCGGACCCGACCTGGTGGACCTGGCGCGGGTGTCGGTGCGGCCCGGCGACATCGTGGTCGCGGTCTCCGGCGCCGACGACGCACAGGTCCGCTCCGTGATGCGGCGCAGCCCGGCCTGGGGCGCCACCACGATCTGGATCGGCAGCGGCGAGCGGCCGGCAGCAGGGATGGCGGACCACGTGCTGTGGCTCGACGACCCCGACCCGCGGGTGCCCGCGACGGGCGGCTTCGTGCTGTTCTATCACCTGCTGTGGGAGCTGACCCACGTGTGCTTCGAACACTCGGGGTTGCTCAAA
>Ga0335071_10005428_pt1 | contig 13223 bp, 7 predicted proteins | sample Lox_Sample_15_FD_206724 | JGI IMG/M metagenome (GOLD analysis project Ga0335071, IMG submission 206724) | Soil microbial communities from Loxahatchee National Wildlife Refuge, Florida, United States - Lox_Sample_1.5 | ecosystem: Environmental > Terrestrial > Soil > Wetlands | place: USA: Florida...
AATGTTGAAAAGATTTTTGCTTGTACTCTTATTGATTTTATTTTCATCAAACACTTTTGCTGAAGAAAAAAATGTGATCGAAACTGAAAAAAAAGAAAAAGATGTAACGAAATTTGAGGACATTGTGGTTACCGCGACAAGAACAGAAAAAGCGGTAGAAACGGCACCGGGAAGCGTAAAGGTTGTCACGAAAAAGGAAATGGAAACAAGGAATATAACGACGGTGGATAGCGCTTTGAATACACTGCCGGGAGTGTATAACAGGCGGCAGTCGCTCATGGATACCTTGTCTGCTGTTACACTTAACGGGATTCCTGAACAGAAGAGAACCCTGATACTCATGGACGGGATACCGCTGAATAATGCCTATGACGGTAGTGTCAGCTTTACGGCATTGCCGACAGAAAATGTAGAAAGAGTAGAGGTCGTTCAGGGTCCCTTTTCCAGTCTTTACGGCGGCTACGCCATGGGTGGCGTCGTGAATATCATCACAAAGATGCCGGAAAAGAGAGAATTCACCGTAATTAGCGGTTACGGCTCAAGCTGGCACAGGGGAGAAAGTTTGGATGACTTCCAGAAGTATTATCTATCTTATGGTGACAAGTTGACAGATAAATTGCGCCTGCTTCTGAGCTACGGGTACAAGTCGACAAACGGCTATCCGAAAGATCTGAATGTGCAATCGAGTAAACCCACAGCAGGAATAACCGGGTGGTCTTATACCAGCGATAACCAGGACAATACCCGTTACCTGATCGGTGATAAAGGAGACAACACCTGGTGGGACGACAGCCTGAGCGTCAAGACACGCTTCGATTTCACACCAGACTCAAAATTGGGCTTATCTTTCATAAGAACCCGCTATAAGTATAATTATGATGACCCCCATACATATTTAACGAATGCTTCGAGCAACCCCGTTTATTCATATGGAACAGTAAGAGAAAATACCTTTGACAGCGGTTCCGGCTACAAAGAAGTCAATATATACAATGCAAATTATGAAACCGAGATCGGAATTGTAAAAACAAAGCTTACCCTCGGACTCAATGATGAAGTAAAGAGCTGGTACACTACACCTAACTCTACCGCGCCGTTTGCAAATTTGCACGGGGGTCCCGGCTATGTTTCATCCAGCCCTTCCCAAAATTATAATGGCGACCTTCAGTTTACAATACCTCTTTTCACCAGACATGTCCTAACTTTTGGTGGGTCATTCAAGACCGATTCCGCTAACACCGAGCAATATAACCTGACCAGCTATACGGATGAAAGTTCTAAGACCATTCTCACATATAATTCGGGAGGAAAAGACAGGACATATGCCGCCTTTATCCAGGATGAGATATTGATCCTCTCCAATCTCACGGCTTACATCGGGTTCAGAGAGGACTGGTGGGAAACGTACGACGGCTATGCGAATCAGTTTGGCGCGGGAGCTTTTGCCAAAACATACGACTCCAGAAATGCCTCTTCCTTTAGTCCCAAGGCATCTATTGTATATAAGCCTTTTGAAATGACTACATTAAGGACATCTGCTGGGCAGGCATTCAGGGGGCCGACGGTTTATGAGCTCTATAGGACATGGGTCTCGTCGACTGGTGTCACCTATAACGGCAATCCTGACCTGCAACCGGAGACAACTACCTCATGGGATGTTGGTATCGTCCAAGGGCTCTGGAAGGGCGCGAAGGTCAGCGTTACGTATTTTGACAATTATATGAAAGACCTCATCTACAGAATGTCGGTTTCGCCAACACAGCAGAACTATATAAATGCCGGAAAGGCCGAGAGCAAAGGTGTTACACTGGAGTTTGAGCAACGGTTTGACAAATTGTTGAGGCTGTTTGCGAACTACACCTATACGGACGCCAGGGTAAAGGAAAACAGTGCATCGCCGCTATCAGTAGATAAAAGATTGATCAATCTGCCGGATACGATGGTTAATGCGGGAGCGGAGTGCGAAATAGGACCGGTCCTGGCATCAGTCACAGGCAGATATGTCGGCAAGCGTTACAGCGATGATCAGAACAGGGATACGGTCAGCAGTGTTTACACGTCGTACGATCCTGCTTTTACAGCGGATGCGAAGGTCTCATACAAGGTTACGAAGTTTGCCACGCTGTCAGTTTCCATTGATAATGTATTTGACAACTCTTACTTCAACTATTATCGGGCGCCGGGCAGATTATGGTTCGGTGAAATGGAACTGAGATTTTGATGAATACAAATCTAGGACATTCAATAAATCTAAGTCTTGCTGTTATCTTGCTCTTCTTTGCCTTTTTAGCTCCAGAAGTGTGTGCTGAAAGCTTAACTTACAAGGATAAGATCGGAAGGATCGTAAGCATCCCCGTGCCGGTAAGACGGGCAGTCTTTTTTCAGACATATGAATTAATACCTGTCCTTGGCATATGGGATAAGGTCGTCGGCATCGGAAGATATGCATATACGAACGACCTCATGAAGGCGGTGAAGCCCGACATCGAAAGAACGATTCCCTCCGCAGGCAGCGGGATCGACGTGAACATGGAAGCGCTTCTTAAATTGAAGCCCGATCTTGTCATTACATGGACGTCCAGGCCTGAGCAGGTGCGGTTTATGGAGGATAGAGGTCTCTCGGTGATAGCCGTATATCCGGACAGCCTCGCCGAATTGTATGGGGTGATGGAATTTCACGGAAAGGTATTTGAGAAAGAAAAAGAGATAAAGCGCACCGTCGCACACATGGAAGATATTTTCGGCAGCATAAAGAAAAAGGTGGCACGAATACCGGCTGACAAGAAACAGAAAGTCCTCTGGCTTAGTTCACGCCCAAACGCCGTTGCCGGCCGCATCGGCGTGACGAATGACATTCTCAAGATGATCGGAGGCATAAACCCCGCGTCATCCATCGAGCAGAGGACTGCCGACGTTTCCATAGAAAGGATCATAGAATGGAATCCTGATGTGATCTTTATCTGGGGAAATGCGAAATATAATGCGCAGGACATTCTGAAAAATCCACAGTGGAGGTCAATCAATGCCGTGCGGAGCGGCAGGGTCTACAAGGCGCCGGAATGGTCCACATGGTCCCCCCGTCTCGCCCCTATCGCTTTATGGATGGCGATGAAGACCTACCCGGAGCGTTTTCGTGATGTTAATTTCAATGTCATTGCCGATGCCTTTTACAAAAAGGTATACGGAATACCTTACAGGACGGTTGCTACGATTGAAAACTAAGCCGTCGATATACATTGCCATTCTGCTTTCGCCTCTGATTGCCGGTTGGTTTTCACTTTTCATCGGTGCATATGACATTTCGCCAATGCGGATTCTGTCGCTCATTATGCGCGAGGTTGCGCCGTTTCTTCAGAATCCTGATAGTACCGAACAGGCTATTATTATCGATATCCGACTGCCGCGAGTACTGCTAGCAGGACTTGTCGGCATAGCGCTTTCGGTAACGGGAGTGACCTTTCAAGGGATCTTTCGCAACCCTCTCGTCGATCCTTTTATACTGGGCATTTCCGCCGGCGCTGCGTTTGGATGTGCCCTTTCTGTGGGTTTCCTGCCCCAGTTGCCCATCCAGATAATGGCATTCTTATTCGGCATCACAGCAGTCTTCCTTGCATACTCTATCGCAAGGACACAGGGGGAAATTTCACGGCTTCCCCTCATCCTTTCGGGGGTGATTATCTCAGCCTTTTTCACGGCCATGGTCTCGATCGTGAAATTCATGGTCGATCCGATGAAGCTCCAGAATATTGTCTTCTGGTTGATGGGAAGCTTTTCTCTTGCGGATTGGAGGTTTGTCCGCATCGTCGGCATCGGCCTGGCAGTAAGTCTTGTTCCTATTTTTCTTATGCGTTGGCGCCTCAATGTAATCAGCATGGGGGAGGATGAAGCGAAAGCGATGGGGGTGCATGTAAAGAGAGACCGGATCATCTTCATCTCCGCGTCAACCCTGGCGGTGAGCGTCGCCGTATCGGTAAGCGGCATCATCGGCTGGGTGGGGCTGATGGTCCCTCATCTGATCCGAATGATAGCGGGACCTGACCATAAGAGCCTTGTCCCTCTCAGCATGGCAGGCGGCGCCGCCTTCATGATCTGTGCGGATACGATAGCGCGCAATCTGACAAGCTTCGACCTGCCGGTCGGCATCATCACAGCGATAACAGGCGCACCATTCTTCATCTACCTCATGAAGAAAGGCGGCAAGGAAAGCTGGGGAAGATAAAAAAACGCAAAATGAAAAAAGCAAAACCTAAAATGTATGGTTTATGAAGGAATAAGGAATGCTAGAGGTCAACAACATATATTTCAAACATCGCAGCCCTGAAGCCGAAGTGCTGCGCGGCATCTCGTTTAGGGTAGAGACAGGCCACATGGCGACGCTTCTTGGTCCCAACGGTTCCGGCAAAACTACCCTGTTCAGGTGTATTGTGGGCCTGTGGCAGCAGCAGGAAGGTATGATCGCTTGCAATGGCAGCGATATCAGACCGCTATCTCCGGAGAAACGGGCGCGGCTGCTTGCGTTTGTGCCGCAGGAGCACGAGCCTCCTTTTCCTTATTCGGTGTTTGACGCAGTCCTCATGGGAAGGGTTTCACATGTGTCGCTCTTTTCCTCGCCGTCACACGAGGATTACCTGCAGACGAAAGAGGCCATAGAAACGGTCGGTATCGGCCATTTGAGTGAAAGACCCTACACAAAAATAAGCGGTGGAGAGAGGCAGTTGGTTCTCATCGCCCGAGCGTTGGCGCAGGAAGCGCCGTTATTACTCCTTGACGAACCGACATTGCATCTCGATTTCAGAAATCAGATCATTGTTTTGAATAAAGTCAGGGAAATAGTCAGGCAGAAGGGATTGACGGTTTTGATGACGCTGCATGACCCGAACCTTGCGATGCTGTTTTCGGATAACGTCGTAATGATCAATGAAGGGCACGTTATTGCTATGGGCGCTCCTCAGGATGTTGTAACAAGGGATAACCTGAAGAAGATGTACGGCATCGATGTGTCCATAATCAGCCATAACGGGACGAGAGTAATTTGTCCTATGGTGATTTGATGATCCAAATTAATAGCCTCTCAAAAATGTACGGGAACGTAAGAGCTGTGGACAATATCACTCTGTCTATAAATAAGGGTGAGGTCTTTGGCCTTTTAGGCCCGAACGGCGCGGGAAAGACAACGACCATGAGAATGCTGACCGCTTTGAGCAGGCCGGATTCAGGAACAGGTATGATCAACGGTTTTGATGTTGCGGAAAATTCTTTTGAAATAAAAAAGCACATCGGCGTCGTTCCCCAGGAAAACAACCTTGACCGGGAGCTGACGGCTTATGAGAACCTGCTTATCTATGGGATGCTCCACCGTGTGCACGATAAGGAAAGAAAAATTGGTGAGACGCTGAGGATGGTAGATCTGTGGGACAGGAGGGATTCGATCGTATCAGGTTTTTCCGGCGGCATGCAGCGAAGGCTCCTGTTGGCGAGGGCGCTTCTTCCGGAACCGACTGTCCTCTTTCTCGACGAGCCTTCTATAGGCCTTGACCCGCAGATAAGGAGGCAACTCTGGGACATTATCCGTAAGACCAGGATAGAAGGAAGGACCGTCGTCATCACCACCCATTACATCGAGGAGGCGGAGGCATTATGCGACAGGGTTGGTATCCTGGCCCGGGGAAGATTGATAGCCCTCGATGCGCCGGCCAGTCTGAAGAACAGTGTCGGCGACTACATTGTCGAACATATTGACGCGGTGGGCAAGCTCATACAGCATATTTGCAAGAGCCGGGACGAAGCGCACGAAATCGCAAAACGTGAGAGCAACAGCGTGACCATCAGAAAATCGAACCTCGAGGATGTGTTCATACAACTGACAGGGGAGCGCATAGAATGATAATACTGAAACTTATTAGTTGTCATTCCTGCGAAAGCAGGAATCCAGAAAGTAAAGATTCCCGTTTTTACGGGAATGACAGAGCCGGGAGCGCATAGTAATGATTACCGCCGGTTGGTATCCTGTCTTCTTAAAGGAAATGCTCCATTTCAAAAGGAGGCTTCTGAAGCTTGGCTATCTCTTTTCCGCCATGGTGGTGCCGATCATATATCTCATCGCGTTTGGTTTCGGCCTCGGCAGGAGCGTCCGTATCGACGGCTCGGACTACCTTTCCTTCCTCCTTCCGGGACTTGTCGCCATGAGTTCCATGAACAATTCATACACCTGGGTCGCCAATACCCTGAACATCAACAGGCTTTACTTCAAGACATTTCAGGTCTTCGTTCAGGCCCCCATCAGTCCTGCGTCCATAATGACGGGGGAGGTGCTGGCGGGTATGACGAAAGGGATCTTCGCGTCTTCTCTGATCATCATCGTCGGTTTTCTGTCGTCTTCGGATTTTTCCATAACACTGCTGTTTCTGATTGCCCTTTTGCTGAACTGTTTCCTCTTTGCCAACTTGGGAGTGATTATCGGCATGCGCGCAAAATCCCATGAAGACACGGCCACCTACTCCAATTTCCTCATTATGCCCATGGCCTTCTTCAGTGGGACATTTTTCCCGGTGGACAAGCTGCCTGTCTTATTCAAAGCAGTCATTTATATTCTCCCTCTCACCCATACGAGCATCCTTATCAGAAAGACACATATGGATGTGGAGGGAATATTCTCGCTTTGCGTACTGATTGTCTACACGATTGTGTTTTTTATCTACGGCTCAAAGCTGATCAGGGAGTACAGCGAATGAACAAGCGGAGGGATACAATGAAAGTTTTTACCATTATGTGGTCGAGCTATCTGCCTTTGATAAAGGAGGCGGCGGATACGCTGAATATTGAGCTTGTATCGTATTCGACCAAGCAGATCAATTGCCTTCCCGATGCTGTAAGAAGCGCCGTCCGGGATATGCACAAGGCGGACTTGATCATCCTTTATAGAACGAATGATGCGTTCTGGGAGGAAATCGAAGACGGTCTCAATACGATAAAAAGGCGCATCCCCGTGGTAGTGATCGGCAGCGATCCGTCATACTGGGCCGGGTCAACGGTAAACCCCGAGGTAATCGCCGCTGTTTATAAGTATGTCCTTTTCAACGGCAGGGCTAACATCGTCAACATGTTCAATTGTCTGCTGCACGTCATTTTCCACGAGCAGGTATCGTTTAAGGAGCCGGAAGAAATCCCGTGGCAGGGCATTCATCATCCGGGCATGGAGGGAGTTTTCAATTCCACAGAAGAATATCTTGCTGCATATAGCCGGCACTTGTCTTTCTCACCTGATTCCTACATCGGTATTCTCTATTCCCGTTCTAACTGGGTGACGGGAAATCTGGAAACGGAAAAGGTCCTCATATCCGCCCTGGAAGGAAGAGATTGCGGCGTTATTCCCGTGTTCCTTTATTCGCTCAAGGATCAGAACCTGGGAAACCTGAGCGGCGTCGAAGTCATAGAAGAGTATTTGATGCAAGAGGGAAAGCCGGTTGCGGACGGAATTATAAAGCTGACGTCGTTCTTCCTCGGATCTTCCCGCGGTGAGATGAAATCCGCCGAAGCGCCGTCCGGCGTGAACATAATGAAGAAACTCAATATACCTCTCTTCAATCCTGTTATTTCCTATTACAAAGACAGAAAGCAATGGCTTGAAGATCCCCAGGGGCTGGGTGCGCAGGTTGCGTGGAGCATTGCCATGCCGGAGTTCGAAGGCGTGATCGAGCCGATGGTCATCGGCGCCTCACGAGGGGTAGCGAACCCGGAAGAAGAGTCCTACGAGCCTCTGGAAGAAAGAATCACACGGCTTGCGGGGAGGATTGTCCGGTGGATCAATCTCAGAAAGAAACCCAACAAAGAAAAGAAAGTCGCCTTTATTCTCCATAACAACCCGTGCGCCTCCGTCGAGGCCACTGTAGGCGCAGGAGCGCACCTGGACACGATTGAGAGCGTCTCCGACATTCTAAAAAGGATGAAAAACGAAGGCTATCAGATAAATCCTCCGGCGGACGGGAAAGCGCTGATTGATGAGATCATGGATAAAAAGGCCATCTCCGAGTTCCGCTGGACGACAGTAGAAGAGATTGTGGACAAAGGCGGAACGCTGGCCCTTGTTGATAAAGAAAAATATGTCAAATGGTTTGATGAACTACCGGAACATACACGACAACGCATGAGCGAGGCATGGGGAAACCCTCCGGGAGAGGAAAACGACGGTGTCCCCGCCGCCATGGTGTACGATGGGAAGATTGTAGTGACCGGCGTAAACTACGGGAATGCAGTCGTGTGCGTCCAGCCCAAGCGGGGCTGTGCCGGTGCGAAGTGCGACGGCCAGGTCTGCAAGATACTCCACGACCCCGATATCCCTCCCCCCCATCAGTACGTCGCAACGTATAAGTGGCTTTCTCGGGAATTCGGCGCGGACGCCGTCATTCATGTCGGAACCCACGGAAACCTGGAATTTCTGCCTGGCAAATCGGCGGGTATGTCTTCAGGGTGCTTCTCGGATATATGCATCGATACAATGCCACACCTCTATATCTACAATGCCGACAACCCGCCGGAAGGAACAGTGGCGAAAAGAAGAAGCAACGCCATGCTTGTGGATCATATGCAGACGGTTATGGTCAAGGGCGAACTCTACGGTGACCTGGAGCAGGTGGAGAGGCTCCTGGAGGAATATGAGAGATACAAAGACGCGGAACCGGCCAAGGCGCACACCATCTCCCACATGATCATGGACAAGGTGAAGGGACTGAATCTGCTGGACGGGCGTGAGGACTTATCCCATGATCATTTCCGCGAAAAGGTACGAGACATACATGATAGACTCTCGCTCCTTAAGAATACCTACATCCCGAAAGGTATGCACACCTTCGGGAGACTGCCGGAGGGGGAGAAGCTCGCCGACTTCGTTTATGCCATTGCGCGATATGAGAATACACCCGGCTCGCTGTGCGGCATCATCACAAAAATCATCGGCAGACAAATGGGGTTGACGGAAGAAGAACTGGAGGCAAAGGTTGAAGAAGTAGCTAGGGCAGCCGTCCGGTACCGCGTGTCGAGCGGCATTCGTCTCGACAAAATCATCGGAGACTTGTACAAAGTGCAACACGACGAAGTGTCCATAATCCGGGAGGCGGAAGGCAGGATTCATGAGTTGATTCGCAATATCCTTGCCTCCGATGAGACGGCATCGCTCTTGAACGGGTTTGACGGCGGATACATTGAACCTGGTCCTTCCGGTCTCATCACCAGGGGCAGGAGCGATATTCTGCCGACGGGCAGAAACTTCTACTCCCTGGACCCCCAGAGGATACCGACGCCTGCGGCATGGGAAACGGGAAAAACCCTGGCGCAGAAGACCATCGAGAAATTTATCGAAGACGAAGGGCGATACCCGGAGAATATTGCATTTTACTGGCAGTGCACGGATATTATGTGGTCCGACGGGGAAGGTATGGCGCAGATGATGTATCTCATGGGCGCAAAGCCCGTCTGGCAGAATAACGGCCGGGTGAAAGGCTTCGAGGTTATTCCCCTCGAAGAGTTAGGCAGGCCGAGGATCGACATCACCGTCCGGGTTTCGGGGATAACCCGTGATAACTTCGCCGGCTCCATAGGTCTGCTGGATGAGGCTGTGCAGGCAGTCTCTGCCCTCGATGAACCTCTGGAGACGAATTTCATCAGGAAGCATACGCACGAAAAGCTGGACGGCAAATCATCCTCATCCAAAGAGGAGATGAGAAAGGCAACCTACAGAATATTCGCGAGCATGCCCGGTACATACCAGGCGGGCACGCAGCTTGCCGTATATGCCTCCGCGTGGAAAACGGAGAAGGATCTGTCCGACGTCTTCCTCTACTGGAACGGCTATGCATACGGCAAGGACGCATTCGGCGAACCTGCTCACAACGTCCTGAAGAATTCTCTTAAGACGGTCGAGGTCACGTTCAACAAGACCGTTACGGACGAGTATGATCTTACTGGTTGCTGCTGCTACTTCGGCACTCATGGCGGGATGATCAACGCCGCCAGGGTTATCTCCGGCAGGGATATACAAAACTATTTCGGCGATACGAGAGAGCCGGACAAGGTGTCCGTAAGAACGCTGACCGAAGAGATACGCCGGGTAGCGCGGGCAAAGATATTGAACCCGAGATGGATCGAGGGCATGAAGGAGCATGGTTATAAAGGCGCCGGCGAGATCAGCAAGCGGGTCGGCAGACTGTACGGTTGGCAGGCGACGGCGAAGGCGGTGGACGGGGCAGTCTTTGACGATATAACGCGGACATTCATGATGAATGAAGAGAACAGGAAATTCTTCGAGGAGAATAATCCCTGGGCTCTGGAGGAAATCGCCAGAAGACTGATAGAAGCGGCGGAGCGGGGATTGTGGAATCCTTCGCCCGACGTCAGGGATACTCTCAAAGATCTTTATGTCGAGATAGAAGGTTGGATAGAGGAAAGGATGGGAGATGTCAAGGGTGATTTCCAGGGAGGAAGCATCGATATCTTCACAAAAGAAGAAGTGAACACCTGGAAGCAAAAGATGGAGGAGATTCTGGGATGATTTTTCCGTTTACAGCGATTGTCGGGCAGGAAGAAATGAAGACGGGTTTGATACTGAACGTCATCGACCCTTCCATCGGCGGTCTGTTGATTATGGGTGAGAAGGGGACGGCAAAGAGCACGGCGGTACGGGCTTTGGCCGAGCTCCTACCGGAGACGGTAGCAGTAAAAGGCTGCCCGTTTAACTGTGAACCGGACGGCGTGCTGTGCAACAGGTGTACAGAGACTCTGCAGCATGAGGAACATCCGCACCGGGAAAAAAAGAAGATGAGAGTCATTGAACTTCCCCTCGGCATCACGGAAGACAGACTGGTGGGAACCCTTGACATAGAACATGCCCTTAAAAAAGGCGAGAAGAGGTTCGAACCCGGCATCCTTGCAGACGCGAACAGGAATTTCCTCTATGTGGATGAGGTGAACCTGCTGGAAGATCATATCGTGGATTTATTGCTTGATTCTGCGGCCATGGGCGTAAATACCGTGGAGAGGGAGGGCGTGTCGTTCATGCACCCCGCGAAATTCATCCTTGTTGGTACGATGAACCCTGAAGAAGGCGACCTGAGACCCCAGCTTTTGGACAGGTTCGGCTTGTGCGTGCAGGTGCTTTCTCTAACCGACAAGGCATCGAGGATGGAAATACTCAAAAGGAAGGCAGCCTTTGATGCAGAGCCGGTCCACTTTGCGGCTCTCTGGGATGAGGAACAGAAATCACTTTCCGGAGCTATCATCAATGCCAAGGCGAGACTCAATACTGTAGAAATTACAGACGCTGTATTGGAGAGGATTGTGGGTGTAACATCTCCCTTGAATCTCGACGGGCACAGAGCGGACATTGTGATGATGAAATCCGCACGGGCTTTGGCAGCGTTCAGGAATAAAGACGCCATTGACGCTTCCGATATCAGGGATGCGGCGCAGTTGTCATTGTTGCACAGGATGAAGAGGCTTCCCTTTGAGGAGATCGGAAAGGAAAAAGAAAAGCTCCTCGCGGCGCTTGCGGAGATGCGGACATGACCTTCAACGATTTCGTCGGCCATGAAGACGCGAAGCTGGCCTTGATACTGAATGCCATCGATCATAATTGTGGCGGTGTTTTATTTGTCGGCGAGAAGGGGACTGGCAAGTCCACACTGGCGAGACTTTATCAAGGACTCCTTTCTGCCGACATACCGTTCGTGAATCTGCCTTTGAACGCCACGGAGGATGCGCTTTTGGGCGGTATCGATGTTGAGGAAAGTTTGAGAAAAGGAAGGAAGGTCTTCCAGAGGGGGATCTTCACGCGCGCCTATGGCGGCTTTGTGTACATCGATGATGTGAATCTCCTTTCACCGGAAATATTATCTCTTGTCCTGAAAGGGCAATACGACGGTGAATATCTCGGTGGGAGAAAAGAATTACCCGTGCAACCTGCATCATATTTCGTCCTACTGGCGAGCATGAATACCGAGGAAGGCTATCTATCATCACACATCCTTGACCGCTTCGGGATGTGCGTGCTGTGTGAATCCTTGAAAGAGGCAGCACAAAAGATAGAAGTGATGAAAAGGGCACTGCTGTGCGATAAAAACAATATGGAGGGAGACGGAAAACTCAGAGAAAAAATTTATGCCTCCCGTCTTGCCCTCAAAGATATCATCGTACCGGCAGAAATTAAGGATCATATTACACAAGTCTGCATCGAAAACTGTATCTCCGGCCACAGGGGAGATATTTTTATTTTCTATGCCTCTCGCGCTTACACGGCATTTATCGAAGAAAAAGAGGTAACAAAGGAACACGTGGACAAGGTCATTCCCCTCATTCTGTTGCATAGAAAAAGGCTCCTTCAGCAGATGGAAGAAGAGAGAACGGAGCAAAGCCGTCAGGATAATCAACCTGATGAGAAAGAAGAAAAGGAAAATAGTCAAAAGACCGCACCTGATATTGCAGAGGGTAATGAAAATACAAGCCGTGACAATGGCAATATCGAAATAAATGACTTGCCTGAAAGACCCCGTGAATCCAAACTGGCAGAAGAGATATTTAAACCGGGACAGACTTTTAAAGTGAAACGACTGACTTTCCGGAAAGACGGGAAGAACCGCTATATATCCGGACGCAGGACGAAGACGGGATCAAAGGGCAAATCTGGCAGGTATATAAAACGCATCCTGAGCGCAAATAATGATATTGCCATTGATGCGACCATCCGTGCCGCAGCTCCTTATCAGGCGGCGAGGGGAAGAAAAGAGAGGCTGCTCATCCACGACTCGGACATCAGGTTCAAACAGAGAGAAAAGAAGATGGGACATCTCGTTATTCTGCTTGTTGATGGATCGGGCTCCATGGGCGCCCAGAAGAGGATGGTGGAAACCAAGGGGACGGTGCAATCCCTGCTCATCGATTGCTATCAAAAAAGGGACATGGTCTCCTTGATCGTCTTCAGAAAAGACAGGGCTGAAGTTATACTGCCTCCGACGTCGAGTGTGGAGACTGCATCACGGAGATTGCGGGAAATACCTGTGGGCGGAAAGACGCCTTTAACGGCAGGGCTTATGGAAACTTACAAGCTGATCAAACGTGTAACCGTCAAATCACCGGAAACGAGATTTCTCGTGGTCCTTGTTACTGACGGAAGGGCAAATCAGAGCCTTTCTGGAACGCCCATCGGTGAAGAGATAGCAAAGATGACATATTTGCTT
>Ga0335071_10005430_pt1 | contig 13221 bp, 11 predicted proteins | sample Lox_Sample_15_FD_206724 | JGI IMG/M metagenome (GOLD analysis project Ga0335071, IMG submission 206724) | Soil microbial communities from Loxahatchee National Wildlife Refuge, Florida, United States - Lox_Sample_1.5 | ecosystem: Environmental > Terrestrial > Soil > Wetlands | place: USA...
GTTCTCGGAAATGGTCTCCGACACCATTTGCGCACTCTGGAAGTGCTTTGAACCTTCCATGCGATGGACCAGTTCGACGGCGGCCGCGCGGCTGTCACCCGCTACTCTCATGTCTAGCAACATTTCGCTCTGTTCATTTAATTCCGGTCGCAGTGAAACCACATGCAGGTTTGGCGGCATTACCTGCTCGAGGTCTTCAAAGATGCGTGTCCAGGAAAACGCTTTGCGCTGGATCAAGTTATTGAGGAACTGCGACTGATCGCGCGTACTGCGGTTCGACGCCATGTCGAGAAATCCCTGTGCCTCGGTGCGTTCGCGGTCGCGTTGTGCAATCTTCTCCTGCAGTTCGCCAATGTAATGGCGATCACGGCCTGCATTGGTCCAACTGCGGACGGTCCAGCCGAGCAGCGCCAGCGTTAAGATCGCCAGCAGTCCGAGGGCGAGTCCCCAGCGCGACCAGAATTCGCGCGGGTCCTCGTATGGATGAGTCGCGAGATTGATGCCGAGACGCATATTAAGAACCGTACCCTGTACTCAGTACCAAGCAATCGCCGTTACGAAATCAACGCTCCTACTACGCCCCCCATTCGCCAGCGAGGGACCGTTCCTGTGGTCGAGCCAATTTGCGAGGCGGTCACCAGTTCCTCGACCTGTGCTCCCGTCTGGCTTTTCAGCGCGGTCGCGGCCGCGCCGGTTTCCGGCAGACCCGATACATAAATGCGCTCAATGTTGAGGTTGTAAGTGTCCTGAAAGAAGACAACAGACGGATATACTTCTTCCGCGAGTTGATCGCCCGTAATCGTAACGCCGCGGGTGTTCTCGAGGGTACGGATCAAAAGCATGTGGTCCTGATCGAGAATCGCGATACCAATCGTGCGCGCATCAACTTTGACCACGAGCGTTGGACGTTCGGCGTCGGCAGCGCCCAGCGCGGCCAGCATCGAGGGCATCACCACACCGGGGCTGTAGCCTGCCTCGCGAAAAGCAGATTCGTATTCCTCCAAAACTTTTTTTAAGACCACTGCCGCAACCACCTGCGTGCCTTTGCCGATCGATTGGGAGTGGTAGGAGATCGTCGCCTCTTCGAGATCGAAGGGAAGCGACTTCTTCAGACGGAAACGAACAACCGCTTCGGCTTCCTCGGCCTTGCCTGGAAGCGTCTCGAAATCGAGCAGGACGACGCGCACCGCCGTGTCGGGAAGAATGGCAATCACGTCATGCGAATGAGCGCCAAGGCTTCCGAGCGTAGCTTCGATGGCCTGCCGCAGGGCTGCACCATCCCGAAGATTCGGCTCCATCAGATCGGGAACGACGGTGCCGGGCGCGAGTTCACGCGCGGAGGACATCTCGACCATGCGTCCACGGTCTGCCGCCCGGCCGGCCAGGACGCGGTCGGCCGCGATTTCGCAGGCCAGAGCCGGACGCCGCTCATGTTTGGTAGAAGCCATGAATCCTTTAAGAAGTCACCTTAACGTTAATGATATCGTCTGTCTCGGACACACAACAGTTACTTCCGCGGATGCCCGTACGGCACTCCACTGAACAAACTTGGCTCCCTCGCTGCGCTCGGGATTTCGCCTGCGGGCTCCCGCTTCGCTCATGCCCGCAAGACGGCTCAAGTTACCGCATCGTTTCAATGAACGTAACCTTGTTGATTTCCTTCAGCGTGGTCGCGCCGGAGCGTACCTTGTCGAGCGCCGACTCGCGCAGGAAGCGCATCCCCTCTTCGCGCGCCCCTCTTCGGATCTCCGATGTGGGCTTCTTCTCGAGAATCATCTCGCGGATGCGGTCCGTAAGGTCCAGGAGTTCGTGGATGGCAGTTCGTCCGCGAAACCCGGTGCCGGCGCACTCGATGCAACCTTGTCCCTCATAGAGTGGAACCTGCGACCACTGCGCCGGGTCGAGCCCGCTCGCCTCCAGCACCTCGGGCGGATAATGCACGGCGGTACGGCAGGAATCGCAAATCACGCGCACCAGGCGCTGGGCGAGGATGCAGTTCAGGGCCGAGACAAAGTTGTAGGCCTCGACACCCATGTTCAGGAAGCGTCCAAGCACATCGACGACGTTGTTGGCGTGGACGGTCGTGAACACAAGGTGGCCGGTGAGCGCGGACTGAATCGCGATCTGGGCGGTCTCGTTGTCGCGGATTTCGCCGACCATGATCTTGTCCGGGTCGTGGCGCAAAATCGAACGCAAGCCGCGAGCAAACGTCAGACCCTTCTTTTCGTTCACCGGGATCTGGGTGATGCCGCGAATCTGATATTCGACCGGGTCCTCGATGGTGATGATCTTATCCTCGTCGGTCTTAATCTCGTTGACGGCGGCGTAGAGCGTGGTGGTTTTGCCGGAGCCGGTCGGGCCGGTGACAAGCACCATGCCGTACGGCTCTTTGATGTAGCGGCGGAAGCGACGCAGGTCGGTCTCGTCGAAGCCGACGACGTCGAGCGTGAGCTTTTTGAACTTCTCGCTCATCGACTCTTTGTCGAGCACGCGAAGCACGGCGTCTTCGCCATGGATCGAGGGCATGATGGAGACGCGGAAGTCAATGGCGCGCCCGCTGTACTTGACGCGGAAACGGCCGTCCTGGGGAACGCGGCGCTCGGAAATGTCGAGCTCGCTCATGACTTTGATACGAGAAATGATGGTCGAATGGTGTTCTTTGCCGATGGGCGGCATGGCGTTGGTGAGCACACCATCGATACGGAACTTGATGCACACCGAGTCGTCGCGGGTTTCAATGTGAATGTCACTGGCGCGCCGCTGTAGGGCAGTGAAGAGCGTGGTATCGACGAGCCGGATGATCGGGCTCATGTCCGCGCCCGCAGTCGCCGTCAGCTTGTCGATCGAAATCGTCTCATCGTTGCCGGCTTCGTCCTCACGAATCACGTCCAACGTGAAGCCTTCGCTCGCGTCTTCGAGCACGCGCTTGGACTGCTCGGTCTTCTGCAGGATGTCGGAAATCTGCTTAAGGGTCGAGACCTTGGTGACGATACGCTTGCCGAGAAGCAAGCTGATCTCGTCGATCATCATCAACTGGCTAGGGTCGGCGATGGCAATGGCCAGGCGACCGTCTGCGGTTTCATCGAGCGGCACGAACTTGTAGCGGAACATCAGGTGAACGGGGATCTTCTCGAACAGGTCATGATGAAGCTGGAAGTCACTGAGGTCGACAAACTCGCAACGATAGCGCCGCGCGATATCGCGCGCGCGTTCCAGTTCGTCCGTGACTGCCGAGGGTTCCGGAAGTTTCCCGCCATTTATCAACGCTGATTTCTTATCCGCCATTGCCATGTCCAGTTTACTGCCTCTTGCTACGGCCCTTGAGCGTAAAGCCCAGAGTCGGCTTCTAATGCGCCTGCGCGCCTAACGTAAAGATCGGCATGTACAGCGAGATCAAAACCCCTCCCACAAACACTGCCATGACGATCAAAATCAATGGTTCGATGAGGGCCATCGCGGCTCCCAACGCCGTCTGCACATCTTCTTCATAAAACTCCGCGACCGAGCCAAGCATGGCAGGCAACGCTCCCGTCGACTCGCCGACTTCGAGCATCTCCACCGCTAGATCGGGAAAGAGGTTCTGCGCTTCCATGCTTTTAGCCAGCCCTTGTCCTTCCCGCACGCGTTCTGCGGCTGCTTTGACGCCGATCAGCATTTGTCGGCTGCTCATGGATGCACCTGCAGTTTCCATCGCGGGCACCAAAGGCAGTCCGCCCTGCAGAAGCGTGGCCAAAATGCGCGAGAAGTTTGCAACCTGATACTTGAGCCGAATTTCGCCAATCAGAGGAAGCGAAAGCAGAAATCTGTCGATAGCCACGGCTCCGCGATCGCTGTGTTTCCACCGCCAGAGTAGAACTCCCGCAATCGCTAGACCGAGAGCGACAACCCACGCGTATTTTTGCGCATTGAGCCCCACTGCCAGCATAAAAACGGTAATGGCTGGCAACTTCGCATTCAGGTTGTTGAACAAATCGGCGAACTTCGGGACCACGTAGGTGATCAGGAAGGTCACCATGATCAGGACGACACTGACGAGAAGCGTGGGATAGACCAGCGAGACTGCCAGTTTCTTGCGGAAGGTTTGCACCATGCGCTGATATTGGATGTAGCGGCTCAGCACTTCTTCCATGTTGCCGCTCTTCTCGCCTGCCATGAGGGTGGTCGTATACATCTTGGGGAAGATGCCCTGCGCGGCGAAGGCGTCGGAGAGCAACTCGCCGCCTTTTACGCGCTCGCGGACATTTTCCAGTAAACGGAGCAGCGTTTTGTCCCGTTGCCGCTTGATCAGCAGGTCAAGGGCGGTCAGAATCGGCAGGCCAGCCTTGATCAGCGTCAAGAATTGCTGGTTGAAGATGAGAAATCCAGCTTGCCTCAGATTGCCCCGTTTGCCGAACTGCTTGGCGCCACCGGTGAAAAGGGTTCGGGGCTTTACCCAATAAACGAGATATCCCTGCTGCGCAAAGCGGTCATGGACCTCCGCCTCGGAATAGCCATGCTCGACCTGCTGGCGCAGGTGGCCCTGTTCGTCTGCAACTTTGACGAGGAATTCCGCCATGGGATTACCGCTCTACTCTATAAAGCGACATTTGCGCTGATATGGTCTCTCGAGGGACTACAGGAAAGTGTAACATCCTGTTCCCAAAGCTTTTATCGCGGGCAATTGGCCGGTGGTACGGAGGTAATCCCCGACTACGGGCCCAGCGCACCTTCCACCATTTCGACCCCCGGGGGAGGAGTGAAATGAAAACGGCGATCGCTTATTTCAATATTCTCCTTCCAGTCTTTGAATAGGAACTCGGTTGTCCCGCCATCCGCCTCCATTAGAACAATCCGGACAATCTGGTTAGACACCGAAATTTCCAGTTGCACCTCAGCCACCTGCGCAACAGCTGCCTTGGGGACACCCCGCAAAATCATGTCCCCCGGCACTGCCGGAATCCTATCCACTACCTTCGATAATCCTCGTAATTCATTCTCCAGCTTGGTCTTGCCAAGCAGAAATGCAATTGGGGAGCGTAAATCATCGAGGCGCTTTAAATCGGTTTTTCGAGCTTGCCTCTCGGCCGGAACATAAAACCACACACTCTGGCCGTCGCTCAAGAACAACTTCTCCTTGGGAGAACGGTATTCCCAACGCATCTTGCGCGGCTTTTTCAGCCATAAGGTGCCCGACTCTTCCCGTCGCGTGCCGTTCCCGCTATAGGTTTCCGTGAATTCGCCTTGCAGGCTGCGCAGATGGTTGTAATGCTCGTCGACCACGTGGGCCAGCTCACGCACGGTTTGACCTGGCTTCGGCGCGGGTTCCTGGGCAAGGGAGAGTGACACCACTCCCCAAACCATAAGCAAACAACTGGCAAGTTTCACGATTCCTGGGGTTCCCTTGGCCTATTTTACTCTGAGTTGCGTGATGCAAAGGTGACAAGACGATAGTAGTGGGAGGATTCAGAGGAGACGGCTCTCATTTTGTCTTGAAGAGAGAGAACTGTGGCTCGCCTTGCACTTTGATCAGGGTTGTCGAAGAGGTCAAAATGCTTTCAAGAAGCGGGTTGTGATAAACAACCCAGATTGTCCGCTGTACCTGTCGCCATGATTCTTCGATACTTCGAATGACCTGACGCAAACCTGGTTCAGGCAGCGGGTTGAACAAATAGACAACCAGGGGAGTTCCGGGAAAAACAAACGCGCGTGCATCCAGGCACACCGCCTCAATGGAGGCCACTGATCGAGCTGGCGATTGAGCTCGCCAAGCAGCAATGTTCTCCACGGCTGTACGATGCAACTCCGCCATTACCTCGACTCCTACGATCTTTTTGAAAGGGTACTCGGCCGCCATCAACAGAGTGCGCCCCTTGCCTGCGCCGATATCGATAAATGTGAATTGGCGGTAGTCGATTGCCAGCGCGGCCATCATCTCGCGAAAAACCGCCGGGTCTGTCGGCTGATACGGAGAGTGAAATACTCCGAGCAGCCGCGTTCGCCAATCGAGTGTTCCAGCAGTCGTATTAACGCGCTGCTCCCAGTCATAATCCATGTCGCCGTAACGCGAACGCCGACGCGCAGGAGTGGAATCGCGCAAGTATCCCCAGAGTTCCCGGACCAGCAGGGAAGTAAGGCCCAGCGGGCCGCGTGCCTCGGTCTGCTCGCGCCACCAACGGTGAAACGAGGAACGCAGGTCTCTGGAAAACGGTGACGTCACGTCCTCGATGCTAGCAAGGCCGGCGGCGAGTAGCGAGCGAGTGAATTGCAAAACCAGCAGGCGAGGACCGACTGCGCTGAGTGAGGCTCCCGGACTTGCAGCTCTCTAATGCTTCGATCCCACGGGCTTGGGCATTGGGGAAGACATGCCGGGGGGCAGTCCTTTGGTTATGTAGAAGATACTCTCCGGGTCTTGCACTTCGACTCGCCCATCCGCGGTCAGCTTGTAAGGATGGTCATTCGGATCGCGCGGAATGCCGCGAATAAAGCCTGCACGTTCGAGGTCTGCCATGTTTGCCGGCAGGTGTCCGGTCTGGTCACGATACTTTGCGACGAGCTTTTCGAGTTGCGTGACCTCCTCATCGACTTGCAAAGCCCGCAAGTGATCGACGGCATTCTGGCGAATGGCAGGCTCTTTCGTGCTCTGGTAGGTCGAATACCAGAGGATGCGCGAGGTTTCGAACTCGCCGCCTTGTTGCGCCATGCGCGCTGCCAGGATCGGCATGAACTCGTTGGTGATCGGGAGCTGGGCGCCCTGAGCGAAGACGTCAGCGGCCTTTTTGTAGTCTTTGAATTCGGTGAAATACAGGAATCCGAGGTTGTAGTAAAGCCGCCACTTGTCGGGATTGTTGGCGATTCCGAACTTCAGCAACGCGAGCGCATCGTACGGCAGACCGGCTCCGTTGGGAGGCTTCGGCCCCAAAAAGTTGGCGCCAAATTGATACGGCGGAAGCATCTGCGGATCCAGTTCAGTTGAAACCCGCAGGAGCGGGGCGAGCAGCCTGAAGTCTCCGGAACCCTTGTGATGTTGCAATCCGAAATATTGCACGGCTCGCGTCCAGTAAATGTCGGCCAGCAAGCCCGTGTACCCGAGTGACAACCGGCGCAATGTTGTGGCCGATTGGATATAGAGAGTCTGTTGCTGCATCTCGGGCTTCATATGGATGCGATCGATGGCAGAGAGCATCGCCACGCCACCCGCAAGTGACACGAGCAGCACCGCACTTGCGATCACGTTGACCCGGTGGCCGCTATTCATTTCAGATTCCGGCGCTGGAAGATCAGCACCGCTCCCGAAATCACCATTGCCGAGTAGAGCAGGGCGTAAACGGTGTTATAGAGAATCAGCCGGCCCGGGACGGGATCGCCATGCGCAGCTTGAGTAATGATGTTGAACGCGGAAAAATTCGGCACCAGATAGGCGACCGCGGTGGCAACCATCCCGGTGAACCCGTCGGTGATACGGGCAAAGCCGCGCAGATCGTCCGCTAGACTGCCGATCACGAAGAGTGCGAAGGTGAACACGGCGGACATCAGGGGTGTCGAGAATGATGAGAAAAGCAGAGCCAGGGCACAGACGATAAAAAACTCAAGCACGATAAAGTAGAGCGCAACCAGCACCCAGACATCGGTTTGTTCAAACTTGTGCGCCACATACAGCAGAGCCAGAAGAACGCCGACCGCCATGAAGAATGTGTTGACCACGAGTGTTCCCGTCAAGCCCACAAACTTGCCGACGACAAATTCCCAACGGCGTACTGGTCGCGACAGGACCGTATAGAGAGTCTTCTTTTCAATCTCCTTCGAGACCAGGCCGATCCCGATAAAGATGGCGATAACGACGCCGAACAACGAAATTGCGGTCAGGCCAAGATTCACCACGACCAGCCGCTCGATGTCGATCGAGATTTCGCCGACCAGAACGGCAGCCCCGGAGATGAGCACCGCAAAAGCAACCAAATTGTAGAGAACCCGGTCCCTTACTGCTTCGCGGAACGTGTTGAACGCAACGTAGCCGATTCGTGAGTTCATACGCCCGCCCCTTTGCCGTTCTCGCGCGGCCGCAATTTCTCCACATAGTACTCTTCGAGCGAGCCGCGCACGGGCGTCAGCGAAATCAGCCGGATATGCTCGCGGCGCAGGATATCGAGTGCTGTGTCCTGCTGCCCTTCTTCGATAACGGCGTTTACCATGTCTCCGCTGACCCTTGCCTCCACTCCCAGGCTGGTCAGCGCAGTGGGCACAGTGGCTGAGCAGAAGATGATTTCTACCTTGCGCTTTGCTTCCGAAGTCAGTTGCGCAACGGAGCCGACGCCCCGTAGTTCACCTTGGTGGATGACAGCGACACGGTCGCACAGTGCCTCCGCGTCCGACAGGATATGCGTGGAAAAGAAGACGGTCTTCCCCTCGTTGCGCATCTGCTGAATCATCTCGCGTACTTCGCGCCGACCCATGGGATCGAGGCCGGACATCGGTTCATCGAGAAAGACGACCTTGGGGTTGTGGAGGATAGCTTGCGCCAGCCCGACTCTTTGCAGCATGCCCTTGGAGAACTTCCGCAACTGAAGACGCGCCGAATCAGCAAGACCAAAGCGCTCCAGCATTTCCGTTGCGCGCTTCTTGCGGTCTTTTGCGCCGACGCCGGAAAGCTGCGCGTAGTAAATAAGGAGTTCATGGGCAGTCAGATAGTCGTAGAAGTAAGGCTGTTCTGGCAGAAAACCAATCTGCGCTTTGACCCGAGGGTCGTTAAAGTCCATTCCGAGAATGCGCGCCGAACCGGCCGTAGGAGACACTAACCCCATCAGCAACTTGAGCGTGGTTGTCTTGCCCGCGCCGTTCGGCCCCAGAAACCCAAATACCTCGCCCTCTTCGATGCTCAGGCTCAAAGGACGCAGGGCCACCTTCGGGCGCTTACGCCAGAAGCCGACTTGGTAGGTTTTTTCCAGGTTCAGGATTTCGATCGCTGCCATCGTTATACGTGCACGGCCAGACTCGTGAAGTGGAGCAACATGAGCAAATTATATGCAATGCCTGTTCATGCAGCCGCGCAAGGCTTCGCCAAAGGTTACGAAGGTAAAGCCCGTGGAATGCCCATAGTGCGGGCGCTAGACAAGACAACTACGCTGCGATAGAAGCCGCAAGTCCTGTTCGCACGGCCCTGTTCAGTTACGTATGCTTGGCGCGCATTCCGATTCGTCCGGATTTGTCTCGCCCCCCACCGCGATCGATCCGGCCGCTTAGCGGCTCGTGCTCTATCGGATCCGGGGCCCTTACGAACTTGCCATCCGCGCTGAGTTCATACGGGGAGGCGTTGTTAGCAGTTGTTCCTAAGCGGAAAAGGCGCGGCTTCCGCCGCGCCCTTTTTTTTTGGAAGGCCAGAGTTTTTCAGTTCAACGACGGCACCGACGCGTCGCAGGTGCTGATACTCGTCAGGCTCGCGCGTACTACCGCATCCTGAAACGAGCAGAAATACCGGATACCGGAGACGTTCCACAAAAGCGGATTGGCGATGATCTGATAGGTTGCCGTCGGGGTTCCGGCCGCACCAGTCAAGCTGTAGGTATACCCGCTCTTCGAGCCGCCCGCCAGTACGGTATCGATCAGGCAAGCGCTCGTCGAATTAGGCGGGCTGCAACTGGTCCCACCCAGGGACGAAAGAGCCGAGGCAAAGCCAACCGTCGGATAGGCCGAGCTATAGGTTACCTGGGCGGTGTTCAAGGTTCGTAGCCCGCCAACCGCCGACGATTCGTTCGCTTCAATCCGCGCGTGCAGATAGCTTGGCACCGCGATCGCGGCGATCACCAGGATGATCGCTACCACGATCAGTAATTCGATAAGAGAAAATCCCCGAGCCAGTTTCATCGCGATGCTCCCCATCTCGCGGCACAAGTCTTCCTATGCCATGTTGGTGATATGCACTTTGAATGCCGATGTTCCGATGATGCGTCATCTATAAGTCGTTGAGAATGCACGGAAGATCAGAGCATCATTCGGCAAATGGGGAAATCTGCCAATCCGTAGCCCCGGGATTGACATTTTTTGTCAAGAAGGCTCAGCATTGGCTGCCATCTCCCTCCGGTGAGGCATCCCGAAGAGCCTTCTTCCTTGCGAATCGTCATTGATTCAGCGGGCTGACGCTGTAGTCACAAGTTGTCAAAGATGCGGATCCCGTGCGAATAACCGCATCGGCAAAGGTGCAGAAATAGCGCACTCCACTGGTGTTTGGCGAGATTGGATCGGCACGGATCTGGTAGGTTGCGTTCGGCGTTCCCGCCGTACCGGTCTCTGTGAACGAATAACCGCTCTTCTTGCCGCTGGCGAGTTGCGTGTCAATCAGGCACGCCCCAGTCGATCCTGGAGGCGCACAGTTTGTTCCGGCCAGTGAGCTTAGAGAGGTGGCGAAGCCGACGGTCGGATAGTTGGAGCTGTAGGAAATCTGCGCCGTATTAAGCGACCGTAGCGATCCAACGGCAGATGCCTCGTTGGCAGCGATACGTGCCCGAAGTAGGTTGGGAATTGCAATGGCGGCGATGATCAGAATGATCGCCACTACAATCAGCAATTCAATCAGGGAAAAGCCCTTCGCTTTTTGCATCTGTTTCATTTCTCCATCCTGAGGGGCAAGGAAAAATTGAACCTGCGACCGATGCCGAAGCACTTCACCGGCCAAGGTCCTGCGTGAGTTACGAAGGTAAGCAATCACTGAATGTGCGGCGTACCTTTGGTGCAGAAGATCGGGGCAGGGTAGGAAAGCACGGAGCGTCAGGCGGGCAAGCAAGGCGCATGTTTCCGACAAAATTTGTCAGGACACACCGGGAATTGCGACAGATTTTGTCACCCGTGAGAATTCTGACACCGGTCGAGTTGGCCGGATCGCGGGCGGAATAAAAACAAAAAAAAGCAGGGGATTGCTCCCCTGCTTTTCTTAGGCTTGTACCCTCCCCCAGGTACTTTGCCAACTCAAACTTACTGGTTCAACGGGGTCACGGTGTAGTCGCAAGTCGAGATCGACGCTGTCGGGCTGACGCGCACAACTGCATCGGCGAACGAGCAGAAGTAGCGCACACCGCTCTGGTTGGGCTGCAACGGCGAAGCGATCACCTGGTAAGTGGTGGTCGGGGTGCCGGTCGCGCCGGAAATAGCGAACGAGTAGCCGCTCTTGCTGCCCGCGGCCAGCTGCGTGTCGATCAGGCAAGCGCTGGTCGAGTTTGGCGGAGCGCAGCTCGTACCGCCGAGGTTCGTCAAGCTGCTGGCGAAACCAACGGTTGAATAGCTCGAGTTGTAAGTGATCTGCGCCGTGTTGACCGTACGAACCGACGATACTGCCGAAGATTCATTGGCCGCAATACGCGCACGCAGCAAGTTCGGAATTGCGATCGCCGCGATGATCAGGATGATCGCGACCACGATCAGCAGTTCGATAAGTGAGAAGCCCTTTTGTTTCCGCATCGATATTTTCCTCGTCTCCGTTGACTGATTGGTTGGATGACCAACTCGCTGCTACTATCGCACTCTTGTTGCCACAGCCCCAAGTGACCGAAGTCAGATGGCCCTCCGTGTCAATGGCCTTTTATTTCAATGTACTTCCGCTATCGGGTAACCATCCCGGAGTGACGTTTTTTTCCAGTATGACACTTTGAGGGACCCGATCTGACAAATTTTGCCACTTCCCCGCACCTCACGAAACCGCCCGTCCCACGCCCGAAGTGGCCCAATGCAGTCCCTTTCGGAACGTTCAGGATAAGTTTCCTTGCATTGTTTCTTGTCGTCAACTGGGCTGGACGCGCAGCGGGGCTGTGCTTTTAACTTCTCTTTAATAGTAAACATGTCATGTCGTCATGCTGGGGCGCGTTGCCCACGAATTGATCGAGTTCCCCAAACAATCCGTGTATGAGCTCGGCAGGCGTCAATCCGGCGCTGCGGTCGATCATGCGCACCAGCCGCGGTTCATCGTAGTCGTCGCCGGAGGCATTCACTGCCTCCACCACGCCATCAGTAAAGATGACCAGCCAGTCGCCATTGTCGAGCCGGGTCTGGCCCACCTGGTAAGTCGATTCCGGCAACACCCCAATCGGAATCCCTCCCACGTCCGGGCGTTCGATCAAGCCCGACTTTCGCCGCAGGATAGGGACATTGTGCCCAGCATTGACATAGGCGAGATCGCCGGTCGCCGGGTCCAGCTCAGCCAGAAAAGCCGTCGTGAAGCGGCGGCCACTCTGACTGGTGGAACACGAATAGTGGTTCAATTCGGCAGCCAGTTGCTCGATCGGCTTATGGCTCATGGCGAGAGTGCGCAGGCTCGCTTGGAAAGTGGCCATCAGCATGGCAGCGGGAATGCTTTTGCCCGCAACATCGGCGACCACGAAGAGAACCCGATCTTCTACTGACGTGACCCCTGGCCGCAATATGACGTCGTAGTAATCCCCGGCGACGGTATTTGCGGGGCGCGTTGCGTAGGCGATCCCATAGCCCGGAATCTGCAGCGGTGCTCCGGGCAGAAGCCAGCTTTGAATATCTTTTGCGATCTCCAGATCGCGCTTCATGACGACGCGGTCTGCGAGTTCGAGCAACAGGACCAGAAGGATCACCAGCCCGCCCCACACGTGCGTGTCGATGCTGACGAACTCGATGCGATTTCTGTTGTTGGTGTACTCGAACCCTGCTGTGGGAAACAAGAGCAGGACGAGTCCGACCAAAAGAAGAACGCGGCGCGCCGGCGAAAGCTTCTCGATCACCGCCCAGAACAAGGCCTTCGCCACCGACCAGAAACGATGTCCGCGTGTCTCTCCTGCCTGTCTTTCTCCCAGACCAGCGGAGTAGAAGCGGTAGCTTGACCGCGCGTCTTTTTCGAACTGGGACCAGAGCTGTTGCAGCTCCATTCCCTCGCTGACGCGATGCCAGAATCGGCTGGCTTGCGTTTTGAGGTTCGGTGGTGGAGCAGCGGGCTGTGCAGTCGCCATGGTGAGGCTTCATTATAAAACGCCCCTTTTAAAGAGGTCGCCAAACAGATTGGGAGAGTGTCACGTCAGCGAGCGTGCACTACCGAAAACATCTTACGGAGCAGTGTGTATAGCCGCGCGTTGCATTGACGACACCGATTTCCTGCCGTGTAAGAAAACCAACCTCGACCTTGCCGAGGGCATCCTAAACGCAACTTACAGGACGCAAAAATTGTTTGCCATTGCGCCGCTGACCCATGGTCTAACGACAACGGAGGCAGTTCCCAATGAAGCAGTTGTCACAATC
>Ga0335071_10005431_pt1 | contig 13221 bp, 10 predicted proteins | sample Lox_Sample_15_FD_206724 | JGI IMG/M metagenome (GOLD analysis project Ga0335071, IMG submission 206724) | Soil microbial communities from Loxahatchee National Wildlife Refuge, Florida, United States - Lox_Sample_1.5 | ecosystem: Environmental > Terrestrial > Soil > Wetlands | place: USA...
TGTTCGAGAGCGTCCTGCAGGGCGATGGCGTTAATGATCGTCGAGAGCATGCCCATGTTGTCGGCGCTCACCCGATCCATTTCGCGGGCCTGCTCGGCGACTCCGCGGAAAATGTTCCCACCACCGACTACGACGCCGATTTCGACGCCGAGAGAGTGGACCTCTGCGATCTCTTCGGTTATCGAGGCGACTTTTTCAGCGTCGAGGCCGAAGCCGCGCTCGCCGGCCAGCGCCTCGCCGGAGATTTTGAGAACAATGCGCTTGTACATGCCATCCCGAGTATCGCACAGAGGGCGGGTTAGGGGGCCAGGGAAGAGGGACAGGGGGGTGAAGGGGAAAGGGGATCGAGAAGCGGGTTCCGGGGAAGGCGCGACGAGGGGAGTTAGAGCGATATGGGCGATTCCCGATTTGAGACGAGGTAGATGAGTTCCCGCGCGGGAACAACCTCTGAAATTTCTTACGTTTACGCGGATGCTTGGCGGGGCCGTATGGCCGACACTGTGGAAGGAGAGAAGAGACAATCCTATGTTGGTGAAGACGCAGTGCAAGGAAGGCGGAATCACCGGCCTGTGCGTGGGGGCGAATAACGTGAGGCGTTATTTTCCCCGTGATGCACTCACGATTGAGCTGTTGCTGGATCATCTCGAGATTGCCTGCGGGCTGAAGCCTGAATTCTGGGAAGGACAGGCCGAAATCTACGACCCGCGGCTGTGCGCATGGCTGGAGCTAAAGAATCCGGGCCGACGGCTGGGGCAGAAAGAAATGCCGCTCGCAATGATTCCGGCGGGCAAAAACGCATTCCGGCTGCAGTTGATCGGGCAGGGGCGCCCGAAACCGGCAGGGCGAGCGGCGTGGACCGGCAAACTTCCCGCGCCAGACGGCCTTACATGATTCTGCTAAAGCGGTGTACAGCTTCTTCGACATTGGCTCGGCTGTTAAACGCGCTCAAACGGAAATAGCCCTCCCCGCAAGTTCCAAACCCGCTCCCTGGCGTTCCCACCAACTGCGCTTCCTTGAGCAGCTTGTCAAAGAACTCCCAACTGCTCAAGCCGCCGGGCGCCTTTAGCCATACGTAAGGCGCGTTCATGCCGCCATAGGCCTGGATCCCCAGCTTCGCCAGTGCTTCGCGCAGCAGCCGGGCATTCGTAAGGTAAAACTCGATGGTCTCTCGAACCTGGCGCTTGCCTTCCGGCGAATAAATCGCCTCCGCGCCTCGCTGAACGGGATAAGAGACACCATTGAACTTGGTGCTGTGCCGCCTGTTCCACATCGGATGAATCGCGGCTTCGCGGCCGGCCCGGGTCTTTCCCTTCAGCCCCTTTGGAATGACGGTAAAGGCGCACCGGACCCCAGTGAAGCCGGCCGTCTTGCTGAAGCTGCGGAATTCGATCGCGACGTCCCTTGCACCATCGATTTCATAAATCGAGTGCGGAATGGACGGGTCGGTAATGTAGGCCTCATAGGCGGCGTCGTACAGAATGATCGAGCCGTTCTCGCGCGCGTAGTGGACCCAGCGCTTCAGCATCTCCTTCGTCGCGACGCCCCCGGTCGGATTATTGGGATAGCAAAGGTAAATCAGATCGGCGCGCTGGGTGGGAAGGTCCGGAACGAAATCGTTCTCCGCTGTGGCTGGAAGATAAATCAATCCGCTATAGCGGCCGGCGGCATCTGCCGGGCCTGTGTGGCCGGCCATTACATTGGTATCCACGTACACCGGGTAAACAGGATCCAGAACAGCGACGACGTTATCTGCTCCGAAGATATCCAGGATATTCGCGCAATCGCACTTCGAGCCATCGGAGATGAAGATCTCATCTGCGTCAATGTTGGCTCCGCGACACTGGTAATCGTTCCTGGCGATGGCTTCGCGCAGAAAGTCGTAGCCCTGTTCCGGTCCATAGCCGCGGAACGAGGTCCGCACGGCCATCTCATCGACAGCTCGATGCATCGCTTGAACCACCGCTGGGCAAAGCGGCTCGGTAACGTCGCCAATACCCAATCGAATTACTTTTTGAGAAGGGTTTTCGTCGCAAAATTTCTTCACGCGCCGTGCAATTTCAGCAAACAAGTAACCGCCGGTCAGCTTGAGATAGTTGTCATTGATGTATGTCATATTCAGTTATCACTCTTTGCGGGTAATCATCGCGGATTTGTTCGTTGAGCTTCGCCAAATAGCATCACGCACTTCAAGACACCGTCGCATTCGTCGAATTTAATTGGTGCGACGCCTCCCGGCATCGCTACATTGACGATCGTTGCGTTCACAAGCCCCAGTTCCCTTGCGGCGCTCGCGACGGCCGTAGCGCTCGATCCCGACGATAATGTCGGTCCCTCGCCGCGCTCGAAAACCCGCGCGGCAATGGTGTTCGGATCTAGGAGGGAAGCCCACTGCAGATTGATTCCGTTCCTGCACGGACATCCTTCGCCTCGCGCTCCATCGCTCTCGGTGCTGTTTGCAATGGCGGTCAAGCGGGGCATCCAACTCTCGGATCCGAGTTGCTCCATCGAAGGCAGGTGGCTCGGGTCTTTCAGAAAGGTTACACAATGCGGATTTCCCACATTCACAAACTGGCTCGACGTCCACGATTCCTGGATCTCTTCGAGGGCGAAGACACGCGAAGTGCGGCGGCCTTCAAACTCCGAAATGCCGACGTGTTCGGGCGACGCACCCACGGCTGAGGGTCCAAAGCGCGGCACGCCCATGTCGATCCAGAATCCCTTTCGTCCATCCCGCACAGCCGATTCAATGCGAGCTTCGATAAATGATGGCTTGTCATGATAGATGCGCACGGCAAAAGGATCCGTGCGGCTCGCCCGCCCGGTGTCGACCAGGAACTGAGAGAAGATGGTGAGTCCGTTCCCGCTGCGTTCCGCAAGTGTGCCGTCTGTGTTGACGATCAGCATGCTGAAACGGCGACCCCGGCCTTGGCTCGTTGGGGTGTCCAAGTCGTCTTCGTCAGGGAATGGTCCGACCAATAACCCGTCCGATAGAAACATCTTGCCCTGGGAACCGCCCAGCCTGCGGCAGATGTGCTCGATAGCGCTTGCCGCCCATTGACTGCGCGACATGGCAGCCTCAGCGGCTGAGAGAGGAATCTCGGCGAAGTGGCCAATACTCTCCGGCGAAGCGACAAAGTAGGTATTGCCCCGGGCGTTATAGAAATCTGCCATACGATGTTCTCATTTTATACAATGAGAGATATATCGAGCCCTTGGGACATGAGTTGTTTCGAGAGACGGAAACGCATACCTTATACGCCCATCATGCCCACCGAAAACGTCAAGCAATTCTCCTTCGAAGGAGGAGAGTCAGCGGGGGTCAACGCTCCAGGGCTTCGCGCGGCCAGAGGCCAAGATTGGCCGCGGCGCGATATGTAGATTCGCAGAAATCCATCAAGGCACCCGAAGGGGATTCTGCGTTTCGGACGTGGTCGTACATCAGGACGAACTCGCGAAGCTGCAGGTTGTAGTGGGCGGCATCAGGCCCCACCGTTGCCGTGGGAAATCCTTCCGGCTCCGGCGCCGCGTAGGAATAGAATGCCGGGTCGCCCAATCCGGCGCCGGGCCAAAAGCCTACGCTGCTGACTTCGTGCGAATATGCCTCTCTCGTCATCGCATCGGCGCCAGGCCGCTCGGGCGCGCGCCGCCCCGAAAAGCGCGTGAGCGCCAGATCGAAGCTGCCCCAGAAGAAATGCACGGGACTGCTTTTTCCCACAAATCCCGAACGGAACTCCTGAAAGACTGTCTGAACCGACAGGAGAATCTGCCAGAATCTTCGGACGGCTTCCCGGTCATACGCAGCGTGCGTCTGATCTTCGTCGAATGGAATCGGATTGGGAATTTCTACGGGCATTCTCCAGATATGCACGTCGATTTCGGCGGCGCGCAGCATGGCCAGAAATTCGCAATAGAAATCAGCCACACTTCTGGGGAAAAGCGAAAGCGAGTGCACGGGGCCTGCCGCGGTGCGCAACACAAGCTGGTGTTCAACGAAATCGAATTGCAACTCAAAGGCGCTGCCGCGATACGGAATCGCCGAGGTCGTCAGCCCGCGCGAGTTGACGTAGAGCGGAACGTGCCACCAGTGATTGACCGGCGGCGATAGAGCGAGCCGCACCTTGCCGACGATCTGGGTCCACATGTGCAGCGTTTCGCAGGTATCCTGCCACGAAGCGAGAGGAAGCGCCGGCCAGCATTTGGCTGAGTCGATCTCATTCGATCCCATACTCCCATTGGATGCAGAGTTCCTTGTAATGTGCGATCTCAGCGGGGCCGGTGCGCGGACGAGGACGTCGGCGCTACAGCGGGCAGGAGGTGTTGACAAACCGTCCGTTCCCCTTCCATCGCGCGGCTCCATGCGTGATGGGTGGGAAGCCACGAAAGCCCATCTTCCTGTAAACACTCCAACAGAAACGCGCTAGCAGGCCCATTCGCCGCGGCGCATAAGCGGCTCGATCGTGCCGGAGGCGGTGACGGCGTCGATATCGAGCTCGGCGGAGCCGATCATCCAATCGACATGAATGAGGCTTGAGTTGGCGCCCTTGGCTGCGAGCTCCGCGGGAGAGAGCTTTTCTCCGTCGCGAAGGCAGGAGGAGTAGGACTGCCCGAGGGCGATGTGAGAGGCGGCGTTCTCATCGAAAAGAGTGTTGAGAAAAACGAAGCCGCTCGAAGCGATGGGCGAGGAGTGGGGGACGAGCGCGACTTCGCCGAGGCGGCGCGCGCCATCGTCGGTGGAGATGAGTCTTTCAAGCACCTGCTGGCCGCGGGTGGCGCGGGCTTCGACGATGCGGCCTGCCTCGAACTTCACCTGGATGCCCTCGATCATGGTGCCCTGGTGGGAAAGAGGCTTCGAAGCGGTAATGACGCCGTCCGCGCGGTCCTTGTGGGGGGCTGAAAAGACCTCTTCGGTGGGCATGTTGGGGATGCAGTAAACGCCGTTGCCCGAGGTTGTGCCACCGCCGAGCCAGAGATGATCGTCGGCGAGACCGAGGCGAAAGTCCGTTCCGGGGCCGCGGTAATGGAAGGCCGCGTAACGCTTTTCGTTGAGACGGGCGGCGCGGCGCTGGAGATCGGCGTCGTGGGCCTTCCATGCTGCAACGGGATCGGCGCAGTCAATGCGGGTAGTGGAAAAGATCAGATCCCAGAGCTTGGCGAGGGCCTCGTCGGGCGGGTCTGAGGGGAACATGGCCGCTGCCCAGGGAGGCGTGGCGGCGGCAACGATGGTCCAATTGATTTCATGGCGCGTGATGAGTTCGAGCGCGGGGCGATAGGCCTCGGAGACGGCGCGATTGGCGCGGCCCACTTTATCGGGATCTTCAGCCGAGAGCAAATTAGGATTCGCTCCGGCGATGGCCAGGCGGGCAGCTCCGCTTTTGAAAGCGGCGGCCATGCCGTCGTAGAGCCAGCCGGCCGCGAGATCGAAGCTCGACGGGGGAGCGAAACGATAGCGCATGAGCGTGGACTCGTCGTCGCTGAACAGAGTGGTGACCAGGGAAGCACCGGCGCGATAGGCCTGCTCGGTGATGCGGCGCGCGAGCGGCAAGGCGTCGAGCGGGGCGGTCATCAGCAGTTGTTGGCCGGGTTGCAGGTTGAGGCCGACTTTGATGGCGACTTGAGCAAGTTGATCGAGCTTTTGCGCGTGGGCGTTTTGTTCGAAGTTCATTGTCGCCTCCGGAAATGGTCGTTCGTAGTCAATTCCATTATGACTGCGTACACTCCACCTTTGTCATCCCGAACGGAATGAGATCCATGACTGCGGTTGCTTTCGAGCCAAGATTACGAGCCGCATACCAGCCGCACCAAGCCACTGACAACTGACCACTGACAACTGACCACTGGGTATCCGGCCGTGCCGCTTACGTGGAATAGTCCGCATTGATGTGGACGTAATCGGCGGTGAGGTCGGTCGTCCAGAAGGTGCAGGAGCCGGAGCCTTGGTGCAGATCGATGGCGATAGAAAACTCGCGCTGCGAAATGTACGCGTGAGCTGCGGCTTCGTCGTAACCGGCAGCGCGGCCGCCGTTGCGGCAGATGGGGAGCGAGCCGAATGAGATATCGATGAGGTTAGGATCGACCGCGACACCCGAGTAGCCGATGGCGGCGGCCAGACGGCCCCAGTTGGGATCGCAGCCGGCCCAGGCGGTCTTGACCAGCGGCGAGTGAGCGATGGCTTTGGCGACCAGCAGGGCGTCAGCGTCGTTGGCTGCTCCCTGGATGGAAAGCTCGACGACGTGCGTGATGCCTTCCCCATCGCTGACCACCTGGCGGGCAAGCGAAGAACAGACCTCCGCGAGAGCCTTGGCGAAGGTCGGGTTGCCCGCTTCAACGCTGGCGCCGCTTGCGCCAGAGGCGAGCAGAAGAACGGTGTCGTTTGTGGAGGTGTCGCCATCCACAGAGATGCGGTTGAAGCTGGGCTCGACAGCCGGTGCGAGAAAGCCGCGAAGAGCACCGGGATCGATGGCCGCATCGGTGAGGATATAGACGAGCATGGTGGCGTGGGGCACGAGCCGGGGATAGATCATGCCTGCGCCCTTGGCGAAACCGGCGATGCGAACCTCGCGAAGAGAGCCGTCCGGCAATGGGAAATCAAGGCGGACGAAGGAGGTTTTCTGCACCGTGTCGGTGGTTAGAATGGCGCGGGCGGCGGCGAGGAAGTCATCGGGCCCTGAGCCGAGAGAGGCGGAGATTGCAGGCAGGACGGCAATGATTTTTTCCGCCGGCAAGGGAACGCCGATGACCCCGGTGGAGGAGGGAAAGACCTGGTCGGCCGGGCAGTGGAAGAGCCGGGCGGCAGCATCGCAGACCGCGCGAGCGGCATCGAGGCCCGCCTGTCCTGCGGCACAATTGGCGTTGCCTGCATTGATGGCCACGACGCGGACCAGACCACCGGAGGCGGCGAGGTGTTCCTTGTCCACCTGGAGCGGCGCGGCGAAAACCCGGTTGGAGGTGAAAGCGGCAGCGGCCGAGGCGGGGGCGTCGGCGGTGATGAGGGCGAAATCTTCGCGGCCGCTCGCCTTGATGCCGGCCTTGACAGCGCCAAAGCGGAATCCGCGGGGAATAAGAACTTCAGAGATGTCGTTCATGAGGTTGACCCCTTCCAATGTATCAGGCCGGCGAGAGCTTAACTCATCGGCCCGAAAGGCCCTGGGGAGGTGCGCGCTAAGCGCGGCATCCCGGGCAGAGATCGCTGTAAGAAGCGCGGGACGAAAGGCTAGTTGCGCGCGCAAGCTTCAGATGGTGGAATGAATCTAGGTGGCCATGGGAACCGACGAAAGCAAAAAAGCTGGCGATCCGCTTACGCAGCCGGATTCAGGATTTTACCGGGAGCTTCTGGATCACCTGAGCGATGGTGTCTACTTTGTGGACCGGGAGCGGCGAATCCACTACTGGAACGAAGGGGCGCGCCGGCTGACGGGCTACGGGGCCGAGGAAGTCGTGGGCAGGCGGTGCCAGGACGGCATACTTTGCCACACAGACCCATCCGGGCGGGATGTATGCAGGGGTCAATGCCCACTGGCAAGCAGCATGAAGGATGGAGTGCAACACGAGGGGTATCTCTTCCTCCGCCACAAGCAAGGGCGAAGGGTACCGATTTGGGTGCGGGTGCAACCAATTCGCGGAGCGGACGGAAGCATCGTAGGGGCTGTCGAGATCTTCTCCGACGACACGGCGGGCACCGAGGAGCGCCGCAAGGTCGCCGTTATGCAGCGGCTGGCGTTTTTAGATCACTTGACGGAGTTGCCAAACCGGCGGTTCCTGGAGATCACGCTGCAAACAGCGCTGGCAGAGTTTGAAGGGCAAAAAGACGCGCTCGGGGTGCTGATGGTTGATCTGGACAACCTCAAAGGGATCAACGACACATTCGGCCACTCCTTCGGGGACGAGGCGTTGAAGCAGATCGCGAAGACGTTGAGCAGTTCGTTGCGGCCCACGGACACCGTGGGGAGGTGGGGGGGCGACGAATTCCTGGCGATCGTGCGCGAAGTCAACCGGGAGAGCCTGCTGCTGTTGGCGGAGCGTTGCGCCGAGCACGTTCGGCAAATCTCGATTCCAAATCAAAATGGCAAGGTCCTTGCGGCATCTGTTTCTGTGGGAGCGGCGCTATGCCGCGCGGAAGAAAGTGGGGAGGACCTCGTTCAGCGCGCCGACCGGCTATTGTACTTGAGCAAGGCCCGCGGCAAGAACCAGGCGACGGTCGAGTAGAACAGCTACAGGTGCCAGGTTTCAGGGGATAGGGGACAGAGTGACAGTGTCCGGGTGTTTCGAACATTCAAGCAGGGACAGCAAAACGAGGGAGCGGAAGACCGGATTGGAAGAACCGGCATTCCTGGAATTTCGGCACGTGAGTGTGGCGCGTGGAGAGCGCGTGGTGCTGAAGGACCTGAACCTCAGCATCCGCGCAGGGGAGCACGTCGCGATTCTGGGGCCGAACGGGTGCGGGAAGTCGACGCTGATTCTGACAATGAACTGCCAGATCTATCCCATCGTGAAACCGGGGATGCGCGTACGGATCTTCGGCCGAGAGCGATGGGACCTTGTGGAGCTTCGGCAGCGTTTCGGGGTAGTGGGGGCTGAGTTGCCGGGGGAGCGGACGGCGGTAACGACCGGGTTGGACGCAGTGATCGCGGGGTTCTTTTCGGCGTCGACTCTGTGGCCGAATCTGCACGTGACCGACGAAATGCGGGAGCGGGCATGGGAAGCCCTGGAGCGGCTTGAAGCAACTCGCCTGGCCGGGCAAATGGTGGGCACGATGTCTGCCGGGGAGAAGCGGAGGATTTTGATCGCGCGAGCGCTGGTTCACCGGCCGAAACAACTGCTGCTGGACGAGCCTATGAACGCTCTCGATATGGCGGCGCAGCGGGAACTGCGCGAGACGTTGCGCAGACTGGCAGTGGAGGGAACGGGGCTGGTGATGGTTACGCACCATCTGAGCGACATCCTTCCGGAGATCGAGCGGATCATTCTGATGCGCGACGGGCGCGTGGTGGGCGACGGTTCGCGCTCGGAAATGCTGACCGAAGAGAGGTTGAGCGAGCTCTTCCACACGCCTGTGCGGATCGGGCGCGATGAGGAATGGCTGCACAGCTGGTGAAAAGCAGACAGTCATGGGCAGCAGCAGCCGGCATCTTGCCGAACTCGTGAGCCGGGTACGAAAAAACGACCCGCGTTCTGGAGTTGGACCTAACCGCGACAGGGTATCCTAGTCAAAGAAATATAGCCAATTCAGTTTTTGACTGATTTCTTGCGGTGAAGAGAGGATTTACATGACCAATTGTCGATGGATTCGTGCAGTGGTTCGGGGGGCCCTGTTGATGGTTTGCCTGTCGGTGCTTCTGGCCGGAGCGGCTTGGGCCCAGGGCGGCGGCGGTGGTGGCGGCGGCGGCATGGGCGGTGGCGGCGGTATGGGTGGTGGCGGTGGCATGGGCGGTGGCGGCGGAGACCAGGGAGGCCCCGGCGGCATGGGCGGAATGGATTCGGGCACCATGCTCGTGCAAATGCCGCACGTCAACAACGTCGACAAGGACCTCAAACAATACGCCAAGTCGATGTCGCTCAATGAGGATCAGCAAAGCAAGGTTCGCGACATTCTCACTGCAAGGAACCAGCAGATCACAGACCTCATTCAGCAGTACAAGGACGGCCTCAAGGCCATTGACGCCTTCAGCAAAAAGAAGGGCGCCCCGGCGAGCGATCTCGACGTCCCGCTCCTGAAAGAGGCAAGCGCATCTACTGCAGCCTCCGGACAACAGGCCGGTGGACCTCCCGCAGGGCAAAGCGGACAACCCGCCGGTCAGGCCGGCGGACCAGGCGGACAGGGCGGACCGCCCGGAGGCCAGGCCGGGGGACCCGGCGGACAAGCCGGCGGACCTCCCGGTGGCATGGGGGGCGGAGCGCCCGCCATGCAGTCCAGCGCTTCGGGCTCGTCTTCCTCTCAGCTCAAGGTCAAGCTTGCGAATGCGGCCCACTCCAAGCTGATCTCGATTCGCAACAGCGCCCTGAAGCAGATCAACGCACTGATCACCAATGACCAGAGAGTCGCTTACAACACCTGGGCATCGAAGCACCTGCAAGACCTGCAGCAGGAAGCCAAGGACTTCCAGTACGTGAGCGCGACCAGTGGCGGCGGCGGCATGGATAGCGGCGGCGGTGGCGGCGGCATGGGAGGAGGCGGCGGTCCCGGCGGCGGTGGCGGTGGTGGCGGCATGGGTGGTGGCGGAGGCATGGGCGGTGGCCCAGGCATCTAGGCTCAGCCCAGCCAATTCAACGCAACAATCGAAAGGCCGCATCCTCACCGGTGCGGCCTTTCAATGTTTATGACGCCAACTCGCAATCTCGCTAAAGAAGAACCGCGAACTTGCTAACTCGCTAGGTCCGCGGAGCGGACGCTAACCTGCGAAACAACCAGCGCAATATTTCATCCCTCAGCGGGTCCGCAAAGCCGGTGGACGAGTTTCTCTGCATCCGCTCTACAATGCAGGGATGAGCAAAACTCGGAATGCGACTGCCCTGATTCTCGTTGCCGCGTTAGCAGTGTGCGCGCGCACAAGCGCAGCCCAGAAGGCCGAAGCCGCAACCAGTGCCGCCATCGCCCGCGTACAGACCATCGATCCGAAGATCCACGCGGTCATCGCACTGGACCCCACTGCGCTCGACCAGGCTCGCGCCATCGATAAGCGCACCGGTAATCGCGGATTGCTTTACGGTTACGCAATCCTCATCAAGGACAACATCGAGGCCGACGGGCCGCTGCCGACCACCGCCGGCAGCATGGCGCTTGCCGAAAACATCACCCATCGCGACGCGCCGCTGGTGGCGCGGCTTCGCGCGGCAGACGCGGTGATCCTCGGCAAGACAAATCTCTCCGAATGGGCCAACATCCGCTCCAGCACTTCGATCTCGGGATGGAGCGCAATCGGCGGCCAGACCCGCAACCCCTTCGCGCTCGACCGCAATCCATGCGGCTCCTCGTCGGGCAGTGCTGCGGCTGTGGCGGCCGGTGAGGTCGAAGCCGCGATCGGCACCGAGACGGACGGCTCCATCACCTGCCCGGCGGCGATGAACGGCGTGGTCGGACTCAAGCCCACCGTCGGGCTCGTGAGCCGCAGCCGCATCATCCCCATCAGCCACAGCCAGGACACGGCCGGCCCCATCGCCGTCGATGTCACGACTGCCGCTCGCGTTCTCACTGCCATTGCCGGCCCCGACCCTGACGATCCAGCTACTAAAGAAGCTGGCTCCCACATTTCCGATTACCTCGCCGCACTCAAGCCGGACGCACTCCACGGCGCCCGTATCGGCGTGCTGCGCTTTGCCACCGGACAGTCAGACGGGACCGACAAACTCTTCGAACAGGCGCTTGCTGTCCTGAAGGCGCAGGGCGCAGTCCTTGTGGATGTAACCGAGTGGAAGGACCGCGACAAAATTGGCGACGCTGAACTGCTTGTTCTTGAAACCGAATTGAAGGCGGATTTGAACACGTATCTTGCGACCGCCCCGGCAACGGTGAAGACGCGCACGCTCGCCGATGTGATCGCCTTCAACGAGGCTCATGCCGAACGCGAGCTTGCCCTCTTCGGGCAGGAGTTATTCCTGAAGTCCGAGGCGACCAAAGGGCTCGATGACCACGCTTATAAGGAAGCGCGCGCCACCTCGCTGCGCATCGCCGGCCCCGACGGCATCGACGCCGTCTTGGCAAGAGACCACCTCGACGCACTGGTTTTCCCCACGGCGACCCCTGCCTGGATGATCGATGCGGTCAATGGCGATCCGAACACCGGCTTTTCGGCTGGGAGTCTGGCCGCAGTAGCGGGGGACCCCCACCTGACCGTGCCCATGGGAGCAGTAATGGGCCTCCCTGTCGGCCTCTCTTTCGTCGGCCCCGCCTGGAGCGAAGCGCGGCTTCTCGGCTACGGCTACGCCTTCGAGCAGGCAGCCAAGGCCAGAATCACGCCGCGCTTCCTGCCCTCCATCGAATCCTCAACGCCCGTCGCACCGCTGCTGGAGCCGCTAAAGCGGTAGAGCATTTTCAATTCAGGTATCGACAAAACTTCCGTGCCCCATCCATCGCGCGGCCCTTTGCGCGATGGGTGGGAGGCCACCAACGTCCACCGGCCTTCTAAACACTTCCGTCGAAATTGCTATAACGAGTCTTCTGGCCCCGGTCCCCGTGAGGCGACGCGAAAACCGGGCCATTTCGAAAGGCTACTGCTGCTCGACAAAAATCAGAAGCAGCCTTCAGCCAGCCGGAAGAACCGCTTCGCCCGCCCCACATCCTTCAGAATCTGCTCCTTCAGCGCCTCGTGCGATGAAAACTTCTGCTCGCCGCGCAAGCGCATCAGAAACTCGAGCTCAACCCGCGTGGAGTCCTCCATCTCAACAGGCTCGAAGTTGAGAATGTGTGTCTCTACGCCGAAGCCCACGCCCTCGAACGTGGGCCGCTCGCCGACGTTGGTGACCGCCTGGAATCGGCGCCCTCCGATTCCGATTCTTGTCACGTACACGCCGTGGCCCGGCAGCAGGCCTTCGTAGGCCGCAAGGTTCACCGTTGGCACCAGCAAGCGCGTTCCCACGCCTCGCCCGCGCGCCTGCGTCGAGACCACGCAGAAGGGCCGGCCCAGCATCCAGCGCGCGCGGCCCACATCGCCGGCGGCCACCGCTGCCCGAACGGCTGAACTGGAGATTTCAAGCCCGTGCACGCGCAGGGCATGATGCACGTGGACACGGAAGCCCATTTCGGCGCCCATGGCCGCCATTTCTTTTACCCCGGCGCGCGCCCCGTGTCCGAAGCGGAAGCTGCGCCCCTCGTGGACAGCGCGTATCTTTAGCGCCTCTTTCAAGACGCGCCTGGCAAACTCCCAGGCCTCGACGCGCGCCAGCACTTCGTTAAACGGCAACAGCAGAATCGCGTCCACGCCCGTGCAGGCGAGCAGTCGTATCCGCTCTTCGAGCAGCGGGGTCAGCAGTTTGGGTGCGCGCTCCGGTCGCAGAACCTGCTCCGGATGCGGATGGAAGGTCACGGCGACCGATCGCACCCCAAGGCTTCGCGCTTCCCTTTTCGCAGCCTCCAGAATCGAGCGATGCCCCAGATGCACGCCGTCGAAGTTGCCGATTGCCGCCACCGACGGCCCGAAATCCGCCGGCACCTCGGTGACGGAACGGAAGACCGGAATGGCCCCGCCGCCGCTCATAGCGCTACGGGCACCGTCAACCCGTCGTAAGCCA
>Ga0335071_10005432_pt1 | contig 13219 bp, 11 predicted proteins | sample Lox_Sample_15_FD_206724 | JGI IMG/M metagenome (GOLD analysis project Ga0335071, IMG submission 206724) | Soil microbial communities from Loxahatchee National Wildlife Refuge, Florida, United States - Lox_Sample_1.5 | ecosystem: Environmental > Terrestrial > Soil > Wetlands | place: USA...
TCAAGACCGGCCCCTCCACCGACCAGGACGTGCTGGAGAAGCTGGCCGAGAGCCACGCCCTGCCGCGGCTGGTGCTGGAGCACCGGTCGCTCTCCAAGCTCAAGGGGACCTACGTCGACGCGCTGCCCGCGCTGGTGGCCGAGGACGGCCGGATCCACACCACCTTCCACCAGGCCGGCGCGGCCACCGGCCGGCTCAGCTCCACCGACCCCAACCTGCAGAACATCCCGGTCCGCACCGAGCTCTCCCGCCGCATCCGCGCCGCCTTCGTGGCGCCGGAGGGTCGGCGGCTGATCTCGGCCGACTACTCGCAGATCGAGCTCCGCATCCTGGCCCACTACTCCGACGACCCGGCCCTGCTCGAGGCCTTCCGCAGGGGCGAGGACGTGCACACCCGGACCGCCGCCGAGACCTTCGGGGTGGCCCCGGAGCTGGTGACGCCGGACATGCGCCGGGTGGCCAAGGTTCTCAACTTCGGCATCGCCTACGGACTGTCGGCCTTCGGCCTGGCGCAGCGGCTCGATCTGCCCGGAGCCGAGGCCCAGGGGATCATCGACCGCTACTTCGCGCGCTACGCCGGGGTCCGCGGCTACGTCGAGACGGCCATCGCCGAGGCCCGCAAGAACGGCGAGTCGCGCACGCTCTACGGCCGCGTCCGGGCCATGCCCGAGATCGCCTCCCGCAACCCGGCCCTGCGCATGGCGGCCGAGCGGACCGCCATCAACACGCCCATCCAGGGGACCGCTGCCGACGTGGTGAAGATGGCCATGGTCCGGGTCCACGCGGCGGTGGCGCGGGAGGGGCGCGACGCTTCGCTGATCCTCTCGGTTCACGACGAGCTGGTGCTGGAGGCGGCCGAGCGCGAGGTCCCGGCGGTGGAGGAGCTGGTCCGGCGGGAGATGGCGGCGGCGGCGGCGCTCAAGGTGCCGCTGGAGGTGGAGGTGGGGCAGGGCCGGAGCTGGGCCGAAGCCCACTAGCAGGGCGGCGTCAGCGTGGGCGGAGCCGGATGGCCAGGCGCTGGGCGACGGCGGCGGCGGCGAGCAGGAGACAGCCCAGGTTGCGCAGCAGCGCCAGGCTGGCCGCGGCCACGCCCGAGGGGGAGCCGGCCAGCCCGGTCAGGGCGGTGCCGCCGTCGAGCAGCAGCCAGGCGAGGCAGCTGGCGGAGATGAGGCCGAAGGGCCAGGCCAGCGTGCCGCCGGCCAGCGCCCGGGCGGTGAGGAACACCGGCACCACCAGGAGGAAGACCGCCACGTCGCAGGCGTCGCCCAGGGCGTAGGAGAGCGCGACCACGTCGCCCCGCGCCGCCCGGGCCCCCATCTCCAGCAGGTCCGGCCCCACCGCCAGCAGAGAGGCCACGGCCAGGGGGACGACCACCGTCGCCAGCCTGCGCCCCGAGCTCGGCAGCGGAAGGCCGGTTCGGCGCCAGGTCGAGGCGAACAGCACCATGCCCCACACGCCGAAGGCGTTGCTCAGCACCGTCGCCGCGGCCAGGAGCCAGCCGGCGAGCGGGCCGGCGGGTAGGCCGAGGAGGTCGTGGGAGAGGAAGAGGCGCCCGCAGGCCAGGGCCAGGTAGTCGAGGCCGAAGAGGGCCCAGGCGCGGCGCAGGTGATCGCCGCGCCGGTAGGCCCACGCCGCCGCCCAGGCTCCGGCCGCGGCCACCAGGTAGACGGCCAGGGAGGTGGCGACGCGGACGGCGGTCGCGTCGGCGCCGGCGGCCCACTCGATCGCGGCGAGGAGGACGGAGGCCACCAGGGCCGCGCCCAGGGCGCGGGAGGGCGTCCAGGCGGGGGGAGCGGAGGGGCGGGGAGGGGAGGCGGTCACCGGAAGTCCTCCGAGACGCGTTGCAGGAGCTCCTCCGCCCCGTCGCCGCCCAGGAGCGTGCGCAGCATCGGGCGCAGCGCCTCGACGAGGCGCGGGACGTCGTTGCGGGTGAGCTCATGCGGGAGGCAGCCGCAGGCGCGCCCGGCGAAGGTCCGGACCGCGACCTGGGCGGTGTTCGGCCCCAGGTACGCCGCAAGCCGCTCTGCGATGATCTGGTGCGGCAGCTCGGCGTTCATCGCTCTCCGCGTTGCGCGCCCCTTCCGGGCGCGGCCCGCGGGTCGGCGGGGCGAGCGTGCTGAGGGGGACGGACCCTCAGAATAGTCGAGGCCAAAGGTGCCGTCACGGAACGGGCATCCGAGCACGGCGCGCTCGGGACGGGCCGCGGCTTGAGGTCGCGCCTGGTCGATGGGGCCCGTCCTCCGGATCGCAAGCACCTGTATTTGCTGCCTCCCGCTCGAGGCCGAGAACGGATCCGCCCGCCGCCGGCCCGCGATACGGCAACATGCCGCGCGAATTGAGGTCGTTCAGGTGGTAATTCACGCTCGCCAATCGAGATGAGATTCTCGATTTCGGCTCGAGAAATGATGATTCAAGGCGCACAGTCGAGGGGCCGCGGAGCTGGGACAGCCAGCCTCCGGCGCCTGCCGCTCTACTACCGCCTGCTGCAGCAGCTCGTGGCCGGCGGCGTCCGGTACGTCTCCTCCGGCATCATCGGGCGCGACCTCGGCCTCGACCCGACCCAGGTGCGAAAGGACCTCGAGGCCCTCGGGCTCTCGGGCCGGCCCAGGGTCGGCTTTGCGGTGAGCGACCTCCTCCGCGGCATCGAGTCGTTCCTGGGCTGGGACCGGCCCAAGGAGGCGGTCCTGGCCGGAGCGGGCAACCTGGGCAGCGCCCTGCTGCGCTACCGGCGGTTCGGCGAGTACGGCGTCCAGATCGTGGCTGCCTTCGACACCGATCCCGAGAAGATCGGTCGCCCCATCGACGGCAAGGAGGTCTACCTCCTCGACTCGCTGCCCGGGCGCGTCCGCCGCATGGGAGTGCATCTGGGCGTCATCACCACCCCGCCGCGCGCGGCCCAGCGGGTCGCCGACCTGATGGTGGAGGGCGGAGTCCGCGCCATCTGGAACTTCGCGCCGGTGCACCTGCGCGTGTCGCCCAGCGTGGTGGTGCAGAACGAGGATCTGGGCCACGCCCTGGCCTCGCTGTCGCTCCGGCTGGCCCAGGAGGGCCCGGAGGACGGCCTGGGCGGCCCGGCCCGCCTGGTGCCGGACCTCGAGCCCGAAGACCCCGACGCCGCCCTGCAGGGCGGCGCCCAACCCGACGAAGGGTGAAACATGGCGAAGACCATCGAGATCACCGAGCTGATCCTCCGCGACGCCCACCAGAGCCTGATGGCCACGCGGATGGCCATGGAGGACATGGTGCCGGCCTGTGCCGACCTGGACCAGGCCGGATTCTGGTCGGTGGAGTGCTGGGGAGGCGCCACCTTCGACTCCTGCATCCGCTTCCTCAACGAGGACCCCTGGGAGCGGCTCCGGACCTTCCGCAAGCTCATGCCCAACACCCGGCTGCAGATGCTGCTGCGCGGCCAGAACCTGCTCGGCTACCGCCACTACGAGGACTCGGTGGTGGACCGGTTCGTGGAGAAGGCGGCCGAGAACGGGATGGACGTGTTTCGGGTCTTCGACGCCCTGAACGACATCCGCAACCTGCGCCGGGCCATCGCCGCGGTGCGCAGGACCGGCAAGCACGCGCAGGGGACCATCTGCTACACGGTCAGCCCCCTCCACGCCATCAACGACTTCGTGGAGCTGGCCGAGAAGCTGGTGGAGCTGGGCTGCGACTCCATCTGCCTCAAGGACATGGCCGCCCTGATCAAGCCGCAGCCGGCCTACGACATCGTCAAGGGCATCAAGGAGCGGTGCGGCGAGGAGGTGCGGGTCCACGTCCACGCCCACGCCACCACCGGCGTGACCATGGTGAGCCTGATGAAGGCCATCGAGGCCGGCGCCGACTGCGTCGACACCGCCATCAGCTCGCTCAGCCTGGGCCCCGGCCACAACCCCACCGAGAGCCTGGTGGAGATGCTCGACGGCACAGGCTTCGACACCCGGGTCGACCGCAAGCGGCTCCTCAAGCTCAAGAAGTACTTCGGTGCCGTCCGCCCCCGGTACAAGGAGTTCCTCTCCAACATCACCGGCGTGGAGACGGAGATCTTCGAGAGCCAGATCCCCGGCGGGATGCTCTCCAACATGGAGAGCCAGCTCAAGCAGCAGGGCGCGGCCGGCCGCATCGACGAGGTGATGGCCGAGGTGCCCCGGGTGCGCAAGGACGCGGGCTTCCCGCCCCTGGTCACGCCCTCCAGCCAGATCGTGGGCACCCAGGCCGTTTTCAACGTGCTCATGGGGCGCTACAAGGTGCTGACCGGCGAGTTCGCCGACCTGATGCTCGGCTACTACGGCGAGACCATCGGCCCGCGCGAGCGCGCGGTCATCGAGCAGGCGGCCAGGCAGACCGGCAAGGTGCCCATCAAGGGGCGCCCGGCCGACCTGCTCAAGCCCGAGTGGCAGGAGCTCCGCACCGCGGCCATCGCCCTCCAGGGCTGCAACGGCTCGGACGAGGACGTGCTCACCTTCGCCATGTTCCCCCAGGTCGCGCCCAAGTTCTTCGGCACGCGCGACCAGGGGCCGCGCAACCTGGGCAAGGACCCGAACGCGGTGCCGTCCCCAGCCCCGGCCGCCGCCCCCGCGGCCGACCCCGGCAAGGGGCCAGTGCGCGCACCCATCACCTACGACGTGAAGATGAACGGTCGCACCCACCGCGTAACCGTCACCCCGGCCTAGCCGGACCGGAGCGAGGACGGAGAGCCCATGGCAACCCACACCATGCAAGAGAAGATCGCCGAACTCCGCAAGCGCCGCGACAGCGCCCGCCTGGGCGGTGGTGCCGACAAGCTGGAGAAGCACCGCCAGGGCGGCAAGCTCACCGCCCGGGAGCGCATCGACGCCCTGGTCGACCCGGGCTCCTTCGAGGAGACCGGGATGTTCGCCCAGCACCGCTCGACGCTGTTCGGGATGGCCGACAAGGACCTGGCCGCCGACGGCGTGGTCACCGGCGCGGCCTCGGTCGGCGGGCGGCTGGTCCACCTGGCCAGCCAGGACTTCACCGTGGCGGGCGGCTCGGCCGGTGAGATCCACTCCACCAAGGTGGCCGAGATCATGCTGCAGTCGCTGAAGACTGGCTCGCCCTTCGTCTTCATCAACGACTCGGGCGGCGCGCGGGTGCAGGAGGGCATCGACTCCCTCTCCGGCTACGGCAAGGTCTTCTACACCAACGTGATGCTCTCCGGGGCCGTGCCGCAGGTCTCCCTCATCTGCGGCCCCTGCGCCGGCGGCGCCGCCTACAGCCCGGCCCTCACCGACTTCATCATCCAGACCCGCCAGGCGCAGATGTTCATCACCGGCCCGCAGGTCATCAAGAGCGTGACCGGCGAGGCCGTCACCGCCGAGGACCTGGGTGGCCCCGACGCCCACATGGCCGCCTCGGGCGTCATCCACTTCGTGGCCGAGGACGACCGACACGCCGCGGCGCTGTGCCAGAAGCTTCTCAGCTTCCTGCCCGCCAACAACCTGGAGGACCCACCCCAGCTCGAGGGCGACCGTCACATCGACCCCAACCCGGCCCTGGACGAGGCCGTGCCCGTCGACGGCAAGAAGGGCTACGACGTCCGCCAGGTCATCACCGGGGTGGTCGACTACGGCGACTTCCTCGAGGTACAGGCCGGCTACGCCAAGAACATCGTGGTCGGCTTCGCCCGCGTCACCGGGCGCTCGGTGGGCGTCATCGCCAACCAGCCGGCGGTGCAGGCCGGGGTGCTGGACATCAACGCCTCCAACAAGGCCTCGCGCTTCATCCGCTTCTGCAACGCCTTCAACATCCCGCTGGTCACCTTCGTGGACGTCCCCGGGTTCCTTCCCGGGGTGCAGCAGGAGCACGGCGGCATCATCCGCCACGGGGCCAAGATGCTGTTCGCCTACTCGGCGGCCACCGTTCCCAAGATCACCGTCATCCTGCGCAAGAGCTACGGCGGCGCCTACCTGGCCATGTGCGGCAAGGACCTGGGGGCGGATCGGGTGTTCGCCTGGCCCACCGCCGAGGTGGCGGTGATGGGGGCGGAGGGGGCGGCGGAGATCGTCTTCCGCAAGGAGATCCAGGAGGCCGAGGACAAGAAGGCCCGGCGCAAGGAGCTCATCGAGCGGTACCGGGAGACCTTCTCCAACCCCTACGTCGCCGCCGGCCGCAGGCTGGTCGACGACGTCATCGAGCCGTCGGCCACCCGCCGCCACGTGGCCCACGCGCTCGAGTACCTGCACACCAAGCGCGAGCTGCGGCCGGGCAAGAAGCACGGCCTCATCCCGCTCTAGACCGGTGCCCCGATGAGCAAGGCGAGCAAGGAAGAGCTGGGCGCGGCGCTGGCGAGAATCGAGCAGCAGCTCGAGGCGCTGGCCCTGCGGATCGAGCGCCTCGAGGCGAGGGGAGGCCCGCCCCAGGGCAAGGACCCCGCGTCCGCGGAGGCCACGGCGAGGGCCCCTGCCCCGGCCAGGGCCGAGGCCCCCGCCAAGCCCCAGGCGCCGGTGCCGGCCGGCCCGGCCCCGGAGAGCATCAGCGAGGAGGAGATCCTGGCCGTGTCCGCCGCGCTCGCCGCCTACCTGGGCGTGCGGGTCCGCATCCGGCAGATCCGGCTGCTCAGCTCGGCGGCGTGGGCGCAGCAGGGCCGCGTGTCCATCCAGGCGTCGCACCATCTGCATTCCTAGGGAGAGGCCGTGAAGCTGAACGTCAAGATCGGCGGCAAGGCGTACGAGGTCGAGGTGGAGGCGGTGGAGCCGGAGAGCGCCGCGCCGCAGCCCCTGCGCCCCATCTCGGTGGAGCCCGCGCAGGTGCGCGTGCCCGGGGCCGCGGCCCCCCCGGCCCCCGCCGCGGCCGCAGGGCCGGCGGTGGACGAGGCCAAGGTGTGCCGGAGCCCGGTGTCGGGGATCGCCGTCCGCATCGCCGCGCAGGTGGGGCAGACGCTCCAGCAGGGCGACGTGCTCATCGTCCTCGAGGCCATGAAGATGGAGACCAACATCACCGCCCCGGCCGCCGGCAAGGTGGCCGCCATCAAGGTGGGGCAGGGTGACAGCGTGCAGTCGGGCCAGATCGTGGTGGAGTTCGAATGACCAGCGCACAGGCAGAGCAGGTCCCCGGGTTCCTCTTCTTCGATCACGTCGCCATCTCGGTGCGGATGGGCGAGCTGGAGGCCCAGGTGGCCGCCTACAAGGCCATGGGCTTCCGGGAGCTGCACCGCGAGGACGTTCTCGGCACCGACCAGGTGCGAGAGGTGCTCCTCCAGGTGGGCGACGGGCCCAACCTGGTGCAGCTCCTCGAGCCGCTCAACGCCGAGTCGCCGGTGGCCAAGCAGCTGGAGAAGAACGGCGGCCGCGGGGGACTGGCCCACGTCGCCCTGCGGGTAGCCGACGCCCGGAAGGCCTTCGACGCCCTGAAGGCCAAGGGGTTCAAGATCATCGACAAGGCCCCCCGCAAGGGCTCGCGCGGCACCACCGTGTTCTTCGTCCACCCCAAGACCACCGAGGCCGTCGCCTTCGGCTACCTGCTGGAGGTGGTCGAGGAGAGCTCCCATGTCTGACCACCCCTCCTGCGCCGAGCCGCTCGAGCTGGCCCGGGAGTTTCCGCCCACCCCCACCGCGGAGTGGGAGGCGGCCATCGCCAAGGACCTCAAGGGCGCCGACTACCAGAAGAGGCTGGTGTGGCGCACCGAGGAGGGGCTGGCGGTGCGGCCCTACTACCGCAAGGAAGACGTGGCAGCGCTGGCCGAGCAGCGCGCCGCCGGGAGCTGGCGGATCGCCCAGGAAGCCGTCCCCGGCCCCGACGCCGTCCGCGCCGATCTCCTCCACGAGGCCGGGGCCCACGCCGTCCAGGAGCTGGGCTACGCCCTGGCCGCCGGCGTCGAGCGGCTCTCGGCCCTCTCCGAGCGGCAGCCCGCCGAGGCGGCCGCCCCGCTGGTCGAGTTCGTCTTCGCCGTCGGCCCCGCCTACTTCGTGGAGATCGCCAAGCTGCGCGCCGCCCGGCTCCTCTGGGCGCAGGCCGTGGCCGCCTTCGGGATCCAGGGAGCCGACGCCGCCCGGATGCGGCTCGCGGTCCGTACCCCGCGGCGGAACAAGAGCGTCCTCGACCCGGCCACCAATCTCCTGCGCGTCACCACCGAGGCGCTCTCGGCGGTGGTGGGCGGCTGCGACGCCCTGACGGTGGAGCCCTTCGGCTTCGACCCCCACCTGGCGCTCAACGTCCAGCGGATCCTGCAGGACGAGGCCCACCTCGACGCCGTGGCTGACCCGGCCGGGGGCTCCTACTACGTCGAGGCGCTGACGGACGCGCTGGCGCGCGAGGGCTGGAAGCTCTTCCAGCAGGTGGAGGCGGCCGGCGGCTTCGCCCGGGCCCTCTCCTCCGGCGCGGTGGAGAAGGCGCTCTCCGAGAGCCGGGCCGCGCGGGCCGCGGCCCTCGCCAGCCGCCGCAAGGTGCTGGTCGGGGTGAACAACTACCCCAACGCCGCCGACAAGGCCGTCGAGGCCGCTCCGGCGCCGCTCCCCAGCCCGCTCCCCCAGGCCCGCTTGGCCGAGCCGCTGGAGCGGATCCGAAGGCGGACCCGGGCGCACGCCAGGGCCAGCGGGAAGGCGCTCCGGGTGCTCCTCCTCACCCGGGGAGACGCCAAGATGCGGAGCGCCCGCGCCACCTTCTGCCTCAACTTCTTCGGCTGCGCTGGCTTCGAGCTCTTGGAGGGCGAGGAGCTGGTCCCGGGCGTCGACCTGGTGGTTCTGTGCAGCTCCGACCCCGAGTACCTGGCCCTCGCCCGGGACGTCTGCCCGCGGGCGGCCGCACCGGTGCTGGTGGCCGGCAACCCCAAGGAGCAGATCGCGGCGCTGGAGGCCGCCGGCGTGCAGGGCTTCGTCCACGTGCAGAGCGACGTGGTCGAGACCCTCTCGCGGTGGCAGGACCGGCTCGGACTGAGGGAGGAGCGATGAGACCCGACTTCACCAAGATCGACTACCGGCCGCGCTCGCTCCCCCGGGCGGCCGGCGCCGCCGCACCCCCCTGGCAGACCGGCGAGGGGATCGCGGTCAAGGGCTGGTACGCGGCCGAGGACCTGGCCGGCATGGAGCACCTGGGCTGGGCCGCCGGCGTGCCGCCCTTCCTGCGCGGCCCGTACTCGGCCATGTACGCGCTGCAGCCGTGGACCATCCGGCAGTACGCCGGCTTCTCCACCGCCGAGGAGTCGAACGCCTTCTACCGCCGCAACCTGGCGGCGGGCCAGAAGGGGCTCTCGGTGGCCTTCGACCTGGCCACCCACCGTGGCTACGACTCGGACAGCGATCGCGTGGTCGGCGACGTGGGAAAGGCGGGCGTGGCCATCGATTCGGTCGAGGACATGAAGATCCTCTTCGACCAGATCCCGCTCGGCCGGATGTCGGTGTCGATGACCATGAACGGCGCGGTGCTGCCGGTGATGGCGTTCTACGTGGTGGCCGCCGAGGAGCAGGGCGTCAAGCCCGGGGAGCTCTCCGGGACCATCCAGAACGACATCCTCAAGGAGTTCATGGTCCGCAACACCTACATCTACCCGCCCGGCCCCTCGATGCGGATCATCGGCGACATCTTCCGCTACTGCGCGGAGCGGATGCCCCGCTTCAACTGCATCTCCATCAGCGGCTACCACATGCAGGAGGCCGGAGCGACCGCCGACATCGAGCTGGGGTACACGCTGGCGGACGGCCTGGAGTACATCCGCACCGGCATCCGGGCCGGCCTCTCCGTGGACGACTTCGCCCCGCGGCTCAGCTTCTTCTGGGGCATCGGCATGAGCCACTTCATGGAGATCGCCAAGCTGCGGGCCGCCCGCGTGCTCTGGGCCAAGCTCATCAAGGGGTTCGGGCCCAAGAACCCGAAGTCGATGGCCCTGCGCACCCACTGCCAGACCTCGGGCTGGAGCCTGGCGGCGCAGGACGTGTTCAACAACGTCCCCCGCACCTGCGTCGAGGCGCTGGCGGCGGCCCTGGGCCACACCCAGTCGCTGCACACCAACGCCCTGGACGAGGCCATCGCCCTGCCCACCGACTTCTCCGCCCGCATCGCCCGCAACACCCAGATCTACCTGCAGGAGGAGACCGGGATCACCCGCGCGGTGGACCCCTGGGCGGGCAGCTTCTTCGTGGAGACCCTCACCCACGAGCTCATGCACCGGGCCTGGCACCACATCCAGGAGGTGGAGGCCCTGGGAGGGATGGCCAAGGCCATCGAGACCGGCCTCCCCAAGATGCGGATCGAGGAGGCCGCCGCCCGCCGGCAGGCGCGGATCGACTCCGGACGTGAGATCATCGTGGGCGTGAACAAGCACCAGCGGCCGGAAGAGCAGGCCATCGAGGTGCTGGTGGTGGACAACCAGGCGGTCCGCGAGGCGCAGCTCCGCCGGCTGGAGAAGGTCCGGAAGGCGCGCGATCCCGGGGCGGTCGAGGCGGCCCTGGCCGCGCTCACCCGCGCCGCCGAGCAAGGGCAGGGGAACCTGCTCGAGCTCTCCGTGAACGCCGCCCGTGCCCGGGCGACGCTGGGCGAGATCTCCTCCGCGCTGGAGAGGATCTTCGGGAGGTACCAGGCCGTGAACCGCACCATCTCCGGCGTCTACTCGTCCGAGAGCCAAGGCGACCCCGAGTTCCAGAAGGCGCGGGACATGGCCGCCGCATTCGCCCGGACCGAGGGGCGCCGGCCGCGCATCCTGGTGGCCAAGATGGGCCAGGACGGCCACGATCGCGGCGCCAAGGTCATCGCCACCGCCTTCGCCGACCTGGGCTTCGACGTGGACGTGGGCCCGCTCTTCCAGACGCCCCGGGAGGCGGCGCGCATGGCGGTGGAGAACGACGTCCACGTGCTGGGCGTCTCCAGCCTGGCCGGCGGGCACACCACGCTGGTGCCGGAGGTGATCGCCGAGCTGAAGGCGCTGGGGCGCGAGGACATCCTGGTGGTCTGCGGCGGGGTCATCCCGCCCCAGGACTACGACGCGCTGTACAAGGCGGGCGTCACCGAGATCTTCGGGCCGGGCTCGGTCATCCCCGCCTGCGCCCAGAAGATCCTGGCGGCGCTCCTCGGATAGGCCGCGTGCCGCACCGCCATCCCACCCAGGGCCCACCGGGGCGAAGGCGGCTGGCGCCGGAGCGCTACGTCGAGGGCGTCCTGGCCGGGGACCGCACCGTCCTGGCCCGCGCCATCACCGTGGTGGAGAGCGACCTGCCCTCCGACGGCGAGCTGGCGGCGCGCATCCTCGACGCGCTCCTCCCCCACACCGGCCACTCGCTGCGGGTGGGGATCACCGGCGTGCCCGGCGCGGGCAAGAGCACCTTCATCGACGCGCTGGGGATGCACCTGATCCGCGAGCGCGCCGAGAACGTGGCCGTGCTCTCCATCGATCCCTCCAGCCCGGTCTCCGGGGGCAGCATCCTCGGCGACAAGACGCGGATGGAGCGGCTGGCGGTGGAGGAGAGGGCCTTCATCCGGCCCTCGCCCGCCCGCGGTCACCTGGGCGGGGTGGGGCGGCGCACCCGCGAGACCATGCTGCTCTGCGAGGCGGCCGGCTACCACAACGTCCTGGTGGAGACGGTGGGGGTCGGGCAGTCGGAGACCGCGGTCCGGTCCATGACCGACTTCTTCCTCTTGCTCATGCTGCCGGGGGCCGGCGACGAGCTGCAGGGCATCAAGCGCGGCATCATCGAGATGCTCGACGGCATGGTCATCAACAAGGCCGATGGCGAGGACCGGCTCCGGGCCGAGCGCGCCCGGGTCGAGTACCGGGGCGCCCTCCACCTCTTCCCCGCCTCGCAGGACGGCTGGAGCCCCCGGGTGCTGCTCAGCTCGGCCCTGCACGGCCAGGGCATCGCCGAGGTCTGGCAGATGGTGCAGGAGCACAACGCCCTCCTTTCCGGGAACGGCCACCTGGAGCGCCGGCGCCGGGCCCAGGCTCTGGAGTGGATGCACGAGCTGGTCCGGGCCGGGCTGGAGGACGAGCTCCGCGGGGACCCGGCGCTGGCCGAGCGCTTCCCCGCCTTGCAGGACGAGGTCAGCCGGGGTCAGGTGACCCCGTTCGCCGCCAGCCGCGAGGTGCTGGCGCTGTTCCGCAACCGCCGCAGGGGCGACCACGCCGCCCCGGAGAGACCGAGACGATGATCGCCTCCTTCCCCGAGCTCACCGCCGCCGAGGCCGCCGCCACCATCCGGCACGGACAGAACGTCGGCTTCAGCGGATTCACCCCCTCCGGCGCGCCCAAGGCCGTCCCCCTGGCGCTGGCCGCCCGGGCCGAGGCCGAGCACGCCGCCGGCCGCGAGTTCCAGATCGGCGTCCTCACCGGCGCCTCCACCGGGCCCTCGCTCGACGGCGCCCTGGCCAAGGCCGGGGCCATCAAGTTCCGCACCCCCTACCAGACCAACGAGGCGCTGCGCGACAGCATCAACGCCGGCGAGACCCCCTTCTTCGACCTGCACCTCTCGCTCATGCCCCAGGTGACCCGCTACGGCTTCCTGGGTCCGGTGGACGTGGCGGTGGTCGAGGTGGCGGACATCACCGCCGGCGGCGGCCTGGTGCTGACCTCGGGGGTGGGCGCCACCCCCACCTTCTGCAGCCTGGCCCCCAAGATCCTCGTCGAGCTGAACCGCCACCACCCGCCGCAGATCCTGGGCCTCCACGACCTCTACCAGCCGGCCGACCCGCCCCACCGCCGGGAGATCCCCGTCTACCGCCCCTCCGACCGCATCGGCTCGCCCATCGTCACCGTCGATCCCAGCCGGATCGTGGGGGTGGTGGTCACCGACCTGGAGGACGAGGCCCGCGGCTTCAGCGAGGTCTCGCCGCTCACCGAGGCCATCGGGAACCACGTGGCCGACTTCCTGGTCCAGCAGATGAGGGCGGGCCTGATCCCGCCCGGCTTCCTCCCCATCCAGTCGGGCGTGGGCGACATCGCCAACTCGGTGCTGGGCGCCCTGGGGCGCAACCCCGGCATCCCGCCCTTCGAGATGTACACCGAGGTGCTTCAGGACTCGGTCATCGATCTCATCGAGTCCGAGCGGGTCCGCTTCGCCTCCAGCTGCTCGCTCACCGTGACGTCGCCGGCCCTGAAGCGGCTCTACTCCAACCTGGAGTTCTTCCGGCGGCGGGTGCTGCTCAGGCCCCAGGAGATCAGCAACCACCCCGAGGTCATCCGCCGCCTGGGCCTGGTGTCGATCAACACCGCCATCGAGGTGGACATCTTCGGCAACGTCAACTCCACCCACGTCATGGGGCGCAAGCTGATGAACGGCATCGGCGG
>Ga0335071_10005437_pt1 | contig 13214 bp, 13 predicted proteins | sample Lox_Sample_15_FD_206724 | JGI IMG/M metagenome (GOLD analysis project Ga0335071, IMG submission 206724) | Soil microbial communities from Loxahatchee National Wildlife Refuge, Florida, United States - Lox_Sample_1.5 | ecosystem: Environmental > Terrestrial > Soil > Wetlands | place: USA...
TGGGTGAGCCGGATCGGCGCGGCGATCGCAAATATGACGGTGGAGATAAGGCCCGGCGCGGCGCCGAGATGAAAGAGAACGAGCGTCGGGATCAGGTAAACGAAGGTCGGCAGGGTCTGCATGAGATCGAGGAGCGGCCGCAAGGCGGCGTAGAGCCACGGCCGATGTGCGGCGGCGACGCCAACCGGCACGCCGATGATGACGCTCGCCAGCGTCGCGAAACCGACGAGGGAGATCGTCTCTAACGTCGCCTGCCAGTAGCCGAGATTGGCGATAAGAATGAAGGCGACCACGACAAAAACCGCGAGCCGCCAGGAACGGTGCAGCCAATAGGCGAGCGCAGCGAGGGCAAAAACAACGAGGAGGAAGGGCACGGACAGCAGCACCGCCGTCGAGCCGTCGACGAGGAAGTTGATCGTCGCTGTCACCGCGTCGAAAAACCCGGTTGCGTTGTCCTGCAGCCAGGTGATGCCGACTTTGACGAGGCGGCCGAGCGGCAATTTCGGCTCAGTGAACCAGCTTTCCAAACTGCGCCTCCTATGGGTCCGGCCGCTGCGCAGCACCCTCTTCGCCGTTTTGGCGAAGAGGCGTTTTCCGGATGCGGGACGCCTATAGTCCGAGGCTCTTCTTGACCGCCTCGAGTCCGGGCTTGCCGTCGAAGGTGGTCACGCCGTCGAGCCATTGGGCGAGCTCCTTCGGGTTTGTCTTGAGCCATTCCCTCGCGGCAGCGGGCCCCTCCTTCCCGTCGGTTAGGATCTTGTTCATCACATCGTTCTCTATGTCGACCTTGAAGACGAGATTCTTGATGAGCTTGGCCGCGTTCGGGCACTCGGCCGCGAAGCCGGCCCGCTCGTTGGTGTAGACGATCGCGCCGCCGTAGTTGGGGCCGAAGCTGTCGTCGCCCCCGGTGAGGTACTTGATCTTGAAGTTGATGTTCATCGGATGCGGCGCCCAGCCGAGAAAGACGATGTCCTCCTTGTGGCCAGTTGCGCTTTGGACCTGCGCGAGCATCCCCTGCTCGCTCGATTCGACGAGCTGGAAGTCCTTGAGGCTGAATTTGTTGTTCTTGATCAGGTCGAGCACCAGGCGATTCCCGTCGTTGCCAGGCTCAATGCCGTAGATCTTGTCCTTAAGCGAATCCTTGAACTTCGCGATGTCCGAGAAATCCTTAAGACCCTTGTCATAGGTATACTCAGGCACCGCCAGGGTATATTTGGCACCCTCCGGGAGGTTGGCCCCGACTACGACTACCGACTTGTCCTCGACATAAGGCTTGCGGTCGTTCTCCATCGACGGCTCCCAATTGCCAAGGAAGACGTCGATGTCCTTGTTCTTCATGGAGGCGTAGGTGACCGGGACCGACAGGACCGTCACTTTGGGCGTGTAGCCGAGGCCCTTCAGAATCTCCGCCGCGATCGAGGTCGTCGCCGTGATGTCGGTCCAGCCAACGTCGGAGAACTTCACCGTCTTGCAGCTTTCTGGGTCGCCTGCGAACGCGCCGCTCGCGGCCAAAGACAGGACCGCCGACAACGCCAGAGTCGTGATCTTCATCGTTATCCTCCCAATCCGAGCGGAACGCCGCCTTGAGCGCCCAAGGCGTCCGCGCGGGTAGTATTGACGGCGCCGCTCCGCTTGGTCAAATGCCCTTCGCCGAAGCGAATGACTGAGCCGGAATTGGCCGAGCGGGGAGAAGCGGGCGGGTCTCGCGCGCGGGGAGCCATCGAATGACCGAAACCCTGAACGCCACGCCGCAGCAGAAGTCCGAAATTCTGATGCAGGCGCTTCCGCACATGCTGCACTACGATGACGCGATCGTTGTCGTGAAATATGGCGGCCATGCGATGGGCGACGAGCAGAAGGCGTGCGACTTCGCCAAGGATATGGTGCTGCTCGAACAGTCGGGCATCAATCCGGTGGTCGTGCACGGCGGCGGCCCGCAGATTGGCTCGATGCTCAAGAAGCTTGGGATCGAATCGCACTTCTCCGGCGGTCTGCGCGTGACGGACAAGCCGACGATCGAGATCGTGGAAATGGTGCTCGCCGGCTCCATCAATAAGTCGCTCGTCGGCTCGATCAACGCCGAGGGCGGCAGGGCGATCGGCCTTTGCGGCAAGGACGGCAATATGGTCATCGCCCGCAAGGTCACGCGGTCGCACACCGCTCCAGACGAAGACGTCGTCGATCTGGGTTTCGTGGGTGAACCCGACAAGGTCGACACGACCGTGCTCGAGCAGATCCTCGGGCGCGAACTGATCCCCGTGCTCGCGCCGGTGGCGCAAGGTTGGGACGGCCAGACCTACAACATCAATGCGGACACGTTCGCGGGCGGGGTCGCGGGCGCGCTCGGCGCCAAGCGGCTCCTTTTCCTGACCGACGTGCCCGGCGTCCTCGACAACGACAAGAACCTCATCAAGGAACTGCGGGTCGATGACATCCGCAGCCTCATCGCCGACGGGACGATCACCGGGGGAATGATTCCGAAGGTGGAGACCTGCATCTACGCGATCGAAAAGGGGGTGGAGGGGGTCGTCATTCTCGACGGCCAGATTCCTCATGCGGTCTTGATCGAACTCTTGACCGACCACGGCGCCGGTACGCTGATCATGCGCTGACGCAAGCGGCTCCCCATGCGCATCCTCGCCATCGACACGTCCTGCGGCGCGGCCTCGGCGGCCGTCGTAGAGAGAGGTCAAATCGAGCCGCTCGTGGCGGAGACGCGGGTCATGGCGCGGGGCCAGGCCGAAGCGCTGGTGCCGATGGTCGAGGATGCGATGGCGCGAATCGAGCGGGGGGCGGCCTCCCTCGACCGCATCGCGGTGACCACAGGCCCGGGCTCCTTCACGGGCATCAGAGTCGGAGTGGCGTTGGCGCGAGCGATGGGGCTTGCGCTCGGCGTGCCGGTCGTCGGCGTCTCGACGCTCGCCGCCCTCGCCGCCTCGCTGCTTGCAACGCCGCGTCCGGGAATCATTACTGCGGCGATCGACGCCCGCCACGGCGCCGTCTATTTCCAGCTGTTCGAGCCTTCGGGACGGCCGCTCGGGCCGCCGCGCTGCGATACGCTTCGCGAATGCGTGCGCGCGATCGGCTCGGGTCCCGCGCTGCTCGCGGGCGACGCTGCAACGGCGCTTGCCGCCGAAGCCCACCGGGCAGGACTGCCCTATGACATAAGCGGCGCTCGCGAGGTTCCCGATATTGTCGCCGTCGCCAGAATGGGCCTCGCGCTCGACCCAACCACCAGCCCCGCAAGGCCTCTTTACGTCAAACCCCCGGACGCCCGCCCGAACCCATCCGCGGCCATCGCGAGAGCGCCAGCCTGAACCGACGCTTCCCCCCTTCGTTGCCTGTTTTCGGCCGATCTCCTCTGTCCGTCATCCGTCCGCTGCGGTCTGAGTGGTCCCCGGATTGCGCCCGGCTACACGCCGTGTCCTTTGCGCATCCATGGTCTGCGGAGGAGATCGCCGCTCTGCTTGCCGCTCCGTCCACCCTCGCGGTCGCGGCTCTGGATCCGACGAACGGCCGGCTCCGCGGCTTTTTGATCGCGAGGGTTGCGGCGGATGAGGCCGAGATCCTAACGCTCGCCGTCGAGTCGCAGGCGCGTCGCAAGGGGGCTGGTAAAGCTTTGCTTCGCGAGATCCTTCGTCAGGCGGCGAATGCGGGCGCGCGGACGATGTTCCTCGAAGTCGGCGCCGACAATGCTTCGGCGATTGCGCTCTACTCCCAATTTGACTTCGTGAAAGTCGGACAGCGCGCCGGCTACTACCGGCGGGAGGGCGCGCCGGCGACGGCTGTCGTGATGCGGCGGGATTTGGCGTGAGGGCTACCGCTGCCGCGAACCGCGTCGCGTCAGCGCTGGCGCCGGCTGTCTGGCTCGCCTGCCTTGCCGTTCCGCTCGCCGCCTTCGTGCTCGTCGCGAGCCTGCCGGCGCATTTCGGACGGCTTTTCGGATGGCGGCTCGCCGCCTATGCGCCGACGCTCTTCCAACGCCTCCTGTGCACGGGCCTCCGCGTGCGGGTGCGCCGGCACGGGGACCTCATCCCCGCCGGCATGCGCCTCATTGTCGCCAATCACGTCTCTTGGCTCGACATTCCGGTCCTGGGGTCGCTGGCTCCGATGGCGTTTCTCGCCAAGAAGGAGATCAGCGCTCATCTCGTCGGGCGCCGCCTGGCCGGGCTGCAGGGCGTCGTTTATGTCGACCGCAAGTGCCGCGGGTGCATCCCTGTGGTCAACGCCGCCATGGTTGAGGCGATGCGCGCCGGCGCGCCGGTTGTGCTGTTCGCGGAGGCGACGACCGGGGATGGAAATCGGCTGCTGCGGTTCCGTTCCTCGCATTTTGAAGCCATTCGTCTGGCCGCCCTCAGCGACAAAGAGCGAATCGCCTTCATCCAGCCGGTCTTCCTCAATTATTCGCGGCTGGCCGGCCTGCCGATCTTGCGCCGGGACAGGCCGCGGGTGGCCTGGTATGGGGATGTGAGCTTTCTACCTCATCTTTTTCGTTACGTTCGCAGCGGAGGAGCGACCTGCGACGTTTATTGCGGCGCGCCCATTCCGATTTCGGCCGGCGCGGACCGGAAGGCGGCCGCGCGGGCGACGGAGGCGGCGGTTCGTAAGCTTGCCGCGCGCGCCCGCGCCGGCGGTATTTTCCTTGGGCAGGAAAACGCTTACATAGAGGGCACGGAGACTGCTTATTGTCCGAATCGAACGCGGTAGACCCCTCTCGTTCCGTCTCGCCGGCGCAAACCGCAGGCCGCCGAGCGTTCATCAAGTCCTTCGGATGCCAGATGAACGTCTACGATTCGCAGCGAATGGCGGACATCGCCGCCCAGGAGGGATATGAAGAGGCGGCGGGTCCGGAGAACGCGGACCTGATCGTCCTGAACACCTGCCATATCCGAGAAAAAGCGTCCGAAAAGGTCTTCTCGGAACTCGGCAAGCTCCGCGCGTTGAAGAACGTCCGGCAGAGGGCGGGCAAGACCACGACGCTCGTGGTCGCCGGCTGTGTGGCGCAGGCGGAGGGGGCCGAAATTCTTCGGCGTCAGCCGGCCGTGGACGTGGTGGTCGGCCCGCAAAGCTATCACCGCTTGCCGGAGCTGTTGCGCTGGACGCAGGTTTCTTCCGGCGTGGTCGACACGGATTTTCCGCCCGAGGACAAGTTCTCGCGCTTGTCCGCGAGCGCGCCGGCGGCGATCGCGCGGCGCGGCGTCTCCGCCTTCGTGACGGTTCAGGAGGGATGCGACAAATTCTGTTCCTTCTGCGTCGTCCCCTACACCCGCGGCGCCGAATACTCGCGCCCGGTCGGCGAGATTATCGAAGAGGTTCGCTGCCTGGCCGCGGCCGGCGTGCGCGAAGTGACGCTCATCGGCCAGAACGTCAACGCGTACCGTGGCGCCGACGGGACAGGCGGCGCCGCGTCGCTGGCGGTTCTTATCGAGGCCGCGGCGGCGGCGCCGGGAATCGCCCGCGTGCGCTATGCGACTTCCCATCCAAACGACATGAGCGAGGACCTCATTGCGGCGCACCGCGACCTTCGGAGCCTTGCGCCCTATCTGCATCTCCCCGCACAGTCGGGCTCCGGCCGGGTCCTGGAGTCGATGAACCGGCGGCACAATGCGGCGGACTACCTCAACATCATCCAAAAGACGCGCGCCGCGCGCTCCGACATCGCCTTTTCCTCGGATTTCATCGTCGGCTATCCCGGCGAGACGGACGAAGATTTCCAGGAGACGCTCAACCTCGTCCGGGCGGTCGGATATGCGTCGTCTTACGCTTTCAAGTTCTCACCGAGGCCGGGCACTCCGGCGGCGGAGATGAAAGGGCAGGTCGAGGATGGCGTGAAGGCCGCGCGGCTTGCGGTTTTGCAGGCGCTCCTCGAGGAACAGCGGCAGGCGTTCAACCGGGCCTGCGTTGGGCGTCGCTTCGAGGTTCTTTTTGAGAAGCGCGGCCGCCACGAGGGTCAAGTCGTCGGCAGGTCCCCTTACATGCAGGCGGTTTTCGCCGAAGGCCCGTCATCTCTGATCGGGGCGATGGCCAAGGTGGAAATTGTGGAGGCGAGCCACAATTCACTGCGTGGAAAAGTTGTCTCGCAAGCCTCATAGATGGAGGGTTGGATCGGCGTGCAAAAAGATTCGAGTCTCGGAGAGGAGACGGGGGGGAAGCTCGATTTGAAGCCGCAGGATCCGCCGCCCTCACGCATCGCCGCCCTCGCCCCGATGACCCGGGATCCAAGAGAATCGAAACCTGCAGAGATCGCTATCGCCTTTCCCGACAACGCAGCCGCGTCGATCGTTTTCGGCCATTACGACCAAAACATCGCCCGCATCGAACGCGGCCTCGGCGTATCGGCTTATGCAAACGGGAACCAGGTCGTCATTAAGGGCCCCAGGGAAGCCAGCGAACAGGCGCGGCGGGTCTTCGAGATGCTCTACGAGCGCGTCAAACTGGGGCAGTCCGCCAGCGAAGGCGACGTCGAGGGCGCCATCGCTGAGAGCGCTTATCAAGGCCTTCTCTTCCCGGGCGAGGATGGGTCGAAGGACAGTTTCGGCGTCATCAAGACCCGTAAACGCGGAATTGTTCGCGCCCGCAGCGCAGCCCAGGACCGATATTTGGCGGCTTTGCGCAAGTACGAGCTTGTTTTCGCTGAAGGACCGGCCGGGACCGGGAAGACTTGGCTCGCGGTTGGCCATGCGGTTTCGCTGCTCGAGCAGGGACTTGTCGAGCGCCTGATTCTCTCCCGTCCCGCGGTCGAAGCGGGGGAGCGGCTTGGTTTCCTGCCAGGCGATATGCGAGACAAGGTCGACCCCTATCTCCGCCCAATCTATGACGCGCTCTACGATTTCATGGACGGGCGTATGGTGGAACGCGGCATACAGACCGGGATGATCGAGATCGCCCCATTGGCGTTCATGCGCGGCCGCACGTTGGCGAAGGCCGCGGTGCTGCTGGACGAGGCGCAGAACGCGACCGCGATGCAGATGAAGATGTTCTTGACTCGACTGGGCGAGGGCTCGCGCATGATCGTCAATGGCGATCCGTCCCAGACGGATCTGGCGCCGGGCCAGAAATCTGGACTTGGCGAGGCGATTCGGCTTCTCCTTAAAAACCCCCGCATTGGCCACGTGCGGTTCAGCCACGTAGACGTGGTGCGCCACGACCTTGTCCGCGAGATCGTAGAAGCCTACGAGCGAGCAGGAAGCGAGGGTGCGCACCCTTCTCCAAGATGAGCCTTGCACTCGAAATCAGCGTTGAGTCCGCGCTCTGGCGCGGGTTGCCGCAAGCCCGTTCTCAAGCGCGGGAGACGATTGATGCTTGCCTCGCGGAAACCGGCTTTAAGGCGGTGGGCGGCGCAGAGGTGAGCCTGCTCCTTGCGGACGACGCGCGACTGCGGTCGCTCAATGCGAACTGGCGCGGCCTGGATAAGCCGACGAACGTCCTCTCGTTTCCGGCCGCGCCGCCTGACCGCGTCTCCAGTTCGCAATTGTTGGGCGACATCGCCGTCGCTTATGAGACGATCGAGGACGAGGCGCAGTCGATGGGTCTGCCTCTCGGCGATCACTATCGGCGCCTCGTCGCCCACGGGTTCTTGCATCTGATAGGGTACGATCACCAGACGGACGAAGAGGCCGAGCGGATGGAGAGCCTGGAGCGGCGGATCCTGGCCCGACTCGGGGTTCGCGACCCCGATGGCGACGAGGCGCTCGCGTGATGAGCGAGACGCACAACGGTCGAAGGCCGGAGCTTGCCGGCGGGCCCCCGCGGGAGCAGCACGCCGGCCTGTTCGACCGCTTGAGGACCCTGTTCGGCATGACGACGGCCTCGATTCGCGACGACATCGCGGACGCCATCGACGAGGAGGCCGGGGCCGAGTTCAGCCCGCAGGAGCGGGCGATCCTGAAGAATGTGCTCAGGCTGCATGACGTGCGGGTCGCGGACATCATGGTGCCGCGCGCGGACATCATTGCCCTTCCGCTCGATTGCTCCCTGCGGGACGTACTTGACCTATTCCGCACCGCGGGTCATTCGCGGCTGCCGGTTTATGAGGACACCCTCGACGACCCGCGGGGGATGATCCACATTCGCGACTTTCTGGGATTCTTGGCCGCAAACCCGCGCTTCGGGCTGGCGGGGCCGCCGGGCGATCGCGACTCCGCGGGTGATGAGGTCAACCTGGACACGCCGCTCGCCGCGGTTCAGATCCTAAGGCCAGTCCTTTACGCGCCGCCGTCCATGCCGGCGCTTGACCTTCTTCTCAAGATGCAGGCCTCGCGCACCCATATGGCGCTCGTGATCGACGAGTACGGCGGGACGGACGGCCTCGTGTCGATTGAGGACGTGGTCGAATCGATCGTGGGCGATATTGAAGACGAGCACGACGAGGCGGAACCGCCGGAGCTTCAGTCGCTCGGGGAGGGCGTTTTCATCGCCGAGGCCCGCGCGCCGCTGGACGAAGTCTCCCCAGCGGTCGGCTTCGATTTCGCCTCCCTCGCGGACGCGGAGGAAGTCGATACGATTGGCGGCCTCGTCACCGCGGCCGCTGGCCGCGTCCCCAGCCGCGGCGAAATTTTGAAAGGCCCTGGGCCGTTCGAATTCGAGGTGCTGGACGCCGATCCGCGCCGCATCAAGCGGCTAAAGATTGCACCGGTTTCGGCGGCCCCAGCGGCCTCGGCGCCGCCGCCTGAAAAGCCCGGCGCAACTTAAGCGAGCTTTTGTGCGACGCATGGGACCGTCATCGCTGTCTTCGGCGCCGCCCACCGGACAGGCCGGCGCAATCACCTTGGGGTTTGCCGGCTCGATCGCAGCCGTCTGGGCCGACGCGGCGCAGACGGCGACCCTCTCGTGGGGTTGGCGGCGGCACGCCGTCGCCTTTGGCTCCGGCGCAGTTGGCGCGCTTGCGCTGCCGCCGCTTTCCTTGTTCCCAGCGATGATCGCACCGATGACCGCGGCGGTGTGGCTCATCGACGGGTCGTATGTGGCGAGCCAAGGGAAGGGGGCTTGGGCCGGCGTCAGAGCCGCCTTTGGCGCCGGATGGTGGATGGGGTTCGGCTATTTCGTCGCCGGCCTCTGGTGGCTCGGGGCCGCGTTCCTCGTCGAATCGGATAAGTTCGCCTGGGCGCTGCCGCTCGGGGTCCTGGCGCTGCCGGCCGGGCTCGGGCTCTTTCCGGCCCTGGGGTTTGCGGTTGCGCGCTTGCTGTGGTCGCCCGGTCCGGTGCGCGTTCTCGCCCTCGCTTTCGGCCTTGGCGGCGCCGAGTGGCTGCGTGGCCTCGTCCTGACCGGGTTCCCCTGGAACGACATCGGGATGGCGCTCGGCTCCGACCTGGCGCTCGCCCAGATTGTCTCCGTTGTCGGTCTGCATGGGCTCGACTTCATCGCGATCGCGACATTTGCAGCACCCGCGACGCTGTGGCGTTTCGACGAAGGCCGTTTCGCCGTCATCCCGACCGCGGCCGCGTGCGCCGCGCTGGCGGCAATCGCCATATTCGGGGCGATCCGGCTTTCGGCGCCCCCCGCGGACGTGACGCCGGGCGTCCATCTGCGCATCATTCAGCCGAATGTGGCGCAGGATTCCTCGTTCTCACCTGCCAACAAGGACGCGATTCTTCGGCGCTATTTCGCGCTGTCGGCCAAGCCCACCAAGGCTTACCCGCAAGGCGTGGGCGACGTCACGCACCTCATCTGGCCCGAATCCGCGTTCCCCTTCATCTTGTCGCGGGACGCCTCGGCGCTCGGCCAGATCGCGGATTTCCTTGGCGGCGGCGCGACGCTGATTACCGGCGCGGCGCGAATCGACGAATTCGCCGAGAATGGCCCAGCCTATTTCAACTCCATCGAGACGCTAACCAAGGACGGGTTGTCCCGAGCGCAATACGACAAGCAGCACCTTGTGCCGTTTGGCGAATACGTCCCCTTTGAGGGCGTTCTCGACAGCATCGGGATCACGCAATTCGTTCACATCCCGGGCGGGTTCACGCCGGGCTCGGGGCGGCGAGCCTTCGATGCGCCCGGTTTGCCGGAAGCGACGCCCCTGGTCTGCTACGAGGCCATTTTCCCCGCGGAGATCGGCGACGCCTTTTCGGGAGCCCGGCGAGCGGATTTCTTGCTGAACGTCACGGACGACGCCTGGTTCGGAGATACGCCCGGCCCGCGCCAACACTACGCCCAGGCCCGCCTGAGGTCGATCGAACTCGGCCTGCCCATGGTTCGCGCGGCCAACACTGGCGTTTCGGCCGTCGTTGACGGAATGGGGCGCGAGATCGCCGTCCTTCCCGTTGGCGAGGAGGATGTTCTCGATTCTCCTCTGCCGAAGCCCCTGGCGCCGACCTTCCAATCCCGGTTCGGTTCGCTCGGCGCCGCTGCGATGGCCCTGGCTTTTCTGACAGCCGGCCTGTGGGGGCGCAGCAGGCGCAATTGAAACCAAAGATTGTGCCGTCCGCCGACTTGCGCGTCACGCGCGAGTCGGCCTATAGATTCCCTAACGTCATGCGGTCGGGACGGGAGTTTCCGGACTGTGACCTTGGGCAGCAGCGGGCGGCAAGCAATGAGTGCGGCGCGAAACGTCGTCGACATCTACGTCGGAGCCCGCCTGCGGATGCGGCGCGTGACGTTGGGCATGAGCCAAAGCCGGCTGGGCGAACTTCTCGGGGTCACATTCCAGCAAATTCAGAAATACGAGAAAGGCACCAACCGAATCAGCGCCAGCCGGCTCAAGCTGGCGGCGGAGGTGCTGCAAGTCTCCGTGGACTTTTTCTACGAAGGCGGACCCGCGCAGCCGAGCAAAGGCGGGCTTGCGGAGGATTCCGCAGCCTTTGTCACCGAATTTCTATCCACGTCCGAAGGTTTCCAGCTCAACCGCGCCTTTGCGCGCATCCGGGACCCCAAGGTGCGCCGCAGAATTGTCGAGCTGGTGCTGTCGCTGGCGCCGCCGGAAGATCAGGCCTAGCATCTGTTCGTTTAAACGAACAATTCGCCTCGTTCGGCTTGACGTACCGAACACTCACTGTCAAAAGCCCGGCTCGTTTGGCGAGTGCAGGGCGGGGCCGCCCGGTCCGCCAAAATCAGCGGGAGAAAGGGCGTATGGCTCGCCTCAACTACGAGTTCACAAGCGAATCGGTTTCGGAGGGGCATCCCGACAAGGTCTGCGACCGGATTTCCGATGAGATCGTCGACTTGTTCTACCGCGAGGGGGCGAAGCAAAGCGTCGATTCCTACAAAATTCGGGTGGCGTGCGAGACCCTGGCCACGACGAACCGCGTCATTGTCGCAGGCGAGGTCCGAGGCCCAAAAATTCCCTCCGACCAGATTGAAGCAACCGTCCGCGGCGCGATCAAGGACATCGGCTACGAACAGGAGGGATTTCACTGGCGCGACGTCAAAGTCGAGGTCCTCTTGCACGCGCAGTCCGCCGACATTGCGCAGGGCGTCGATGCGTCGGGCAACAAGGACGAGGGCGCAGGCGACCAGGGCATCATGTTCGGCTACGCATGCCGCGAGACGCCGGAACTCATGCCGGCCCCGCTCTATTATTCACACAAAATATTGCGGGAGATTTCGCAGGCCCGGCACTCCGGCGTCGAACGGAACCTCGGGCCGGACGCGAAAAGCCAAGTGACGGTCCGCTATCAGAACGGCAAGCCGGTCGAGGCGACCCAGATCGTCGTTTCGCATCAGCATCTCGACGAATCGCTCACCTCCGACGACGTCGCGGCGCTCGTGCGCCCCTACGTGGAGGCCGCGCTGCCATCCGGCTGGATCACCGATCGGACCGCCTGGCACATCAATCCGACCGGAAAGTTCTTCATCGGCGGTCCCGACGGCGACTGCGGCCTCACCGGGCGCAAGATTATTGTGGACACCTACGGCGGCGCCGCGCCGCACGGCGGCGGTGCCTTCTCCGGCAAGGATCCGACCAAGGTCGACCGGTCTGCCGCTTATGCTGCCCGCTACCTCGCCAAGAACGTGGTCGCGGCCCATCTCGCCGACCGCTGCACGATCCAATTGTCCTACGCCATCGGGGTCGCTCGGCCGCTCTCGATCTACGCCAATCTGCACGAGACCGGGCAGATCGACGAGGGCAAGCTTGAGGCGGCGCTGACCGAGATCATGAACTTGAGCCCGCGCGGCATCCGGGAGCACCTTGAGCTCAACCGCCCGATCTTCGCGCGCACCTCGGCCTACGGGCATTTTGGCCGCGAACCGGAAGCCGACGGCGGTTTCTCCTGGGAGAAGACCGACCTCGTCGACACCCTTCGCCGGCTCGCGTAAGACGCGGCCGACTCACATTGGAAGATGGCCGCGAGCGGGGAGACCCCGGCGCCGCCGAAGCGGCGCACCCTCTATGGGCGCAGCCGCGGCAAGACGCTTCGCGCGGCCCAGGAACGCCTTCTCGCCGAAGCGCTTCCGCGCGTCGAGATTAGGCCGGCCGCGCTCGCGTCCGGGCCGATCTTCCCTTTCGAGCCGCGCGAGATCTGGCTCGAAATCGGCTTCGGCGCCGGCGAGCACCTCATCGAGGGGGCCCGGGCGCATTCCGACGTCGGCTTCGTCGGCTGCGAGCCGTTCCTCAACGGCGTGGCCGCGACGCTCGGGCCAATCGAACGCGAGAAGCTTCTCAACGTGCGCTTGCGGCGCGGGGACGCCCAGGCGCTGCTTGAGGCGGCGCCCGACGCTTTTTTCGAGCGAGTGTTCATCCTCTACCCGGACCCGTGGCCGAAGCGGCGCCACCATAAGCGGCGGATCGTCTCGGGAGAGATGATCCGGTCGCTGGCGCGGACCGTGAAGCCCGGCGGAGAGGTCCGCTTCGCCACCGACATCGACGACTACGCGGGGTGGACATTGCGGCGCTTCCTCGATTCGCCGCATTTCCGCTGGGCTGCGAGGCGCGCCGAAGACTGGCGCGCCCCTTGGCCGGATTGGCGTCCGACACGATATGAACAGAAGGCGGTCAAGGCGGGGCGAAGATCCGTTTACTTCACTTTTGTTCGCATATGAGCCAATGGGCGAGCCTGCCGCAGTTCTCTTGACAGAGAGAATCACGTTAAGAGGCTCGCGCCGAAGGATGGGTGATGTTGGATTCGGTTGATCGGCGGACGGTCCTTAAGGGCGTCGCCGCCTCGGCAGCGGCGATGGGGACGGTCGAGACTTTCGCTGGGGAGCCGGACGGGCTGCAATTCGAGCCGCCGGTCCCTTTTTCATACGAGCTTTTCAAGCAGAACGCGCGCGAGCGGGCG
>Ga0335071_10005439_pt1 | contig 13212 bp, 3 predicted proteins | sample Lox_Sample_15_FD_206724 | JGI IMG/M metagenome (GOLD analysis project Ga0335071, IMG submission 206724) | Soil microbial communities from Loxahatchee National Wildlife Refuge, Florida, United States - Lox_Sample_1.5 | ecosystem: Environmental > Terrestrial > Soil > Wetlands | place: USA: Florida...
CCGGTTCGTTTTATAGTCCACCACAACATATTTCGGCCCCTCCACACGCAGCACCGCATCCAGGCTCCCGGTCAGATAGCCCTCAAGCGCCGGGGCGCGTACCGATCTCAACAGCTCCGGATAGTCGGCCAGCGGATCAGCCGGATCCAGATGGTCGACCAACAGATCGGCGATCGCCGCCAGGCTCGCCGGCGACGCATCCGGCTCACCGGCCAGCGGCAACTCAAACCCCAACTCCACCAGCCGGTGTCGGGGAGGGATGTCGGCCAGCGTCCCGCAGGGCGTGGGGGTGGACAGTACGCCAAGCAGCGCCGCGCTCAACGCGTCGATGTCGACACGGGCATACAACCGCGACGCCATGTCGATGCAGCGTGCCCGGACCTCAGCCGCCAAATCGGGCGCCGACGTGTCGATGTGCTCGAGCACCGCGTGCACCAGCGTGCCGAACGATTTCCCGCCGGGCAGACCGTTCATCAGCGAGGGGGCCACCGCGGCGACCGCCGCCGGAGGCAACGGGCCCGCGTCGTCGCCGGGCTCATCACCCAGACCGGGATGATCTGGCTCGTTCGCCGGCGGTGGCTGCTCGGCGGCCGGCCGGGTCAACCGGGTATACGAAGTGCGGGCCCAAGCCCAGTCCAGCCGCCGCTCAAACCGGGCCACCGCCAGCGGCGGCTGCGGGGTGAGTTCCGGTGACCAGACGCGTCCTGCCGGGTTCGAGGTGACCGGCTCGATGGCGATCAACCCGCCGGCCGGGCTGGCCCAGTCGGCGAGCAGGCCGGGCAGTGCCGCGTCATCGGGAAGCGCGGGCGCCTCATCGGGTTGCGGTTGGTCGGAATGACGCCCGAACAGCAGCCGGTGCAGCGGCGAGGCCGCGGTGTTGTATTTCGTTGGAGCCCACCACAAAAGGAGGCGGCTTCGCGCGCGGGTAGCGGCCACGTAGAACAGGCGCAGTTCCTCGCCGGCCTCCTCGGCTTGATGGGAAACCTGCCGGGCGCGGTAGTGCGGGCCCAGCTTGCCGCCCACGTCGAGTATGCGTCGGCCGCCTTCGTGCAACGACAGCACTTCGGGGCTGTCGCGGCGGGGCCGGTCCCACGCGTAGGGCACATACACCACGGGGAACCCCAACCCTTTGGCCGCATGCACTGTCATGATCCGCACGGCAGCAGTCTCCTGATCCAGCAGCCGCCCACGGTCAGCGGCCGACGTGGACCGGTCGTCGCTGACGCGGTCGGCCAGCCAGCGTCCCAGTGCGCTGATGCCCAGCGACTGCGATAACGCGGCCCGATCCAGCAGCGCCGCCAGGTGGCGCAGATCGGTCAGCGACCGTGCCCCACCGTCAGTAGCTAACAGCCTTGGCTCCAAATTGCTCTCGGCGCTCACCACCTCAAACAGCGCCGCCGGACCGCAGCGCGCGCACACCTCGGCCCAGCAGCGCAGCTGGGTGGCCAGCTGCGCTTGCAGGGCGTCACCGCCGCCGGCCAGCTCGCCGGCGGTGTGGCCCATCAGGGGGGTCAGCGCGGCCAGCCGCACCCGATCGCCGCGGTGCGGCTCGGCGATCGCGGCCAGCAGCTGCTGCCAGGCCAGCGCCTCGGGTGTGCTGAACACGCTTGCGGCGCCGGTGAACACGGCGGGCACCGCCGCGCGGCGCAACGCATCACGCACCAGGTTGCCTTGATCGCTGGTGCGCACCAGCACGGCAATGTCGCTGGGCCGCAACGGATTCATCTGCTCATGGTCGCCCGACGTGTTCCCGCTCGCGGTCAGGGCGGTGACGATGTCATCAGCGACGTCGGCGGCGATGCACGCCCGGACCTGCGACACTGTGGGCATCGCGGCGCCGGCACCGGCCGCCGAGCGGGTCAGGTAGCGCAACACCAGCGGCGCACCAGTGGTGGACAGCTGCGGCTGCTCGTCGGCCGCCCGCACCGGGGTGACCACGATGGCGTCATCGCCGAGCGCGGCGCCACCGTAGAGGTGGTGCAGTGCCTGCACCAACGGGGCGTCGGTGCGCCGATTCACGTCGAGGTCAAATGACGAGCCCGCCGAGGCGACCGCGTGCAGATAGGTGTTGACATCGGCGCCGCGGAACCCGTAAATCGCCTGTTTGGGGTCTCCGACTAGCACCAGTGTGACAAAACCGTGGAATGCCAGCCGCAGGATGTCCCACTGCAGCGGGTCGGTGTCTTGGAACTCGTCGACGAGGACCACCCGGTAGCGCTGCCGGATCCGGGCTGCGGCCACCGCACCGAAGTCAGGGTCGGTCAGCGCGTCATGCAGCAGCGTCAACAGGTCATTGAAGTCACGCACCGAACGCAGCCGTTTGCGGCGGTCGACCTCGGCGCGCACTGCCGCCGCGAACGCGACCCGTTGCGCGGCCTCCGACTCGGGGTCGGCGTCGCCGGGTTCGATGACCGCCTGGACGTCGGCGACCGCCGCCGCCGCGACCTGCCGGGCGATCCGCAGACTCAGCGCCGGCGGGTGGCTGTCCTGGTGCGCGGCGAACAGGTCAGTTGTCGCTTCACCGACCAGATCGGCGGTGTCCTCGAGGAACGTGGTGTCCGGGTCGTAGTCGCCGGCCAGCCCGATGCCGTCGAGCATCCGCTGGCAAAACGAGTGCGTGGTCACGATGGTGGCCGCGTCGAATTCCGACAGCGCCCGCAGCAGGCGGCGGCGCCGCACCTCGACCTCGGCGTCGGGTGCGGTGGCCAGCGCGGCGATCACCGCGTCGCTGCTGCGGCGGGCACCGGCAAGGTCGGTGAGCGCCTCGGCGCACACGCGCAGTCGGGCGCGGGCCCTGTCGCGCAACTCCTGGGTGGCGGCGCGGCTGAACGTCACCAGCATCAGCAGGGAGACGTCCACACCGTCGGCGATGTAGCGCACTGCCAAACTGACGATGGCGTGGGTTTTCCCGGTTCCCGCGCTGGCCTCGATCACCTGCGTGCCCGTGGGCAGCGGCCCGGCCGGATCGAACGCCGTCATTTGGCGCCCATCATGGATTCGCGGCGCAAAAGCGGCGCCCACAACCGCACGGCCAGCTGCCCAAACCAGCTGGGCTCGTCAGCATTTCGGGGCTGCCCGTCCGGGACGGGTTGGTCCCACAGCGCCGAGAACGGCGCATCCGGGCCGTACACACACACGATCGCCGGGTCGTCATTCTCGCAGGAATTGCGGTACCCCGCCCCGCCGGTCGAGGTCCACGCCGCAACGGCTTCGGCGCGGGCCTGCGCCACAGTGCGCCCCTCGCGGCGGGCACACGCGTACACGTGGGAGGTCTCGGTGGCCGTCGGCAGCGGCGCGCCCAACCCCAGCGATCGCAGCTCCAGCAGATCCTCGAGCACCTCGGCAGGATCGGCGGGCAGCTTGAGCACCGAGCGTTTGGCCAGGCCGATATCGTCACGCAGCCGGCCGATCGTGAGGGCCCGCCAGTCACCACGACCGTCGCTGCACGCCAGCGCCAGCAGACGCACCCAGGACGCCAGCCGGTGCTTGGCGCCCAACACCGCGTACCGGGCGGTCACGATGCGCCGACCGAAGACATCGGCCACCGTGCCGACGAGGCGGTAGCGGCCCACCGCACAGTCGATGTCCACCGTGTCGGACGGGTACCCGGCTGTGTCGCGGCCGGCCACCCGCGCGATGACACCGGCCGCGCCGGCGATGTCGGCGGCGAGGTCGGCGCCGGTCTGTCCGGGCGGCAGTGTGCCGCGCCGCAACTCGGCCGCCACGATCGCCGCGATACGCGCCTCGAGGTCATCACCGCCCATCGCTGCGGTCAGTGCGCTCTGCAGCATCCGGTCCCCGATCGCCCACATCGCCAGGCCGTCGACGGCCACCGGCAGCTCGTCGGCCACGCCGCGTGCGGTGCGCGGCAGCCGCACGCCCAGGCGTTGGGCCAGAAACGCGGTAGTGGGATCGACGATGAAGGTGACCAGGTCGGTGAGATCCACCTCGTCACCGCCGGCCATGGGGTCTAACGGCGCGGGCAAAAACGCTGGCCGCGGCCGGTGCTCGGTGCGGGCGGCGACCGCGGCCGCGCACGCCTGTCGGTCGAAACTGAACGGTTGTGGCGCAACGAAGTTCGCGCTGTCGAATGGTTGCAACGGTTGCCGGGACACGACCGGGGCGCCGACCGTGGCGGCGGCGGTGTCGAGCAGGTCAGCCAGCGGCGCCACCGGGGGCTTGTGCGCACCGGTGACCGGGTCGGCGCCGGTGTAACACAGCAGCAGGTGGTCGGTGGCTGCCATGATCGCATCGAGAAACAGCTGCCGATCCTCGCTGCGCGGATCGCGCTCCCCCACCCACGGGTCGGCCGCCAGAATATCGTCGCCGGACAGCTGCCCGGCTCGCGGGAACGCTCCGTCGTCCAGCCCGACGATGGCCACCACACGGTGCGGCACAAACCGCATCGGCATCAGCGCGGCAACGGTGATCTCCCCGGTGCGGAAATTGGTGCGCGTGGCCCGCGGCCGCACCGCCTTGGCCAGCGCATCGCGGACATCGGACACCATCAGCGCCGTGTCACCGGCCTCGCGCAGCGCCGCCGTGATGCGCCGGCCGGCGTCGCTGCGCTGCCAGGCCTGCGCCTCGCCGGCCTCAGCCAGATCATCCAGGGCATCGAAAAGGACAGCGACCCAACCGCTGCCGGTGTGCGGGCCGCCCAGCACGGCCACCGCGGCCTGCAGCCGCTCCAGATATTCGGCGAACCGCCCCGCCAGCTCCACGTCGCTGCTGGCAACCTCGCCCAACGGCACCGCGTCACCGAGCCAGTCGGCGCCGGTGTCGGCGGCGGCGACGCCGAGCAGAATGCGATCGCACGCATGCGCGAAGGTGTTCTGCGTGACCGCACCCACGCCGAAGGCCTCCCGCTGATCCTGGGTCAAGCCCCACCGCGCCCCTGCCTGCACCGACCAGTGACGCAACGTGTCCAACTCATCGGCGGCGAACCCGAACTTCCGCGCGACCGGTTCACGGGCGGCCAGATCCAGCACCTGCGTCGCGGTGATCCGCTCCCCGGCCAAGTCGAGCAGGACACCGGCGATCTCCAGCAGCGGGTTGATCCGGGCGGGGCTGCGGTCGGCCAGCCGGACCCGCAGCTGATGGCCGGGGTGCGGGGCGTCCACGGCGCTGAACGCCGCCGCCAACAGCGGCGCGAAGGCATCCACGTCGGGACACATGATGAGCACATCACGCGGCTGCAACGACGCGTCGTTGTTGAACAAGTGCAGCAGAGACTCGCGCAGCACCTCCACCTGCCGGGCCTGGCCGTGGCAGGCATACGCCTGCAGGCTGTCATCGCGGTCCCGCGGCCAATCCTGCCCCGGCGCAACGTTGTTGCGGACATCGTCCTGCAGTGTGGCCAGCACGCTGCGTCCCGGCGCGGCGACGGGCCGGTGATGGATGTCGACGTAGCCTGGCGGCAGGCGTTGCTGTAATTCGCGGACATCGCGGGCCAGACTCGCCAACAGCGGGTTGGTGGCCAGCAGGGCGGTGTTGTCGTCTCGGCGCTGCCACGCCGGCGGTGCGGCGTCCACCGTGGACCACAGGGCGGGGCTGGGATGGGTCAGCCACAGGTGCACCTCACGGCCCTGCGCCAGTGCCTGCACGACGGCCAGCGCGGTGTGCGACAGCCGGGTCAGCCCGAACACCGACAGCCGCGCCGGCAGCCCCACCAGCCCGGGGTCGGCGGCCAGCCGCTCACACGAGTCGACCAGCCGCTCGGCCGGACTCGGTGTGTCCAGCCGTTCCCGCAGCCGCCGCCACAGCATCGGCTGCCAGCGCGCATCCGGGGCCAACTCGTTGCCGGCGCCATCGGTGTCGCGAGCGTGCGCCCAGTCCACCAGCATCGACGGCCTGTTGTCGGCGTAGGAGGTGAACAGCCGCGCAATCTGCGTCGCCGTCGAAAACCGGCGGCCGTGCCGATACGATCCCGGCGGTCGGCCGGCGCCGAGATGGTGGTCGATGATCGCACACCACGGCTGGCCTGACGACTCGTCGAGGACGGACAGCACGCTGCCGACCAGCCGGTCGCGCAGCCACGGATCGGTGGCGGCATCGCGCCCGGCTATCGTGGCCAGCACGTCATCGATCAGAGCTGTGGGACTGGGGAATTCAATGTTGGCGGCCACGCCGTCGCCCGCGCCGCCGGCTCCCAGCGTCAGGGCCAGCTGCTGGGCCAGCCAGCGTTCCACCCCTCGGGTGGGCACGGCGATGATCTCCGGCTCGAGCACGTCACCGGCCGCGGTCAGCAACAGCTCGCCCAGCGGGCCGAGCAGCGCATCAGCCCGCTCGGCGCGGTGCACCGTCAGCATGCCCTCACCCCCAGCGGCGTAGTGTGCGGCCAAATTTTTCCGGCCCAGAATCGCACAACGGTGCGACACCCACACCGGGATCGGGCCAGGCCGAGGTGGTGGACGCAGAAGTCAGGCGGTTTGCCCGAACAGCCGTTCCCGCTCGGCGGCGATGACCTCCCGGGCCAGTTCGGCTTCCGAGACGTCGTAGGCTTCCGGCGCGCTGTCGGCGGTGTCGCTCTGGCGTGCGAACTCCTCGAATAACTCGCGTTTACGGGCCAAGATCTCGCGGATCCGCTGATCGACACCTTCCTCGGATATGAGGCGATGGACTTGAACCGAGTCCAGCTGACCCATGCGGTGTGCGCGGGCAATGGCCTGCCATTCGGTCGTCGGCTTCAGCTGCGGCTCGCAGATCACGACGATGGAGGCAGCCTGGATGTTCAGCCCGACGCCACCTGCCGCGACCTGGGCGACCAGCACGGCGCCATGCCCCGCTGCGGAGAATTGGTCGATCATGGTCTGGCGCTTGACGGGGGGAACCGATCCCGTCAGCGGACCGAACACCCGACCAGGCATTTCGCGGGCTACTTGATCCAGGACATTGCGGAAGTAGGAGAAGACGACGACCCGCCGGCTGTTGTCCTCAGCTTCTTTGACAAGTTCGATGAGCCGCTGCATCTTGTTGGACATGCCGCTCTGCGTCATTGCCGCTTGGCGCATTGCCATGAAGTTCCCGGCCTCCACAGCGTCGCGGTAGGCGGCCGCATCCTCCTCGGACATCGCCAGCCACTCATCGACTTCCACCAACTCGGGAAGTTCGGTCAGCACATCTTCCTGGTTGCGGCGCAGGTACGCGGGCGCCACCTGGCGCCGGAACTTGCGCGGCGCAAGCTCATCGGCGTCGACCACCAGCTTGGGCTGCAGGTAGAACACCAGGTTGCGGAACTCCTGGATCCGGTTTTCCAGCGGGGTGCCGGTCAGCAGGACAGCCCGATCACCGAAATCGAGGAAGCGGCGGCAGTTGCGAGTGCGGGCCGTGTCGGGATTTTTGATGTAGTGGGCTTCATCAACCACCACGCACCCCAGATCTGAGGGCGCGCTGGATTGCGCAGTCAGCCACGGCAATGTCTCAAAGGTGGTGATCGCGACCCCGCCGTCACGAGCCCACGCCCGCACACCGACGCCCCGTTCAAAACCATGCAGACGATGCGGGCGCAGCTTGGATTTCGAGGCGACTTCGCGCAGCCAGTTGGTCACCACGGCGGCCGGGCAGATCACCAGGAAATGATGAGACCCTTTGGCCCGCAGATGCGCAAAAACGGCGATGGCCTCCACCGTCTTTCCCAAACCCATCTCGTCGCCGATGATCGCTTTGCGCTGAACCAGCGCAAAGCGGGCGCCGAAACTCTGATAACCCCGTAGCGACGCCGACAAATAATCGGTCTTCAACTCCAGTGCCCGCACCGCCTCAACGATGTCGTCCGGCAAATCACCGTGGGCCTTCTCCGAGTCCTCGGTGATGAACCCCAGGTCGGCCAGCAGCGCGAAATAATCGGCCGGCCGCGAAAGGAAATCCTCCCAGCAATCGCCGCCCTGGGCCGATCCGCGCGCATCCGACATCAGCCGCGCACGCTCGATCACAGCGTGCGCCGACTCCTGAAACTCGGCCACGGTGCGGCCCGGCGCGCACAACACGACCGCGCACACCACCTGTTTGTTCAGGGTGCCGCCTAACGCCGCGAAGCTCTTGGCGCGGTCAAGATCGGCCGAACTGCCGATGGCTTTGCGAACCGCGTCCCAGACCCGCAATCGCCGCAACAGCTTGGTGGCCTCGCCGGTGCGGTTCTTGATGTCGATGCGCACCGGCATCTCGTCATAGGTGGTCTGCCACAGTGTTTGTGCCGCACCCCGGATGCGGCTGGCGAAGGTGACGCCGATTCCCGGCAAATTCTGCAGCCCCCGGTAATTGAGCACATCAGCCACCGTGGACAAGCCAGCAGCCGTCAACGCGGCGGTTGGGATCCTGTCCCGGGTCGCCTGCCTGAGCCGATCCACCGGCATGCCCACGATCAACCGCGCAGTCTCTGCCCGACGGACCTCGGTGCCGGCCTCCATCGCCGTAGCCCGGCAGCCGGCCTCCTCGTCGAGGGCGCCCCGGACCTTCGCGATCGCGTCGGGCAGCCCCGCCAAGCCGCTCGCCGCAAGCACCTGCGCGGACCCACCTAAATCCGCGAGCCTCTTGGCCAGGCCTATCCGCTCCGCGAGCGCATCGGTGACGGCGATCTTGCCCGGCTCGGCGACCGGTGTAGCCGCCAGGCGCGCCAACGTGTCGGGCATTGCGTGGGCCAGGAAATAGTCGCGGAACTGGGTTAGGAATTGCGCGGCCTGATAGCCCCTGTCGCGGGCGGCGTTGCCGCGGAAAAAACGCCCGGCCCCGGTGAGTGCGCGCACATCCCGCAGCGCGGCCGCGACCTCGGTCGTCAGCCGTTTCAACGCCTTGAGGAAGTCGTCGCTGATCTTCGGTAGCCCGTCGTAGCGGGCCAAGTCCTGCAGCAGAGCACTATCAGGGGCGCGCAGCGGCAACACTCGCCAGGCCACCTGCCCGTCGTGGCCCACGTCGACGACACGACTGCGCAAGGCGTCCCGGGCAGCCACCGAGGCCTCGGCGACGGCACGGCGCTGGGCACGTACCGCCGTCGCGGTATGTACCCAGGCCGACACCTCATCGGTGATCAGCCGCAGCTGTTGTCGTTCTTCGCGATTCATTGGCCTTATGTCTCTGTGGGATCGCTGCGAAGATTAGTTGACCGTGCGGACGACAGCTGGAAATCCAGTATTTTGTCGCAGCGATCGACTAACGTGAGGCGGCTATCGAGGCAGGAAGATACAAATGCTGTTGGAAGAACTCAAGCCGGGGCTGCGCATCAACGGACTGATCCCCGCCGAAGTCGTCACCGTCATCTTCGCGCAATGGCACGGCGCCGACACACTGGAACTGACCTTCAAAACCGCCGCCGGCACCCTCGACCAGCAAGTCATCTTCCGTAAAGACCAGGACAAACTCTCGGTCGCCCAAACCGGCAGCCGCGCCTTTTCCGCCTCGGCCACCGAGTTCAAACTGGTCGCCGAAGCCCAGCGCATCACCCTGGCCGGCCTGTATGACCCCATGCTCGCCGTGGCCACCAGCGACGTGCGGCCCCTGCCCCACCAGATCAGCGCCGTGTACGGTGAACTGCTGCCCCGCACCCCGCTGCGATTCCTGCTCGCCGACGACCCCGGGGCCGGCAAAACCATCATGGCCGGGCTCTACATCAAAGAGCTCATCTTGCGCGACGACGTCAAACGCTGCCTCATCGTCGCCCCCGGCGGGCTGGTCGAGCAGTGGCAAGACGAGCTGTTCTTCAAGTTTGGGCTGTCCTTCGAGCTGCTCACCAACCAGATGATCGACGCCAACATCAACCTCAGCGTGTTCGAGACGCATCCCCTGCTCATCGCGCGAATGGACCAGCTCTGCCGCAACGACGACCTGCAGGCCCAGCTCAAAGACAGCGAGTGGGACCTCGTCGTCGTCGACGAGGCGCACCGCATGGCCGCCCACTACTTCGGCGGAAAACTGGAGAAGACCAAGCGCTTCCAGCTCGGCGAACTGCTCGGCAGTCTCACCCGTCACCTGCTGCTGATGACCGCCACACCGCACTCGGGCAAAGTTGAGGACTATCAGCTGTTCCTGAGCCTGCTCGACCGCGACCGCTTCGAGGGCAAAAACAGCCAAAATCCCGACACCAGCGGCATCATGCGCCGCATGATCAAAGAAGACCTGCTGACCTTCGACGGCAAGCGGCTCTTCCCCGAACGCAAAGCCGAAACCGTCCCCTACGAGCTCACCGAACTCGAAGAAAGCCTTTACGAGCAGGTCACCGACTATGTGCGCGACGGCATGAACCGCGCCGACCGGGTCGGCGGCAAACGGAAAAACACCGTCGGGTTCGCGCTGACCGTGCTGCAGCGCCGCCTGGCCTCCAGCCCCGAAGCCATCTACAAAAGCCTGGTACGGCGCAGCCAACGCCTGCAACGCAAAAAACAAGAGATCCTCAACGGCACCTACCGCGACACCGAACCCACCGTCGACCTCGAAGGCCTCGACGCCGACGACTACAACGCCGAAGAAGTCGAAGCGCTCGAAGAAGAACTCCTCGACGCCGCCACCGCCGCCCAGACTGCCGAGGAACTCGACGCCGAACTCGCTGATCTCGCCGAGCTGACCGCCCTCGCCAAAGAGGTGCGCGACAGCGGCACCGACCGCAAATGGAGCGAACTGCGCACCATCCTGCAAGACCAGGCCCTCACCACCGACCACGATGGCTTCCCACGCAAACTCATCATCTTCACCGAACACCGCGACACCCTCGAGTACCTGGTTACCCGCAGCCGCACCCTGATCGGCCGCCCCGACGCCGTCAAAGCCATCCACGGCGGTGTGCGCCGCGCCGAACGCCGCCTGATCACTGAGGAATTCACCAAAAACCGTGATACGCAGATCCTGATCGCCACCGACGCCGCCGGCGAGGGCCTCAACCTGCAGGCCGCCCACCTCATGGTCAACTACGACCTGCCCTGGAACCCCAACCGCATCGAGCAGCGCTTCGGCCGCATCCACCGCATTGGCCAAGAAGACGTCTGCCGGCTGTGGAACATCGTGGCCAGCAACACCCGCGAAGGCGACGTCTATACCCGGCTGCTCATCAAGATCGAAGAACAGCGCAAAGCCTACGGCGGCAAAGTGTTCGACGTCCTCGGCGACGCCTTCCACGAAACCCCGCTGCGCGACCTGCTCTTAGAAGCCATCCGCTACGGCGACGATCCCCTGGTCCAGGAAAAGATGCATCAGGTCGTCGACGCGACAGTGTCCAAAGGCCTACCGGAACTGCTCAAGGAACGCGCCCTGGCCGCCGATCACCTCGCCGCCGCCGACCTCGCGGCGCTGCGCACCGAGATGGATGAAGCCCGCGCGCGCCGCCTGCAGCCCCACTACATCGAACTGGCCTTCAAAGCCGCGTTCACCCGCCTCGGCGGGCGCATCGCCAAACGCGAGCGCGGCCGCTACGAGATCGCCCACGTGCCCGCCCAGATCCGCGCCAGCAGACACCAGCCGATCGCGACCAGATACGAGCGAGTCACCTTCGACCTCGAACACGTCCAACCCGAAAGTCAAACCCGCGCCGACCTGCTCGCCCCTGGGCATCCGCTGCACGACGCCGTCATGGACGAAACCACCAAACTGCTTGGCGGGGTGCTCAACTACGGGACCGTGTTGGTCTCCTCCACCCTCGAAGAGCCGCACCTGCTGGTCGGTGTGATCGAAGAAGTCTGCGACGCCACCGGCGTCAGCATCGCCCGGCGCTTCGGCTACGCCTACGTCGACAGCTACGGCACCGTCACGGCAGCCGGACCCGCGCCCTACCTGGACTGCGTCGCCGCCCCGGAGACCCCCGCCGTCGCCGCCGCCCGCCAACTGCCCTGGCTCGCCGAAGCCGAAGACCGGGCCATGAGCTGGATCATCACCAACCAGCTCCCCGACTACCTCGCCGAAGTAAAGCCCCGCCGCGCCGCCGAACTGGCCAAAACCCGACAACTGGTCACCAAACGGCTCGAAGGCGAACGCGACCGGCTGCTCTATGACTCCGCCATCGCCGCCGAAAAAGAACACGCCGGCGAAAAACCCAAAGAATCCTCAGAAAGCCTGAACCGCAAAGCCATCGACCTCGACGTGCGGCTGCGAAAACGACTCGAACTCCTCGACCAACAAGAACTCATGTCACCCAAGCCGCCGCGCATCCTCACCGCAGCCCTCGTCCTGCCCATCGACATGCTGGAACACGAGATACCGGCGTCAGCGCCCGTCCACGCCAAAGAGACCAAAGACGTCGAACGCCGCGGCGTCGACCTCGTCCTCGCATACGAGCAAAAGCTCGGCCGTAAACCCGCCGAACAAGGCTTCACCAACAAAGGTTTCGACATCCTGTCCACCGCGGCCAACGGCGACACCTACCGCATCGAAGTCAAAGCACGCCTCGACGGCGCCACCGACTTCTACGTCACCCACAACGAAGTCCTCGTCGGCAAAAACGCCGTCCCCCGCTACCGCCTGGCCCTAGTGAAGGTTGACCCACGCGGACCGCAACACGACCAGGTCCGCTACCTCGACCACCCCTTCGCCACAACAGAACTCGGCGACTTTGAAGCCACCGGCATACGCGGCGACTGGAACAAGATGTGGACCAAAGGAACCGACCCGTTCTAATGGTCCATTCGGATGACACTGCATCACAGTGTGTGGCCCAGCTTTTTGGAATGGGAGAGCCGAGGAAGTAATGGAGAAACGAAAACTAATCGAGGTGGCACTGCCTCTCGAGGCGATCAACCGAGAGTCGGCGCGCGAGAAGAATATTCGGCAAGGACATCCCGCAACACTGCACCTGTGGTGGGCGCGGCGGCCACTCGCTGCCGCACGGGCGGTGCTCTTCGCACAGCTCGTCGACGACCCCTCCGCGCGCCCTGAGGAGTTTCCCACCGAGGAACTTCAACGCAAGGAGCGCGACCGGCTACACAAGCTCATTGAGCGGCTCGTCGTTTGGGAGAACACACGCGACGAAAAGCTGCTCGCCGAGGCCCACGCCGAAATCCTGAAATCGACCGATGGGAATCCTCCACCAATTCTCGACCCGTTCTGCGGTGGCGGCACAATCCCGCTGGAGGCGCAGCGCCTCGGTCTCGAAGCTCACGCTTCAGATCTGAACCCGGTCGCAGTACTTATTACTAAGGCGCTCATCGAGATTCCACCCAAGTTCTGTGACGAGCCGCCAGTGTTCCCCGGACTGGCCGATTCAGAGATTCGGCAGTGGAAGGGAGCCGAGGGCCTCGC
>Ga0335071_10005440_pt1 | contig 13211 bp, 12 predicted proteins | sample Lox_Sample_15_FD_206724 | JGI IMG/M metagenome (GOLD analysis project Ga0335071, IMG submission 206724) | Soil microbial communities from Loxahatchee National Wildlife Refuge, Florida, United States - Lox_Sample_1.5 | ecosystem: Environmental > Terrestrial > Soil > Wetlands | place: USA...
TCCGTCTGGCCCGCCTTCTGGGGTTCAGCTCTCCGAAGATCGCGGCGCTCTCCGCCATTGAGCAGGTCAACCCCGCCATCCCCTCCACGATGGATGCGGCGATTCTGTCGAAGATGGCCGAGAGAGGCCAGTTCGGCGACGTCACCCTCGAAGGGCCCCTCGATATCGACTGCGCCGTAAGCCGCAGGGCCGCGACGCGCAAGGGGGTGCATAGCGCCGTTACGGGGCAGGGAGACATCTACCTCATGCCCAATGTCGAAGCGGGGTTCCTCATGGCCGAGCTTTCGGTCTTCATCGGAAAAACGCCCATGGCCTGCGCCCTCATGGGGACGAGCCACCCCGTCGTGCTGAACCTGCCCTTCGTGCCGGCCGAGAACCGATTGACGGAAATAGAGCTTGCCGTCCTTTTAAGCGGGAGGGTGTAACTATGGAAAAGACACGCCATGTCCTTGCCGTCAACGTCGGCTCCACGTCCACCAAGGTTGCCTTCTACAGGGACGCGGAGCGGCTCGTGCAGGAATCCCTCACATACAGCTCCGCCGAGCTTGCGGGGTACAAGGACCTCAAGGACCAGCTGCCCCTGAGGGAAGCCGGTCTGCGGGCGTTCATCGAAAAGAACGGAATCGACATGAGCCATGTCGATCTCGTCATCAGCCGCGGGGGGCTGGGGCGGCCGGCACCGGCAGGAGCCTATGCCATCGATCAGCAGATGTGCGATGATCTCATGCAGGGAAAGTACGGGAAGCACCCCTCGGCCCTGGGTCCCTCGATGGCCCTCGGCCTTTCGCGGCAATACCGGATGCCTGCGGTCGTGATCGACCCGCCGAGCACCGACGAATTCCAGCCCCTGGCCCGAGTGTCGGGTCTGCCCGAGATCGAGCGCAAAAGCGCCTTTCATGCCCTCAACCAGAAGGCCGCCGCCCGCAAGTCCGCCCGTCAGATGGGCAAGCGCTACGAGGAGGTGAATCTCGTCGTTGCGCACCTCGGTGGGGGGATCACCATCGGCGCCCACTGCAGGGGGCAGGTGATCGACTGCACGCACGGGCTGACCGAGGGGCCCTTCTCGCCGGAGCGGGCCGGTGCCTTGCCGACACAGGACCTGCTCGACCTGGCTCACTCGGGGCGCCTGGACCCGAAAGAGCTTTCGAAACGGCTTGTGGGCCAGGGGGGGCTGGCGGCTTATCTGGGGACGACCAATGCCGTCGACGTGGAGTCGGCCGTGAAGAAGGGCGACGCGAAGGCCGAGATGATCTACCGCGCCATGGCCTACCAGATCGCCAAGGACATCGGCGCCATGGCGGCCGTGCTGGCAGGTAAGGTTGACGGGGTTGTCCTGACGGGGGGACTTGCCCACTCGGAGATGCTGACCGCATGGGTCCGACAACAGGTGCAGTTCATCGCGCCCGTCTGGGTCTTCCCGGGCGAGGACGAGATGGAAGCCATGGCCGAAGGCGCCCTGCGGATTCTCCGGGGCGAGGAGGCCCCCAAGCCGTATCGGCTCTGACTTGCCGGCGTCGCGGCAGGCGAGAGTTTCTTTTGCAGTCTGATTGTGCTACATCTGCGTCACCTCTTTCCTTTCAGAGACCATATGGCAAAAAGAATCATTGCGATCGTCGGGAGCTATCGCAGAGGCGGCATCACTGAACGCGCAGTGGATGAGATTCTGCTGCGATAGAAAAGGAAGCCACGACGGAAAAAATTCTTCTCTCGGACCGTCATATTGAGTTCTGCCGAAATTGCGGGAAATGCACGCAGCAGGAAGGATCCGACAGGGGACCCTGTGTTCACCGGGATGACATGGAAGAAGTCCTGAAGCGGATCGAGGAGGCCGACGGTCTCATCCTTGCGTCGCCCGTCAATTTCTTCGGTGTTACAGCATTGACCCAGCGCTTCATCGAACGACTCGTGTGCTACGCCTTCTGGCCCTGGGGAAAGCCGGGACCCGCTCTTCGGCTGAAAGACCGGGGCCTCAAGGCCGTGCTCGTCACATCGAGTGCCATGCCTGCTGCTTTGGGGCGGATCTTCACCCGTTCGCTCTCCGGCTTGAAGCGGGCCGCGCAAACCCTGGGTGCAAAGCCTGCGGGAACGCTTTTCATCGGGAAGGCTGCCATGCAGGAGAAACAAGACCTGCCGCAGTCGATCCTGGACAAGGCGCGAAAACTGGGGTACGAACTGGCACGTTGAAGCACATCAGCCGGGAGCCGCTGCGTTGATTGACAAAATCCTTCCCGATCTCTACCGGATCACCCTCCCCATGCCCTTCCGTCTGCGCCACGTGCACGTATATGCCCTGGTGCACGACGGCAAAGTGGCCCTCTTCGACACGGGGATGAACATCCCTGAAACTTTCACGGTACTGGACGAGGCGCTGGCAACGCTCGGGAAAACGACGAAGGATATCGACCAAATTTTCCTTACCCACTTCCACGCAGATCACTGCGGAATCGCTGGTGCGATCCAGAAACTCTCTGGGGCGCAGGTGCTGCTCTCGGCCACCGACGAGCGGCGTCTTCAGTACAACAACCGGCACGAAGAGCTCATCGAGCGGGCCCGGCATTTTTTCCTGGGGCAGGGCCTTCCACAAAAGGTCATGGAAAACCTGGTCAAGATCATGGCCGCCTTCCGCAGGGCAACGATACCCTTCCGGGTCGACCATCACCTCGAGCCGGGTGTCAGGTATAGACTCGGGGAGAGGACTCTCGAGGTGATCGGCGCCCCGGGACACACGAGCGGGCAGATGTGCTTCTACTTTTCCGATGAAGGTATCCTCCTGGCGGGGGATCATGTCCTTCCGGATATCACTCCCAATTTGAGCCCCGACATCTTCCAGCTCGACTACCGCCCGCTCAGGAGCTTCCTCGAGGCCCTGGGACGGGTCAGGGACCTGCCTGTCCGGATGGTCTATCCCGCCCACGGCGATCCGTTTTCCGACCTGAAGAAACGCGTCGACGAGATCCGCGTGCATCACGCGGAGCGGTCACAGCTGATTATCGAGGCCCTGCGGGGAAGAGGAAAAACGGCCTTTGAGGCATCGGGAGACATTTTCGGGACGGACCTGCCGGAGTTCGACCAGTTCCTCGCCCTCAACGAGACGTACGTTCACATCATGGAGCTGATGGACAGCGGGTCCGTAATCATGGAGGAACGCGACGGTCTTGGTTTCTATAGCATCCGGGCGTGAACAAGGCGTGAAATCTTTTGAGAGGATGCAAAAAAAGGCAGGGCCGCACAGGACCCTGCCGGATTCATTTTTCGGACATTCTTTTTACTCGGCTTCTTTGTTCTCGCTCTTCTTGGAGCTGTCCTTGGCAACCGGGTTCTGAAGCGAGTATCCCGACTCCTTGGCTTTGTAGCCGCCGTAAGCCCCCGCTCCCGCCGCAGCGGCATACCAGCAGCCTGAGAGGGCGGGAATGACGAGCAACAGGACGGTTCCGGCAATGAGTTTTCTGACTTTCATGGATCACTCCCGAAGACGGAGTCGGCCCCGGTGTCTCGATTTCGGGCTGCCCATATTCTCTTATCGCTTTTCCGGCGCAGGACTTTAGCGTGCAGGCATGCCCTCCGGTTATGCCCTTCCGGCATCCTACTTGACTTCCTCGATCTTCACCACGTTTTCGTACATGGAGAAGATCGGGATCCTCCAGCCGTACTTCCAGATCTTGACCTGCTTCCCCTTGAGCCGGATGGCCTCATTCTGGATGTTCCCCGAATTGAACTTGAACCGATAGGGAGCATCGAAGTTGGCTAGGGGCTTGTATTCGGTCGCGATCATGAACTTGCCGTCGACCATGGCCATCTGCGCATCGGTGATCCGGGTGACGACCGTGTCGGCCCAGAAGTAGCTGTATAGTGGAACAAGGATGCAGAAAAGAATCCCGGCCACGATGACCTTGAACTTCGTGCTTTTCAGAAATTCGATCATGACCCGACTCCTGTATGGCCCGCTACGGCTCCTCGACGGCGACTTTTACCATTTTGTCCCCCTGCTGGATCGCATTGACCACATCCATCCCCTCGATAACCTTTCCGAAGACCGTGTGGCGGCCATCGAGATGCGGCTGCGGGGAGTGTGTGATGAAAAACTGGCTGCCGTTGGTGTTGGGGCCGGCATTGGCCATGGAGAGAAAGCCCGCGCCATGCTTCAGCGGGTTTCCCTTGCACTCATCTTCGAAGGAGTAGCCGGGCCCGCCGCTGCCCGTGCCCGTGGGGTCACCCCCCTGAATGACGAAGTTATCGATCACGCGATGGAACGCGACGCCATCGTAAAAGCCTTCCTTTGACAGGAAGACGAAGTTGTTCACCGTCTTGAGGGCATGCTGGGGGTAAAGCTCGAGGACGATCTTCCCCTTCGTTGTTTCCATCGTCACCCGGTAATTTTTCCCCGCATCGATCTGCATTGCCGGTGGGGTTCGCCACTGCTTTGCTGCCATGGGTTTGCTCTCCTTTCCATTCCCGCACGGCGGGATCAGCGTGTTTCAGTGCTAACAGAGCCCGTCGCACAAGTCAAGCTGCAGTCCACATTGCGGGATTTCAAAGGCGCGAAAAGAGGGGATCGCAAGCGGCAAAAAGAAGAGGCCGACCGAAGCAGCCGGCCTTTCCAGTGGATCGCCGTCGGGAAAGAGATGACGGATCAATCTCCGTGTCGGTTACTGATAGATCATCCCGTGCACTTTGAGCCGAGTAAGGTAGAGGATCTCGCAGGAGCCGTCTCCCCGATCTGCCGCCGACGTCGAGGAGTTCCAATGGTAATTTTCCGATTTCTTCACCGCCGCCACGTCCACGAGATGTCCCGTCATCTCCACGACGTGCCCCTCCTTCAGGCTCTTCACCGCTTTTGCCAGATTCGGCGTTGCCGGGATGATGTGGTTGTTGGAACTGTGCTGTGCGACGAAGTCGTTGTTGTAACCGAAGTCGTTGCCTGCGGACCAGAAATACCAGCGATTGCCCTGTGACCACTTCAGCCGCTTGTACGTCCCGTTCTCGGCGAGCCTTCCCCAGCACAGGGCCACATCTGCGGGTGAGATGAGCGAGTTCCATCCCGAGTAGTAGTTCTCCCGTCCCGTGACGATCCCGCGCACCGTGTAGGCGGCCTTCTTTGTGATGGAAATGTCATAGCCGCCTCTCGTCATTCGAAAAGCAAGAGATTCCTGCTTTTCCATCGACGGCGGCTCCAGAAAGTTGATGGGGGAGCTGTCCCGGCCCGACGGGTCGGGCCCGCAGGAAAAGATCAATGCGAGTGTCAGAAGGACAAATCCAATCGCTGGCCGCATACCGTGCCCCGTTTCAGCTAGGGACAAAAAGCATCAACAAAAGAAGAAATCCGAGAGGAAACAGAAACGTCGACAGGACATCCAGGACTTTCCAGGCCGTTTCTTTCCCCGCGTGATACAGCTTGAGCGAAATGCTGGATTCGAGCACCGAGAGAAAGATAAAAATCATTCCGACATAGTGGATTTTCTCCGCGAAAGTGAGAAAGGGACAATCATCGAGCACGTTCGAGATAACGACCAATGAAGCCACTGCACCGAACATGCCGGATATTCCCATGCTGAAGCGGGGGGGGAGGTCGTTGGGCCTGATCAGGAACGTCAAAAAGGCCAGCGCGACGGAGACGAGGAGCGCAAGAAAGGTCTTGACGAAAATCCTGGCCCCCTTGTGATCGGCGGGCAACTCCACGATGAAGCGGGAGTATCTTACCCCGTCCTGTTCGAGGCGTTCGGGATGTCCGAAGTTTGTATCGTAGAGAAAGTCCAGGGTCGAAATGCGGAGATTCCCGATCGACCGGTGTCCGATGTTCAGACCGGGATTGACTTTGGAGTTTTTCTGATCGGCGATGTATATGAGGTTCTGAGTATCGAGATCTTCGTCCTCGATCTGGATCGACAGGGTCTGTTTGTCCCAGGGGTAATCGGACAGATCGAACGATCCGTGAAGGACAGCCCTGCATCGGTATGCGACATATTCCAGGCCGGCGGTTCGCGCCGCGGACTCCTCATGCTTGAAGGTCAGATGGCCGTTGACCACTTCGAAATTGCGGGGATTCACCTTGCCGCTCCACGAGAACCAGATGTAGAAGTCAGCGTTATAGGTCCCCTTTTTTACATCGACATCATAGATGTCCGTCAGGTAGACGCCGACGGTGACCGGCACCGGTTTTGCGATCGGCGATTCTTTCGCCGGTGCCGCATTCGGAGGAAGCAGGGCCAGGAGTGCGAACAGGCACGCGCTGAAGACGATTTTTTTCAAGAGGCCAAAACGCATGAAGCTCCCCATCAACGAAATCTTGTTCCTTCCGGAGATTTGCAAGATATTTGCCATTGACGAGACCTGCAGAGGAGCGATGCTCAATCCACACCCTTCGCATTCATACAGAAAGGCCCCACCCGATTGTGATTTGCAATGAGGGCCAAAAAGAAAAGAGGGCACATTCAGCGGAACGTGCCCTCTTCATTTGACGGTTGGTTGCTTCGCAATACAGCCCGGGGGATTCGGTGGCTGAAAGAAGGGTCAGTGCGACTTTTCGCTTGTCATTCGACGGTGATCTTGTATCCGGCTTCTTTCCATGCCTTGATGCCGCCGCCGAGTGCCTTGGCGTTGGGGTAACCCATTTTCAGGTGTTTGGTTGCCTGACCGGCAGCGCTGGCCTCGCCAGGTCAGGCTCAGTAGAAAATGATTTCCTGCTCCTTCTTCAGGCCGGGCAACCGGGATTCGAATTCCTTGAGCGAGATGGCCCCTTCGAGCTGCATCTTCTTGAAGGTCTCGTCTTCGGGATACGCACAGACCAAGAGGGCGGTCCCGGCTTTCACCTTCTGGTAGGCCTCCGCAGGAGAGACGCGAGGGGGTTCCGCAATCGCGGGATCTCCCGGCTGCTGCTGCGCGGTCGCGCAAGGTGTCAGCAGGAGAAACCCGGCCATCAGTGCCAATGCGAAAATGACTGTGCATTGATCTCTTGCTTGCATCGCGCAAACTCCTTTCCCGTTCGTTCAGATGATCCAGTATACGCGCATCGGGGAAGGTTTTTCAAGAGCAGCCTCGGACGATCGACGCAACAGGGGAAGGGGCTTCAGGGTTTCACGGGAGGTCAGAACCTCACCGTAACGGTTTCGGAGATCGAGCAGCTTGCTGCAGGCTTGTTCAAACCATACTTGAAAAGAGATCAAGATTGAGAAAAAGGTGGAAAATGCGCATGATGAACATCATCCGCGAACTCATTAATCTTCTCGAAAGATGTTGACAATAATTTTATAAAAAAAGTAGCATAAAAATTAGTATTTAGGAGATGAATGGGCGCTTATGCAGCTGCATAAGCGAAAAATCTGCTGCACGGTTTCATCTCACTTTATATCTATTTCATCAGGCAGTAGGACAATCATCTTCAATGATTTGGATAGTGAAGAGGAAGTATAATCCCTTGAGAAAATTGCAAAGCATGCGTGCTTACAGGTTATGCTTTGCGGTTTCTTTTGTATCATTTATATTTGCAAGTGCCATCGCGTCTCACGCAGATTCTCCCGCTGAATACAAGAACGCATCTCATGAACCATCTGAGCAGGCTCAAACACCGGTCCAGCAAGACTCTCTTTCTTCCAAACTTCCTTATTGGTTTCCAAAATTGCTCGGCGCGCAATTTAACGGCGTATATCAATACATGCCCGATTTTAATAGTCCTTACCAAGGACAAAACAGCCTCTCAGTCGACAATGGCCGTGGACGCGCATTCACCCAAGCATATGGTTTATACTTGGGTTCCCAGTTGACTTCTGCTCAAATGACCTCATCGCTGCAAGCCTATCTTGACGCCGAGCTGTTCAAAGGAGATGGAATCAGCGATGGTGTGGGGCTTGGCGGATATGTCAATGGAGATGTGATTCGCGCGGGATCATTGAATCTTCCCAAAGATCCTTACATTGCGAGAGCATATCTCAAATATTATTATTCATTGTCATCTCAGACAGAAACAGTTGAACGGGCAATGGGCCAATTACCGGGTAATGTGCCTGTCAGTAGATTTGAAGTAAAAATCGGGAAAATTTCTCCGACAGATGATTTCGATGTGAACCGCTATGCGAACAACAATCGCACCCAGTTTCTCAATTACGCCTTCCTTTACAATGTAGCGTGGGATTATGCATCTGATACCAGGGGATACAGCTATGGATTCGTAACGGCACTGGTGCAGCAGCAGTGGAGATTGGCTTTTGGAATTTATATGGAACCTTATGCGGCCAATGGTTCTGATTTTATTATAGATTCTCGTCAGCTTGGATATAATCTTGAACTGGACGTGAAGCCCTTCCATGCAGAAACGGTAATCCGTTTGCTCGTTTACTTCAACGAAGGACGAATGGGCGATTACAATGATGCGGTGGAGCTTGGGCGGCAGACTTCGACAACACCAAGCCTTCTGAATGTTGAAAAGCCGGGCGGCACGAAATACGGTTTTGGATTGAACGTCGAACATCCACTGGCGGACGATGGCGCGACCGGCATTTTCGGTCGCATAGGTTGGAATGACGGGAATCATGAAACATGGTCCTATACCGAAGCCGACCGGCACGTGAGCGCCGGATTCCAGCTCAGCGGGGTACACTGGGGGAGGAGTGAAGACCGTTTAGGTATTGCCTATGGAGTCAATGGGTTGTCCTCTCCACATAAGGACTACTTGGAAGCGGGAGGTTTGGGTATTCTGCTGGGAGACGGCAGATTGAATTACGGTCTCGAGCAGATCTTTGAAGTTTATTATCTAATACAGCTTGGCCGTTATGTGCAGATAACGCCCGATTTCCAATTCATTCAGAATCCCGGTTACAACACAGATCGAGGGCCAGTAGCCGTATATGGATTGCGTTTTCGCTTAAGCTACTGATCAGTAACAATTGCTCAACTGATTGTGGCTCCCACACTCAACGTGGCAGCATCGTTCAGCTACAGGACCTCAGAAGCCCGTCCATCCGTCTGGAAGTAGACGAAGCACCAGGAGCCCAGTACTGAAAGCCCAAGACAGGCCCGTCAGTAGCGCGAGGGCGGCTATTTGGACTGCAAGATCCGCCTTAAGCCTCGAACAGAAGAGCGCCGTGAGGACCAGACAAACGGTTTCCATGATCCAGAACCCGCATCCCATTCCAGGATTTGACAGTGTATTGACCCGGGGAATCGACAGCAGAAACACAAAAGGAACCCAGGGCAGGAAGCTGTCGTTGGAACTCCATCGAGGCCACCTGCTAAAAATAGCGATATGTTTTATGTTCATCAGAAACTCCCTATCTGTTATTTCTTTCGGCTGTTCATTCGAAAACTGAAATAAAAAACCGCCCGAACGGCGGCGCGGAAAGGGGAACTTCAATAATCAAAAGGAGTCACATCTTAGCCGGTTTTACCCCTTTTTAAGACATGTCGGTTGCATAAAACGTTTACAATCTGATATTACCTCTTTCGCCGACATGTTACCAAGGTGCTTCCCCTTTCAAATTCAGGGCATGGTAATATTTTACCTTGGGCAAAATTCTGATATAATCAAGTGCGTTCAAATTCCCATCGATACAGGCAGCATTCATGGCAGCAGTCGTCTCAGCGATTAGAAATATTTTCCGGGAGCATCTGGCCTTATCAGCGAAACAGTGGGCGGTGGTGTTCGGCGCGCTTTTCCTAATGGTCGCTGTGACCGGCATCGTCGCCACCAATTATGTTATTGATCAGGTCCGGGAAGGAACGATCCGCGACAGCGAGGGATCCATCACGGCCGTCTCGGTCAATGTCACCAGCGAGTTCAGAGAAATCCAGAGGAAGGTGGATGCACTGGCGGGCCTGCCTTGGGTGGCGTCAGCGCTGGAATCCCGGAATCTCCAGGAGATTGACCAGGTCAACGAGAAGCTGGCTGTGTTCAACAAGGACATGCAGACGGACGTCAGCTACATTATGACTGCGCAGGGGACAACGCTTGCCGCCTCGAATTTCCGCCAGCCGGACAGTTTCGTCGGCAAGTCCTATGCCTTTCGAAAGTACTTCACGCAGGCCATGCACGGGATCGCGTCGAGCAATTTTTCCCTGGGCGTCACGTCGCGCAAGATGGGCTTTTTCTCCGGCGCCCCGGTCCGCGACAGCTATGGCCGCGTCATCGGGGTGGCCGTTATCAAGCAGGACCTCGACAAGATGGAGGCCTTCCTTCGGCAATACCCTTATTGTTTTTTCATCGACCGACTTGGGGTCGTCGTCCTTTCGAGCAAGCCGGAATATTCCCTCAAGAGCCTCTGGCCGTTGGATAAGCAGGTCGAGCGGGAGCTCATTGACTCAAAACTTTACTGGGAGAAACCCTTCGAACCGCTGTTCGGCCACGAGGTCACCAACGGCATGGATGTGGTGCTCAATGAAGAACACTTCCTTGCCACACGGGAGTACATCGGGCAGGACGGTCTGTCCATTGTGTTCCTGACTAGAATGCCGCGGGTCAAGGCATACCAGATGGTGGGCTATGTCCTGACAGCCATTACCCTGTGCATCCTGGCGCTGGTCTTTTATGTGCTCGTTTATTGGAAGGTTATACCCGATAAACTCTCCCGCGGGCTCGATCGGAACGATCTCGGTGAGCGCTAGAGCCTGCTCCCACGTCTCAATCCTCCTTGTTCACTTCCACGTATTTCAGCAGAAGCGGGATAAACAAAAGGATCATCGCCGTGCCGACGAGCATGCCGCCGACAACGACGATGGCCAGAGGTTTTTGCACCTGACTGCCCACGCCGTGGGCGACCGATGCCGGCAGGAGGCCCAGGGCTGCCACGAAGCCGCACATGAGGATGGGTCGGAACTTCTCGCGGATCGTCTCGAGGATGATCTCCTGCTTGATCACCTCCTCGCTGCCGTCCCGCATGGCAGCCAGAGAATTCTCGCGCCTCTCGCGGGTCAGGTTCACATAGTGGCTGATCATGATGGAGGCGTTGAGCACAGCAACGCCGATGATGGATATGAAGCCGACCATGGAAGAGACGCTGATCGCTTCCCGTGTGATGAAGAGGCTCAGCAGGCCGGCAAATAAGGCAAAAATGGGTGCGGCCATAGTGATCAGGACGTTCTTCACGGACCCGTAGAGGATGTAAAGAGTGGTGAGGATTAAGAAGATGGAGATGGGGATGGAGACGGCAAACCGCTTGAAGGACTGCTTCATCTCGTTAAAGATGCCACTCCACTCCATATAGTACCCGTCGGGCATCTTGATCTTTGCCGCTTCGCGCTGCGCGATCGCGACGGTCCCCCCCAGATCCTTCGAGACAACGGAGAACTTCACGGGAATGAAACGGCGGAAATTCTCCCGGTAGATGAAGGATGCCCCCGTGTCGTAGTGGATGTTGGCAATGCGCGACAGGGCCGCCACGCCGCCATTAGGCAGGGCTATGGGAATCGAGGGAATCTTCTGAAGCTCTTTTCGGTAATCGACGGGATAGGTCACCAGCAGGGAGAACCGTCTCGCCCCCTCGATGACCTGCGTGATCGTCCGGCCGCCCAGGGCCGCCGAGACCGTGTCGAGCACGTCCTGCGGGGTGAGCCCCAGGGCCGCCGCGTTTTCCCTGTTCACCTCGATGAGGAGGTTCGGCTGGCCGAGCTCGCGCAGGATGCCCACATCCTCGATGCCCGGAATCTCGACCATCATGGTCTTGAGCTGGTTGGCGATCTTGTCGAGCTCTACGAGGTCGTCGCCGAAGACCTTGACGGAGTTTTCCCCCTTGACGCCGGACATCACTTCCTGGATATTATCTTGGATGTACTGGGACACGTTGATGTCTGCATTCGGAAACATGCTGCGCAGGCGCCTGCGCGTGGCGTTTTCGATTTCCTCTTTCATCAGTCCCCGCTTCCATTCGCTTTGGGGTTTCATCAGGGCGTAGTATTCCGAGTTGTAGGGTCCCGTGGGGTCCGTCCCGTCCTCGGGTCGGCCGACCTTGAAATCCACCGTCCTGACCTCGGGTATGCTCAGCAGGAGATTCTTGACCTTGATTGCGTTTTCATAGGTCTTGCTGAGCGCGATCGAGTAGGGAAAGACCACGCGGATGTACATGTTTCCCTCGTCCATGTTGGGGAGGAACTGGCTGCTGATGAACTTCATGCCGATGAGGATGAACCCGGCGACGATGACAGCGGTCACGATCAGGACTCGCTTGGAATTCGCGAGCAGAACCGTAACGAGCCGCAGATATCGGTCCCGAAGATTGAGCAGGAACTTCCACTCCCGGTCCTCCGCCATGTCCAGGAAGAGATGCTTCGCGGCAATAAGATAGGTGAAGGTGAGAACGAGCGTGAATAGGATGGCGTAAAGATAGGTTTTCGCCATGGGGAAAAAGATCTGGGCCTCGGCCCCCTTCATCATGAAGATCGGGACGAAGGCGATGAGGATGATCATGACCGAGAAGATCATGGGCCTGCCGATCTCCTGGGCGGCCTGGATGATCGCCGGCAACCCGCCGCCCTGCTTCCGGGCCACGCGGAAGTAGTTTTCCATGAGCACCAGGGGAATGTCGACAATGATGCCGAAGTCGATAGCACCGATTGAGAGCAGGTTTGCCGATTCGCCACGCAGCGACATCAGCGCCAGGGTGATCAGCAGCGAAATTGGGATGCAAAGAGCCGTGATGATTGCTGCCCTCAGGTTGCCCAGGAAGATGAGCAGGACAATGACCACCAGAGCGATGCCGGATGCGGTCGTCTCGATGACCTTCACGACGACCGTCGTGATGAGCTCCCATCGCTCATAATAGGGCACAACCTTGATCCCTTTCGGCAGGATCCGTTCGTCGAGATCCGCCAGTTTCTGGTGGATCGACTTGATCGATGGGATGCTCTGCGCGTCCTTGCGCAGAACGACCGTTCCCATGACGGCGTCATCGTTCTGGTTGACGGCAACAATGCCCGTCCTCGGGATGTTGCCCAGGGTCACCTGCCCGATGTGCTTGACCAGGATGGGCTTGCCGTTCTTGTTGGTGACGAGCGAGTTCTCGATGTCGGCGATGCTTCGGATCAGACCGATTCCCCGGACCATGTAGTACTGGTCGCCCATCTCGATGGCCCGAGCACCCACGTTGAGGTTGGCCTTCGACAGGGCCTCGATCACGTTGGCCAGCGTGATGCCGTACTTGATCAGGTTCTGGGGCTGAACCGTGACGTTATAGCACTTGATGTAGCCGCCATAGGTGGGTACATCTTCGACTCCGTCGGCCGTCTTGAGG
>Ga0335071_10005441_pt1 | contig 13209 bp, 13 predicted proteins | sample Lox_Sample_15_FD_206724 | JGI IMG/M metagenome (GOLD analysis project Ga0335071, IMG submission 206724) | Soil microbial communities from Loxahatchee National Wildlife Refuge, Florida, United States - Lox_Sample_1.5 | ecosystem: Environmental > Terrestrial > Soil > Wetlands | place: USA...
TCATGGGAAGGCCACACAGACCCATCAGGCAGAGGCTGTGATATCGAGTTAAAAGGCTATAACTATTATATTACCTTGATTCAATTCGTAAGCCAAAAAACAAAACAAATTAGTTTTTGTTTTTCAAAAATTGGTTCAACGACTTAAATCCATCCTGCATTGTTTTTGAATGTCCATTTCTTAACATGGATGCGGGCATCCATGATGCTATCCCTTTTGTTTGCACATTTACCCGACATCTGAGTCGGGTTTTACCACCATCAACAGGCTCAACTGTCCATTCAGCAATACCTCTAAAATTACCATCAATATAGTCTATATTGATTGATTTACCCTCGACGATTTTTGTTATTTTTTGAGTAGCTCTGAAATTCACTGGGCCTTTAATGGTCATATCGAAAATCTTATTCTCGCCGGCAGCAGGACTACCAGCCCTCAATTTAAACTCCATATTGGGCCACCAATTAGTAATACCAGCCGTCTCATCATCCATAGCTTTCATCACCTTAATAGGTGGAGCATCAATAATCGCTTCATCGACAACATCAATCTTTGACATAATCAAATGATTATTTACAAGTAATAATAAAACTAACGAATACACAAAAATATCGTAATCAAGTAAACTTGTTTTAAACGATTACCGATATACACAGCTTATCTAGATACTCATTAGCTACCGAAGACTACACAGAACCCAATGAACACATTTTGTTCATATCATGTTAACCATCGTTATAAAAATGTACACATAAGTTATATAAGTGTACACATAAAACTTAAACATAAAGATAGCAAGCGATTGCTAGTATATAATTAAACACGTTGGGCTTTGAAAACGTGCAATAGGAGGTATTAAATTGAGCGAATTGGAGAATCCGAATAAAGATATAGTTAGTGTTGACTCGACATGGAAAGATGTGTATAAGGTAGGTGGCGTATGTATGATATTGGCCGGGTTAATTTATATTATTGCCACGGCATTGAACTTTGTTTTAGGCGCCCAGGCAGGCGATAATGCGGCATTTTTAAATAGCCTCGCAGGGAATCCAACGGTAGCCTATGTCATATTCGGGCTTTTATTCATATCCGATATTCTGATGCTGCCCGTTTTATTGGCACTTTATCTAGCTTTGAAGCACATCAACAAAAACGCAATGCTCATAGCTGCCATGCTATTATTTATGTTCGCTATACTTGATTTGACGTTCCAATTTAATGGTCTCATACTTACTACTCTCGCTCAACATTCGGCCTCGGCTACGAGTGATATCCTTAAAGCAGCTTACACGGCAGCCGCGTATTATGGACTCGCGGCTTTACCGTTATCATGGATTTCACTCTGGATAGTCTTTGGATTGGGACTCCTCATCGCCAGCGTTGTCATGCTCAAAGGTGTCTTTGGCAAGGTAACTGCCTATCTGGGAGTGATCACTGGTATTGGGTCATTGATCGCGGGCTTTTCAATGATAATCCCCATTTTGGGAATAGTCGTAGTACTAATGCTCGTAATAGGGGGAATCTGGTATATAATCGTGGGGTTCAAACTGTATAACCTCAGCCATACGAACAAACAACCGGTTAAAACTGTGAAAGAAAGCACCGCTTAAGCAATAGAATTCCATTATTTTTTATCTATCTTATTATTTTTCAAATTATGTAAAAAAGTCGATTAGCCTTGAAGATTGAACGACATTATTATAAAAACGGTAAAATCTAAATAGCTAACTATATCCTTAAAAATTTGATGGGGGGGATATAGTTAGCAGGCCAAAAATGGGACTGTTTTCTTATAATTTATGTTTTATATTATTGTTTATTTTTTCTGTTTCATTGTGGTTTACTTTTAAATAATATGGTATGCAATTTATATAAATACAAATTATATTATTGTTTATTTGGCCCCGTGGCCCTGTGTATTGGGCACTCCACGGAAGAGTCGAAATGATTTTGGGATATCGTATACCCATAAAATTGGATATTTATTGTTCTTCGAGAAAGATACGATGGCGCCGGTTTCAGAGAGCCAGATCATAAACAATTCGGTATGATCACCAGTTTTGAGCCAGTAATCCCAATGCAAAGCATATGACAATAGTCCATAACGCCAAAGAAGTCAATGCGGCAATAGAGGAATTTATAAAATAAATTATAAAGAATATTATAATTTTTTACCAGCATTTGGCCCCATGCCTTGGTCAATGATCTCGACAGGCTGGAAGGTCCATACGCCGATGATTAAATCGTTTACGTTTAATTTCATTTGATCGAATATCGGTTTAAGTGCTTCTCGAATCTTATCCAATATTGGACCTGAGGTCTGGTAGTCCATAGGCTTCACGCGTACTTGATAAGCTGTCCCACCTTTTACAGCTAATGCGGAGACAAGCTCACTGTTCGCCTTTGCCTTCTGCAAATTCTCATGTGTTTCCTTGTTATATATCCCTCGTCCGAATACGATTAGGTCCGGCGTGATAGCCACTAAAGAACCTAAGGGCACCGCGTGCATTGAGGACGGCGAATGCGTCGATAGCACTTTTACCGCTGCACGGTCGTTAAACAAGTCCTGGACGTTTTTTGGTAACGATTTCACCATTACAAACCACCCGAAGCCATCGCCTAATGGTCAATAGCTATAATTTATATATCAACACGTGTATTTATTGATAGCGAAACTCGTAATCCTATTTTTGCTAAACAAATTACTTTTATATAGCAAGCGATTGATATTATATTATTAACGCGATAGATTTTTAAAGGAGGTCATAAGATGGGATTCGTAAAAACCGATGAAGAGTTGAAATATCTATCAGGTCTTCAGGCGCATTTTTCAGATGCTGAAAACGTTGCTTTGTTCTGGGAAACCACTCCAGATGTGGTTAAGAGACTTCTTCCGCCACCTTTGGAGCCAGCCGATTTTCCGTTAGTTTATGCGTTTATTGCAAACTATCCGAAAATAAATGCCACAACACCTTATAAAGAAGCTGGCCTAGCATTAGCTTGTAAGTATAATGGAGAGGTAGGGTTCCATTGTATCGCAATGCCAGTGACAACGGACATGGCGATGGCACTTGGAAGGGAAGTATATGGATATCCCAAGAAGATGGCTCAAATCTCATTTAACTATGGTAATGGAGTAGTTGAGGGATGGGCAGAGAGGCATGGAGTTAGATTCTTTCAAGCGAAAGCCAGATTGACTGGAAAACCCAATGCTTCAGATGCTCCAGCAATAATATCTAAATATGCACAACCCCCGACGAAAATGTTCCAATTCAAGCATTTCCGAGCGCCGGATAGGTCCGAAGAGGGATTCAAATATGACTATAACCCTCGCCTTATTCGTCAAGAAATAAGTAGAACCACAAAGAAAATGGAAATAGGAGAAGTGGAAATTATTTTAGACCCTTCGGAAAATGATCCATGGGCAGAAGTCAAAGTAGTTAGGCCGCTAATCGCTATGCACTCGGTTTATGACTCTACAATGGAACATGCCAAAGTCGTTGCTGAGGTCGATCCAGAGAAATTCCATAAATACAGCTATTTCAACTTCGATCTAAAGGTACCATCATCTACAAAAATCGTGGAACCTATTAAACCACAAATAAAACACTAAAACTATTTTTCACTTTCTTATTTTATTCCCGAAACTATACAACCCATTTCTGAGATACCCATCCCTCGAAGACTATATAGGACCTAAAAAAAGCAATTAATTCGTTGCGTATGAAAAAAAAATCTATTAACATTGAAGATTGGGAACTATTTTTATAAAAACGGCAAAATCTAAATAGCTAACTATATCCCCAAAAATTTGATGGGCCCGCTGCGATTTGAACGCAGGGCCTCTCGGTTATCAGCCGAGCGCTTGTCGCTGCCTTTCGGGGCAGTTCCGACCTGGCTAAGCTACGGGCCCAACATCTTGTGTAAAAGTCATTACTACTACATAAAAGTTATGTTCAAAGCCGCAGACATAATGGATTTATATAAGTTACAATGATTTCAGGCTGAATCCAATGAAGTGCGATAAGTGCGGCAAAGAAGCCGTCATTTTCCAGAAGTACTCGGGCATGCACCTCTGCGCCCACCACGAGATCGAGGACGTGGAGCGTAAGATCAAGAAGCGTATGCGGCAGGAAAGGATGGTCGTCCCGGGGGACCACGTGGCCGTCGCGATGAGCGGAGGTAAGGACAGCGCCGCCGTTCTCTCAATTTTAGTCGAGACGTTCGGCGCCAGGCCGGACATTAAGTTCACCGCAATCACGATCGACGAAGGCATTGAAGGGTACCGTAATTTTTCTCTCCCGAAGGTGAAGGAGCTCTGCGACCGCCTCGGCGTGCCTCACTTCGTCGTTTCTTTTAAGGACGATGTCGGCTGCACGCTGGATGAGATGCTCACGCATGACCGGAAAGAGGCGTCGTGCACTTACTGCGGCGTCTTTCGGCGCACTCTGCTGAACACGATGGCGAAATGGATAGGCGCCAACAAGCTGGCCACCGGCCACAACCTGGACGACGATGCCCAGACGGTCCTGCTAAACGTGATGAACGGCGACACTGAGCGATTAGCGCGCCTCCGGCCGACCAGGCCCCAGGAAGGCCTCGTGCCCCGCATCAAGCCGCTCATGGACGTGCCCGAGAGGGAAGTTGCGCTATATGCGTTCCTGAAGGGGCTGCCCTTCTACATGGGTGAGTGCCCGTATGCCCGCGAATCCCTGCGGGGCGAGATCAAGGACATGCTGAACGACTTCGAGGCCCGGCACCCGGGCACGAAATATTCTATCATGCGCGGGTTCGACAATATGGTGGGCTGCCTCAAAGAGAAATATCCCCAGGTGCCGTTAACGAAATGCGAGATCTGCGGGGAGCCGGGCATCAAGGGCGTATGTCAGACGTGCAGGCTGAAAGAGCGCATTAAGATCGCGGGCAAGTCGCCAGTAAAAGAGCAGGAAAAGATTTAAGTTTTTCTTTGGGCGACCGCGTTCTGGAGCTTGAACTTGATCATCTTATCGCCCGGCGAGAGCTTCAGGGCCTCGTCGTATTCTCTTATCGCCTCGCTGTACTGCTGCCGCCTCTCGTGGATATCGCCTATCAGCAGATGGGCTTCCGCGTTGATCGGATCGATGCTCAAAGACCTGCCCAGCTCTGCGAGGGCATCGTCCATCCTGTTCTCATGATAAAGCTCGTAGCCCTTCTTGAAGTGTTCGTCGGCTCCCCGCGTGGCGCATTTACCGGGAACCAGGTCGAGGGTAATGCGGTTATCGTGCGCGCATTCCCCGAACTCCGGGTTGCAGTCAGGGTGCTGAGGAATGATGATCTCGGGCGGGTTATCACAGATGTCCTTATCGTCTTTTTTATCCATGATGAAAAATCAGCGATTGCATATATATCTTTATTCTATGCAAATCGCGCTCCCGTTAAAAACTATGAACATGTCATCCCTTTGCCACTGCGATGGGTACGAGCCTGGCGACCTTCTTCGAGATACCCAGCCGGTCCACGACGGCGACGACCTCGTCGATCTCTTTGTAAACTTCGGGGGCTTCTTCGGCGATAGCCGAGTCCTTAGGCGCTTTCACGACGATGCCCCGCTCCAGAAGCTGCCGCTTCACTTCGTTGCCCCGGATATCCCTCAGGGCCTCGTTGCGGCTCATCACGCGCCCGGCGCCATGGCAGGTGCTGCCGAAGGTGAGCTCCATGCCGCGCTGCGTGCCGGCTAAAACGTAAGAGGCACTGCCCATGCTGCCCGGGATAATAACGGGCTGGCCCACGTCACGATAAGCGACGGGGACCTCGGAACGCCCGGGAGCGAAAGCCCTCGTCGCGCCCTTACGGTGGACGCACAGCCTCTTCTTCACGCCGTCCACCTCATGCTCTTCGAACTTGGCCACATTGTGCGCGACGTCGTAGACCAGGTCCATCTTTATATCCCGCTTATAGTGTTTCCTGAAGGCCTCGCGCACCCAGTGAGAGATGATCTGGCGGTTCGCCCAGGCGTAGTTTGCGCCCGCGGCCATCGCGGCAAAGTAATCCTTCGCCTCGGTCGAGGATAGCGGCGCACAGGCAAGCTGCCGGTCGTAGAGACGGATGCCGTACTTGTGGGAGGCCTGTTCCATTACCCTTACATAATCAGTGCAGATCTGATGGCCTGCACCCCTGGAACCGCAATGTATCATGACGGTGACCTGGCCCTCCTTCAGCCCGAACGCCTTTGCGACGGCCTCGTCATAGATCTTCTCGACCTTCTGGATCTCCAGGAAGTGGTTGCCGCTGCCCAGGGTGCCGAGCTGTGGCCGGCCCCGGTCGAAGGCTTTTTTAGATACTTTCGCGGGGTCTGCGCCTTTCATCTCTCCGTTCTCCTCGCAGTGCTCCAGGTCTTCCCTGACGCCGTATCCGTTCTCCACGGCCCACCGGGCCCCGCTTCGAAAGACTTCGGCGAGCTGGGCGTCATTCACGCGGAACTTAGACTCCGAGCCCAGGCCCGATGGGACGGCCTCGTATAATGCGTTGATCAGGTCGACCTTATGGGGCTTGACATCCTCGGCCGTCAGCTCAGAGCGGAGCAGGCGCACCCCGCAGTTGATGTCGAAGCCAACGCCGCCCGGGCTGATGACTCCCGTCTCAGTGTCAAAAGCGGCCACGCCGCCGATGGGGAAGCCGTAGCCGATGTGCACATCGGGCATGGCCATGGAGTACCTCTGAATGCCCGGCAGCGTCGCCACGTTCGCCGTCTGGTCCAGGGCGCCGCTCTCCAGGCCCTCGATCAGGCGGTCCGATAAAAAGATGTGCCCGGGCACGTTCATGCCGGGCTTGTAATCCTTGGGGATCTCCCAGACGTCCTCGGAGATCTTCTTCAGCTTATCCGCAGCTACCATGCATTATCATCCGGTTAAATGTCCAATAGTACTTGTGCCTCATATACGTTATCCTTTTTTTCAAAGCGCAGGTCGTGGAAAGTCACGGCTTTGATGTGCATGAAAACGTCGGGATGGCGCGCTATGCTTTCCCCGAACACCTTCGCTTTTAACTTAAAGGTGCACCTTTGCTGCTCGACGTGCGCCTCGAACCGGCTGAATACGATGCGGTCCACTTCGAAGACGTATAGTAGCTCGGACAGCCAGTCGTAGAGCAGCGTATCGAGCGCGTCGCTCTGCAGCTCGACGCTTTTTTCTATTTCCGGCCGGACATTCGCCGGGTCGATAATAAGGCTTGACATGGCCCGTGCCGCGTTCACGAAGGCCTCGTCCTCCGTCCGCCCATAGGCGATGAACTCGGCGTCCGCCGTGTGCTCGATATACTGGAAATCCATGATGAGAAAAAGTAAGCGATGCTTAGTATAAATAGGTCATGAGCATCGTATCGTCGATGACGTCGATGTACCGGGCCTGCGTGGCGGACACATATAGCGTATGCTTGCCTACCGGTATCTTAATGTCGCTGGGCTTGGGCTTCTTGATCGCGATCGGTAAAAGGACCGGGCCGCCGCAGGACGTGCAGACACGGTAGTCCCGCCTCTGCTCGTTGATGAAATTGACGACTTCGGGGGTGACGAGGAACTGCTTTGCAAAATCACCATTGTTCTTTACCCTGGTGTCTGCCATAGTGGAGGATAGAATGCTGCTTCCGGGAAATATACTTGTCGCCCGTCACAAGAAGGTTTTAATACCAGGCAGTTTAAATACCTGAACTGCAAACGGGGATAGGGAAAGGCAATATAAAGACGTTTGATCGAGTGGTGACTGAAGTGGTGGAATATCCCGGTAATAGCTGGAAAGGCGAACAGTTGCAGGAAGCTCTCAAAAGCAAGGACGTTCTTTTAAAAATGGGCGCCATCCGCGTTCTACAGGAAAAGCCGAAGGATGAATACGTCGCGTCTCTCATCGATGCGCTAAATGACAGTGACCGGCTCATCCGTATCAACGCGGCAATAACACTGGGCAAGGCAAAGAACCCGCTCGCCGTTCCCGCGCTCGTCTACCACGCCGTCGCCGACTCGGATAAAGACGTGAGGCAATATTCGTCCTGGGCTTACCGGCAGATGGACTATGCGAAGGCATCGCCGTATCTGGTAAAAGTCCTCCTGGAAAGCGATAACGGGGATGCGGTACGCTTTGCCGCCAACGAGATCCGGCAGAAGAACGACGTGAAGGCCATCGACGCGCTCACCCAGCGTTTCCAGAGTATAGGCATGTATACGGGCTACGACCTGGACATGCCTGCCATCAACGGCCTCTACGAGATCGGCTACGCCACGGTGGAGCCGCTCGTGAAATGCCTGGATAACGACGATACCCGGGTCCAGGCCAACGCGGCCTACGCGCTGGGCAAGATCGGCGATGAGCGGGCCATCCAGCCCCTGATCAATCACCTCGCGAAGGCCGACATGGAGATGCGCTCCCGGATCAGCGACGCGCTCATCAAGACCGGCCGGGTGTCCATTCCGGCGCTGGTAAGGCTGCTGGATAACAAGGATAGCGAGCTGAAGTGGATCGCCGCATACAGCCTGGCCCAGATCGGGCCGGAAGCCGAGGCGGCCTTGCTGAAAACGCTGAAGATGCGCGGCCCCCAGGCCAGCGAAGAGATCATCTATGCGCTCGGCATCGCCGGAAGAAAAGACTCCTTTAGTCCATTATATGACATTTACATATCCACGCCCGACGACAGCGTCAAGGCCTGGTCAGCCATCGCCCTGGCGAACATCACGGCCTCGTCCTATAACACTATCCAGGACCGGGCGTCCGCGGGCAAATTTTTAGACGAGCTTGGCGACCAGCTCAAGCCCCATATGCTGCTCTCGTACGAAACGCTCTACTCGCTCGGCAAGATATACATCGAGCGTGCCATGACCACCGATGTCGCCGTGTTCAAGACGAACGTCGGCACGGGGGTCAAGTGCTTCGACCTCTCCATCATCGAGAGGGATAATGCGGCCTCGCGGGCGTTCCGCCTGTTCTACGGCTCCTACCTGAAGCTGATGACGTCCAAGTCCTCGGAGATCATGAATTACATCGAGAGAGACATCCTGGACATGAAGAAGGAAGCCGAGAGGTCGAGCAATAAGAAGGAGATCGTCTTCCTCATGGACAAGCTGCTCAAGGTCCTCCAGGGCGCTTACGAGGATCGGGGATTCGACTTTATCGGGAACTTCCGGGGCTACATGGATTACTGTAAGCAGATGGAGCCCTTCCTGGACGACTTTTACCAGGCCGAAGAGCCAAAGAAGCCCGCATCTAAGGAGCAGCCCACGCTGCATGCCGACATCGGCATGATACAGGATAAGATCGACGCGCTCATCCGGTCGTTCCAGCAGCGCAACGACACCGAGTCCGTCGCCTTCGCCTACCGGCTCTCCACCGAGGTCGCCCGCCTCGACACGGGCATCTACGACGATTACAGGGTCGTGGAGTCGTGCCTGAAGAGCCTCGCCAGCCGCATGAAGCTCTCGAACGAGGAAAAGTCCGACCTGTTCTTCAAGATCATCATGATCAGCAAGAACGGCATCTCCCAGATCCAGCTCGTGCTGGACAGGATGCTGAAGGACGCGAACGTTGCGCCGCCGGTCTTAAAAGCGGAGATCACGGACATAACCGAGGAGACAAATAACCCAAGCAACCTCGAGTACCTGACCATGGCTATCATAATAATCATCGTCGTGGCGATCATCGTCCTCGCCCTCAATAAGTTCGACATCGTGCCCCTGCCGTTTAAGCTGCCCATAAGCTGGCTTAACCCCTCGCTGACGGATGCCCTGATCGGCACGGGCGTCCTTTAAGCTTTTTACCCGGTTTATTCGCTGACAATATTTTAGCATATCGCGGTCGTCCTGGTATATGGAGTTAGGCATGGCCGACGATAATCCGGACGTATATGAAGATATTGACCTGGCCGAGGACTTCCCGGATATCGATGATATCGAGGGGTATATCGAGCAGGAGAGCTATTATGACCGCACAAAGGCCGAACGCACCTATTTTTACCGCCTTGGCAACACCCTTTCGACGACCTTCGTGCCCTGTGCCGACGTCGACTGCGAAGGCGTATTCTATGTCCGGGACATCATTGCCATGGCCTATAAGAGGCGGCGGAAGCACTTGGAGGGGGACTTATCCTGCCCGGTCTGCCGGGAGCAGAACAGGAGAGGCAAATGTTGTAAAGCGAGATTTTCCATCGATGTCAGGTACAGGCGGCCCCGGCAGGAGCCGAGGGAGGAGACATCAATACCCGCTCCGGAAGACCGCTACGACCTGTATTAAAAGAAGCCCATAAATTATAAATGATTTGAACCATCACATAGCATTGAGTAATGGCCTAAAATTATGAGGTTATTTAGTAGTGGGGCTTAAAAATAAAAAGGGTGGTATTGATCAGGAGCAGTTTTTCATGACCAGAGTATACACGGTCGCCTCCGGCAAAGGCGGCACGGGGAAGACCATGACGGTGGTCAACCTCGGCACGGCTCTGGCCCTCCTCGGCAAGAAAACGGTTATTCTGGACGCGGACATAGGCATGGCCAACCTCGGCCTCGTGCTGGGCCTGGAGAGGACCAATATCACGCTCCACGAGGTCCTCGCCGGCGAGGCGGAGGTTTGGCAGGCCGTCTACGAGCTTCCCACCGGCTTAAAAGTCGTACCCAGCGGCATTTCTCTCCGCGGTTTCCAGGGTGCAGACCCCGACCGGCTTCAGTTCGTCATGAGCGAGCTGGTGAAGGACGCGGACTACGTGATAATCGACGCTCCTGCCGGCATAAACAAGGACGGCGTCATACCTCTCGCCATAGCGGACGAGGTATTGCTCGTCGTCAACCCCGAGCTGTCCTCCATGCTGGACGCCGCGAAAGTGGAGGCGGTCATAGACATCGTCGGCGGCACCCTCGGCGGCATTGTCCTTAACCGGGTCCCGCCATACCGGGCTTCCCAGACGGTCCAGAGCATCGGCCAGGTCATGAACGCCCCCGTGCTCGCGGTCATACCCGAGGACTCGAACGTCCGCACGGCCACTGCGTTCAAGACGCCCGTGGTTATCCGTTATCCCGAGAGCCCCGCGTCGAGGGGCTACAAAGCTCTGGCAGCCAGGCTGTCGGGCGAGAAGTTCGACCAGGCCCAGCAGCAGAATATGCCGCCGGCCCATCCACTGCTCAGCCCGAAGAAGGAGAGCTTCGTCGAGCGCCTGACCCGGTCCGTTTTCGGCGATATATAGCCGTGTCTTTGAGCCCGCCTGCGTCTCAATACTTATTTAAATAATTACTGGACTTATGGTATCTCGGATGAGGACGCAAGTCGACACGCACGGCGATGTTAACATTTATCGGGTGGACGCCCGGGGCCAGACATTCTATAAGACCGATCCTGTCTTCGGAGAGCCCATCCACGGCAAGACAGTCGACGAGGTAAAGAAGAGCATCGACGCAAAAAAGGCTGCCGGCGACACGCGGGCCGAGGTCATGGTGCACGAGGGCAAGAAGATATTCCGGGTCACCGACGGCGGTAAGGTCCATTTTATCAGCGAGCCGCTCTTCGGCGAGGTCATAGTCGGCGATACGCCCCATGACGTGGCGCTGGGCATCACCCGCAGGCACGCGATCCTGGGACTCGAAAGAAGGTAATCCTGGTAGTTATCTTATGAAGAACAGCAAATTTAAACTGACAAAAGAGAAAAGAAACGAGTTTATCCTTTCGATAAAGAAATATTTTTTAACGGAAAGGGAAGAAGAGATCGGCGACCTGGCAGCGGGCCTGTTGCTGGACTTCATCATCGAAGAGCTGGCGCCGGAGTTCTATAACCAGGGCGTTTATGATTCTTATAAATATATGGAAAACAAGATCGAGGATATCTTATCGATTCAAAAATGACAGCCTTATACCAGGTGCGGGGAGTGCGATTCGAACGCACGAACTCCTACGAGATAGGGTCCTAAGCCCTACGCCTTTGACCTGGCTTGGCAATCCCCGCAAAATGGCGTTCTCTTATGACGTTTTATAGGACTTAAATATTCGCATCGGGCATAGCGAGAAAAGCTTTATGTAATTAAGCGATACGTTCACCTAATATCGATATTACATTGATCTTTTTGCCTAACAGGAGGAAAAAAGGATGCAGTACAGGATAATGAAAAGCACGGGCGACAGTCTGTCCGCCCTGGGCTTTGGGTGCATGCGGCTCCCGAGGAAAGGCGTGGGCACCGATGAAGAACGTTCTATAAAGCAGCTCCGCTACGCCATCGATAACGGCGTGAACTACCTGGACACAGCGCTATTATATCCTGGAAGCGAGACGGTCGTGGGCAAGGCGCTGCAGGATGGTTACCGCGAGAAAGTAAAGATAGCGACGAAGCTGCCGTATTCCCAGGTCCAGAAACGGGAAGACATGGATAAACTCCTCGACGTCCAGCTCCAGAAGCTGCAAACGGACCATGTCGATTATTACCTGCTCCACAATCTCAACCTGGCCGCGTGGGAGAAGTTCAAGAGCCTTGGGGCCATCGACTTCATAACGAAAGCAAAAGCCGACGGCAGGATAAGGCATATGGGCTTCTCGTCCCATACCAGCACGCCAGAGTTCAAGAAGCTCGTGGACGCGTACGACTGGGAGTTCTGCCAGATCCAGTACAATATCCTGGACGAGACCAACCAGGCCGGAAAGGAAGGGCTGAAGTATGCCGCCTCGAAGGGCCTCGGTGTTATTATCATGGAGCCCCTCCGGGGAGGCAGCCTGGCCAGGGCTCCGCCGGCCGAAATCCAGGCGATCTGGGATGAGTCTGAAGTAAAAAGAACGCCGGCAGAATGGGCGCTGAGATGGGTCTGGAATCATCCCGAAGTGACCGTCGTTCTCTCGGGAATGAACGTGGAGGCGCATATCGAGGAGAACCTGCGCATCGCGAACGATGCCTTACCGAACTCGCTTTCGGATAAGGATATGGCGATCATCGAGCGCGTGAAGGAGACCTACCGCAAGAGACTGAAGGTTGGCTGCACGGGCTGCCAGTACTGCATGCCGTGCCCCGCCGGCGTCAACATACCGGCCTGCTTCGAGGCGTATAATAATACGGCCCTCGGGAACCCCATGATGGCCCGGATCAATTACATGATCAACGTGGGCGGCGGCCTGGACGGGAGCAGCCCGAAGGGGTTCGCGTCTCAGTGTAAGAGCTGCGGCAAGTGCGTCAAAGTCTGCACCCAGCACATCGACATCCCGGCGCAGCTCAAGGATGCGAGC
>Ga0335071_10005442_pt1 | contig 13208 bp, 11 predicted proteins | sample Lox_Sample_15_FD_206724 | JGI IMG/M metagenome (GOLD analysis project Ga0335071, IMG submission 206724) | Soil microbial communities from Loxahatchee National Wildlife Refuge, Florida, United States - Lox_Sample_1.5 | ecosystem: Environmental > Terrestrial > Soil > Wetlands | place: USA...
GGCGCGGGTTGGCCGCTCTCGCGGCCAACTGCTTCCCTGCCCCCGATATTATCGGGGGGTCGCGTAATTCCGCAACCGATCCTTTTTTGCGAGCTTCAATGTATCGCGTCTAAGACGCTGATAATAATGATCTCTAGGAAGGGCCGAACAAGAATAAACGCTGCCGCGATGAAAATAACTCTCATTGCTCCCCTCCTTTCTTTCAGGGAAGACCGGAAGCCTTAGGCAGGCTTCCTACAGCACAAGGGCATAGAAGTTCTATACCCGTTCTGTTTTTATCACAGAGATTCAAGAGTGTCAATATTGACAAAATTATCAATACTTATTATGTTTAAAATTAAAAAATGGGAGTAATTCAGCCCATTTTTCATTGTCAGTCGCCAGAATTTCCAAAATTAATCGATTTTCAGTATCTTGTATTTCATTTCGCCTTTGGGAGTTTCGACGCTTACCTCGTCTCCTTTTTTTCTTCCCAAAAAAGCCATGCCTAACGGCGATTCGTTGGAAATTTTGCCCTCGGCCGGCGCGGCTTCGTTAAAACTGACGATGCAGAAATTTTTTTCATCGCCGGTCTGGCAATTCCGCACCGTGATATTCGATCCCATCGCCGCTTTGCCATTGCCATGGCCGTCGCTTTCGACGACGGTCAAATTTTTTAACAACGTCGAGAGTTCGATGATCCGCCCGTCGTTGAAGGCTTGCGCGTCTTTGGCTTCGTGATATTCGGCGTTCTCGCTCAAGTCGCCCAGCTCCTTGGCTTTCTCAATCCGATCGGCGATCTCTCGCCGTTTTACATTAACCAACAAATCCAATTCTTCCTTTAATTTATTATAACCTTCTTGAGAAATGATCTGGTCGGGCATAGGCAATTATGAATTATATTTTTTAAATTTTTAATAAGATAAATATAATACATTTCAAGCGCCGGCGCAAGTGTCTTGCCGCTCATGATAAATCGCCGCGGCCGAAAGCAATAAAAAGCCGATTCCCAAAGGATGATTAGCATAAGGGCTGAAGAAGCTGATGATAGTTATCAACAGGATGCCTGATCCCAAACCCCAGGATAGCCAAGTTTTAATCTTGAGCGCGTCTTTGATGATCATTAAGATTAATAATAAGTAAGCCAGCAAACCGAACAGGCCGAGTTTCAGCCAGATATCCAGCCAGCCCCACTCGAAAGCATAGGTGGTATAAGTTCCGGTCTGGTTTTCCGAGAGAATCCGCGGATCACTGGCGCGATACGTGACGGTCGTGCCAAAACCATCGCCCCAGATCGGGTTATGGCTGATTTTCTGCCAGAGCGGCGGAAGCAAAGCATAGCGCGAAGAAAGCGCGGCTTCGTTATTCAATTGATCGGCCCGGGCGGCCAGCGCTTCGGTCAAATCAAAATCCATTGCCGGTTGGGGGAAAGGAAAACGAGCGACGGTAAAGATCAGCGCTAAGCTTAAAATAAAAGAAACGATGAGCATAATAGCGACGGAGCCGGATATTTTCCAACCATAATTTTTGACAGTCAGACAGATATAGGCGAGAAAAACCGCCGCCGCCCCCAGCCAGAAACTGCGGGACAAGCTGATGATGATGGCGCTTAAAAGCAGCGTCCCGGCGGCAATGGCGAAAACAATCGCGCCGCGGCTTTTTTTTATTTCATTCCAGTAATGGCTTAAGGCGAATAAGCCGAGAAAAAGAGCGATCACCAGATAAATTTGCGATTGGATAAAAACGCGAACAAGCCCGGTCGGCATTAAGGTGATTTCGCCGATCAGGGTATCGCGCACCCATTGGTAAAGTTCGGCGCTCAACAGCCAATGCCAGAGCGCGTTTTCCGGCCAGGGATGGGTAAAAAAGAAAAAAAGCAGCAGAGTTTTGAGGCTGATCCAGGTTGTGCCGGCGGCGAATAGGCGCCAAACCGGCCGAAAAGGATCATTGCCGGCAATAGCCGGGTTTAAAAAAGTTTCATAAAACGGAAAAATCAGCAGAAAGAACAGCCAGCCGTTGGCATCGAAGAAAACATTCTGCCAAGCATTGCCGCGGGCGCAGCCGATCAATCCGGCCAGGGCGATAAAGAAAAAAAGGATCAGAAAATAGGAAAAATTAGCGGTGGAAAAAATTTTGGCATCGGCGAAAATCGAAGGCTGGCGCCGCCGTTTGTCCAAAAAAGAAAATAAATAATTTTTAAACCAGACGGAAAGGACGATCAGCCAGAGGGCGATGCGCAAAGAAATTTTCAGCCCGCCGAAATCGATAGAAAGGAGATAGCCTTGCGAACCGATAAACAGTTCGAGCAGAATTATCCAGACGCCGTATTTCAGATTACGCAGGGTCAGAATCAAAGCGATTAAGATCGACGCCGCGAAGACCCAATGATCGATAGCCAAAAAAATATGTCCGAAAAAGGACATTAATTCCACGACAATGATTACGGCCAAGATCAGAAAAAAATAGATGTTAAATAATTTTTTTATCGATTCCATATATTGTAACGCGAATACCGCGAATTTTAAGCGAACACCATGAACGTTCCACTTGAATATTAGTCGGTTTAAAGAGTTCGCGGTATTGGCCGATAATTCGTCGCATTCGCGTTAAACGCGGACTATTTTTTAGCAGGAAGCAATAGGCCGTGCTTTTTTTTAATTACCCGCGCGGCATTATTATATCTTTTCACCGCCGGCAACCAAGGGAAAAATTTATAAGCGAAAGACGGCAGCCAGCTCGACATCGTTCCGCCGGCGCAAGCTGAAAACAATGGCTGGTCGATCCAAATTCCTTTTCCGCCTTGTTCGGAAATCGTCAGCCAAAGATCCCAGTCCTGAAATTTTTTTAAATTTTCATCCCAGCCGGCTTGAGGAAAATTTTTGGTCCGGATCAGCGACATGCTCGAAATATAGGGCATCCGGCGCAATTTATCGGCGTCGAATTCTTGGAGCCGGAATAATTTATCGCCAAATTTGAAGGAAGAATAAGCGAAAGCGGCCTCGGGATGGTTTCGCAAAGCATTGATCATTTCCCGGAGGCAATCGCGGTCGAGCGCCACGTCGGCGTCGCAGAAAAAAAGATAATCCCCTTTCGCAGCCTGAAAGCCGCGGTTGCGGGCATTAGGAGCGCCCTTGTTTTCCTGCTCGATGACTTTATAGCTGATCTCCGCCAGGCGGAATTTTTCCTTAAATTCTTCTATAACCGACGCGCATTTGTCGGTCGAACCGTCGTTGACTACGATGACTTCGATATCTTTTTCAGTCTGCGATAAAATACTTTCAAGACAGCGTCCGAGTTTTTCGCGTTGGTTGTAAATCGGTATGATGATACTGATCATAGGAATAGCTGATAAAATTTTTCCGCCATTTTTTTGGCGCTGAAGTTTTCCACTACCCGACGTTTGCCCGCCTCGCCCAGCGAGCGGCGCGATTCCGGATCTTGAGCCAAGCTGATTACGGCTTGGGCGATCTCGATGGTATTTTCCGAATTAACCAGCAGACCATTGATTCCGTTAATTACCGCGTCGCGCACTCCCCCGCTATCGCCGGCCACGACCGGCTTGCCGGCCAAATTCGCTTCCAGATAAACCTGGCCGAAACCTTCATAATCGCCGTTGATATTCCGCGCCGGCATTATAAATATATCACATAATTCCAGCCACGCCCACCGGTCAGCTTCGGAAATTTTTCCCAGAAAAATAATTTTATTTCTTAGCGAAGGTTCAAGGCGGCCCGCGGCATTTTTTAAATTATCAGCTTCCGGGCCGCTGCCGGCAATCGCATAAATAATTTCCGGAACGGCCTGGCTGATCGCGGCCAGCGCTGCGATCGCCCGATCAAATCCCTTGCGCGGCACCAAGCGCCCCAAGCTCAAGAGGACTAATTTATCAGCCAATCCGAATTGTTGGCGCAATTCCCTGACTCGTTGCGGATTACGGATAAAAACCGGCTCGATGCCCGGATTGACCAGAAAGATTTTGGCGGTCAGCGCCGCATCGAAAATCTTGACTGAATTAGCCGTGAAACTGTTGGAACAGATAATTTTATCGGCTCGTCTTAAAATTTTTTCAGCGCGTTTGATTTTTCCTTTGGCGCTGGCCAAAGAAAAATCCAAGCCATGAAGCAGCACGGTATATTTTATGGGGATGAATTTCGCCAGATAATAAGCGACCAGACCAAGCGGCAAAATTTGGCCGACAATGATTTCCACTTCGCTATTTTTCTTATTTCCCGAGACAAGAGAAACTTTTTTAAGTTCCCTGATGGTTTGCCAAAGATGCCAGAGCGCCGGCAGCCAGCGCGGCCGAATTTTTTGGGCTATCAGCCGGCGGTACCTGACGCGTCCGGAATCAGCGCTGCCTGATGCCGCATCGGCCAAGACCGTCAAATTATCCGCCGGCCAATTATCCGCCAGATTTTTATATAAAGTGGCGACGCCGCCGGTTTGGGGAGGAAATTCCAGAGTGAATAGCAAATATTGGCGCATAAGTTTGGTTTAGGCGGATTTTTTCTTAAATACCGAGCGAAAGACGCCGGCAATCTCTTCGGTCTTGACGGTTTTAAAGGCGACGATTAAAAGCAAATAAACCGCCGCCGCGATCGGCACGACAAAGATAATACTGAATTTAGTCTTCAGATAAAAAGCCAGCGCGGCCATCAGAACTGCCGCGGCCAGGATTTTACCCAAAGCGGTCATTATTTTTGCGCCGTCGATCCTGACGATTTTTTTCGCCCAATAAAATCCTAAAACGGTCATTAAAAGATTGGTGGCGAGCACGGTGATGCTGGCGCCCACCGCTTTGAAATGCGGGATCAGCAGAAAATCAAGAGCCACGCTGACGATCGTGATGATGATCATATTGACCGTATTATTTTTCTGGCGGTCGCAGGCGTTGAGCAAAGCGCCGACCGGATAGTTTATGAAAACGAAAAGCGCCGCCAAGATCGTAATCTGCATCGGCAAGATCGCTTGGCCATAGCCGGTTTTAAATAAGAGGATTATTTTATCGGCCAGGGCGACGACGCCGGCGGAAATCGGCAGCGAAATGATCGCCAGATAAATCACCGCCTTCTCCAAGGAAATCGCCAACTGCGCCCGGTTGCTCACCCAGTAGCGGCTCATCGCCGGATAAAGCGAGGCGATGAAGGCGCCGGGCAAAAATTGCAGGGCAAAAATGATCCGGAAAGAGATTTGATAATAACCGACATAGATATTGCCGGCAAAATGTTGTAATAGCACAGAGTCAAGATAGGTGTAGATCCTTTGGAAGACGGCGAAAACACCGAAGGGAATGGCGATCAGCGCGATTTTTTTCAGCAATTCCCGATTAAAAAATAATTTAATTTTGACGCCGATTCGGCGGCTGAGGATCGCGTAAGAATAAATGAAATTGAAAGCGCTGGCCATCGTCAGCGAGCTGAAGACGAACGGCAAAGAAAAACCGTAATGGATATAAAGCAAGCCGCCGCTCATGACGATCAGCTGGAAGATCACCGAGGAGATGCTTTCGAAAAAGAGATTATGAAAACCGCGGATGACGCCGTAAAAAGTGATCGTGAAAGAATCAAGCGCCGCGCCGATCGCCGCCAGATAGACCAGTAATTTTATTTCGCTGCCATAACCGGCGATCTGTGCCGCCGCGAAAATGCAGCCTAAGGCCAGCAAAGTCAGCGGCAGTTTGATGGCGATAACCGTGCCCAGTAATTCCTGGGCGTCAAGATTTTTTTTGGCGGTTTCGCGGGTGATGACGCTGACCAATCCGAAATCCATGATGATCGAAAAAATCGTAGTGAAAGAGATGGCAAAATAATATTTTCCCAAATTTTCCGGACCAAGATTGCGCGCCAACAGCGTAAAATAAGTAAAAGAAATCACCTTTTGCAGGATTAACGCCAAAGTAAAATAAGAAGTGTTGCGCGTCACGTTGCCGTCGATCCGCGCGACATCTTCAGCTTCTTCTTCGATTTGCAGTTCATCATCTTCCATAGTATAAACATTATAGCATTTTCAGCTATTGGTCAAAGCCGAATGGACTTGATAATTTTATTTTAAAATTGGCCAAAAATATCTTCTCTTGCTCATTTTTATCTTTTATGTTAGCATTTATTTATAAAATATAGCATCAGCGTATGCTATTTTATTTATCTACCTAACAAAATTTATTCGCGGTATTTGCGGCATTCGCATGAATTCGCGGATTCGCATCATATTATGAAAAAAGATATTCATCCGAAATATTTCACCGATGCCAAGGTCATCTGCGCCTGCGGCAATACTTTCACCACTGGCTCTACTAAGCCGGAGTTAAGAGTTGATTTGTGTTCGGCTTGCCATCCTTTTTATACGGGCAAGCAGAAATTGGTCGATACGGCCCGCCGCGTGGAAAAATTCCAGGCCAGAATGGAAGCTTCCGGCAAGATTTCCGGCAAACGGATCAGCAAGAAAGAAAAATTGACGGCTAAAGCGGCCAAGCGGGCGGCCAAGCGAGTCGAGAAGGAATAGTATTGTTAACGGCTATGCTTTTCTGTATGGTATAATCATACCGTGCGGTAAAGCGTAGCCGTTTTTGATTGGATACAAGCTCTACGAACTACGAATTTTTACGAATATACGAAATGTTTAATCTGCGGTGAATTTTTAAATTCGTATATTCGAAAAAATTCGTAATTCGTAGAGATGAAAAAATGTTGTTGCATATCCGCCGACATTGTAAGATTGTAATATTATGTATGAAGACATCAAAGGCCAATTTGCCGATTTGGAAAAACAATTAATGGATCCGGCGATTGCCGGTGATCCGGTTAAAATGGCCGCGCTGGGAAAAAAGCACGCCAACTTGAAAGATTTGATGGCGAAAATTTTAGAATTGGAAAATAATGAAAAAATTATCTTGCAAAGCCGCGAGCTGATCGCCGAGGAAAAAGATCCGGAGATGAAAGCGCTGGCGGAAACGGAATTGACCGAGGCGGAAATGAAGGCCGCCCGGTTGAAAGATGAAATCGATGAAGAATTGCACCCGGCCGATCCTAATGATAAAAAAGATGTGATCATTGAAATTCGGGCCGGCGCTGGCGGCGATGAATCAGCCTTGTTCGCCGCCGAACTTTTCCGGATGTATGCGCGGTATGCCGAACGCCAGCATTGGCAGGTGGAAATTTTCGAAGCCAGCCAGACCGGCATCGGCGGTTTCAAGGAAATAGTTTTCGGCATCAAGGGCAAGGATGTCTATGGCAATCTGAAATTCGAAGGCGGAACTCATCGCGTCCAACGAGTTCCGGAAACCGAAAAACAAGGCCGCGTCCATACCTCGACGGCTACGGTGGCGGTCGTGCCGGAGGCGGAAGATGTCGATTTAGTGATCGATCCGAAAGATTTGCGCATTGACACTTATTGTTCTTCCGGGCCGGGCGGCCAGAAAGTCAATAAGACCTCATCGGCGATCCGGATCACTCATTTGCCGACTAATGTGGTTGTCCAGTGCCAGGATGAAAAATCCCAGCATCAGAATAAAGAAAAAGCACTGATGATCTTACGCTCGCGTTTGATGCAAAAAATGGAAGACGAAAAACGGGCCAAAAATGATGCCACCCGCCGCCAGCAGATCGGCACGGGCGATCGCAGCGAAAAGATCAGAACTTATAATTTCCCCCAGGATAGGATTACCGATCACCGGATCAAACAGAATTGGAGCAATATTACCGCCACGATGGAAAATAATCTCGAAGCTATCATCGCCGCGCTCAAGCAGGCGGAAAAAAATCTGAATAAATAAATTTTTACGGACTGATGCAAATTCATATCCCGCCCCAGTTTTAGTAAAAAATAAGCCATTTTTAAATATAAATTTTTCTCAATAATTCGCTGTCTGATTTGTTTTTTTGTAAAACGGGGGCGGGATTATACGATCCCATTCTCGGCGTCGCTCGCGGCGAGCTAGCCTCAATGGGCTTCCGTATAAAAAAACCGGAGAAAAGCTCGCACGCGAGAATTCTCCGGGTATTGCAGCGGGAATGCTATAGTGCATTCACCTCACTGTTTTTTGCCGCGCCGTTCGCTCTCCGTTACTTGGCGGCGGCCTTGATCGCGTCGATAAATATCAGCGGCAACGCCAAAAAATGCCGCTTAACCTGGCGCGAAATCAATCTTGTTGATATAAAACTGCCGTTTTACCGCAATGATCCGCCGGTTTAAGGCGAATCAGGACCGGATTGGATCCCCCCCCTTCGCCTGATGATCTGTTGCGTTGGGAGGCAACTCGGTAACGGCTGAATAATCTGACTTAAAGAGCTGAACTGACATTTTGTTTCCTCTTTGCTGCTTAGTGGTTGATTGTTAACGTCTGGATTTGCTCGGCCAGCTTCGACTAATCTGCTTAGTTCCAGACAACGACTTTCTGGTTAAATTTGTCTGGCTGGTTTACCGGCTGGCTTAAATCCTAACTCAGCTCATTAATTTTTGCGCACCCCGTTAAATCGTAGCAAATACTTTTCCCTCCGTCAATTTTTATGACTATCAGAAAAATTCTTGATCTTGCCCGAAAAAAATTCGCTCAAGCCGGATTGTCCGGCGCTAACTGGGAGGCGGAAATCTTATTATCCGCCGTGCTTGGGGAAAATAAAGAATATTTATTGGCTCATCCGGAAAAAAAAATATCTTTCTGGCAATATTTTTTAATAAAAAGAATGATTAATCAACGTTTGGCCGGATATTCCAGCGCGATGCTAACCGGCCATAAATGGTTTTACGGTCTGGATTTTATCGTTGATGAAAATGTCCTAATCCCCCGCCCCGAGACCGAGCTGATGGTCGAGGAAGCCCTGAAAATAATTACAAATTATAAAATACAAATTACCAATGTCATTGATATTGGCACGGGGTCGGGTTGTATAATCATTTCGCTGGCAAAAAAGATACTTAATACCGCGATTAAATTTTATGGGGTGGATATTTCGCGCGCGGCCTTGCGAATCGCTCAAAAAAATTCCCGACGGCACGGGCTTGAAAACCGTATACATTTTTTATACAGCGATTTGCTTAATAATATTGATAAAAATATTTTCAATTTTCCGCTTTTGATTGCCGCCAATCTGCCTTATCTCGCTAAAAAGCAAATTAAGGATTCGCCGTCCATTCAAAAAGAACCTGAAATCGCGCTTTTATCCGGAAACGACGGTTTGGATCATTATCGCCGTCTATTCGATCAGGTCAATGAGTTGAGCGGGTTGGCGGAGAATCATTCGGTAATTTTGGCGGAAATCGATGAAAGCCAGAATGCGGCGATGGGAAATCTTATTAGGAAGTATTTGCCGGGAGCTAAATTTGAATTAAAAAAAGATTTGGCCGGTCATGATCGATTGGTGATAATAAAATTATGAATGAATTTAAAAAACCTCGGCGATCGCCGAGTTTTTAAGTTATGAAAAAGAGGAGTTATCATTCGTTAGGGCGCATCACTTCCACCCAAGTCGGGCCGGCATTGAATTTTACTGCCTGGCCTACGGCAGTCGTAAATTCGGTTCTTGAAAGAGCCGATTGTTTTTTCCAAAGACCGGGTTGGCAAACTCCATCCAGACAGATGGTCGCCGTTCCCGATCCCACATCATCCATCTTTAAGCGCAATTCAGCATCGATCGCGGCGGCGGGAACAATCTGGATGATAATATTCTTCGCGATAATCAAGTCGCGGTCGGCGGTCAATTCGGGCTGATTATTGGCATAACGGATGTAGTCGTTGCCGGTCTTGTCATAAACCCATTTAACCCGGAAATCAGCGACCTGATAATTGATGTCAACTTCGTCGCTGCTGGAAGCTTCCGGGCTCGGACTGTCTTCCTTGTATTGCCAGGAACCGTAAGCGGTCGGAGCAATGTTATTGTCAGTCGAATATTTGGTAAAATTATCCGAGGAAATATAGATGTTGTGCGGGGCGACGCGATCGGTCGAGCGCCAAAAATAATGGCCGTTATAAAATTCATTGAGATCGGTTATGCCCGATTTGATTAGATCAACTAAGGCTTCCGGACTGCCGCCGCAATGAACATAGACGGCGTTCAGCTCTTGCGCCCAATCGACAAAATAAGGCCGGGCCGAACGCACCGGACCGATCCGGGCAATCGTGTCGCCGGAAGCGAAAATCGCCATCAGCCGCGTATAGTAACCCTCGACTTCAGCTTCATAAACTAAATTGGCTTTCTCGATGCCGGATTGCGGACGGGCATCCGGATGATTATCGATCATCACGGCGACCGGCGGCAAATTGGCCTGGTCTGGTTTGACATAAACTCCGTCGATCCGCCGCCGAACGCAATCAGGGCATTTTGCCGCGGCAGAATTATCGGCGGCGGACCAAGTCTTTTCGGAAACCGCGGCGGCGGCGTGAAAAAAAATCAGCCAAAGCAGCCAAGATAGAATCGCCATAAACAAAACTATGGAAATTATCATGATAGTTTTCCATAGTTTTGAGCGGTTGAGAAAATAATTTTTGAGATAAGCCAGCATTCTCCTTGTTTATCGCCAAGCAATGCCTGGGTAAAACAAATTTTTATTTTTTGGCCTCTGTCTTGCCCTCGGCTTTTTCTTCGCCGACAGCTTCGGCTTCCTCGGCCGCGCCGGTTTCAACCTGGGCGACTTGTTCGCTTTCCGCCGGAGCGGTTTCGAACACTTCTTCCGCCTTCGGCTCGGCTACGGTAGCGACGACGTCATCCGTTTCATGAATCAATTTGATTCCTTTGGGCAGCCGCAAATCATGGATTTTAATCACATCGTCGAAAGTATTGAGCGAAGAAATATCCACCTCGATATGATTGACCAAATCAGCCGGTAAGCACTTAACTTCGATTTCGTTGATGCTTCTGATCAAAACGCCGGCCAGTTCCTTGACCGCCTTGGATTCGCCGATAAAGCGCAGCGGAATCTCGGCATGGATTTCCTTGGTCATATCGACTTCATAAAAATCAACATGGATCAACGTGTCCTTGATCGGATCGCGCTGCTCTTCTTTGATGAGCACCTTGCCTTCGGATTTTCCCTCGACGATCAGGTCGATCAAGGTCGATTCGCCGGCCGCCGCCACGATCTTGCGCAGATCATTGACCGAAGCCTTGACTAATTTATTCGTCCCAAGATGCGGACCGTAGACCACTGCCGGAATAAAACCGGATTTGATCATTTTTTTTACGTCTTCGGATTTATTTCTCTTTTGGGCTGTTAGCTTCAAGCTTTCCATATTTGAGATGATTTTGATTTCCAGTTAACCATTGGCGATTTTTCACGCCGCCTAATTAACTAAATTAACCAATTAACTAATAATTTATTTTTGATTTAATAATGATGTTTTCCATGATTCCGATCATAATCAGGCTGGAAACGATCGAGCTGCCGCCATAACTGATAAAAGGCAAGGCAATTCCCACGATCGGAAGAATGCCGATATTCATACTAATATTAATGAACATTTCCAGAAAAATCAAGCCCACCCCGCCCAAAATGATAAAAATGCCGAAATCATTATTGATTTTTCGGGTGGCCGCCAGGCAGCGGTAAAAAATTATGCCAAAGAAAAGGAAAATCAGGCTGACGCCCAAAAAACCCAATTCTTCGCAAACTACGGCGAAAATAAAGTCAGTTTGAGCCTCGGGCAGGAATTTGAGCTGGGATTGCGAGCCAAAGCCGACGCCGCGGCCGATTAAGCCGCCAGAGCCGACCGCGATTATTGCCTGAGAAGCGTTGTAACCGCGGTCAAGGATATCGGCATGCGGATTGATGAAGGTCAGAATCCGCTGTTTCTGATAATCCTTGAAAGAAAACAGCCACAGGCTGGCGGCGCCAACGATGATTATCATTAAGAGGATGAGAAAAAATTTTTTGCTGAATCCGGCGACAGCCAGCATGATCAGCCAAATCAAGAACAGGATGACGGCTGAGCCGAAATCGGGCTGGATGAAGGTTAAGAAAAATAAAGGCAAGAGCAATAAGGCGGAATAAACCAATTGCTTGACCGATCTGATCTTGATCGCCCGCGAAGAAAAAAAATAAGAGAGCAGAATTATTAAAATAATTTTAACGAATTCCACGGGCTGTAATCCCAAACCCAGCACGTTGAACCAGCCTTTGGTGCCGTTAATCGTCTTTCCCAGGATCAGAACGGCGGCCAGAAAGATGACCGCTAAAATATATAGATACTTGCTGGAAATTTTCAGGTAATTAAAATCGAGAAAAGCGAAAATAAAAAGAAAGATCAAGCCCAGCCCGACGAAAAATAATTGTTTTTTGAAATTAAAAAGATCGGTCGCTCCCCTGCCCAGCGCGATGCTGTAAATTTCCACCAGCCCGAAGCAAACCAGCAAAAGCACCGCGCCCAGCAACACCCAGTCGAAATTTTTTAAATAGATGATCAGTTTGTTCATTGGGGCGGTTCATAGACTCCTTGATCTAAAATATTTACGTCCGGCGCGATATTGATGCCGGAAACATCGCCAATCGCGCCAGGCCAAGTGATTTGGATATCGCGGCTGGCAAAGGAGGTGAAATCGTTTAACGTATACCGGTCAAGATAGACGATTTGGCCGCCGCCCGAAGTCAGAATTATCGTGAGCGGAACCTCGTAATAACTATAGGCGCTGTTATTGGCAATATTGAATGACAAAGTATTGAGCCCGATTTTTTCGGATACTTCGTTGGCCGAAGCCGGCGTAAAAGTTTGGTTATTGATTTCCATCGCCAGACGCTCGCTCTGATAAGAATTCCAATCGGCAATGAGATGGTTATTGATCTTGTTCCAGGTAAAATCGGTAAAACTGAAAGATAAATCAGCCGGAGCCGAATTGAAAGATTGCGCCAGCGAGATCAGATATTTTTTTTCTTGCGGCAGGATAAAATCCGAGCCGCAGGATTTTTCGCCGTCAGGCCGGGTAAAACAATAATCAAACGCGGCCCACCAGCGGCTGTTCGGGTTGGTGATGGAAAGATAAAGATCGTATTTGTCGGCGTTAGGCAGATAGCCTGCCGGCGAAAGGATTAAATTCTTCGCTTGCTCTTGGTTCAGATAATTCTGATCGACGGTTTTGGATTGAACCAGGGTCGTTATCATCCGGTTATCGGCATTCATCCCCACTAACAGGTAATAACCAAAACCATACAACGTGTAGCTCCAGCTGCCAATCGCCACGATAATTAAAAAAATAATCAGAATAATTCTGAGCTTCTGGCGATTCTTCGCCCACCACAATCCG
>Ga0335071_10005443_pt1 | contig 13207 bp, 9 predicted proteins | sample Lox_Sample_15_FD_206724 | JGI IMG/M metagenome (GOLD analysis project Ga0335071, IMG submission 206724) | Soil microbial communities from Loxahatchee National Wildlife Refuge, Florida, United States - Lox_Sample_1.5 | ecosystem: Environmental > Terrestrial > Soil > Wetlands | place: USA: Florida...
TACCGGGCCCCCGCTGACGTTCGCCATGTCGTTCTCAGGTGGCTCTTGGCTTTCAGCATCGCCTTCATCAGGAAGCACTCCAACGAGCGTTGCCGTCTCGGTGAGCCCAGGGACCCTAGTACCGGGCACGTACTCAGGAAATGCAATCATCTCTTCGTCGGCTGCTTCCAACAGCCCACAGGTGGTCTCGGTGACGCTGACCATAACCGCAGCCGTTACACTTTCCGTCAGTCCGTCGATGCTAAGTTTTGCTTATCGTGTTGGGGCTGCGACTCCACCATCACAGTCTGTAAGCGTATCGAGCAGTTCGCCCGCAGCCTTTACCGCGTCTGTCTTGTCGGGGAGTTGGCTCTCTGTGAACCCTTCTGGAGGCACAACTCCGGCTGGATTGAACATCTCGGTGAACCCAGCGGGCCTAGGCCCCGGCAATTACAACGGCGTGGTTAACGTCTCCACCGTCGGGACCAGCAACAGCCCACAGAGCGTATTAGTAGCCCTGTCTGTCTCGCCCCCGCTGCCTACAATAAGTGCGGTGGTCAATGCCGCCAGCTTTGCAAGCGGACCAATCGCACCGGGGGAGTTCATTACAATTCTGGGGACGGCACTTGGGCCGCCAGGGGTAACTTTTCCGCTCACGCTTGACCAAAACGGAAATGTGTCAACCGCTTTGGGTGGCGTCCAAGTGCTTGTTAACGGTACTCCGGCACCCCTCATCTACGTAAGTGCGTTCCAAATCAATGCCCTCGTTCCGTACGAGGTCGCGGGCGTGTTGACTTTAACCCTCGTCATAAAGACCGGGGGGCAAACTTCTGACCCATTCCCTCTGATGCTGACGACCACCGCTCCTGCAATCTTCACGCTCAACTCCTCGGGTAGCGGACCCGGAGCGATTTTGAACGAGGACAACAGCATAAACTCCCCGAATAATCCCGCATCAAAGGGCAGCTACGTTGTTTTGTATATGACCGGTGAAGGCCAGACAGCACCACCAGGAGTTACAGGCAAAATCACCACCGTCGCGCTGGTTCCTCCCCTCACACCAGCACCACTGCTGCCGGTTGCAGCGCAAATCGACGGACAACCTGCGAGCATCGCCTTCTTTGGCGAGGCACCAGATATTGTTTCAGGCGTTATGCAGGTCAACGTGCAAATCCCGCCAGATTCGAGGGCGGGCGATCTGCCGATCGCCGTTTCCGTCGGAGGCAACATCAGCCAGAATGGTGTGACCGTCTCGGTTCACTAGCCGTCGGAACCAGTCCAAGTGCTCATTCGTCCATTCCTCACGCACTTCGCTGAAATGCCCGTCGGTCTCCATCTCGGACCTAGAGTGACGATGCCACGAGTTCGGCCAACCCGGGAGGAGACTCAAGCAGAAGCTCCTTCCGATCGCGGGCAGACAACTCTCCCAGGCTTGCCCGAATCAGCACTGCGAGGTCTTCGGCGCTGAGTTTCATCAAGTCGAGCATGTCGGTACCTGGTTGCCCCTGGAGCTTCGAAATCAGCGCGAGATTCTCTCTGGACTCGCGAATGGCCTTCAGCCCTGTCTCATGCCTACCCGCCGCCCTGGCACTCTCAAGAATCGAGAACGTGCGCTCTTGAACGCGAAGCATGTAGTCGAGGAGGTCCACGCTCCTCTTGCCAACGGGCGCGCGGGCTCCGTCGGAATGCGGAGTTGCAATCACTCCAGCCTCGGCTGTTACGTCGCTGGCTTCGCTTTCTGGCGCAACCGCGCCGCTCGCTGAGCCAATAGGAAGGTGTTCCCTAGCGTGGCGGTAGACGGACGGTGCAGATGCTTCGAATTGCTTCGCGACGCGACGGTAGGCGGTGCCCTCACTGAGTGCTGCATCGATCTCAGAGACTCGCGGATGTCGGCAAATTGAACAGGCTCTAGACACTTGCGGCACCCCCTCTCATTGTGGCGTATTCACGGTGCTTCGGTTCGCCTGATTCTACCGCTAAATCGTGCCTCACGAAAACGGGTTTCCGTTTCGCGACGAAGCTGAAATCCGGGGCATTGGGTCTTCTGGAAGGCCCCGTCACATTTGCTGACCAGGTACAGGGACTTCCACAGGGACTCTTGTTCAAAACGGCGATGACGACTGAGTAACGGTGGGTAAGGTCAGTGTGCGTGAAAGCCCTGTCAAACGGGCATTTCACGCACTTGTGAACAATGGCGGGTAATGGTGAGCAGAGCGGTTTCGGCGACTCTTAATCACTAGGTTGTAGGTTCGATTCCTACCGCGCTCACCACCCGAATCCATTCTGTGTGCCACATAGCTCGGGCGTGATAGCCTTCTTTTGAGACCCTGACATGCGGTCCCGGCTCCAGTGAGCGAATCCACACCAGGACCTCTGCTGCACATTCAAAGCCTGAGCGCGGCCTATCGCGTGGAGGGCGGCTATCTTCCCGCGGTCCGCAATTGGAATCTGTTGCTTGGGCGTGGCGAGGTCTTGGGGCTCCTGGGCGAATCCGGCTGTGGAAAGACGACGGCGGCGCTGGCCCTGATGGGCTTGTTGCCGGCGAGTGCGCAGGTGAGCGGGTCCGTGCGCTTCCAAGGCATGGAGTTGATCGGGGCAGGCGAAGCTGAACTTGAAAAGATTCGCGGCGCACAAATCTCGTTCATCCCCCAGGAGCCGCTGCTCAGCCTGAATCCGGTGATCCGCGTGGTTGACCAGGTGGCAGAGGTGTTGCGCGCCCATCGACGCCTGAGCGCCGCGGAGTATCAGGATCGGGCGCGGATCGCCTTGGAGCATGCGGGTCTGAAGGCTCGCGACCTGCAGCAAGCTTACCCGCATCAACTCAGCGGCGGGCAGCGGCAGCGGGTATTGATCGCGCAAGCGATTGTCTGCGGGCCGGCACTGGTGATCGCCGATGAGCCAACCAGCGCGCTGGATCCAGTGTCAACACGGGAAATCGTGACACTCTTGCTCAGCCTGGTTCGTGGTTTGAATGCCTCGCTTGTTCTGATCACGCACGATCCCCGTATCCTCTCGGCAACCGCGGATCGAGTGATCGTGATGCACGATGGAACGATAGTCGAGGCCGGCCCCGCGCAGGAAGTACTGCGCTCGGTGCGCAGCCCGATCCGTGGCTTGCCGGTTCCCGCGGATAAGCCCACGGATGCGGGAGCGGCGGCAGTACTCGGAACTCGCGGCGTCACCAAGAGTTACCACCGGCGCAGCAAACTGACCGCACGACACGAGGAGGTTCCGGCCGTCCGCGGCGTCGATCTGGAATTGCAAGCTGGCCGGACGCTGGCCGTTGTGGGACCGTCCGGAGCGGGCAAATCGACGCTCGCGCGCTTGATGGCCGGGTTGGAAAAGCCGGATGCGGGCGAAATCCTGGTGGACGGACGTGAGCTTGGCTCTCGCGCGCTGCATCGGCGGATTCAAATGATCTTTCAAGACCCCGGCGCCAGTCTCAACCCGCGGTTCACCGTGGCTGAGGCGCTGGCCGAGCCGTTAGCGGTCCAAGGCCGCCGGTCGAATCTCGCGGCGATGTTACAGCGAGTCGGGCTGCCGGAAAACGCGTTGTCGCGGCGCACCTCTCAACTGAGCGGTGGACAAAAGGCACGGCTCGCCGTGGCCCGCGCCCTGGCGGCTTTGAGCGATCGAGAGAGCCCGTGCGTCTTGATTCTGGATGAATCGCTGGCGAGCCTGGACCTTTCGGTAAAGGCGCAGATGATCCAACTCTTGATGGACCTTCAGAGGCAGCGCAGCCTGGCGTACGTTTTGATCGCCCACGATCTCAGCGTGGCTATCCACATGGCGGACGAAGTGGCTGTCGTCTCCGATGGCCGCATTGTGGAGCGAGGCTCGCCGCGCGAGTTGCAGAGCCTCCCCCATTCGCGCTTCAGTGCGCTGGCAGCGGCGCAAGCGTTGGGGAAAGATGTCTAGGCGCTTTCTGATGCGCCGTCTGTTGCAGGCGCTATTTCTGCTGGCCGGCATCTCCATTCTGTCCTTCATTCTGCTGGAGCTCGCGCCCGGCGATTTCCTGGGTGAAGCCAAGCTGAATCCGCAGTTGAGTCCGGCGACGCTCGCGGCTTTGCGCCACCAGTACGCACTGGACCAGAGCCTGCCGGAAAAGTACATTCACTGGCTGGGTTCGGTGGCTGACGGCTCGTTCGGCATCTCATTTGCGTATAACCTGCCGGTCTCCACGCTACTCTGGCCGCGAGCGCGCGCCACTGTGCGGCTCACGCTCACATCTCTTGTACTCTCCTGGCTCATTGCTCTGCCGCTGGGCGTGTGGAGCGCCGCCGGCCGGAACAGCTGGCTGGATCGCGGATTGAGCTTCGCTACTTCGGCGCTTCTGGCCTTGCCTGATCTGGCGCTGGCATGCCTGCTCCTCTTCGTTGCGGTGCGAACGGGCTGGTATCGATCGAGCAGCCTGACGCTGCCCGTGACGGTGTTGGTGCTGGCGGCTCTCCCTACTCTGCTGCGCCATGTTCGATCCGCCGTCTTAGATGTTGCCGGCCAGCCCTATGTGCGGGCCGCCCGCTCGCACGGAATTTCAGGCGCGCGGCTCTGGTTCCGATGGATCCTGCCGGCGGCCGCCAACCCGTTGGTTTCGCTGTTTGGCCTTTCCTTGGCAGGATTGATCAGTTCGTCGCTGCTGGTGGAAACGATCGTGGGCTGGCCCGGCCTGGGTCCCCTGTTTCTGGAGGCTATCGCGGCCCGAGATTTCTACCTGGTGATCGGTCCAGTGATGCTTTCGGCGGTGTTTTTGGTTATAGGAGTCCTGATCGGCGACCTTCTTCTTTACCTATTGGATCCGCGAATTCGAATTGAGACATGAAACACTGGAGCGTAAGTCGGCGTCTACGGATTTCAGGTCTAATCTGCTTGCATGTCGCCGTGCTGGCCGCGGGCTTTCTTGGGCCTTACGACCCCACCGAGCAAAATCGAGCTCTCAGTTTGCAGCCACCGATGAAGATTCACTTTGCCGACGACCGGGGTAGGCTCCACGCCCGGCCGTTGGTTACCGCGGCCGACGGCCGGAGGTATCCGCTGCGATTTTTCGTGGCCGGAGCGAGATATCGCTGCTTGGGACTCACCTCACGGACACACCTTTTCGGCATTGACCCGCCGTTCCGCGTCTTCCTGTTGGGCAGCGATGAATTCGGACGCGACCAGCTCTCGCGAGCCTTGTGGGGCGGGCAAATTTCGTTGGCCACCGGATGGCTGGCTGCGCTTCTTGCGCTCGGCCTGGGCTTGGGTCTCGGCACCATTGCGGGCTTCTTTGGCGGCTGGCGCGACATGATCGTGATGCGCGGCGCCGATTTGTTTCTGGCTCTGCCGTGGCTCTATCTGCTGCTGGCCGTCCGGGCGTTTCTTCCGCTTTCGCTGAGCCCTTGGACGGCCGCGCTTGCCATCGCCGTGGTGATCGGGATCATCGCCTGGGCTCGCCCGGCAAGACTAGTCCGCGGCGTAGTGTTGAGCGCCAAAGAGCGCGACTATGTTTACGCCGCGCGAGGTTTCGGCGCTTCGTCCTGGCGCCTGATTTCGCGTCACTGCCTGCCGGAGACGTACGGTCTCATGGCGACTCAGGCGGCGCTTCTGGTGCCGCAGTTCATCCTCGCGGAAGTGACGCTGTCCTTTGTCGGGCTAGGCGTTGGCGATCCGGCCGTCAGTTGGGGAAACCTGCTTTCGCCCATCCGCCAGCTCAGCATCATCGCATCGGCCTGGTGGATGCTACTGCCGGCGCTTGTGGTCGTGTTCGCAGCATGGTGCTTCTCGTTGCTGGATAATCAAGGGGAACGTAACGGTGTGGTTCGGTAGAGTAGTTAAGTCTGTCTTGGGTTGTACGATCGCGATCTGCGCGCATGCCGCCGTTCTTTCTTCCGACCTCCTGGTCACCACCGGCGAGGCCGGCCACTACGGAGGCTCGCTGGTGGTGCTGGAGCGAGCCGAGCCGAAAACGCTCAACCCCGTAACGGCGCTCGATGCTCCTTCGCGCGATGTGATTCGCCGCACGACGGCGGACCTGATCTCCATCAACCGGCGGACGCTGCAGACCGAGCCGGGCCTCGCCAAGTCCTGGACCACTTCGAGCGATGGGCGCGAATATTTGCTCGAACTCCGGCGCGGGCTGCGCTTCTCCGACGGACAGCCCCTGACCGCCGACGACGTCATCTTCACCTTCCAGGCGTACCTGGATGAATCCGTGCACTCTCCCCAGCGGGATCTGTTGATCATCGGCGGCAAGCCGGTGAGTGTTGAGAAGCTGGACGAAACGCACGTCCGCTTCCGGCTGCCACGGCCTTATGCCGCCGCCGAGCGAATCTTTGACAGCCTTGCCATTCTGCCACGGCATCTTCTGGAAAGACCCTGGCGCGAAGGCAAACTGGGGGAAGCCTGGGGCTTGAACACTCCGCCCGCTGAGATTGCGGGCCTCGGGCCGTTCCGGCTGAAGGATTACCGCCCCGGCGAGCGAATGATCCTGGAACGGAACCCGTATTACTGGAAAGCGGATCAAAAGGGCAATCGGCTACCCTACCTGGATCAGATCGAATTTCGTTTCGTACCTTCCGAAGATGCGCAGGTGGCCCGATTCATTGCCGGGGATGCCGACATTCTGAACCGGGTCGGCGCGCGGAATTTCGAGCTCCTACGAACGGACGCGCACACTCAGGAAGATCAGCTGGAAGACGTGGGACCGGGACTCGAGTACAACTTCCTCTTCTTCAACCTGGGCCCAGTGGACGCGAAGCGTTTCCCGGAGATTGCCGCTCGCCAAGCCTGGTTTCACGAGGCACGATTCCGGCAGGCGGTTTCGGCGGTGGTGGATCGCGACAGCATCGTGCGCCTTGTATATGGGGGCCGCGCGACGCCGCTATGGGGGCACGTCACGCCCGGCAACCGTCCCTGGCTGAATGCGGCTCTGCCCAAGCCCGCGCGCTCGGTGGAGCACGCCCGCGAGCTTCTACGGCAGGCCGGATTCCATTGGGACCCGGACGGCACGCTGTTGGACTCCAATTCCAAGCCGGTTCAGTTCTCGATCGTCGTGAGTTCCAGCAGTCCCGAACGGGCGCAAATAGCCACCATCATCCAGGACGACCTGAAGCAGCTCGGCATCCAGACCCAGGTAGTTTCACTGGAATTCCGGGCCCTGTTGGACCGGGTTCTGAACAGCCGCCAGTACGAGGCCTGCATCCTGGGACTGGTGAGCGGCGACGCTGACCCCAACCCGGAGATGAATGTTTGGCTCTCCAGTGGGGGTTCCCACCTATGGAATCCGAGCCAAAATCAGCCGATGACCCCTTGGGAGGCGGAGATCGACCGCCTGATGCGCCAGCAGATGACAACTTTGGACCACGCGCAACGGAAGCAGTTGTACGACCGCGTTCAGCAAATCGCCTCTGAAAATCTGCCCCTGATATGCCTTGCCAGCCCCAATATCCTGGTGGCCGGGCGCAAGAATCTGGGCAATTTTCAGCCCGCCGTGGTGGATCACTATACGCTCTGGAACGTCGAGCAGCTCTATTGGCGGCACGCCCCGCAAGCCCGCCCGGCGCAAGGCGGTGTCCAATGATGCCCCAGGTCGCTATCAAGCCGCGGAAGCGCGCCGAGCAGCCGCCGGTCACGGTTTCCGACGAGCAATTGGTCGCCGCCTGCCTGCGCGGCGATCAGGACGCCTGGGCGTCGCTGGTAGAGAAGTATCGGAACCTGGTCTATTCAGTCCCGGTGAAGTATCGTATGCCTCCTCAGGATGCCGCCGATGTGTTCCAGGCTGTCTGGACCGAGCTGTTCGCCGAACTCCCGCGGCTGCGGAACGTCGGCGGCCTGCGAAGCTGGCTCGTCACGGTGGCCGGCCACAAATGTTACCAGTGGAAGCGGCAACAAAGCGCGCGGGCAGCCGCTGCTGAGCCCACATACGAACCCGTGGACACACAGGCGCTGTATCCGGAGTGGCGCCAGCAGGTGGAGCGCGAGCAGACGCTGCGGGATGCTTTGTTCGAGCTGCCGCCGCGCTGCCAGGAGATGATGCGCCTGCTGTTCTACCATCAGCCGCCGCTGCCCTATAAGGAAGTCGCCGAGCGTCTGGGCCTCGCCGAAGGATCCATCGGCTTCATCCGCGGACGCTGTTTGAAGAAGCTGCGCGCTATCCTCCAAGACAAGGGATTCTAAGAAATGCCCGCGTCGACGCTTCCCGAGGCGGCGCAGGCAGCCACTTCCGAGTGGATCGCTCGGTTAGGTGATCTGGAAGACGAAACGGCCCGGCGCGAGCTCTTGTTGCAGGCCCCTGCTGCCGCCGATCTCCCCGGTGCCTTGCACGGCGAAGTGCTCCGGCTGGCTTACGTCGACCTGGTACGCGCATCACGATTCGCGCAGGCGGCCGAGTGGCTGGCCGACGCGAAACAGGACGACGCCAGCCGCGCTTTCGCGCTGCGGTGCCGCGGGCACGTACACTTTGCCCGCGGCCAGCACGCCGAGGCAGTGCAGAATTACGAGGCTGCCATTCGCCTGCTGGAAGGCGGCCCTGACGACCTGGACATCGGCCGAACATTGAACAGCGGCCTGCAGGCGCTCATCTACCTGGGCCAATACGAGCGGGCCTTCGAGTGGGCCGAGCGCGCCCGGACGATCTTTTCACAGCATAGCGACGAACTCCGCCTGGCCCGGCTTTCCAGCAACATGGGCAATATCCTGTTCCGGCAAGACCGTCACGCGGAGGCGTTGCAATATTACGAGGCCGCCCGTGAGCCGCTCAGCCGGTTGGGAGAACCCCGCGACCTGGCTGCCGTGCTCAGCAACATGGCCGTCTGCTGCACCAGCATGCGCCGTTTTCCGGAGGCGCTGGCGTACTATCAGGCCGCGCGGGATCATTGCGTCCAGCACAACCTGCCCTTGTTGGTGGCGGCCGCCGATTACAACATCGCGTATCTGCACTATCTGCGCGGCGACTATGTCCAGGCCACGCGGCTCTATCGGGTGTCGCGCGCCGATGCCGAGCACGCCGGGGACTTCTACCACGTCGCGCTGTGCGACCTGGACGAGTCGGAGATGTGCCTCGAGCTGAACCTGAGCGAGGAGGCCGCACGCCTGGCCCGGTCAGCTGCCGCCCGCTTCGAGCAGTCCGGCATGAACTACGAGCGGGCGAAGGCGGTGGTGAACCAGGCCATGGCGGCGAGTCACTCGGGCGACTATACCCGCGCGCTCCGCTTGCTGCGCGAGGCCCACAGGCATTTCGCCAACGAGCGCAACGAGTTCTGGCCGGCGCTGATCGAACTGTATCAGGCCATCCTGCATTACCAACAAGGACGGCATCAGGCGGCAGAGCGTCTGGCCCGGAGAGCGGCGCGGGTTCTGTCGAAGTCGTTGCTCACCGACAAGGTGGCCTTGTGCGAGCTGCTGCTCGCCCAATTATTGTGGAGGGAAGGCAAACCGTTCGAGGCTCGCCAAGCCTGTCTGGACATACTGGCCCGGCTCGATCCGAACGCCGGTCCCTCGCTGCGCTTCCACATCAATTTCGTGCTGGGCCAGGTGGAGGAGGAACTGGGACGCTGGGACTCCGCTTGGAATGCCTACCAGGCCGCGCGGCTTGAGATCGAAAACCTCCGCAGCCGCCTCTGGGGCGACGACCTGAAGATTTCCATCTTGAAGGACAAACTGGCCGTCTACGAGGCGCTGGTGTGGCTTTCGCTGTGGCGGCGCGCGCCAGGTCCGGCTTTCACCGAGGAGGCTTTTCTTTTAGTGCAACAGGCCAAATCGCGAAGTCTGGCCGATCAGATCGCCTTCCCCTGGCTTGCGCCCTCGGCTCATCCCAGTGAAATCGAAAAGCGGGTGCAGGAAATTCGCCGCGATCTCAATTGGCACTACCGGCAAATCGAACTTTCGTCGCTCTTGGCAAAGTCCGGTCTCCCTGCTCAGCTGGAGACGCTACGCCGGCAGGCTCGCGAACAGGAAGAGCGGTTGGTTCGAGGTCTCAGCGAACTGCGTGCCGCCGCGGCCGGGCCCTCGCCGGCGGATGGGTTCCGGGCGGTGGATATCGCTCAGATCCACGGATCCCTGGCAGCCGATGCGATGCTGCTCGAATATTACGAGGTGCGCGGAACCCTCTATGTTTGCCTTTTGACCCGCGGGCAAATCCGGATTGTTCCGGTAGCCGGCTCAGCCGAAGTCACGGATCTGCTGCGTCGCCTGCAGTTCCAAATCGACAAGTTCCGGCTGGGGGAGAACTATCTGCGATCCTTCCAGGCGCCCATGCTCGCGGCCGCGCTGGCTCATTTGGAAGAGCTTGGCCGGCTGCTGGTTGATCCGGTCCGGCCGCTGCTGGATGCACGGCACCTGGTGATCGCGCCGCACGGCGTGCTACACCATCTTCCTTTTCACGCTCTCCGTTGGGGCGGGCGCTATCTGCTGGACGACTTCGCCATCTCCTACGCACCGAGCGCAAGCGTGTATGCGCTGTGCAGCGGCCGTGAATCCGGCTTTCAGGAAGAATCACTGGTAATGGGCATTCCGGACGCGGGGACGCCCTCGATTGAGGCGGAGGCGCGAACCGCTGCCGCAGCGCTCCCCCATTCCCGGCTGTTTCTGGGTCCGGCCGCCACCGAGGCCGCGCTCCGCACCCATGGCCCTACCAGCCGGTTCGTTCACATCGCGACGCATGGTCTGTTCCGTGGCGACAATCCGATGTTTTCCTCCCTGCGGTTGGGCGACTCGCACCTCAATCTTTTCGACTTGTACCAACTCCCGCTGTCGGCGGAGCTGGTGACGTTGAGCGGCTGCAGCACGGGACGAAACGCCGTGGTGGGCGCCGACGAGCTGCTGGGGCTGATGCGCGGCTTGTTTCACGCCGGCGCACATGGCATCCTGGTCAGCCTGTGGGACGTCCAGGATCGCACGACGGCCGAGTTTATGGCCATGTTCTACAAGCGGTTACAGCAGGCGGACAACAAGGCGGAAGCCCTGCGCGCGGCCATGCTCGAACTGCGGCAAAGCTACCCTCATCCCTACTTCTGGGCGCCTTTCGTATTGGTGGGGAAATACGATCGGGAAAAAAAATGACGGGAACTATATTTTTCGGAACGCGCTGCTCCCTCATAAATGGGGAGGTATGCGTCAACACAGGGCAGGCAGAATGGCACGGAGTACTAGTGGAGCCTGGATGCCCTATATTTTGCGGCGTGCCCAGCACCCTTGAGTGTGATTGGGGAAGTCGGCGGTCGGCAGCGGCAAGGGCCGCGCGAGGAAGGGCGCATGGGGCACTACGACATCGGTGAATGGGCGGACTTCGTCCGCAACCTGCTATCTGAGGCTCGGCACAGCGAGATGCAGCAGCACTTGGCCAGTGGATGCGAGGAGTGCAGCTCTGTCGCAGCGTTTCTGCGTGACGTGGCTGCGATGGCGTCTACCGATCAGTCCTACGAGCAGCCGAGCGCGGAACTGGCGGCTGCCGCGCGCGCGATATTCCCCTCAGCGGCAGCCGGCGAAGAACGCACCGGCACGATGGACAAATGGCGGATCTTGTTGGCGCATCTCACTTTCGATAGCGCCGCTGAACTCTATCCGGCCGGCGCGCGCGGCGATCGCCCGGCCGCTCGTCAGTTGATGTACCAAGCGGGCGGGTATTGCGTGGATTTAAGAGTGGACCGGGAACGTAATTCGATGCGCGTGATCCTGGTGGGACAAGTCGCCAATGAAAACCAGCCCCTGCTGCAGATGGCGCGGTTGCCTGTGTTTGTCATGGCGGGCAAGAAGATCGTTTCCGAAACGGCCAGCAATGAATTCGGCGAGTTTACTCTCGAATTCCTGCCGCGAGCCAACTTGCGCCTGTGCGTACAGGTGACGCAAGAGGGCGTTCAACTCGAAGTTCCTTTGAAGCGTACCCTGGAGGAACATGAAGCGTAATATCCGTCTCGTTTGGCTTTTGGCGGGCGCCCTTTGGGTGGCCGGCGCCGCCCCGCCGCAAAAACAGCTCATCGTTGAGACCAACAGCTCTGACGACATTTCCCGCATCAGCAGCCGGTACGGCGTCAACGTCGTTCAAACGATCCGGGAAAAAGAAAACAACATCTACGTAGTGGCGGTATCGCACGGGTCATCGAAAAAGACCGCGGCCGCCATCCAGGCCGACCCGTCCGTGAAGTCCGTCGCGTCCGACGACGATGTCGAACTCCCCGAGGACTCGCACGGTGGCTTTCCGGTTGCCACCGCGCTCGACCCGATGGGGCCGAGTCTGCTCCTGACCACCAGCCAGTCCTATTTCGGAAACCAGGTTCGCTCCGGATATGTCCAGCAGACCGGGATGAACCTGATTCAATTGGCGCAGGCGCAACAGCAGTTCCCGACCGGGAACACGATTGTGGCCGTGATCGATACCGGAGTTGACCCGACTCATCCGGCCCTGGCAAACGTTCTGGTCCCTGGGTTCGATTTCATCCACAATACGGCGGGCCTTGCCTCGGAGCTGACCGATCTCAGTCAGTCGACGGTGGCGATTCTCGATCAGTCCACGGTCGCCATCCTGGACCGGAAGCGATACCCGGTTCGCCTGAACCAATCCACCGTCGCGATCCTGGATCAATCTACGGTCGCCATTCTGGACGGCCAGCTTCCCCAGGCGTTCGGTCACGGGACCATGGTGTCGGGGCTGGTTCATCTGGTTGCTCCAACGGCTCTCATCATGCCGCTCAAAGCGTTCTCCTCCGACGGCACTGCCGAGATTTCCAATATCGTCGCGGCCATTTACTACGCAGTGGACAACGGCGCCAAAGTCATCAACATGAGTTTCAGCACGCCCTCGCCGCCGGCCGTGTTGCAACAAGCCATCAATTACGCATCCAGCCACGGCGTCATCTCCGTCGCTGCCGCCGGGAACGACGGCAAACGCATGACAGTTTATCCGGCCGGTTACCGCGGCGTGATCAGCGTGGAGTCCACCAACAAAAACGATCTCCGCAGTATGTTCAGCAACTACAGCGGAAGCGAGTCGATCCACCTGGCAGCGCCCGGCGAGGCCCTCATGACGACCTATCCGGGCAACAACTATGCTGCCGTGTGGGGAACCTCTTTCAGCGCCGCCTTGGTTTCCGGAGCCTCTGCTCTGGTTACTGATATGGTTCCCCTCGCGACCCCCAGCTACTCACAGTACGCTTTCGATCAAGGCACTGTGGTTGGCCACCAGGAGGAAGGGGGCACCGTCCGTCTGGACCTTCTGCCTACATTGCAATATTGCCTCCAGCAGCCCAACCCCACTCGC
>Ga0335071_10005444_pt1 | contig 13205 bp, 11 predicted proteins | sample Lox_Sample_15_FD_206724 | JGI IMG/M metagenome (GOLD analysis project Ga0335071, IMG submission 206724) | Soil microbial communities from Loxahatchee National Wildlife Refuge, Florida, United States - Lox_Sample_1.5 | ecosystem: Environmental > Terrestrial > Soil > Wetlands | place: USA...
GGCCGGCCTCCTGCGCGCCGGCCGCTGGCACTGGGAACTGGGCCGCCCGGTCGCGGTCGTGGACACCGTCGGCGCGGGCGACGCGTTCCTCGCCGCCCTGATTTTCCACTCGCTGCGCGGGCGGCTCGCGGAGGAAGAGATCCTGGCGCGCGCCTGCCGTCTGGGCGAGTGGGTGGCGGGCCGGCGGGGCGCCACCCCGACCTACGACTCTTCCACGCCAACCTGAAACCACCCTAGTAACCATGCCCGCGTCGCTCGCAAACTTTGAGGCCGCGCTCGCCCTCATTGCCACCAAACTCCCCGGCGCCCTGACCGTCCTGGTCGGCGCCTTCCTCGTCAACCTGCTGGTCAACCGTGCGCTCAAGTTGCTGGCGGACAAGACCAGCCTCGAGCACCAGCACCTGGCGCCCTTCCGGCGGCTGCTCCGCTGGCTGATCGTCGCCGCCGCGGTGGTCCTGCTGCTCCGCGTCGTCTTCGGCGTCCCGCTCGACAGCCTCTGGACGGCCTTTACCGCGCTCTTTGCCATGATCGCGATCGGCTTCATCGCCGTCTGGAGCGTGCTTTCGAACTGGCTGTGCACGTTCGTCATCCTGCTCACCCACCCATTCAGCGTCGGCGACGAGATCGAATTCGCCGGCGAGCCGGTGCGGGGGCGCGTGGTCGACCTCAACTTCGTCTACACCACGCTGCGGAGCGCGGACGGCAGCGTGCTCCAGATCCCCAACAACCTCTTCTTCCAGAAGGTGCTCAAACGGCAGCGGGGCACGAGCCGGATCTCGCTGGTGGAGCAGCTGAACGCCCGCGAGGCGGCGGACCTCGGACCGCTGATGGCCCCGCCCCTTCAGTAGCCGCCGGCGCGCGCCGGGCGCGGCGGGGCCGCGGGCAGGACCGCCGCCGGACGCGCCTCGAGCCAGGCGGGAATCTGCCACGCCTCCTTCAACGCCTGCCAGCCCAGCGCGCCGCCCCCCAGCGCCGCATTCACCGAGCCCATGAACAGCAGCCAGACCCCGCGCACGCTCGCGCCGAACGCCGTGTGCGCCGCGACGAACCCCGGCGCCAGCACGGGCAGCCAGAGCATGAAGAGCCCCAGGAGGAGAAAGCCGCATGCGTTGCGCCAGGTCATGGTGGTCAGCTGTTTCGTGCCGGCGATCGTTGATGCCGGACGCATGCCAGCCGGGTCGCGCGCGGGACAAGCCGTTCACGTCGAAGAGGATGAAAAATACTGAACGCCGCGGCGGTGGTTCCGCCCGTGCAAATGACCGCCGGCGGACCCCGGCGTCCGTGCGGTGCGCAACGCGAACGATCAGCGCCGGTGTCCTGACCGAGGAACCCAACCACCCTCCCAACCTTTCCGCGGATTTCGCGGATGGTCGCGGATCAACCTTCGGCTTCGCGCACGACGCGCTTCCACTGTAGCTTGGCGTGCTTGAAATTCAGCAGCAGGGCCAGCTTGAGCTTGGTAATTGCCAAGTAGCCGATCATTTGGCGAACGTGGGTGTCGGCGAACGTCTCGACGACCTTGGGATCCACAATCACCAACTCGTCGACGATCAAATCAGGAACCAGGGTTCCGATCAGCTCTCCGGCGTAGTGTACGGGATGCGTTTTCTGCTGATCGATATGATGGCCGCGCTTGCGCAATTCGATCACCAGGGCCCGCTCGTAGAGCTTCTCATCGAGTCCGGGTCCGAGCTCGTTATGCACGGCCATGGCGGCCCCGATGATCTTTCCGCTGAGCTCTTCGTAAATCATCTGCGCAAATCCGCGTCATCCGCGGAGAAGCCTACCCTTCAGCACACGAGCTGGTCGAAATCCATGAAGTCGGCGTCGAAGCCGCCCTTGACCCCCTTGCAGATCACGCTGACGGCGTCATGGGAGTGCAGCGACTCGAGGTGGGCGCAGGCCACTTGGAAATCCTTGATCCGCGCGTCGCGGTTGAACTCGTGGTAGAGCAGCCGCGCGGCGTCCTCGACGAACTTGACGTAGGCGCCGTTGAGCTCGGCGAAGGCCTGCTCGTCCTCGCGCTTCACCATCACCTGGGTCTCGGTGTGCAGTGCGTTGAGGCAGTGCCGGTGGAGGTCCTCGATCGCGAGGCGGCGGCCGGGCGCGATCTCGACCACGACGCGCGCCTTGCTGCGCTGCGAGTGGGGAATCGAGTAGACGCCGCGGCGGTCCTCGGCGTGCTCCGCCAGCTCGGCCGAGCAGGGGCAGGCCGAGGAGTAGACGAAGTCGAAGTGCAGGAACCGCCGGTAGCGGCCGGTGTGGGTCAGCACGCCCTCGTACGCGACCTGGTAGTACTGCCAGCCCACCAGGCCGCTGCGCAGGCTGCGCTGCGCGAGCGGATAGGAGAAGGCGACCTTCAGGCGCGCGTCCTTGCTCCGGATGCGCCGCAGCACGGTGCCGAGGATGCGCCCCAGCCACTCGAGGGTGAAGACGCCGGCCTGGTGGTCGTAGAACGAGCGCACGATCCGGCTCATGTTGATGCCCTTGAGCTCGGCCTCGAGCGACACGGTGCCGGTCACCCGCGCCTCGAGGGTGCGCGCCTCGCCGCGCTTCGTCCGCACCTTGATGGGCAGCCGGAAGTTGGCCACGCCGACATGCTGGATCGGCACCTTGGCCCCCTGGATCGAGTCGACCGCGTGCATCAGGTCGGGCAGCTCCGCGCGGTAGGCGGGCGTGACGCGGAAGGCGGGATCGTAGGCGCGCGCGATCGCCGGGGCGGCCTTGCCCGCGGCGCGGTGGAGATAGAGCTTGGGTCTGGCTTTCATGCTCGGCGGAGCGGCGATGGAAAACGGCAAGGTTGGGCCGATTCGCGGCGGACCGCAAACCTCCCGTGGGGGCGCCGGACCGCTTTCGGGTTGTCTCGCCGCGCGGCCGGCGTTGTGCTCGCCCCAGCCGCGCCGCGGCCCGCCCCACCCCGCCATGAAAGTCCGCAAGGCCCTCATCACCGCCGCCAACGCCCGCCAGCGGTCCCTGCCCCTGCAGATGCTGATCGACCAGCAGGGCGCGGCCAAATCCGCCCTGCAGGTCATCCTCGAGGAGGCGGCCGGCGCGGGGGTGGAGGAGTTCTGCGTCATCGTCTGCCCCGGCGACGAGACGGCCTACGCCGGCGCCTGCGGCGCGCTGCGGGAGCGGGTGCGCTTCATCCCCCAGCGCGACCCGCGCGGCTACGGGCACGCCGTGCGCTGCGGCCGCGAGTTCATCGGCGGCGAGTCGTTCCTCCACCTCGTCGGCGACCACCTGCACGTGGCGCAGGGCGAGATCAGCTGCGCGCGCCAGCTGGCCGACGTGGCGGCGGCCGAGGACGCGCCCGTCTCCGCCGTGCAGCCCACCCACGAGAGCCTCCTCACCGCCTACGGCACGGTCGGCGGCCGCCTCGTCGGCGGCGAACGCCCGCTCTACCAGATCGAGACCGTGCTGGAAAAACCCACGCCGACCGTCGCCGAGCAGCAGCTGCTGGTGCCGGGGCTGCGGACGGGACACTACCTCTGCTTCTTCGGCATGCACGTGCTGCCGCCCGAGATCTTCGACCTGCTCGCGGAACAGGAGGCCGCCGCGGCCGGCCAGCCGTACGGGCTCTCCCCCGCCCTGCATGCCCTCGCGGCCCGCCGGCGCTACCTGGCCTTCAACGTCGCCGGCCGGCGCTACGACATCGGCGCGCCCTACGGCCTGCTCTTCGCCCAGCTGGCGCTGACCCTGACCGGGCGCGACCGCGACCAGGTGCTGGCGCAGCTTGTCGAACTCCTCGCCACCCGCCCGCGCTGAGCCATGAGCGTGCGCGTCACCGACATCATCGAGGCGGCGTCGCCCGCGGTGCGCGATCTCGCCATCGAGCGCTGGTGCGCCGGCCGGCCGGCCGCCGAGCTGCTGGCCGCCTGCGCCGAGCTCGACGCCTACCGGCGCCGCGAGGCCAACCTCTACAAGCGCGTCCGGGCGCTGTTCTTCCTCGCCGCGATCCACCGCTACCACCTGCCGGCGCGGCCGGAGTTCCCGCGCACCGGCCGCGTGCCGTACGACGGCTTCAGCCGCATGCTCGAGCGGCGGTTCGAGGAGGCGATCAGCGGCTTCCTCCGCGCCCAGCAGGAGCAGGGCGCCAACGACACGCTCTCCAGCGCGCTGGCCGCCGCCTACCACGCGCTCGGCTTCCAGACCCTGGCCGACCAGGTGCGCCACACGGTGCGGGCGACGCGCGGCAACTCGTGGATGTTCCGCCTCGGCCACCCGCTCGACCAGCCCCTGCGGGTGCGGCCCGAGCTGCGGCGGCGCGGCGGTCCCGACACGCCCCACCCGGTCCTGCGCGAGCGCACCCCGGTGCGCATGGACCTCACCCACTGCGGCTGGAGCGACATCTTCTTCCTCGGGATGGATTTCCCCGAGGGCGCGCGGGTGCTCAACGTCTCCATCGACCTCGGGGTGCACGGCCGCGACGCCGCGCCCCGCCCGCCGGTCGAGGCCTACTTCCGCGTGCTCGACGAGCCGGTGCTGCGGCTCGCCAGCGTCGACCTCGAGGCCTCGGCCGAGATCCGCGAGCTCGACGAGGTGTTCGATTTCGGGCGTGACTACCTCGGGCTGCTCAAGGCGGCGGTGATCGCCGCCGGTCTGGTGCCGCCGGGCATCGAGCGCTCGGGCACGACCCTGGCCGACCTCCTGGCGGTGATCGTCGGGCCGGGCGGCGGCTTCGAGCTGGTGAGCAATGTCAACCGCATCCCCAAGGGGTCGCGGCTGGCGGTGTCCACCAACCTGCTCGGCGCGCTCATCGGCGTGTGCATGCGCGCCACCGGCCAGATCCGGGCCCTGAGCGGGCCGATGGAGGAGGCCGAGCGCCGCATGGTGGCGGCGCGCGCCATCCTCGGCGAGTGGCTGGGCGGCTCCGGCGGCGGCTGGCAGGACTCGGGCGGCCTCTGGCCGGGCATCAAGCTGATCGAGGGCGTCGGGGCGCAGGCGGGTGACGTCGAGCACGGCATCAGCCGCGGCCGGCTGCTGCCGCGGCACACCCTGCTCGGGCCCGACCGGATCACGCCCGCGGCGCGCGCCCGGCTGCAGGAGTCGCTCGTGCTGGTGCACGGCGGCATGGCCCAGAACGTCGGGCCGATCCTGGAGATGGTGACGGAGAAGTACCTGCTGCGCGGCGAGGCGGAGTGGGCGGCGCGCCGCCAGGCGGTGGCCACGCTCGACGAGATCCTCGCCCAGCTCGCCGCCGGCGAGATCCGCGCCCTCGGCCGCTCGCTCACCGACAACTTCTTCGGCCCGCTGCAGGCGATCATCCCGTGGGTCAGCAACCTCTACACCGAGCGGCTGATCGAGCGGACCCGGGCCGCGCTGGGCGACGATTTCTGGGGCTTCTGGATGCTGGGCGGCATGTCGGGCGGCGGCATGGGCTTCATCTTCGCCCCGGAGCGCCACCGCGAGGGCCAGGAGCGGCTGCAGGAGATCATGCTCACGACCAAGCGCGAGCTGCAGGCCGCGCTGCCTTTTGCCATGGACCCGGTGGTCTACGACTTCGCGATCAACGAGCACGGCTCCGTGGCCGCGCTGCTCGCCGGCGACGAGGCCCTGCTGCCCGCCGGCTACTACCAGCTGGTCGTGCCGCGCTGGCTGCGGCAGGAGCCGCGGCAGCTCGCCCCGCGGGAGCGTGCCGACCTCCAGCAGTTCAGCCGGGCCGCGCGCGCGCGGCCGGAGTTCGCCGCGGTGCTGCCCTCCCTGCTCGAGCGGATGCTGCCGTCGGCCGTCGCGGCGACCGACGCCGGGCGCCTCGAGGAGCTGCTCGCCGCGAACGGCTTCGACCGCGCCCAGCACGAGCAGATCCGCGCCGACCTGCACAGCGGGCGCATCGGCCTGGCCATGAACCGGCTGCCGCCGACCACCCGGATCGAGGACGTGCCGGCAGAGGACCTGTTCAACGCCACCACAGTCGAGGCGAAGCTGCGCCGGGCCGGCGAGGCGGCGCTGCGGGCCGGCGAGGTGGCGGTCGTGACCTACGCCGCGGGCGTCGGCAGCCGCTGGACGCAGGGCGCGGGCGTGGTCAAGGGCCTGCACCCGTTCACCCGCTTCGGCGGGCGCCACCGCAGCTTCATCGAGGTGCACCTGGCGAAGACGCGGCGGACGGCCCGGACCTTCGGCGCCGGAATCCCGCACGTGTTCACGACGAGCTACCTCACCCACGACCCGATCGAGCGCCTGCTGGGCGCCGTCGCCGGCGGCGAGCTCAACCGCTCGGTCTGGCTTTCGCCCGGGCGCTCCATCGGCCTGCGGCTGGTCCCGACGGTGCGCGACCTGCACTTCGCCTGGGAGGAGACGGCGCAGCAGAAGCTCGACGAGCAGCAGGAGAAGATGCGCGAGAGCGTGCGGGCCGCCCTCACGGCGTGGGCGCGCGCCACGGGCGAGGCCGGCGATTACACCGACAACCTGCCCGCCCAGTGCCTGCACCCCGTCGGCCACTGGTTCGAGATCCCCAACCTGCTCAAGAACGGCGTGCTCGCGCGGCTGCTCGCGGCCCGGCCGGGCCTGCGGACCCTGATGGTGCACAACATCGACACCCTCGGCGCGACGGTCGACCCCGCGCTGCTCGGCTGGTTCCGCGCCGGCGGCGCGACGCTCGGCTGGGAGGTCATGGCGCGGCGCGTCGAGGACCGCGGCGGCGGCCTCGCCCGGATCGACGGGCGGCTGCGAATGGTGGAGGGCCTGGCGCTGCCGCGCGAGGAGGACGAGTTCGCCCTCTCGTGGTACAGCTCGAACACCTGCTGGGTGGACGTCGACCGCCTGCTGGCGCTGTTCGAGCTGGGCCGCGGCGACCTCGCCGACCCGGCGAAAACGGCGGCGGCCGTCCGCGCCCTCGCCGCGCGCATGCCGACCTACGTGACGCTCAAGGACGTGAAGAAGCGCTGGGGTTACGGGCAGGAGGACGTGTACCCCGTCGCCCAGTTCGAGAAGCTCTGGGGCGACATGACCGCCCTGCCCGAGTGCGCCAACGCCTTCGCCGTCGTGCCGCGCGCCCGCGGCCAGCAGCTCAAGGACCAGGCGCAGCTCGACATCTGGCAGCGCGACGGCTCGGCCGCCTACATTGAGTCGCTAGGCGACTGGGCCTGAGCCCGTTTCCGGTTCGCCGGGTCAGCGCGTCGCCACCGGCTCCTCCGTCAGGCGCAGGGGTGTCGGCGCCGGGGCGGAGACCGGGCGGATCCAGCCGACGATCCCTTCGCGCCGGTTGTCGTAGCGATAAGTCAGCCCCAGCTTCAATCCCAGCACCGCCAGCAGCCACCGCCCGGCGCACACCGCGCGGACGAAGCGCCAGAGCACGCGGTCCAGCCGGTAGAACTGGGCATAGACCCAGTCGGCGCCGGCCTGCAGCTCCCCGGCACCCATGCCGGCGGGCCGGAAGACCACGTGTCGGAAGTCGTAATGGCTCCAATCGCGGTCGGTGATGCGCCCGGCCCGCTCGAAGTCGGCGAACAGCGGCGTGCCGGGCAGCGGGGTGAGGATGTTCACCTGCACCGCCTCGATGCGCATCTGCTGGAGGAACCGGAGCGTGCCGGCGAACACGCCGGGGGCGTCATGGTCCAGTCCGAGGATGATCCCCGCCACGACGCCGATGCCGGCCCGGTGGAGGCGGCGGAGACGCGCGCGGTAGCGGGCGCTGTCGTTGAATTCCTTGCCCACGGCGGTCAGGTTGGCCGCGTTGGTCGTCTCGATGCCGACAAACAGCCCGTGGCAGCCCGCGGCGCGCATGAGCCCGAGCAGTTCCGCGTCGTCGGCCACCTCGATCGAGCACTGCGACACCCAGCGTTTGCGCAGGGGGGCCATGGCGGTGAACAGCTCGGCGGCGTAGGCGCGGTCCGCGGCGATGTTGTCGTCGACGAAGATGAAGTTGCGCGGAATCGCCTGCAGGTCGGCCAGCACCTCGGCCACGGGCCGGTGGCGCTGGGTGCGGCGGTGGAACGCCGTGATCGAGCAGAACCGGCACCCGTGGAGGCACCCCCGGCTGGTCTGGACCGCGTTGACGGTCACATAGCGCCGGGCCTGGGCTGCCAGCAGTTCGCGGCGGGGCATCGGCGTGCGCAGCACCGGGTCCGCCGGCGCCGGCGAGCGGTAGATCCGGCCCAGGCGGCCGGCCTGCACATCAGCCAGCACCCGCGGCCACGCGCCCTCGGCATCGCCCACCACCACGGCGTCGAAATGGCGGGCCGTCTCCTCCGGGCAGAACGTTGCGTGGTACCCGCCGGCGACCACCGTGCACCCGCGGCGTCGGAATTCGCGCGCGATCTCATAGGCGCGGGGCGCCAGGGCGGTCATGAACGTCACACCCACCACGTCGCACGCGAGGTCGAAATCCAGCGCTTCCACATTCTCGTCGACGATCCGCACCTCGTGCCCGGGCGGCGTGAGCGCGGCCACGACCGTCAGGGGCAGCACGCTGAAGCGCAGCATCGCGCGCCGCGGCACCTGCGGCCGTTCGCGCGTGACGCGGACCTTTTCACCGGCGGGAAGAACCAGGAGAATCTTCATGGAATCGGCGGGTTGGGCGAACGACCCAGCATACCCGCCGCCGCCGGCCGGCCGTTAATCGACAATTTTGATCCGCGGCATCGGGCGCCGCGATGTCCGCGCGTCACCCGCCGCCGGCCGTCCCGCTGGCGCCGCGGCGCCGCTCCTCGGCCGTGGCTGGCCGCACCGCGATCACCTCGACCTCGAAGTGCAATTCCACGCCGGCGAGCGGGTGGTTCGCATCCAGCACCACCTCGTCGCCCTCAATCCCGGCAATCGTCACGATCGGCGCGTGGCGGTCCGGGCCGGTCTGGAAACGGTCGCCGACCTTGATGTCCTCGACCGGCAGGCTCCGGCGCGGCACGCGCCGCACCAGCTCCCCATCCCGTTCCCCATAGCCCTGGGCGGCGGGCACGACGAGGACCCGCCGCGCGCCGGCCGGCAGCCCGCGCAGACCCGCCGCGAGCCCGTCGATCACCGCCCCATCGCCCTCGACGAAAGTGACGGGGGCGCCGCCGCGCGACGTGTCGAGGAGACGGCCCGCGGCGTCCCGCAGCACGAAATGAAAGGTGATGACCGACCGAGCCATGAAGCGCGCAAGTAACAAGTATCAAGTGGCAAGTAACAAGAACCGAGTTTCCGACCGCCCTCTTGATACTTGTTCCCTGTTACTTGAAACTTGTGCCGCGCACTACTCCTGCCGCAGGACCTGCAGCGGCGGATGATCGCACACCCCGCGACCGGAGAGGACGCCCGTGGCCAGCGTGACCGCCGCCACCGCCCCGACCGTGGCGAGCAGCAGCAGCGGCGGCGCCGCGAAGCGGGTGTTGAAGACGAAGCGCATCAGCAGCCAGCCCGCCCCCACGGCCAGCACGCCGCCGGTGGCCGCCGCCAGCACGCCGAGCACGCCGTATTCGACGAGCATGATCTGCCGCACCTGGCGGCGCGTCGCCCCCAGCGCGCGCAGCAGCACGCTCTCGCGCAACCGCTGGACCTGGGCCGTCAGCACCGCCCCGGCGAGCACCAGCACGCCCGTGGCCACCACGAACGCCGCCATGAAGCGGACCACCAGGGACACCTTGCCGAAAATGTCGTCGAAGGTCTCCAGCACCAAGCCGAGGTCGATCGCCGAGACGTTCGGCGCGGCGCGGACCACCGCCTGCTGCACCGCCGCCGACTGCGCCGGCGACCGCACCCGGACGGCAACGACGTGGAACTGCGGCGCGCCCTCCAGCACCCCCGCGGGGAACACCACGAAGAAATTCGGCTGCATCCGCTGCCATTCGACGGCGCGCAGGCTCGCGACGCGCGTCCGGATCGGCACGCCCTGCACGTCGAACGTCAGCTCATCGCCCAGGTCCACCATCAGCTCCTTCGCCAGGTCCTCCTCGAGCGACACGGGGACGACCGCCGTGCCCGGCGCGACCCGGCCGACGAAGGCGCCGGCCACCACCCGCTCGGTGTCGGTCAACGCGCCGCGATAGGTCGAGCGGTATTCCCGCCGCAGCGCCCAGTCCGGCCGGCGCGGCCCGCTGCGCGCGCCCCGCTCGCGCAGCAGCTCCTCCACCGGCTGGCCCCGGATCGCGCTGAGGCGCATGGTCACGATCGGCGCCTCCTGGCGCTCCTCCGCGCCGGTGGCCCGCAGCACCTGCCGCAGGCCCGCCAGCTGGTCGTCCTGGATGTCGAAGAAGATCAGGTTCGGCCGGTCGCCGCCGGTGGCGGCGCGAAATTCCCGCAGGAGCGATTCGCGCACCAGGTAGAGAGTGAGGACGAGGAACGTCCCGAGGCCGAGGGAGACCAGCAGCAGGACGGTGCGGTTGTTCGGCCGGTGGAGATTCGCCACGCCCTGGCGCCAGACGTAGGGCAGCCGGCGCGGGAACCAGCGCCGCGCCGCCCACGCCACCAGCCGCGCCACCCCCGCGAGCAGGCCCAGCCCGGCCGCCAGCGCCACGGTGAAGGCGACCCCGCGCCGCCAGCTTCCCGCCTGCGCCACGGCGAACCCGAGCACCGCGGCGCCGATCAGCGCCACCAGCGCCCAGCGCCACGGGTCGAGCGCCGGCGGCTCCCCGCCGTAGCCGGACCGCAGCGCCAGCAGCGGCGACACGCGGCGGATCGCCAGCAACGGCAGCAGGGTGAACAGCCCGCTGATCACCACGCCGGCCGCGAACCCGGCCGCCACCGCGCGCCAAGACACGAACACCTCGGCGTCGACCGGCAGGAGCCCCCGGAAGACCGCCGGCAGCACCAGCTGCACCGCCAGGCCGAGCGCCGCGCCCAGGCCCGCCCCGACGCACCCGAGCCCCAGGCCCTGCACGAGGTAGATGGCAAAGCTGCGCCGGGCCGTCGCCCCGAGGCAGCGCAGGGTCGCGATCGTCGGCAGCTTCTGGCGGACGTGCACGTGGATGGCGCTCGCCACGCCGATCGCCCCGAGAAACAGGGCGATGAATCCAACCAGGCTCAGGAACGCGTTCACGTTGTCCAGCGCGCGCCCCAGGTCGCGCTTGCGGTGCTCCACCGTGTCGAAGCCCAGCCGCTGGGTTCCGAACCGCTCGCGCAGGTCGCGCACCAGCGCCTCGACGTCGACCGCGGCGGGCAGCCGGTACCAGGTGCGGTAGCGCACCAAGCTGCCCGGCTGGATGAGCCCGGTGCGGGCCAGCGCGCCGAGCGGGATGTAGACCCGCGGCGCCAGCATCGCCACCGCGGGCGACTCGCCGGGCATCTTGTCCAGCGCGCCCGCGATCGTGAACGTGGCCGCGCCGATGCGCACCGGGTCGCCCACCCGCAGGCCGAACTGCGCCAGCAGCGTGTTCTCGAGCACCGCATGTCCGCCGGCCGCCACGGCCGCGAACGCCCCGGCGGGCGTGGTCACCGCGCGGCCGTAGAAGGGAAACCCGCCCTCCAGCGCGCGGACCTGCACGATGCGGGTCTGCCCGCCGTGCGTCGGGAACACGATCATCGAGGAGAACGAAGTCTCGCGCGCTGTCGCGGCGCCCAGGCCGGCCATCCGCGTGTCCAGCTCCGCCGGGATCGGCTGGCGGGAAGTCACGGCCAGATCCGCGCCGAGGAGCTGCTTGGACTGGTCCGCGACCGCCTGGCGGAGGTTGTCCCCGAACGAGCCGATGGCGACGAGCGCGGCCACCCCGAGGACGATGGAGCACGAGAACAGCAGCAGGCGCCGCCGGCTCGCCCGGGAATCGCGCCACGCCATCTTGAAGATGAAATTCATGGGTCGCCCGCGAATGACGCGAATCAACGCGGATCAGTCTGGGGTTGCCCGCGCACCACCCGCTTGTACTCGAGCTTCGGGTAATGGCCGAAATTGACGAGCAGACCAAGCGCGTAGCCCGTCGCATGCAGATAATTCAAAACTTGGGCGACATGCTCATCGGCAAGGCGGTCGCACGCCTTGAGTTCGAGCACGATCTTGTCCCAACAGGTGAAATCCGGTGAATAACCGTGTTTCAGCGAATGCCCCTTGTAGGTGAGGAGCAATTGCGGCTCGTGCAGAAACGGGATCTTCCTCAGGGCAAGCTCGAGCTCCATACAATCGTGGTAGACCGGTTCAAGAAAGCCGCATCCTTTGTCGTTATAGACATCAAAGCATGCGCCCATGACCGCATAGCTTTCATCGGGGTAGATGAGGTCGCTCATGGTGCTGGATTATTCGAGAGCTTTGGTGTGATTCGCGGGAGGAGAGGATTCGTCGTCGACCACCGCGCCGCCGCGCAGCCGGATGAGCCGCGCGCAGCGGCGGGCGAGCTCGAGGTTGTGGGTCACCAGCACCAGCGTCGTGCCGCGCTCGCGGTTCAGGCCGAAGACGAGGTCCGTCATGAGGCGGGCGGTCTCGTCGTCGAGGTTGCCCGTGGGTTCGTCGCAGAAGAGGATCTTCGGGCGGTTGACGAAGGCCCGGGCCAGGGCCACGCGCTGCTGTTCGCCGCCGGAGAGCTGCACCGGGTAGTGCGCGAGGCGGTCCGCCAGCCCGACCCGGGCCAGCAGCGCGCGGGCCTCGGCCTCGCCGTCGCCGGCCCCGCGCCCGTCGGCCGGCCGCAGCTCGAGCGGCACGAGGACGTTCTCGAGTGCGGTGAGCGTCGGGATGAGCTGGAAGTTCTGGAAGACGAAGCCCACGCACTCGTTGCGCACCAGCGCGCGCTCGTCCTCGGTCAGGCGCCCCAGGTCCCTGGCGTTGAGCGTGACCGCGCCGGCGGTGGGCTGGTCGAGGCCCGCGCACAGGCCGAGCAGGGTGGTCTTGCCGCTGCCGGACGGGCCGACGACGGCGACGGTGTCGCCGGCCGCGACGTCGAACGTCACGGCGCGCAGCACGGTCAGCGGGCCCGCCGCCGTGGCGTAGGTCTTGGTCAGCCGCTCGACCCGCAACATCGCTTGATCACTCATGGGAACAAAGCCAGAAAACACACGTCGTCCGTGAAGGCCAGCCGATGAAGACGCCCCCGCGCCCCTCCTGGATTCCGTGCCTCGCCCTGATCCTGGGCCTGGGCCTGGCCGCGGGCGCCGCCCGGGCCGCGGAGGCCCCGGCGCTGCTGTTCTTCGGCGACAGCCTCACCGCCGGCTACGGCCTCGAGGACCCCGCGACCGAGGCGTTTCCGGCGCTCATCCAGCGGAGGATCCAGGCGGCCGGGCTGGCGTGGCGGGTGGTCAATGCCGGACTCAGCGGGGAGACCAGCGCCGGCGGGCTGCGGCGCGTGGACTGGGTGCTGCGCCAGCGCGTG
>Ga0335071_10005445_pt1 | contig 13205 bp, 14 predicted proteins | sample Lox_Sample_15_FD_206724 | JGI IMG/M metagenome (GOLD analysis project Ga0335071, IMG submission 206724) | Soil microbial communities from Loxahatchee National Wildlife Refuge, Florida, United States - Lox_Sample_1.5 | ecosystem: Environmental > Terrestrial > Soil > Wetlands | place: USA...
TGGACAGACTCTTCCCCCGGGGGCTGAGTGCCGGAAATCGAAAAGGCGTCATCGGGAGTTTCCTCGTCGGGGTGACATCGGGGCTGGTTCTGGGCCCCTGCACGACGCCGGTGCTTGCAGTGATCCTGGGTGTCGTCGCGACGAAACAGAACATGATCTTCGGCGGATCCCTCCTGTTCATCTTTTCGATGGGCATGGGATCCCTGCTCATTCTCGTCGGGACCTTTACCGGGTTGCTCGCGAACATGCCGAAATCGGGCGTTTGGATGAGTGCCGTCAAGAAAGCCTGTGGCTTCGTGATGCTTGCCGTCGGCACTTATTTTCTGTACAGTGCCATCATCTCCTGATCGAAAGGCCTTGAACCGATGAAACAGGGACATCTAATCATTCTGCTGCTGATCTTCTGCGTATCCATCCATAGTTGCTCCATCGGCGAAGAACCCCGCAAAGGACCGCCGGCGAAGATCGCCGTCGACGCCCCGGCGCCTGAATTCAAGCTCAAGGATCTCAGGGGTCAGAGCATAAGCCTCGGCAGCCTGCGGGATCGTCCCGTTCTGCTTGTTTTCGGTACGACGTGGTGCCCCTACTGCCGGGAGGAAATCCCCCGAATCAAGGAAGTCTACCGACAGGGACAGCTGAAGAAACTGGAAGTTTTGAATATCTACGTCAATGAAACGGAGGCGAAGGTATCCGCCTTTGCGGCAAAATACGAACTCCCTTATCCCGTCCTGCTCGACAAAGACGGGCAGGTGGCCGAGAGCTACCAGGTCCGAGGAGTCCCTACACTGGTGCTGTTAGACAGGCAGGGGAAAATCGTGTGCTATCAGTGCAGGAACCTCGATACCATGCTCAAAGGCCTATGAGGCTGGTGAAAAAGGGACATCTGCGTCGTTCCCTCGCCCTTCGTCGTTCAACGTGCCGACAAAGTACGCCTCACTCCTCAGGGCTTCGGGTGCCTTGCATCTGCCCCTTTTTGACCCGCCTGAGGGCTCGTTAATTCTCTTGGCAATCCTAATACTCATTATACATCATCCCAATACCTATTACCAAATAATGCCCCAATATACGCATTCCCGGTCATTTTATTCCTTGCTTTTTCCCTCCATGGACGTTAAATTGCATTTGAGAATCATTCTCACTTGGGCGTGAAATGGGCATACACAACAGCACCGCGGCGGATGCGATACCAGAAAAAGACATTCGTGAAAAGCGTCTTGTCCTGGTCGGTCACCCGAACGTGGGAAAAAGCAAGATCTTCTCTCTCCTGACGGGTCAATATGTCATTGTGTCCAACTACCCGGGCACGACGGTGGAGATCAGCTCCGGAAAGGCCAAGGAGTTGGATTACCATATCGTTGACACGCCGGGGATCGGGGGTGTCGTCCCCCGCAGCGAGGAGGAGCTGGTTGCCCTTCAGACCCTCTTGACAGGCCCTGTCGGGGCCGTCCTGCAGGTCGGAGATGCCCAAAACCTGCGGAGAACACTCCTGCTGACCATTGCCCTCATCGAAACGGGTCTGCCGCTCGTTTTGGATCTCAACATGGCCGACGAGGCGGAGAAAAAAGGCTATCACATTGATCTGGCAAGGCTGTCCCGGAGCCTGGGCTTCCCTGTCGTAACGACGGTAGCCACGGAGGGCAGGGGCAAGAAGGAACTTCTGGAGTCTCTTCGACGCCCCGTGAGGTCGTCGATGCGAATCACCTATGATGCGCGGGTGGAGGCTGCCGCCCTGCAGATCGCCGATCAGCTGCCCGATTACGGCATCTCCAAGAGAGCCATTGCTCTGACCCTCCTGTCGGCGAACCCCTCACTGGCGGACACTCTGCTGGGGGGAATGGAAAAGGAGTGCCGCGCCGTCAAGGAGATCATCACCCGGACGCAGAGTGAGGTCCTCGAGCCGCTGCAGCAGTTGATTTCGAATGCCAGAACGGCCTGTGTGGAAAGGCTGATCCGCGAATGCCAGACACTGATGAGAGGACCAGGGTTCCGATCGCAATTCGCCGGATTCCTGGACCGTGCATCCATCCATCCGTTCTGGGGCGCGGTGCTGCTGTTCGGCATCCTCTTCGTGATTTATGAATTCGTGGGGGTCTTCGCCGCCGGCACGGTCGTCGACCTCTTTCACGATGTCCTCTTCGGCGAGATCCTTCTGCCGCCGCTTGTCCAGGTCGTGTCGCGTATCCCGATCCCTATCCTCAGGGAATTCCTGGTGGGGCCGTACGGTCAGATCACGATGGGCATTACGCTGGCACTCTCCATCGTTTTGCCGACGGTGACGGCATTTTTCATCGTGTTTTCCATCCTGGAAGACACCGGGTACCTCCCCCGGCTCCAGGTCATGCTGAACCGGCTGTTTTCCGTCGTCGGGCTCAACGGGAAGGCCGTCATCCCGATCGTACTGGGTTTCGGATGCGGCACCATGGCCGTGATCGTGACAAGAATCCTGGAAACCCGGCGGGAACGGATCATCGCCACGCTGATCCTTGCCCTAGGGATTCCCTGTGCGCCGCAGATGGGCCTCATCCTCGGCCTGTTCGCGAAGATCGGATTTGTCCCGCTCACGCTCTTTTTTCTCTTCCTGACGGTACAGCTGATCGCAGCCGGCTGGCTCGCCTCGAAGCTGTTTCCGGGGGAGACGACGGCGTTCGTCACGGAGCTGCCGCCCTACCGGCTGCCGCAGGTGAGGAACGTCGCCAGCAAAACGGTCTACCGGTCCTATTGGTTCATCCGGGAGGTCATCCCCTGGTTTCTCGCAGGAACGGCTCTTCTCTTCCTGGCCGACCGGACAGGTGTACTGGCGGAGGTGAAGCGACTCCTGGCGCCTCTGGTTGTCGGCTTACTGGATCTGCCGGCCCAGACGTCGGAGGGATTTATCCTGGGCTTTCTTCGCAGAGAGTACGTGGCGGCCTATTTCTTTGACATGTACGGCAAGGGACTCCTGGACAATCTCCAGGCCTTTGTCAGCACAATGGTCATGACGCTTTTCGTCCCCTGCACGGCCAGCACCTTCGTCATCATCAAGGAGCGGGGTCCGGTTGTGGGCCTCGCCATCATCGGTCTGGTCACGGGTTATGCCTTTGCCGCGGGAACGGTCATCAACTTTGCGTTGCGGATTCTGCACATTACATTTTGAGAGGACGGAAACATGGAAGAAATCTGCAAACCCTGCGCATCCGAGGAACGGGAGGAACTTCTCGAAGAGGTCTGGACGACCCTCGAGTTGGACAGGATCACCCCTCAGCCCGGCTCGCGCATCCACCTGGCAAAACTCGGAAACGGCGAGCGGCTGGCATTGCTTGTTCAGGAAGGGGATCTCCAGATCGAGGCAAGCGACATCGTCCTGACGGCGCAAGGATATCAGAGGGCCAAGGACATTATACGAAATCACCGGTTGGCGGAGAGACTGCTCCACGATGTCCTGAATCTGCAGAGTGACGAAATGGAACGTTCAGCGTGCCGCTATGAACACATGCTCGATACGGAAGCGGCTGATTCGATCTGCATCCTGCTCGGTCACCCCAGGACCTGTCCCCACGGAAAGTACATCCCGCCGGGGGAGTGCTGTGACGCAGGAGAGACCACGCTGAGACCTCTCGTGGTGCCCCTGACGGAGCTCGACTCCGGGGAGGCCGCAACGGTGGCCTACGTGGGCACGCGGGACAATGGGAGGCTTTCCTATCTCACCTCCCTCGGCGTCGTAACGGGGCGGCCCGTGCAGCTCGTCCAGAAGAGGCCTTCCTTCATCGTGAAGGTTGACGAAAATTCCGTGGCCTTCGATGAATCCATCGCCAGGGAGATTTTTGTGAGGCCGGCCCACAGGAGAAAATCGCGGGACAGGGGAGGGCGCCGCTGGAGATTGCGGTGGGGCAGCGGCCATTGATCGGGAAAACGGGGATCTGGACAGAAAAAGTGTGAATTGGCAAAATGATGAGAGAAGCCATGGAGCGATCGATTCGACTAACGAAGCGCAGACGTCTTGTCCTGGACATCCTGAGGGGACACGGCCATCTCGATGCCTACGAGCTGTTGGCGATGGCAAGGAAGAAGGACCCCCGGATCAGCCTGGCGACGGTGTACCGGGCCCTGGCCTATTTCCGCGAGCGCGACGTGATCCGTGGTCTAACCTTCGGCGAAGGCCATTCCCATTTTGAGATCCATGACGCCGAAACGGGAAGCCATGCTCACTTCGTCTGCACGCGATGCGGGAAGGTTCGGGAGATCACCGGCAGGTTCATCCGGGATATGGAAACCCTGGCGCGCAGAGAGAAGTTCAGCATCTCACGGGCCCATCTCGATCTGTTCGGGCTTTGCGAGGAATGCTCCAAGAAAAGATCATCAAGGAGTTAGATCTATGAAGGCGCCGAAAGGCATGGATGAGATGAAATGCCGTTACTTCCGGAAACCGGGGAAGGCGAACACCAAGGCGGCCCTGGATGCTGCATGCCAGCGTGCCGGCGAACGCGGGATCAAAACGGTCCTCGTCCCGAGCGTGACCGGCGGTACGGCTGTGATGGCAAGCGAGATGCTGGGCAAGAGCGCCCAAATTATCGCCGTCACCCATGTAACGGGATTCGAGGGGCCGGATATCCAGGAAATGAGTGTTCGCAACAGGAAAAGGCTCGGGTCCGCGGGGGTGAAAATTCTCACGGCGCAGCACGCCTTCGGGGGTGTAGGACGCGCGGTCCGAAGCAAGCTGGGAACCTATCAGGTCGATGAGATCATGGCCTGGACTCTGAGGACCTTCGGACAAGGGACCAAGGTGGCTGTCGAGATCACCCTCATGGCAGCTGACGCCGGTCTTGTCCGGACCGATGAAGACATCATTGCATTGGGTGGAACTGGAGAAGGCGTGGATACGGCCCTTGTCATCCGGCCGGCCAATAGCTTTCGTTTCTTCGACGTGAAGGTCCGTGAAGTGATCTGCAAGCCGCGGGATTTCTAAAACAGGGTATAGGGCACAGGGTAAAGGGTTCAGGCAAAGAACAAAGAAAGAAAGGGAGCAGGGAATATGCTGTCGGAGAAATTGCTGGAGCGTTACGCCGACGTAATGATCTGGGGCCTGACCACGGCCCGGAAGAAGAACTACAGAAAGGGCGAGATCGTCCGGGTCTATTACGACGTTCCTGCCGTCCGGCTTGCGGAAATCCTTCAGGAAAAGCTTATTGGGAGGGGAGTCCATCCCGTGCTCCGCTCGGGGTTGACGCCGACGATGGAGAAGAATTATTTTAGTTTATCCGGGAAAGACCAGCTCACCTTTCTCGCCCCCGGCGACCGGGAGCTTTGCGAACATCTCAACGGCAGCATCTATCTCTACGCCCCGGTCTCGCTCACCCACCTGCGGGACGTGGACCCCAAGAAAATCGCCGTCGCCACAGTGGCACGAAAAGTTCTCAAGGACATCCTGGACAAACGGGACAGCGAGGGGACCTTTGGGTGGACCCTCTGCATGATGCCCACGTCCGAGCTTGCCAGGCAGGCCAAGCTGAGCATGAATCAATATGAAAAGCAGGTGATCAAGGCATGCTACCTGGATCGCGGGGACCCGGTTCAGCACTGGGAAGAGATCCACAGGGCAGTCAGCGGCATCAAGAAGTGGCTCAATGCCATGAAGGTTTCCTTCTACCATATAGAGGGAAACCATGTGGATTTGAAGATCACGCCGGGGCAGCACCGGAAATGGCTGGGTGTTTCAGGACACAATATCCCCAGCTTTGAGATATTTCTGTCTCCGGACTGGAGGGGCACCGAGGGCCGCTACTATGCCAACATGCCGTCATTCCGGAGCGGCAATTATGTAGCAGGGGCTGTCCTCGATTTTCGCAAGGGGGTCGGCTCGGTGGTGCGGGCCGATCAGGGCGAGGAATTTACCCGCAAGCAGATTGCCATGGACGAAGGGGCGAGACGGGTCGGCGAGTTCTCGCTGACGGACCGGCGTTTTTCCAGGATCGACCGTTTCATGGCCAACACCCTCTATGACGAGAATTTTGGCGGGAAATACGGCAACTGCCACCTTGCCGTCGGCTCCTCCTACGCAGACACGTATTCGAAAGACCCGGCGGGGCTTACAGCGGCAATGAAAAAACGACTCGGGTTCAACGATTCGGCACTGCATTGGGACCTCGTCAACACGGAACCCAAGACTGTCACGGCACAGCTTGCGACGGGGAAAAGGGTGGTGGTTTACGAAGACGGGATGTTTACATACTGATAGGTGGAAGGTCAAAGAATAAAGAACGAACGTGCAGGACTATTCTTCGATCTCGATCGCCTCGACAGGGCACGACTCGGCGGCTTCACGGCAAGCGTCCTCGAATTTCTCGGGAATTTCGTCCTCGAAGCGGCAGAAAGCCAGTTCATCCTGCATTTCAAAGACGTCGGGGCAGATATCCACGCAGCTCTCGCAGCCGATGCAGAGATCTTTGTTGACGATTGCTTTCACGTTCCCCTCCTTAATTCGACACGCAGTCTGTTTCGGCCGTTGAATAGAGCAAAAAATGGCCGCGACGCTTTTTATGGAGGAGATCTCTTCGAAAAGTCAACTTTTTTCTGACTCCCGCAAGCGCGGTGCCGCTGGACGGATCAAAGTTGATGTGTCGATCCGCGGCTCCTTACAGGGGGGTGATAGAGATGATAGAGATCACGAAGTTCGAGCCGAAGGAACGCAGGGGTTTGGTTGTCGTGATCACGGGCTTCGGCAAAGGAAAAACGACAACGGCGTTGGGCCTTGCCGTACGTGCCTGTGGGCATGGCATGAGGATATGCATGATCCAGTTCATGAAAGGCGACCTGTACTCGGGCGAGTGGGACGGTATAAAAAACATGAATTGCGCAATCGAGCTTCACGCGACGGGAAAAGGCTTCTGCGGCATCCAGGGAAACCCGTACCCCTTCAGGGAGCACCGCCAGAATGCACAGGAAGCCATCGTTCTTGCGCAGGAGAAAGTGGCATCCGGTCTTTACGATCTGATCGTCCTTGACGAGATCAACAATGCGCTCCACCTCAAGCTTGTCGACCTGGAGCAGGTTGTCGGCCTCATCGAAAGAAAGCCGCCTCAACTCCACCTGGTTTTGACCGGGCGCGATGCTCACTCCCGCATTATTGACCTCGCGGATACGGTGAGCGAGGTTGTGGAGATCAAGCATGCGTACAGGAGGGGAATCGAGCCCCAACCGGGCATCGACTACTAGCAGGCTGATGAAAAGGGCCCATCTGCTGCGTTTCCTCAACCTTCGTCGCTCGACGTACGCGACAAAGTACGCCTCCGCGTCTCAGGTTTCGGAGCCTTGCATCTGGACCCTTTTGATCAACCTGGAAATCGACTCCCGTAATGAGGGACCCATGCCTTGAGCCTTGCGGCTTGTTGCTTCTGGCTTTATTGCGGAAACCCCTTGACAGGTCGTGGTCGAGCGAAGATAGTAAAAGATCAGTTCAATTCGAGAGGAGGCAGCAGCGATGCTTCTCATTGAGGATCTCCAGGTCAAGCTGGGCGAAAAGGAAATATTGAGGCACATCGATCTGCAGATCAATTCGGGAGAGACCCACATTCTTTTTGGACCCAACGGGTCAGGAAAGACGTCATTGTTGATGACGATCATGGGTTACCCGCAGTACCGTGTTACTGCTGGCAAGATCTCGTTCAAAGGGGTCGACATCACGAACCTTCCCATGGACGAGCGATCCAAGCTGGGCATCGGGATGTCCTATCAGCGGCCCCCGACGATCAACGGGGTGAAGACGAGAAAGATGGTTGAGATCTGCGGCGCAAGCAGGAAGGATCTCGACATCGAGGGGATGGCCGAAGAACTGAACTTCGCTGATTTTCTCGAGCGCGACATCAATGCGGGATTCTCCGGGGGCGAGATCAAACGCTCGGAGCTGCTCCAGCTGATGGCCCAGAAGCCGGATTTGCTCCTGTTCGACGAGCCGGAATCGGGTGTTGATATGGAGAACATCTCCCTGATCGGGACGACAATCAGTCGGCTTCTTCAGCGTGACGTCCACACAGATCCCGAGAAGTCGCAGCGGCAGATCAAGAAGGAGAGGAACCGCATGGGGCTCATCATCACGCATACGGGCTTCATCCTTGACTACGTGACGGCGGACAAGGGGCAGGTTCTTTACAACGGGGTTCTCTCCTGCAGCAACAACCCGTCGGACATCTTCCACTGCATTAAAGAAATGGGATATGCGGAGTGCATACGATGCCAGATCTGAACGAAAGAGCCGTACAGGCGAAAGACAAGAAAGCGGCGATCGGTCCCGATGTGGATCTCTCCACGTTCACGGCGGATCCGGTCAAGCACGACTATGTGAGCGATCTCAAGACGCTTCCGATAATCGACAAAGAGCGGCTGATTCAGGCAGGTGTCGACGCCGAGGAAAAGGGCAGGGCGGGAACCTACATCCAGATGGATACGGCGGTTGTCCACTCCCATGCCCGACACGAAGGAATCCAGGTCATTCCCATCAAGGAGGCGCTGAAGAAATACGACTGGGCACGCGAGTATTACTGGAAGCTCGTCTCCGTCGATGCGGACAAGTACACGGCCGCGGCGGAGCTTCACCTCCATGACGGCTACGTCATCCGCGCCCTTCCCGGAGCGAAGGCCATCTGGCCCGTGCAGGCCTGCCTGTATCTGGACAAGGAAAATATCAGCCAGTATGTCCATAACCTCATCATCGCCGAGGAGGGCTCGGAGCTGCACGTCATCACGGGTTGCGCCACATCTCCGCGGCTTCAGCGAGGGCTGCACGTCGGCATCTCTGAGTTCTTCATCAAGAAGAACGCAAAATTGAGCTTCACCATGATCCACCATTGGGCAGAACAGGTGATGGTCCGGCCACGCTCCGTGGGCATCGTCGAGGAGGGCGGCCTGTTTTTGAACAATTACATCTGCATGAAACCCGTCAAGAGCCTGCAGATGTACCCCACGACGCACCTCGTCGGCAAGGGAGCCATCGCGCGATTCTCCAGCCTGCTTGTCGGGGCGCCGGGTTCGGAGCTCGATGTGGGAGGCAGAATATTCCTGAAGGCGGAAGATACCCGGGCCGAGATCATCGCCCGTGCCATCACAAACGGTGGGACCATCATCAACCGGGGCGATCTCGTGGGCGAAGTGGCGGGCATCAAGGCTCACCTGGAGTGCAAGGGGCTCCTGCTCAAAGGCGGGGTGATGCACGCTATCCCGGAGCTCAGGGGCACCGTCGACGGCGTCGAGATGTCGCACGAGGCGGCCGTCGGAAAGATCGCTCAGGAGGAAATCTACTACCTCATGTCCAGGGGGCTCTCCGAGGAGGAAGCCACGGCGACCATCGTTCGCGGATTCCTGAATGTGGACATCCCGGGGCTTCCGCTTCAGCTCAAGGCGGAAATCGACCGGGCCGTTGACATGACGTCCAGGGAAGTGATGTAATATAAGGGACCAGAGTGTAGGGTGTAGAGAAGAGAAAAGGATCGGGAGAATTCCCGATCCTTTTTATATGAGATCATCGGTTGGACGTCACTTTTCTTCTGTAGTGCCGATCTGTTTTTCGATCTCTGTTTTCAGGCCGATCAGCTTTTCCGAGATCCTGACGGGGTAGGGCGGAGCGTCCCTGAGCTCTCTCAGGTGCCTTGGGAGGGAACGCATCTCTTCCACGGCGCGAGAACGGATCTCGGCAAGGGATTCAGGCTTCGCCAGTCTTTTGCCATCCCGCATGCACGGCCGGATCAAGGGCCTGCCCTCCAGGATGTCGCCTTCCACAGTCAGGATATCTCCAGCCATTTCACCATTCTGGATATTCCGGTAAACCTGTTTCCGACCGGGCCACGTCTGCTTTCCTTCTGATTTCTTTAACCTCGGCTTGCCGGCGTATTCCATGAGCTTATAGGCGCAATCCAGGTAGGGGACGTCGGCCGAGACATCCATCTTCGTTCCCACCCCGAATCCGGTGATCGGAGCTCCCCTGGCGTAAAGATCAAGTATGACATACTCATCGATATTGCCGCTGGCGAAAATCTGAACATCCTTTAATCCGCCCTCATCGAGGACCCTTCGCGTCTGGATGGCGAGCTCCGCCAGGTCTCCGCTGTCCAGCCGGATTCCCCGGATCGGGATGTTCTTCCGGCGGAGCTCAGCCGAGATATCGACGACCAGTCTTGTCCCGCGGATCGTGTCGTAGGTGTCCACAAGAAGAGTGACGATATCGGGGTTGGCAAAGGCGAAACGGAGAAAAGCGTTTTTCTCATCCTCATGGGCCTCGATGAAGGAGTGTGCCATCGTTCCGAAGGCGGGGATCCCGTAGAGATACTCCGCCAGCACGGTTGCCGTTCCATCGAACCCGGCGATGTAGGAGGAGCGGGCGGCGTAGAGGCCCGCCTCGGCCCCGTGAGCCCTCCTGAGCCCGAAGTCGATCAGCTTTGCGCGCCCATCCGCGGCGAGTACGGAGCGGGCCGCCTTCGAAGCGATCAGAGACTGAAGATGCAGCAGGTTAATGATGCGGCTCTCGACAAACTGGGCCTCGCTGATGGGAGCTACGACGCGAAGGATGGGCTCGTCGGCGAAAAAGAGCGTTCCCTCCGGCATGGCATCGACAGAGCCTGTGAATCGGAAAGACGCCAGATAATGGAGAAGCTTCTTCGAAAACCGGTTCGTTGATGCGAGGTAAGCCAATTCCGCCTGCGAAAATCGGACCTGTTCGAGGAATTCGAGGACGGAATCGAGTCCCGCCGCCATGAAAAATCCACGCTGCTCGGGCATTTTGCGGACGAAGAATTCGAAGACGGCGTCACCGTGCATATCGTCTTCCAGGTACCCTTGGAGCATCGTCAGCTGGTAGAGATCCGTCAACAGGGGTGTGGTCATGAGGTTTGTCATGTCCATCAAAATATCTGCATCGATTCTGTTATTCAAGGGGAAATTGACCCGGGTCCCAGGCCACGGATGTCGGGGCCATCGGCGATTGCCTTCGCGCGGGCCATGGTGTATAGCTCTCTCATGATTCGAGGGCTCCTGGATCCCATCCGTACCATCCTGCAGGATTTGCAGGACCTCACGGGCAAAGAAGTGCATTACGTGCACAAGCCGGATCTGAAGTCTCTGGCCCGAATGCACATGGCGGGAGATCTCGTGACTTCGCACACTCTGTTCTATCGCGACGAAGCCAATCCCCTCATCAATCACGTTGTCGCCAACGAATGCGCCCATCTCATCCGGATTTTCCGGGCACCCGAAGGCAAGAGACGACTTGCCGTGGCCAACGAGAACACCATGGCGAGATACCGCGAGGAAATCCGTGGAGAGATCCAGAAGCTCTCGTTGATTCACGGCCTGGATACCCTGCGGTCATTCATTCCACTGTGGTACGAGGCGGTGGTGTTCCAGGTCACGCGGATGCCGACGGACATCATGATCGAGCGATGGCTATGCGAGCAATACCCCGCCGTGCGGGACCTTCAGAGGATGGCCCTTCGGGAACAATACGAAAAAGCCATATCGGTCCTGTCTGTGAATGTCAGGAGGATGACCCCCGGAAAGGTTTACGATGTCTCGCAGATCATGAATTACGTCTTCTTCAAGATCACGGGCGAGCTGCTGGGGATCCATCTCATCGCACCCTACGAAAAAAGCCGATACCGACTGCCGGGGGAAGAACTGGCATCCTGGACGGCCGAGCATTACAGCGAGGATCATGAGAGAGATATCCGGGTCATCGACTACTGGGCCCGGTATCTAGAACTCGCGGATTGGATTGAATGGCGACGTTTCGACGAGGTCTCCCACGACACCCTGCACTGACAAGCCGTGGGTACAGAGGGGGAATCGTCTTCGCTTTATTATGTTTCAGAGAAGAATCTCGAGCGGCGTATAGGGCAGCCCAAAAGCCTCGGCGACGGCCCGGTACGTGATGTCTCCCCGGTAGGTATTCACGCCTTTTGCAAGGTCGGGGCTCGACGCGACTGCGTCCTGGATGCCGAGGGATGCGAGTTTAAACACATAGGGGAACGTGGCGTTGGATAATGCGATTGTGCTCGTCCGAGGGACGGCGCCGGGCATGTTGGTCACACCGTAGTGAAGAATCCCCCCAACGAGATAGACGGGGTTTGAGTGTGACGTCGGGTGGATCGTCTCCACGCAGCCACCCTGGTCGACCGATACATCGACGACGACGCTGCCCGTTGACATCCGGGATACCATCTGTCGACTCACCACGCGCGGCGTACGTGCTCCCTTGACGAGGACAGCGCCGACGAGAAGATCCGCTTCGGCCACAGACTCCTCGACGGATAGAGGGTCGGCACCGCGCGTGATCAGCCGCTCGTGGAGCACTTCCTCAAGGTGGCGCAATCTGTCGATGTTGGTGTCGAGAACGGTTACCTCGGCCCCCATCCCGAGAGCGATCCGGGCCGCATTGGCGCCCACGACTCCGGCGCCGATGACCGTCACGCGACCCGGTTCCACTCCCGCTACGCCCCCCAGCAGCTTGCCCGAACCCCCGTGATGGCGAACAAGATAAAACGCCCCCATCTGTACGGCGAGCCGTCCGGCCACCTCGCTCATGGGTTTCAGCAGAGGAAGCTGCCCGTCGGGAAGCTCGACCGTTTCGTAAGCGATGCCCGTCACCCCGCGCAGCATCAGTTCATCGGTCAGTGGTCTTTCTGCCGCCAGGTGCAGGTAGGTAAAGAGGACGAGACCCGGCCTCAGATAGGCATACTCCGTCAGCAGAGGCTCTTTGACCTTCACGACCATCTCGGCTTTCCATGCTTCTTCCGCGCCAGCGACGATTTGAGCTCCAGCGTTCTGATAGTCCTGATCAGAAAACCCGCTTCCCTCCCCAGCGGCACGTTCCACCAAAACCCGGTGTCCCGACCCGACCATCTGCACGACACCGCCCGGTGTCATGGCGACCCGGTATTCGTGGTCCTTGATCTCTTTTGGAATTCCGATGATCATTTACGTACAGAGCCTCCCTGTAATAACGCCTGTCAAAATGGGTTCGATGCCTGGTCCTTACTATAAAGGGGACGGAAGGAAAATGCAAAGGGCAGGGTCAATACGTGCAGCCGCTCCAAGGCCAAACGAACAACAAGTGCGGCTGGCGGCGGTCAATGGAAATGTGCTACATTCAAAGAGGTCGCAAAGGAAGCGGCACGGACTCATCGGATGGAAAAGAAAATGAAAATCTGTCACGCCTGCAAAAGAGAAATCGCCATGGAGAGAAAGGT
>Ga0335071_10005446_pt1 | contig 13205 bp, 12 predicted proteins | sample Lox_Sample_15_FD_206724 | JGI IMG/M metagenome (GOLD analysis project Ga0335071, IMG submission 206724) | Soil microbial communities from Loxahatchee National Wildlife Refuge, Florida, United States - Lox_Sample_1.5 | ecosystem: Environmental > Terrestrial > Soil > Wetlands | place: USA...
CGCGTCTGGAGAGTGCCCCGAGGACCTTTCCTGCGCGGTGCAGGATACGGTGCTCGGAGGATTGATCTCCACGTACCTGGACGAACATCCGAACGTGGTCAAGGACTACGCGTCGAACCCAAAGTCCGCGAACGCGGTCATCGGGCACGTGATGAAGATGTCCAAGGGCAGGTACAACTCGCAGGAGATCGTGGAAGCGGTGAAGAAGGAGATCGAGAAGAGGACGGCGTCCTAGTCGTCCTCGACCCTCTCGCGTTTCTCTTCCTCTTCCGCGATTGAGATCAGCATCAGCTCCGAGAGCTTCGACTGATCGACCTTCGCCGGTGCCCCGTCGACGAGCGACTGGAAGCGCTTGTTCTTGGGGAACGCGATGACCTCGCGTATCGACTCGCACCCGAGCAGGATTGAGACCAGACGATCGATGCCGAGCGCGATCCCTCCGTGCGGCGGGGCTCCATACTCGAGCGCCTCCAGGAAGAACGAGAACTCGCGCTCCATGGCGTCATCGCTCAACCCGAGCAGCTTGAACACCTTGCGCTGGACCGCGGGATCGTGATTGCGTATCGAACCGCTCCCGATCTCGCTGCCGTCGAGCACCAGGTCGTAGGAGATCCCCATCACCTTGCTCATGTCGCATTGCTCAGGGATATCGCCCTCGACTGGCCGCACGAACGGATGATGGAAGGCGGAGAGCTTGCCCGTGAGCGGGTCCGCTTGGAACAGCGGGCAACCGACCAGCCAGACGAATTGATGGTCCTTGCCCTCGAGCAGACCGTTCTCGCGCGCGAGCTTCATTCGCAACGCCCCTCCCGCCTTCTGAGTCTGCATCTTCGGACCAGCGAGGAAGAGGAGCAGATCGCCCGGCTCCGCGTCCATCCTCTTCTGCAGCGCGGCGCGGACCTCCTCGGGGAAGTACTTCACGATGTTCGATTCGAGGCCGTTCGGCGTGCAGCGCATCCAGGTCAGCCCTCCCATGCCCTGCTGCTTCGCCCAGTCGATGAGGCGGTCGACCTCCTTCCGACCGACCCCTCCCCACTCTGGGTCCTTCTCCTTCACGACCGACTGCTTGAGGTTGAGGCAGACGACGATCCCGCCTTTCTTCAAGATATTGTGGAAGACCTCGTAGCCCGAGGATCGGATCGTTTCCGTGACCTCCACGAGCTCGAGCCCGAAGCGCATGTCCGGCGCATCGGTACCAAAACGGGCCATGGATTCCGCGAACGTGATCTGCGGGAACGGAGTCTTCAGCTTCTTGTCGAATAGCTTCCTCCACACGTGCACCAAGGTCTCTTCGATGGCGGCGTGAACGTCTGCCTCCTCGACGAAGGAAAGCTCGACGTCGAGCTGAGTGAACTCTGGTTGGCGGTCCGCGCGCGAATCCTCGTCGCGGAAGCAGCGTGCCAGCTGGTAGTAGCGCTCCACGCTCCCGACCATCAACATCTGCTTGAAGAGCTGCGGGGACTGCGGCAGCGCGTAGAAGTGCCCGGGCTGGATCCTCGAAGGTACGAGGAAATCCCTTGCTCCCTCCGCAGTGGAGCGCGTGAGCATCGGCGTCTCCACTTCGATGAACCCCGCTTTGTTCAGATGCTCCCTTGCGGCGGAGATGAGCGCGTGCCGGAACCTCAGGTTCGCGATCATCTGCGGGCGCCTGAGGTCAAGATATCGGTAGTGGATGCGCATGTCCTCGTTCGCGAGGAGCGAGTTCTTCTGCTCGGCGACCTCGAACGGGATCGGCTTGGAACTGTTGAGGAGCTTCGCGTCCTCGATCAGCACTTCGACGGCGCCGGTGGGATTTCGGGGATCCTCCGTCCCGGGCACCCTTTCCCTTACGACGCCAGTCGCGCGAACGACGCACTCGCGTCCGAAGGTATTCAGAACGTCCGAGAGGCTCTTCTTGTCGATCTCCTTCCCTAGCGCCTCGGGATCGTACACCAACTGCGTGATGCCGTGGCAATCCGCCAGGTCGAAGAACAGCACCCCGCCGTGATCACGGCGGAAGCGGACCCAGCCCGCCAACGTCACCCTCTTCCCGAGGTCCTCAGGTCTTAGCATCCCACAATCGTGCGTGCGCATCATCCAAAGGCCTCTGGAACTCGAGCTATCGAAAGCGAATGGCGGGTAAGCGGCGTGCGATAATAAACGCTTCGATATGACATAGCACGGCAAGCCTACGCACGGTTCGTGGCTTCTAGCGTTCCATGTCCGCTTTGTCCTCGCCGAACTCCGGGGTGAAAACGAACGGGTCCTTGATCATGTTGAGCACGACGTAGGTGTTCGTCTTCTTGACGCCCTTAATCAGGAGCATCGACTTGATGATCGCGCTGAACTCCTCGCGGTTCTTGCACGCGACCCAGGCGATGCTGTCGCACTCCCCGGTGACATCGAACACCGCTACCACATCCTTGAGCGCTTTAATCTTCTGCTCGACGTCGGCAAGGTCGCCCTCGACGTAGATGTGCACGATCGCCATGAACTCGTACCCGAGCTTCAGGTAGTCGACGTGCGCGCGGTATCCGTGAATGATGCCGAGCTCTTCCAGGTTCTTGACACGTTGGATTAGGGTGGTGGGATGGATGCCCAAGCGTTTCGCGATCTGCCGGTACGATCCCTGGCTCGATTGGCACAACTCTCGTATTATCCGCTTGTCTAGCTCGTCCAAATCCCCACTGGCCATCTGCCTACCCGCCTCCAAAGATGTTGGTTGTATTGCGAGACTGGATATTTGCCGCTTTTCTTCTTATACCTACGATACATTTGTCGGATCGGAAGAGATTTCGCCTTCAAGAACGCGGAAATCGGGGCAAGAGTAGACATTTATACACTCGATGGGGCGGACAGAGCTTTCTAAGAGAATGGCGATAGGCTGTCCCATGACCACGCGCCTCCTCTACGAGACCGACCCTTACCTCTCCAAGTTCGATGCCACGGTCGTCAAGATCGAGGGCGAGTGGGTGATTCTGGATCGCACTGCCTTCTTCCCCGGAGGCGGCGGCCAGGATGCCGACCGAGGCTGGATGGAAGACCTCGATGTCACAGAGGTGAAGGGTGGGGACGAGGTCAAGCACCTCGTTCCGGACCACGCCTTCACGCTCGGGCAGAGGGTGGAATGCGAGATCGATTGGGAACGCCGGCACGATCTCATGCGAGGGCACACAGGCGAGCATCTGCTCTTCTCCACAATAAGCAAGATCAACCCCGAAATCGAGCTAGTGAAGATCGGCATCACCCCGGGCAAGAAGAGCTTCATCGTCAAGGGAGATGTGAACTGGAACCTCGTCGACAGAGCGCAGGAAGAGGCGAACGCCGCAATTTCCGCGCAACTGCCGGTCACAGAGATGTGGGCGGCGAAGGATTCCGAAGCGGTCAAGCAGATCCGCATCAAAGCGGAACGGATCCACGGCGACAAGGTGCGCATCGTGTCTATCGGGGAAATCGACAAGGCGGCGTGCGCAGGCGTTCATATCCAGAACACCAGGGAACTACGAATGCTCCTGGTCACGAAGCTCACATCGGCCAAGCCTCACGGCGATTTTGAGATCGAGTTCGAGACCGGGAAGAAGGCAATGGAGAACGCTCTGCGCCTTTCGACCTCGACGCTTCAGGCATCGGAAATGCTCGGCGCCGTGCCATCAGACCTCGTGAACGCCCTCGCCAACCTGACTTCCGATGCTGAGAGGATGCGGACGGCTTTGCGTGCATATTCAAGAGAAACGATTGCGAATCTCCAGCCCGAGATGGTGGGCGATGTAGGCATTGTCAGCGGCGTCTTCGAGGGCGTCGACAAGAAGATCATTATCGACGCGGCAAACGAACACGCAAGGAAGAGCGCAACCGCGGCGGTCCTCGCCTCCGTCACAGACAAAGTGATCCTGGTCGTGGCGGTATCGCAGGACGTCAACATCGACTGCCGCGCCGTTCTGAACGAGGCGCTCGCGGCGGTCGGGGGAAAGGGCGGCGGAAGCAAGAACTTCGCCACTGGGGGAGGGGTCGCTCCTGAGAGGGCTGGCGAAGCGCTCTCCAAGGCGATCGATGCGCTCAAGGAAGCGCTCTCGAAAAAGCCCGCGTAGGGAAATGACTTATTACTCCGACCCGAATCTCTGAATCATGACGTCCACTAGGGCTCTCAACGATGCCAAGGAGCACATCATCAAAGCGGTGAAAGATGAGTGCGTCCGCTTCATCGAGATGCAGTTTTCGGACATCCTCGGAAACGTGAAGAGCGTGTCCATTCCCGTGACCAAGCTCGAGCGCGCCATGGACGAAGGCGTGTTCATCGATGGTTCGTCGATCCTCGGCTACGCGACAATCGAGGAATCGGACATGAGGGCCCAGCCTATCCTCGAGACGTTCCAGATATACCCGTGGACGAGCGACAGCCCGATGAAGACCGCGCGCTTCGTGTGCACCATCTCCGACCATTCCGGCAACCGGTTCAAGGGCGACCCGCGCTGGGTGCTCGAGAAGATGCTGGCCAAGGTCAAGGAAAAGGGATACACGCTGAACGTGGGCCCGGAGTTCGAGTTCTTCCTCTTCAAGCTCGACGAGGAGGGCAATCCCGTGCCGGAGCCGGCGGACGCGGGGGGCTACTTCGACCTCATGCCTCTGGACGCGGGCGAGATGATCCGCAAGGACATCATGGTGGCGTTCGACGCGATGCACTTCGACATGGAGGCGTCGCATCACGAAGTTGCGCCTGGCCAGCTCGAGGTCGACCTGCGCTACCAGAACGCCCTGCTGATGGCGGATCGCATGATGACGCTCAAGTTCGGCGTGAAGACGATAGCAGCGCAATATGGGATGTACGCGACCTTCATGCCCAAGCCGCTCTATGGAGTGAATGGCTCTGGCATGCACGTGCACATGTCTCTGGCCTCGGTCGACGGCAGGAACGCCTTCGATGACCCCAAGGGCAAGTATGGGCTCAGCGACATGGCGTTCAACTACCTCGGGGGGCTGCTGGCGCACGCGCAGGAGAACTGCGTGGTGCTCGCTTCGCACGTCAACTCGTACAAGCGCCTAGTGCCTGGATACGAAGCGCCTTGCTACATCTCCTGGGCGAACATGAATCGAAGCGCGCTGATCCGCGTGCCGGCGGGAAGGGGGATGAGGGCAAGGATGGAGCTGCGGAACCCCGACCCGGCTGGCAACCCCTATCTTCAGTTCGCGGTCATGCTCGCCTCCGGCCTTGATGGAATCGAGAACGACATCCTCCCTCCAGAGCCGATCGAGAAGGACATCTACCACATGACGAAGGAGGAGCGCAAGAAGCTCAAGATCGAATCCCTGCCGGAGAGCCTCGGGGACGCGCTCGAGATCTTCTCGCAGAGCAAGCTGATGCGCGAGACCCTCGGCGATCACATCTTCAATCACTTCATTCACATCAAGACGGCGGAGTGGGACGAATACAGGACCTGGGTGACCGACTGGGAGCACAGGAGATATCTCAGGGTTCTTTGAGAACGATCGGCCCCTGAGAGCCATGGATCTTATCCATTTTCAAAGAGCCGCGAGTCCAATTTCGGAACCTTTAATATGCGTCCTCGAATCTGAGTAGCGAACAACATGATGCCAGGTCACATGAACCCCCGTCAGGTGAAGCAGGCGATGAAGCGCCTGGGCATCAAGACGGAGGAGATCCAAGACGTCACTGAGGTCGTGATCAAGACGAAGGCCAAGCAGTACGTCATCAAGGACGCCTCGGTTACCATCATGGAGATGCAGGGGCAGAAGACGTTCCAGATCGTAGGAGAAGAGGAGGTCATGCCGCTGGAGGCCGCTCCTACGAAGACCGCTGGCGCCGACGCTCCAACCGCCCCGAAATTCCCTGAGGGCGATGTGAAACTCGTCATGGACCAGACCGGCGTTTCGCGCGAGAAGGCGATCGAAGCCTTGACGGCCACCGACGGCCAGCTCGCCGAAGCGATCCTGAAGATCATGTCATCGTGAGGTAGCCAGATGTGCCTAGCAGTCCCCGGGAAGATAGTCTCGATAACCGAAACGACCGCCGTGGTTGACTTCGGAGGAGTGCAGAGAGAGACGAACGTGTCCCTCGTCGACGCCAAGCCAGGCGACTACGTGATCGTGCATGCCGGGTTCGCGATCCAGATCGTCGATGAGGAGGAAGCGAAGGAGACCCTCAAGCTCTGGGAGGAGCTCCTCGCCTCGCAGGAACAAGAAAGCTAGGAAAGGCGTTTCTGAATAGGTTTGACGGCGAGCTCACAGCTTGCAGAGCTTGAGCAGCTCGTCCCACTTCTTGTCGACGTTCTTCTGTATCTCATCCGCGACGAACGCCCACTTCTCCTTGGTCAGGTGCGAGAACCTTCCCTGCGACTTCAGCCAATCTGAAACCGGCAGCTTCGGCCTGCCGCCCTCGGCGATGCGCTTGCTTTCGGCGGTCAGCCTCCACGCTCCGTTCTCGAACTCGTAGAGCGGCCAAATGCAAGTGTCGACGGCAAGCTTCGAGATCTCGATGGTCTTGGCGGAGTCGAAGCGCCAACCCCGCGGGCAGGGGGCCACGACGTTCAGGAACGCCGGCCCGTTCGCCTCGAATCCCTTGGCGGACTTCTCGATGAGATCCTTGAAGTTGTGAGGCGAGGCCTGTGCAGCATACGGAAGATCGTGCGCGATGATGATGCGCGTCAGGTCCTTCGGGAACTCCTTCTTGCCAGGCACACAGGTTCCCGCAGGGCAAGTGGTGGTCTGCGCTCCGCGTTGCGTCGCCCCTGACCTCTGGATGCCGGTGTTCATGTACGCCTCGTTGTTCAGGCAGACGTACAGGAAGTGCGAGCCTCGCTCGATCGCCCCGGAGATAGCCTGGAATCCGATGTCGTAGGTCGCGCCGTCGCCTCCGAAGGAGACGAAGCGCACGTCCTCTTGCATCTTGCCCTTGCGCTTGAGCGCGAGGTAGGCTGCCTCCACACCTCCGATGGTCGGTGCGGCGTTCTCGAACGCGCTGTGTATCCAAGGCACCTTCCAGGAGGTGAACGGGTAGATGCTCGACGACACTTCGAAGCAGCCGGTGGCGTTCGAAACGACGACCGGCTTGTCGGTCGCCATCAGCACTTGGCGCGCGATGATCGGCTCCGAACATCCAGCGCAGAGTCGGTGCCCTTCGACGTATCGATCTTCCTTCTCGCTCAGAAGCTTGAGATTCGTTACGGTCATACGCGCACCCCCAGGTAGTTGATCGTGTCGCCCTTCTTCTGCATGAGCTGCTCGTACACCGAGCTCAGCTCCTCCGGTTTGATGTCGCGGCCTCCGAGGCCGTAGATGTAGTTCGTGATCCTCGGGCGGTCCTTCAGATCGAACATCGCCGAGCGCACCTCTGGGAACAGCGGTCCGGAAGCGCCTGTGCTCATCGCGCGGTCCATCACCGCCACGCCCTTCAGCCCCTGAAGGGTCTTCGCGATCTCGGCAGCGGGGAACGGACGGAACAAGCGCAGCTTCACGCTTCCCACATTCTTCCCTTCCGCCCTAAGCTCATCCACTACGTCCTTCAGCGTGCCGGCGGTCGAGCCCATCGCGACGACGGCGTAGTCCGCATCTTCGAGCCGGTAAGGCTCCATGAACTCGTATTTGCGTCCAGTGAGCTGCGCGAAATCCTCGCTAACGCTCTCGATGATTCCCGGCACGCGCTTCATCGCCTCGGCCTGTTGGTACTTGTGCTCGAAGTAGTAGTCAGTCCAGTCGAACGGCCCCATGCTTGATGGGTGCTTGAGGTCGAGCAGCGACTGCTTCCACCGGTACTCACCGACGAATTTCTTGACCTCCTCGTCGGAGAGCGGTTGGAATCGCTCCAGAGAGTGCGTGGTGATGAAGCCGTCCAGGCAGGTCATGATCGGAAGCCTGACGTCCATATGCTCGGCGATGCGGAAGGCCATCAACGAGTTGTCATAGGCCTCCTGCACGTTCTCCGCGTAGATCTGGATCCAGCCGGAGTCCCTCGCGCCCATCGAATCGCTGTGATCGCAGTGAATGTTGATCGGGCCGCTCAGCGCCCGGTTCGCGACCGCCATCACTATCGGCAGCCTCATTCCCGAGGCGATGTACAACGTCTCCCACATGAATGCCAGTCCGGCCGAGGCGGTGGCGGTGCAAACTCTGGCGCCCGCCGCTGAAGCTCCAATGCAGAGCGACATCGCCGAATGCTCCGACTCAGCGCACACGTACTCGGTGTTCACCAGGCCATCGGCCACGAACTCCGAGAACGCTTCCACGATGATGGTCTGGGGCGTGATCGGATAGGCGGCCACCACATCGGGATCGATCTGCTTCCACGCCAGGGCGATCGCCTGGTCTCCGTTCATCGCAACGTTCTGCATCTAGGCCACCTCGTCCTTCATGACTATTGCCTTCGCGGGACACTGGTTCGCACAGATCCCGCACCCCTTGCAGTGCGAGAGCTTGAATCCGACGCGCTTGCCCTCCTTGACCACGACGCTGTTGTCCGGGCAGAAGACCCAGCAGAGCAGGCAATTGGTGCATTTGCTCTCGTCGCACTCCGGGCGCTTGGAGCGCCAGTCGCCGGTGCGGTACTTGCGCGAGGAGCCGGCCTCGGTGATCACGCCGCCCTCGGGAAGCTCTGACGCCCTCCCTTCCGGCATCACTGCACCTCCTTGTAGGCCCTGGTCACGGCGCGCACGTTCTTCTCCGTGACCTCCTTGCTGAATTTGCCAGCGAACTTCGCTTCCAACTCTGATGTGACCGTGAGAATGTCGACGATCTTCGAGATGCGCACGAATGCCCCGAGCATGGCAGTGTTCGCCATCGGCTTCCCAATCTCCTCCATGGAGATCTTGGTGGCGTTGACCGAGTGCACCGAGTAGGAGTCCCCGACGACCGACCTCAGTTTGTCGTTGCCCTCCGGATAGTTCGCGATTATCGACCCGGTCTGCTTGATCCCTTCCTTGACAGTGGGATTGGTGAGGAGCGTGGGATCGAGCACGACGACGTAGTCTGGATAGTACACCTGGCTATGGATGTTGATCGGCTTGTCGGAGACGCGCGCGAAGGCGCGGATGGGTGCTCCCATCCTCTCCGGACCGAACTCCGGGAACGCCTTGATGTACTTGCCCTCCCGGAGCGCCGCCCCCGCTAGGATCTCGTTCGCAGTCACTACGCCCTGGCCGCCTCGGCCATGCCATCGGATCTCGACGGTGCTCAAGTCTACTCCCCGCGCGCTGATTCTCCTGAAATCGGTGATGATATTTGAATCTTACATATCAACCATTACGAAAAACGGCAAAAGAATCCGCAAAATACGTAGAACGTCGTTGTTTTGCGATTCTCATATGCCCTATTCATGATGAAAAGGATAGCGCACCTGTAGGAAACGGATTCCGGGGTCGTCGGATGCGAGCAGGGCGTTCGGACGCGTTTCTCCGGACGTTTAACGGGTAATCGGAAAGCGCTCTGGCAGTGTTCAGAACAAAGCTACTGCAGAAAGGTTAAGACCAATGAGCTTATTCGACCTAATCGTTAATTGTACATGGGGATGCGGTCCCCGCAGTCCCTGCGAGAAACCCCTTCATGTGAGGCCTAACAATGAAGAGGATAGTGAGCATCGCAGAGCTTGGAGTGGACGACATCCCGATCGCGGGTGGCAAGGCAGCCAATCTGGGCGAGCTGACCTCGGCGGGGTTCAAGGTCCCAGGCGGCTTCGTTCTAACCACCGCCGCCTACGACTACTTCTTGGAGAAGAATTCGCTTCACGACCGCATCGAGTCGGCCCTGCAGAAGCTGAACGTCGAATCGGAGACGTCCCTCCAGGAAGCCTCACTCAGCATTCGCAAAGCATTCGATGTCGCCGTGATGCCGGACGACCTGCGCTTCGATCTGCTGAAGGAATTCCACGGCCTGTTCGAGAGCAAGAAAAAGCTGGGTCAAGTGGCCGTGCGCTCGAGCGCGACGGCCGAGGACCTCCCAACGGCGAGCTTCGCTGGCCAACAGGACACGTTCTTGAACGTCTCCGACCCGGACGACCTCGTCGACAAGGTCAAGAAGTGCTGGTCCTCGCTGTTCACTCCTCGCGCCATCGCCTACCGCCACTCGAAAGGCTTCGAGCACGCCAAGGTGAAGTTGGCGGTGGTCGTGCAGCGCATGGTCAATTCCGAAGTCGCCGGCATCATGTTCACCGTCGACCCGAACTCCGAGCTTCCACACATCATCGTGGAGGCGGGCTGGGGTCTGGGCGAGACCATCGTCGGGGGCAAGGTCACACCCGACACCTATGTCGTCGACAAGTTCCACACCAAGATCATCAACAAGAGGGTCGCGAAGCAGACCTGGATGCTCACCCGCGGCAAGGGCGGGGATACTGTCAAGCAGGACGTCGCCACCGAGAAGCAGGAGGCGCAGAAACTGACCGACGCCCAGATCCTCGAGATCGCGGACGTCGGTAACCAGATCGAGCTGCACTACAACAAGCCGATGGACATCGAGTGGTGCCTCGAGGACGAGGAGTTCTACGTGGTGCAGGCCAGGCCCGTCACCACGCTCAGCGCGAACGGGAAACAGGGGAAGGTGAACGGAGTGAAGGCCAAGGAGACCAAGCCACAGGAGAGGGCGGAGAAGGTGCTTTTGAAGGGACTGGCAGCCAGTCCGGGCAGGGCATCCGGACCGGTGCGTCACCTCGCGGAGGATGCAAGCCTCGACGTGGTCAAGAAGGGCGACATCCTGGTGACGAAGATGACCTCCCCTGACATGGTACCCGCGATGACCCGCGCCGCTGCGATCGTCACCGATGAGGGCGGCATGACCTGCCACGCGGCCATCGTAGCCAGAGAGCTCGGCACCCCCTGCATCGTGGGGGCGAGAGAGGCGACGACCAAGCTGGATGAGGGCGCGACCATCACGGTCGACGGCACGCGCGGCCTCGTGATCGAGGGCGCGGACGAGAAGAAGGAGGAGGAAGCGCCGATGATGGCTATGGTCGCTTCCGCTCCGGTCACCGGCACCAAGATCATGGTCAACGTAGGCATCCCGCAGAAGGCGGAGGAGTACTCGAAGCTGCCCGTTTCCGGCGTCGGCCTGATGCGCATCGAGTTCCTCTTTACCTCGTTCGTGCAGGAGCACCCCCAGGCGATGATGGAGCAGGGACGCTCCGAGGAGTTGGTAGATAAGCTCGCGGAAGGCATCGGCATCGTCGGCAAGGCGTTCTTCCCCCGTCCGATCATCCTGCGCCTGAGCGACTTCAAGACCAACGAGTACCGCGACATGCCAGGCGGCGAGAAGTTCGAACCGAAGGAGCAGAACCCGATGATCGGGTGGCGCGGCTGCTCGCGCTATGTCTCGCCTCAATACCGCGAGGCTTTCAAGCTCGAGCTGCTGGCCGTGAAGAAGGCGCGCGAGGAGATGAACCTCAAGAACGTCTGGGTCATGCTGCCGTTCGTGCGCACCATCGAAGAGGTCAAGGAGATCAACGGGATGATGGACGCGATCGGGCTGAAGCGCGGCAACGACTTCAAGCTCTACCTCATGGCGGAGGTGCCGGTCATCGTCTTCATGGCGGACGAGTTCTCGGACGTGTGCGACGGGTTCAGCATCGGCTCGAACGACCTAACGCAGCTGATCATGGGCGCGGACCGCGACTCGGAGATCCTCGGGAAGATGGGATACTTCGACGAGAGATACGACGCGATCAAGCGCGCGATCAAGATGCTCATCGACGCGGCGCACAAGAAAGGCCGCCCGGTCGGCATCTGCGGGCAGGCGCCGTCGGTGTACCCGGAGTTCACGGAATTCCTGGTCCGCGCGGGCATCGACTCGATCTCTCTCAATCCGGACACGGTGATCAAGACCGCGAGCATGGTCGCGGCGACGGAGCAGAAGATAATCCTGGAATCGGTGCGGAAGCTCTGAGCTAGCGCCCCTCGTCCTTCAGCAGGCGGGTCGTGATCTCCACCAGCGGATGGTGCGACTTCTCGATTATCTTCACGTCGTCCATCGTGTGCAGCCCACGCGCGTCCGCCGAGCGCTCCATTCCCAGTTCGACGTTGCGGTCCAGCTCGAGAACGACCGCCGAGAACTGCCGCACCCCCATCTGCTTCGCCGCGAGCACGCGGTGATGCCCGTCCACGAGAAGATAGTGGTCGCCTTTGTAGATCACGATGATCGGCTCGACCAGCCCGCGTCTGATCTCTTCCTTCCGGCCGAGAAGCTCGTCCGCGAACACCTCGTGCTGCGTCGGCCTCAGCTCTTCGATCGGCACGATGCGGCGCTTGACTGAGATATGGATCCCATGCTTCTTCTCGAGGAACGTCTTGACCATCAGCACCTTGTTGGGCGTGGCGCGCTCAATGTGCGAACGCACGATGTCCAGATTAGAGATGATGCCGACGATCTCGCCCTCGCTCGTGACCACCGGGATGTTCCGTAGCCCATAGCGGAAAAGGATGCGAGCGGCGTCGTCCAAGTCCATTTCCGGCGACACGGAGTAGGTGCCGTGGCGGATGATCTCGCTTATCCTCGCCTTCGGGTGATGGATGTTGCGCAGCAGCTCCTTGGCGGTCACGAACCCGACCAGCTTGCCGTTCTTCGTTACCGGCAGTCCGTGGAACTCCGTGTGGATTATCTTGTCCACCGCCTCCTGGACGGTGAGCTCGCCCGGGATCGAGACGACGTCCCGTTTCATGTAGTCCTCGACCTTCGGTTTGCGTTCCTCGGTCGCCGCCATCGGAACCTCGAATGCGTGCGCGGATATAATGGTGCCTCGCGGTTTGCGAGCTTCGGAGAGCGTCGGCCAGAGGGAGGCGTGCGATACCTCAAGCCATAAATATGACCTACGGATTCTGGAGGAAGGCAAGCCCTGGTAGTGTAGCGGCCTATCATCCAAGCCTGTCGAGCTTGGGACTCGGGTCCGAATCCCGACCAGGGCGCCACTCCTTCTCATTTCTTGTCGTTCGCGAGACGCACGCAAAACGCTAGGTGAATCACTCGCTCTTGATCAGGGGCAGCGAATCGTAGAGGATCCTGTCGACGCGTTCCCTCACCATCTGCGCGACATCATCCGGCTCGGGCGGGCGTTTCGTATCGTGGAGCGCCTCGTATTTCGACATGTCCTTGGGGTACGCGCCGGAGATGGTGCAGAACATGATCGCCCAGCAACGCGGGACCGCCTGCAAGTTGTAGCCTCCGCCCCCGACCACCTGATAGCGCCCGTCGCAGAGTTCGTGCGCGAGGTCGTGTGTGACCTTCGCGATCTCCTC
>Ga0335071_10005447_pt1 | contig 13203 bp, 10 predicted proteins | sample Lox_Sample_15_FD_206724 | JGI IMG/M metagenome (GOLD analysis project Ga0335071, IMG submission 206724) | Soil microbial communities from Loxahatchee National Wildlife Refuge, Florida, United States - Lox_Sample_1.5 | ecosystem: Environmental > Terrestrial > Soil > Wetlands | place: USA...
TGTTTTCGGCACAGACACTTGAGGTTGGACGGGTGCGTGGGTCCGAGCGGGTAGGGGATGGTGTGGTCGATGTCGGCGAATTCGGCCGGCCGGTCGCAGCCAGGGAATCGGCACGTCATGTCGCGACAGCGGATGAACCGCTCGAGTTCCGCCGAGGGGCGATAACGGGCTTCGGGTGGCGTGTCCGCGCGATGATGCAAGGGCTGAAGTCTGGCTCCTTTGCGGATCAGTTCGGCGACCATCGGCGCGGGAAGGGTGCCGCCTCCCCCGGTGAGGTGCGCTGCGGGCGGCCTAGGCTGCGCGGGTAGGTCCGGTTCCGGGTCAGGCGCCAACGCTTCGGCAAGAGTCATGTCGGGGGTGATGGGCCGCGGGATGCGTTGACCGGAGGTATGCGGATCGGGGCTTGCCGTCAGCGTTTGCGCCTCAGCCACTACATGGATGACGACAACCTTGGCCCGTGCGTCGGTACTGGCGCCGACCTGACACTCGGGAGTTGCGCACCCGCACGCGAGGTGTTGACCCCCGGCGGCCAAGACCCCCAGCGCGTCGGCGCGGCGTTGATCCACGGTGCGTGGGTCGTTGGCGCAGACCTGGTGGGCCATGTCGGTGAGCCTTCGGTCCAGTACTGCGGCGTCGTTCGCGTACAGCGACCCCCAGAATTGGGCGGTGCCGCAGCCGTCGTCGGCGGGGCTGATCACCACCTCGCGCCCGCGGGCGCTGAGCCGGGTGCGGCGCACGGCCGCGGGGTCGTGCCGGTCGACCACCGCGTTGATGGCCTGGGCGGTCTTGCTCACCGACAGCGGCCCGAAGTGCCTGGCGCCTTCGGCGAGCGTCTGGTCGACCAGGTGCAGTGTGTCGCGGTCTTTGATCAGGTCGGTGTGCCACACCATGGTGCTGGCCAACCGCGCGCTGATGATGCCCTCGGCGAATATGGCTCCGACCCGGGGCAGCCGGTCGCGCAGCGCCACCGCGACATACATCTGGCCCGACGCCATCGCGTGGCTGATCCCTTGTGCGGCAGCGACTTCAGCGGCCATCGCATCCCAGTTGTCGCACGACCAGCGCGCCGAGCCGGTAGGGCCGTTGGCGTGGCGTGCCACCATCTCGGCGATGGCCGCCAGGCGCCGAGCGCTCGCGATCGCCTCTATGCGGGCGCACTCGGTGATTGCGGCCGCCACCGCCGAGTCGCCGCTGTGCTTGAGTGTCTCCACACTCGGCAAGGCGAAATCGCACATACGTTCGACATTACTAAGTGGCCGCGCCGTAAACCGGCTGACGATGCCCGGGTGTGGATGAACTCTCAACTGTGGATAAAGCAACCGGGTAGCGTGACGGACGTGGACTACGCCGCCGCATTCCTGGCAGAGAATCGGGCCTTTGCGGAGCTTTTCCGCGACGCCGACGCGTCCACGCCGGTGCCGACCTGCCCGGGGTGGAGCCTGCAGCAGCTATTCCGCCACGTCGGCCGTGGCGACCGCTGGGCGGCACAGATCGTGCGCGACCGGGTCGACCAATTCCTTGACCCGCGTTCCGTCGATGGCGGCAAGCCGCCACCCGATCCGGCCGATGCGATCTCCTGGCTGCATGGCGGTGCCCAGCGGCTCGTCGACGCCGTCGCGTTGACGGGCCCGGAAACGCCGGTGTGGACATTTCTCGGTCCCCGCCAGGCGAATTGGTGGATCCGGCGCCGGCTGCACGAAACAGCGGTACACCGCGCAGACGCGGCCATCGCGACTGGCACCGATTTCGCGCTCGACGCCAACGTGGCGGCCGACGGGATCACCGAATGGCTCGAACGAGTGGCGATTCAGGCGGGACGCGAGGGTGCGCCGCTCCCGCTCGCGGAGGGCAACACCCTGCACCTGCATGCCACCGACCCCGGCTTGGGTGAAGCTGGCGAATGGACGGTCGGCGTCGACCAGGGGCGGATCGCGTGGTCACACCGACACGGCAAGGGCACCGCTTCGCTGCGTGGCGGCGCCACCGAGCTACTGCTGGCGATCCTGCGCAGGGTGTCGCTGGACGAGACCGGCATCGAGCTGTTCGGCGACCAAGGAGTCTGGCGAGACTGGTTGGACCGTACGCCGCTCTAGCCACGAGCGAGAGACGCACACGGTAATTTGCTCACCATGACCACATCGGAGATCGCCACCGTTCTGGCATGGCACGACGCCCTGAACGCCGCCGACCTGGATACCTTGGTGGCGTTGTCCAGCGACGACATCGAGATCGGCGATGCGCACGGAGCAGCGCAGGGCCACGAGGCGCTGCGCAGCTGGGCCGCCTCGCGCAACGTGACCGCGGAGCTCGGCCGGATGTACGTGCACGATGGTGTCGTCGTCGTCGAAGAAAAGATCAGCACCCCGGATAGTCCGGGGGCCGTCACCACCGCCGCGTCGGCCTTCCGGGTGGTCCACGACCGGGTCACCTCGGTTTTCCGGCACGACGACCTGGCCTCGGCGCTGGCGGCCACCGATCTCACCGAATCCGACGTCATCGAGTAGGGGAGGCACGTATGCGCGGAATCATTTTGGCCGGCGGGTCAGCCACCCGCCTGCACCCCATCACCCAGGGCATCAGCAAGCAGTTGCTGCCGGTATACGACAAGCCGATGGTCTACTACCCGTTGTCCACCCTGATGATGGCCGGAATCCGCGACATCCTGGTGATCACCACCCCGCACGACGCGCCGGCCTTTCAGCGACTCCTGGGCGACGGTGCCCAATTCGGCATCAACCTCAGCTACGTGGCGCAGGCCCGACCGGATGGTCTGGCCCAGGCATTCATCCTCGGCGCTGACCATATCGGGACGGACTCGGTGGCTTTGGTGTTGGGAGACAACATCTTCTACGGCCCCGGACTGGGCACCAGCCTGAACCGCTTCCAATCCATCGACGGCGGGGCGATCTTCGCCTACTGGGTGGCAAACCCGTCGGCCTATGGTGTCGTCGAATTCAGCGACGACGGCATGGCCCTGTCGCTGGAGGAGAAGCCCGCAACGCCGAAGTCCCAATTCGCGGTTCCGGGTCTGTATTTCTACGACAACGAGGTCATCGAAATCGCCAGGGGTTTAAAGAAATCGGCGCGCGGCGAGTACGAGATCACCGAGGTGAATCAGATCTATCTGAACCGGGGGCGCCTCTCGGTCGAGGTCCTTGCCCGCGGCACCGCGTGGCTTGACACGGGAACCTTCGACTCGCTGCTGGATGCCAGCGACTACGTCCGCACTCTGGAACGACGGCAGGGCTTGAAGATCGGTGTCCCCGAGGAAGTGGCGTGGCGCCAGGGCTGGATAACCGACGACGAGCTGGCCGAGCTTGCCGAAGCCCTGCTCAAGTCCGGCTACGGTGGCTATTTGCTGGATTTGTTGGAACGGAGCCGATTTCACTAGGTTTGGCCAGCACCGCCGCGATCGCCGTCGTCAACGGCACGGAGAGGGCCAGGGCGATGCCGCCCACTGCGGAGCGGGCGATCTCGATGGCGACGCTCTCGCTGGTCAGCACGTCGCCCAGCGAGCGGTTGGCGACGCTGAACAGCAACAGCAGCGGCAAAGAACTGCCGGCATAGGCCAGCACCAGCGTGTAGACCGTGCTGGCGATGTGGTCGCGACCTACCCGGAGTGCGCTGCCGAAAACGGCGCGCCGGGTTTTGTCAGCGCCGAGGTGGGCCAGTTCGAACACCATCGATGCCTGCGTCACGGTGACGTCGTTGAGCACACCCAGCGACCCGATGATGAAGCCGGCGAGCAACAGGCCGCCGATCGACACGTTGCCCAGGTACGCGCTGACGGTGGCATTCTGTTCGTCTGACAGACCGGTCAGATGCGCCAGTTCTATTGCCGCCCAAGATAACCCGGCAGCAAGCAGCAACGACGCCAAGGTGCCCAGCAGCGCGGCGCTGGTCCGCAGGCTGACTCCGTGGGCCAGGTAGATGACCGCGTACAGGATCGCCGCGGAGGCCACCAGTGCGACCGGCACCGGCGGCGCGCCGTCTCGCAAGGCCGGCAGCAAGAACACCACCAGCAGTAGGAACGCGACGACGATGCCCACCAGCGCGAGCAGCCCCCGCCAGCGCGCCACGGCGACGATCACCACCGCGAACGCGATGGCCAGGCCGGCCAACGGCCAACCCCGTTCGAAGTCGTAGAACGCATAGCTGGTGGCGCCGTGGTCGTCGACCTGCCGGACCAGCCGGATCCGATCTCCCGCCGCGAACTTCGGCTGACCTGGACCGGGGGAGGACTCCAGCAGTGTGTTGGCTCCAGCATTAGGCCCGGAATCGATGGCCACCACGGTCAAAATGCACTGTCCCGCGCCCGGGGGAGCAGGCTGGGGCGCGGTGGTGAGCACCTGACTGGCCGATGGACTGCCGCAGTTGCCCAGTCCGCTGGACAGCACGTGGCCGGCCTGGGTATTCACGGCGCCACCGGTCGCGTTCTGAAACGGCATTGGGATGTCGACTTGCTGCCGGCTGGGCCACAGCAGGATGGCACCGGCGACCACGGCCACACCGATCGCGACCAGCAATCCGACCACGATCCTGGCGGGCAGCGGATCAACGGGGCTCGGGCCTGCCGCCGTGCCGTGCGAGTGTGAGTGCGTCACCCGGTCCACCGTAGAGGCGGGTGCCTGTGCGCTTACTGGCGATAGCTGACCAGGAAGTTTCCCAGCCGGTCGATCGCGGCTGCCAGGTCGCGGGCCCACGGCAGCGTCACGATGCGCAGATGATCCGGTGCCGGCCAGTTGAACCCGGTGCCCTGGGTGACGAGGATCTTTTCCGACAACAGCAGGTCGAGGACGAGCTGTTCGTCGTCGGTGATGTCATAGACCTCGGGATCCAGCCGGGGGAATACATACAGCGCGCCCTCGGGTTTGACGCAGGACACCCCGGGGATCTCGTTGAGTTTCTGCCAGGCGACGTCGCGCTGCTCCAGCAAGCGGCCACCGGGAAGGACCAGGTCTTCGATGCTCTGGTGGCCGCCGAGGGCGACCTGGATGGCATGCTGTGCGGGCACGTTGGGGCACAGTCGCATGTTTGCCAGCAGGCCGATTCCCTCGATGAAGCTGCTGGCATGCTCCTTGGGTCCGGTGATCGCCAGCCAGCCGGCCCGGTAGCCGGCGACCCGGTAGGCCTTCGACAGGCCGTTGAACGTCAGGCACAGCAGGTCGGGCGCCAGGGTGGCCACATTGATGTGCTTGGCGTCGTCGTAGAGGATCTTGTCGTAGATCTCGTCGGCGAGCAGCAGCAGTTGGTGGCGGCGTGCCAGCTCGACCATCCGGGTGAGGACCTCGCGGCTGTAGACCGCGCCGGTCGGGTTGTTCGGGTTGATGACGACCAGCGCCTTGGTGCGCGTGGTGATCTTGGACTCCAGGTCGGCGATGTCTGGCTGCCAGCCTTGGGTCTCGTCGCACAGGTAGTGCACGGGCGTGCCGCCGGCCAGCGAGGTCGACGCCGTCCACAGCGGGTAGTCCGGCGACGGCATCAACACCTCGTCGCCGTTGTCGAGCAAGGCCTGCAACGTCATGGTGATCAGCTCGGAGCACCCATTGCCGAGGTAGACGTCCTCGACGTCGAAACGGGGGAAGCCCTCCACCAGCTCGTAGCGGGTGACCACCGCCCGGCGCGCGGGCAGGATGCCCTGCGAGTCGGAGTACCCCTGGGCGTACGGCAGCGCCTGGATCATGTCGCGCATGATCACGTCGGGCGCCTCGAAGCCGAACGGCGCCGGGTTGCCGATATTCAGCTTGAGGATGCGGTGCCCCTCGGCCTCCAGCCGTGCGGCATGTTGGTGTACCGGGCCGCGGATCTCGTACAGAACGTCCTGAAGTTTGGACGACTGCGCGAAAGTACGCTGCCGGTGGTGAGCGGAGGCGGCATGGAGGGGCAGCTGGTGAGTGGTCACCTCACCAATGGTGCCATCACTGTCCACTGAAATTTGCTGTCAGCGCCAAATCCTCGTCTCAGCGCTTGCCCGGGGGGCGTGCGCCGCGCGCAATGCTCAGCCCTTTGACGGGCGGGGTCGACGGTGCCTGGGCGCCGTCGGTTTGCTTTGCCGGCTCCGGTTGAGCCTTGGGCTCCGGCGCGGCTCCCGGTTGCTGCTCGGGGGGCCGGGACGCGGTGCCCTGAGATTCGGTCGCCTCGGTCTCGGTTGCCTTGGCGCCGGCGGCCGGGGCTTTCGGCGCCGCCTTCTTCGCTCCCGGCCGCTTGGCGCCGGCGGCGATACCCAGACCTTTCACCGGGGCCGCGGGCACCTTGGCTTCGGTCTTGGCTTCGGGCGTCGCATCGGGAGTCGGTTCGGGGGCCGGTGCCTCGGTCGCCTTGGCGGCCGGAGCCGCCTTCTTGGCGCCGGGCCGTTTCGCGCCGCCGGCGATGCCCAGCCCCTTGGCCGGTGCAGCAGGAGCGGTCGAGGCTGCCGGCTCGGCCGTCGCCTCGGTGGCCGGCTCGGCCGGTGCCTCGGTCGCCTTGGCGGCCGGAGCCGCCTTCTTGGCGCCGGGCCGTTTCGCGCCGCCGGCGATGCCCAGCCCCTTGGCCGGTGCAGCAGGAGCGGTCGAGGCTGCCGGCTCGGCCGTCGCCTCGGTGGCCGGCTCGGCCGGTGCCTCGGTCGCCTTGGCGGCCGGAGCCGCCTTCTTGGCGCCGGGCCGTTTCGCGCCGCCGGCGATGCCCAGCCCCTTGGCGGGCACCGCGGCCTTAGTGGGCTGCTCCGGCTCGGCGGCCTGGGTGGGCGCCTCGGGCTCGGCCGGGGCCTCGACGGGCGCGCTCGGTGCCGCTATCGAAGCCTTGGGCGTTTGGGCGGCCCGCTTCTCGGCCTCCTTCGCCGCCGTACCCTTTTCCGGCAGCGTCGCCTTGTCGTACTCGAGCGAACCGAGCAGCACCTGGGCCACGTCGAGCACCTCGACGCCGCTGCGACCGGCCTCTTCCTGCCGGTCGTTGACACCGTCGGTGACCATGACCCGGCAGAACGGACAGCCGGTGGCGATGGTGGCCGCCCCGGTGGCCAGCGCCTCGTCGACGCGCTCGTGGTTGATCCGCTTGCCGATGTGCTCTTCCATCCACATACGCGCACCACCCGCGCCGCAGCAGAAGCTGCGTTCGGCGTAGCGCGGCATCTCGGTCAGTTTGGCCCCGGAGGCCTCGATCAGTTCTCGCGGTGCCTCGTAGACCTTGTTGTGCCGGCCCAGGTAGCACGGGTCGTGATAGGTGATGTCTTGCGACACCGGAGTCACCGGCACCAGCTTGTTGTCCCGGATCAGCCGGTTGAGCAGCTGGGTGTGGTGCAACACCGTGTAATTCGAGCCCAGCTGCCGGTATTCACGGCCCAGGGTGTTGAAGCAGTGCGGGCAGGTGACCACGATCTTGCGGTCGACGGTCTCGACGCCCTCGAACACCCCGTCCAGCGTCTCGACGGCCTGCTGCGCCAGTTGCTGGAACAAGAACTCGTTGCCCGAGCGGCGCGCGGAATCGCCGTTGCAGGTCTCCCCGGTGCCCAGCACCAAGTACTTCACCCCGGCGATGGCCAGCAGCTCGGCGACGGCCTTGGTGGTCTTCTTGGCCTTGTCGTCGTAGGCGCCGGCGCAGCCAACCCAGAACAGGTACTCGAAGCTGTCGAAGCTCTCGACGTCTTCGCCGTAGACCGGGACGTCGAAGTCCACCTCGTCGATCCAGTTGGTGCGGTCGGAGGCGTTCTGGCCCCAGGGGTTTGCCTTGGCCTCCAGATTCTTGAACAGCACCGACAGTTCCGAGGGGAACTCCGACTCCATCATCACCTGGTAACGGCGCATATCGACGATGTGATCGACGTGCTCGATGTCCACCGGGCATTGTTCGACGCAGGCGCCGCAGGTCACGCAGGACCACAGCACGTCGGGGTCGATCACCCCGCCCTGCTCGAGGGTGCCCACCAGCGGGCGGGTGGCCTGCTCTGGCCCCGAGCCCATGACGCGCCCAAAGCCCGACTCGGGGACATGGTCGGCCTCGAAGCGCTTCTCGTCGGCCAGTTCCTCGCCGAGCCCACCCTCCGGGGTGTTCTCGATCGGCGGCTCCTTGTCACCCAGGATGTAGGGCGCCTTGGCCATCCAGTGGTCGCGCAGGTCCATGATGACGAGCTTGGGGGACAGCGGCTTACCGGTGTTCCAGGCCGGGCACTGCGACTGGCAGCGGCCGCACTCGGTGCAGGTGGCGAAGTCGAGCATGCCCTTCCAGCTGAAGTCTTCGATCTTGCCGCGGCCGAATGTGGCGTCGTCCGGCGGGTTTTCGAAGTCGATCGGCTTGCCGTCGGACTGGATCGGCAACAGCGGGCCGAGCGCGTCGGGCAGCCGCTTGAAGATGACATTGATCGGCGCCGTGAAGATGTGCAGGTGCTTGGAGTGCAGCACCAGGATCAGGAACGCCAGCATCACCGCGATGTGCAGTAGCAGCGCCGTCGTCTCGATGTATTCGTTGGCGGGCTGGCCGAGCGGGCGCAGAATCGCGCCGAACAGGTGCGAAAGGAAGGCCGGCTTGCCGTAGGGCAGCGTGCCGTTGTTGACCGCGGATCCGCGGACCAGCACATAGGTCCAGATGACGTTGAAGATCATGAACAGCACCATCCAGGCGCCGCCGGTGTGCGATCCGTAGAACCGCGAGGCGCGGCCGTAGTCTTGCGGCTCGCTGCGAAGCCGGATGATGGCGAAGGTGGTGATGCCGACGAAGACGGCGGTTGCGAAGAAGTCCTGCAGGAAGCCCAGCGCGTCCCACCGGCCGATGATCGGGATGTGGAAGTTGGACTGGAACAGCAGCCCGTAGGCCTCGATGTAGACCGTGAGCAGGACGAAGAATCCCCACATGGTGAAGAAGTGCGCCAGGCCGGGAAGCGACCATTTGAGCAGGCGGCGCTGCCCGAAGACTTCGGCGATCTCGGTCCAGACGCGCCTGCCTGGGTCGTTGGTGTGTCCGGGCGCTGGCTGTCCCGAGCTGACCAGCCTGAACAAGAACAGGACCCGCCGTCCAGCGAGCGCCAGCACGATCAGCGTCATGCCCATGCCCACGGTCAGTCTGATGAGCATTTGCGTCGTCACCGAAGGTCTCCCCAATGCATTAGTTCAGCCTGAAATTTCTCGATTAGCCCTGCTCATAGTTACATCTCCGCGACTTACGATGCGAGAAAGGCTGCCCTAACTTGCAGTTGGCCCGGCGCCGCCAGCGGCACCGGGTCAGTGCCCAAATGGCGGTTGAATCGGTGGCGGCAGCGGTCTGATGCGCGTGGTCGTCGGCGCGGCGGTCGTGGTCACTTGCGATGTCGTGGTCGGCGCGGCGGTCGTGGTGGTCGGCGGGGGCGTCGTGGTCGTGGTGGTCGGCGGCGGGGCGGTCGTGGTGGTGGCCGGCTCCGTGGACGGCGGGGGCGGCGCCGGCACGACCGTCACGGTGGTGCTGTTGTCCGGCCCGGTGATGGTCACGGTTTGCGACGTTTGGGGCGGTGCCGGTTCGTTCGGCGGTGTGGTGTTGACCGGGTTGGACTTGGGGCGTCCGAGGGTGATCGCCAACAAGATGGCCACCAGCACTGCCGCGGCTGCGCCGGCTACGCCCAACACCAGCGCCGTGCGTTTGTACCACGGCAGTCCGCCCTGCTCTGGGGCGTACCGGTTGCCGGCCGCGTCGTCGAAGTCCCTTGCCTCGCTGGCGTACTCGCCGGTGGCGTCACGCCCGACGTAGGGCACCGGTTCCCCGGCGCCGTCAGCGTCTTCTGACCACGCCAGCGCGCTTTCCGCTTCGGCGCCCGGGGCGGCCCACCCGGCTTGGGTGACTATTTCGGTCGGCGCTTCCACGACGGCGGCCGCGGCAGTCGGGGCGCCGGCCGACGTTTGCTGTGCGCCCAGCAACGCCGCGCCGACGGCGGCGCTGAACGCGGGCTGCGGTGTGGTGTGCACGGGTACGCCGAAGCGCTCCGACAGCCGTGCGGTGAGCAACGGGATGCTGGCGCCGCCTCCCACAGCCGCGACAGCAGCCAGCCTGGATTGCGGAATCCCGTTGCGCCGCAACGTATCTTCCAGGTCCGCGAGGAATCGGTCCACCGGTTCGGAGATGAGTTGCTCGAACTCGGCGCGCGACAGCCTGACCTCATCGCCGGGAGCCTTGGTCACGGTGGTGACGGCGGCCGTCGACAGCTGCTCCTTGGCGCGCCGGCATTCGGCGAGCAGCCTGGTCTGTGAGCCGATCCGGGTGGTGCTGCCCATGTCGGCGGTGGTGTTATCGGAGGCCTGCACTTGACTGAGGATGCGCTGATCGATCGCGTCGCCGGAGAAATCGGTGTAGCGCGCCGACTGCCCGATGCGGGAGAAGTTGGACCGGGCGTCCATCAGCGTGATACTGGTGCCGCTGGCACCGAAATCGCACAGCGCGACAACGCCTTCGGTGGGGAATCCCGGTTTGCCGCGCAGCGCCGAGAGCGCGGCGGCGGCGTCGGAAACCAACGTCGGAGCCACCCCGCCGCGCGCCAGATCCGGCTGAGCGAAGAATTCTTCACGCAGCGCGGCCAACTGAGCGTCAGACCAGTATGCGGGCACCGCGATGGTGACGGGTGTGCCGTAGCCGACGGTGCGTGCCAGGGCTTCGATCGCCTCGACCGTCAATACCTCGCCGAGGTACTTTGTCCCGTCGGCCGCCACCAAGGGGGCTCGGTCACCGACTCGCTCGACGAATCCGCGCAGCACGATCCCGGGCTCGGTCAGGTTGGGGTTCTCTTCGGGCAGGCCGACTTCGGTGGGTCGGTGCTCGAACAGGGTCAGCACGGAACTGCGGGCCACCGGAACGCCCCCGGCGCGGGCCGCCACCAGGTTGGCCGCCCCAATCGACAGTCCGAGCGACTCGCTCATATCCCGCACCCCTCCGTCGCTTGTCTCACCCGCATCACGGCAGCCGTTACCGCAGTTCGGGCGGGACCGTGATCACCGTCGGCACCTCCGGGATGGTGATCACCGACGGCAGCTGCGGCAAGTGATGCCGATGCGTTGGCTCCTGCTGCGTTGACTGGTGCGTTGGCTGCTGTGACGGCTGCTGAGGGGGTGCCTCGACCGCGCTACTGGTCGACGGCGTCGTGGTCGTGGTCGGCGCCGGCGTCGTCGTCGTGGTCGTGCTGGTGGTGCTGGGCGTGCTGGTTGACGGGGTGTGGCTGGTGCTGGGTTCGCCGTGAATCAGCTGGAGGATGCCGTAGATGATCAGTGCGATCAGGATGATGACGAGTACCAGCCACCCGGTGAGCATCACGGGCTCGCGGTACCAGGGGGTGGGCTCGATTTCCTGGTCGAGCGAGTCCAGCGTTTCGGCCTGCTCGAACTGATCGGTCGGGTTTGGCGGAGGTGCACCTGGGGACGCTTGTCCACCCCTGCCGTAGTCGGCATGTTGGGTCGCCTGGTTGTGGAAGTCGTCCCGTGGGCCGTTGGGTGCCACGGCACCGATGGTACTGACACCGCCCGCCACGACGCTCCGTCGGCCGCCGACCTGATGGTGCTGTCCGATCACTTGGTGACCAACCGCTCATGGCGCGCTACGTGAACTGAACTTTTGTGTCGGGAGTGTGCGGTAGTGGCGGTACGGCTCTTCGGGACTGTCGTGTGGGTCGTGTGGCACGGAATTGCCACCAAACTCTAAGTTCTAGCGCAGGCCGCCGGAGGCGAGATCATCATCTCCGAGCGTGTCGCCGACGGTCTACCGGCCCCAGTCGGAACACGTGTGCAACTCACACTTAAAGGCAAGCGGGAGCCGCAAACCGCATACCGCGCAAGCCTATGAGCCTCGGGAGCAACGGCAGCCATCCCAAAGATCGCCCAGCCCGCACGATGTCCTCGGCGACCAGACCTACGAATCGCTCGCCCGCAAGGGCAAGACGATGACCACCGCCGCCAAGGCCACCTACGCCTATCACCAAATCGACCGGGCCCGCCTAGACCAAGCCCATGCTGGCCGCGGTGCGGCGGATCGGCGCGCTATGTGTCGACTGCTGCGCTTCCCACCGTGGCCCAGTTCGGGTGCCCGGCTATGCGCGCTTGCGAAGGCTCACCGGCGCGCCCGGCGCCATGGCCCGGGCGGCCCATCCGGCGGCAGCCGCAGAGAGGACGTGCCAGGCGCCGTGGTACTGCCACAGGCTGTCGGGGCGGCACAGCGGCGAGCCGGAGCGTCCCGCCGCGTAGGCGGCCAGTCCGAGCGCGAAGACCCCCGCCGGTTTAGCCCAGGCCGACCACCGCCGCCGGCGCCCACTCCGGGCCAGGCCGACCGCGTACACCGCTGCCGCGGCGACGATGGGCCAGTCATGGGCGAGCTTCGCCCACGACGGCTGGGGGCCGTGGAAGGCGAAGCTGCCCGCCCCGACCGCCACCAGCGCAACTCCGGCAGCCCCAGCCAGCGGCGCCCTGGTCCGCGCCGCCCAGGACAGTACGGCCAGCCCGGCGGCGACGTAGGCCAGGCTGGTGACGGCTAGGACGGGCTGCGCCAGCGCGCCGACTACGGCACGCTCGCAGTCCGAGTGACCGAAACTGGCGGGAGCGGTCATGACCTGCATGGCGATCCACCGTAACGCGCGCGCCGGCGGACAGATGGTTTGTGCCGGGGGCTCATGGCTGTGCCGGCCCGGTATTTTTCGCTAATCGGCGCCCACCGAGCCCGAGACAAGCGGACAATCATCGTGGCGTGTGCAACGGTCTCCATTGACCGGAGGGGTCCGACGAACAGCTGCACTGCCGACTCGTGCACCTCGCCAGATCGGTTCAGACCGAGCGCTGCCGAATAGGGTTACCCAGGAAAGGGGTCGATATGTCAGATCAGAACATCGAGGTCGTCAAGCGGGGTTACGAAGCCTTCTCGGCTGGGGACGTCGAGACGGTGATGAGCCAGTTCGACGACAACCTCGAGTGGGTTCACCCGGGGGAAAGCTCGATCAGCGGTATCTATCGCGGCAAGGGCGAATTCGGCGAATACCTCGCGCGGTTGGCGGAGAAGGCAGTCGCGGTCAGGACGCTGAGCTTTATGGCCGGTGGCGACATGGTCATCGCGTTCACCGAGGTGACGGCCGGCAACGAAATGGGTGAAGACGCAGACGTGTACTGGCTGCGCGACGGCAAGATCGTACGGGCGCAGCTTTACACCGACACCGCAATGATGGAGCGCGTGTTCGGCCGGAAGCAGGTCGCCGCCGGCTGACGGACTCGAAGCCGCACCTGTACGACTCGCTCGCCC
>Ga0335071_10005449_pt1 | contig 13203 bp, 18 predicted proteins | sample Lox_Sample_15_FD_206724 | JGI IMG/M metagenome (GOLD analysis project Ga0335071, IMG submission 206724) | Soil microbial communities from Loxahatchee National Wildlife Refuge, Florida, United States - Lox_Sample_1.5 | ecosystem: Environmental > Terrestrial > Soil > Wetlands | place: USA...
TGAAAGCGGAGGACTGCTTGCCCCTGCCCTGGGTCACATGGCAGCCGACCTGACAATCCTTCTGGCGATCTATCGGATATTTATTTCATGAGCATCTTTGTGTTGAAACTGATCCTGGCCCCGGTCATTCTGGGCGGTGCAAGTCTCGCCGGACGGCGCTGGGGGCCGGCCGTCAGCGGCTGGCTGGTGGGGTTGCCGCTCACTTCGGGCCCGGTCATATTCTTCCTGGCGCTAAGCAACGGCGCAAGGTTTGCAACTTCCGCCATCAACGGCACTGTGAGCGGGGGGTTCTCGCTGGTTGCTTTTTGCCTGGTCTACGCCTGGCTGGCGCTTCGATTCGACTGGCGCGTGGCCCTCACCGGAAGCATGCTGGCCTATTTCGGAATCGTCCTTCTGATGCAGAACATCATTATTCCATTCACACCGTTGATGATCGCTGTGACATTGACAATTCTGCTTGGCCTGCCATTGATGCCCAGGAATGGAGCCATGCAGATCAACGATGTGCAGCCGGGACGATGGGACATTCCATCACGCATATTAATCGGGACGAGTTTCATCATCCTGTTGACCGAGCTGGCACCCCTGCTCGGCTCCCGCTTGACCGGCTTGCTGGCAACCATTCCGCTTTATACTGCGATCCTGACCGTCTTCGAGCATCGTTTAAATGGACCCCTGGGCGCGGCGCACATTTTGCGCGGCCTGCTGTTCGGACTATTCGGCTTCGCGGGCTTCTTCCTGGCCTTGTCGCTGCTGCTCGAGAGATCAGGAATTACAATTGGATTTCTGGCGGCGGTGGCGGCCGCCCTCGTCATCCAGGGTCTCACGTTTTTGATCCTGCAAAAAGACCATGATGGAAAGGAACCTGTTTCATGAACAATACGACGGATGTCATTATCATCGGCGCGGGGGTGCACGGCGCAAGCCTTGCCTTTCATCTGGCGCGGCGCGGGGTGAAAGTGACCCTGCTCGAAAAAACATTTGTTGCAGCAGGCGCGACCGGCAGGTCCAGCGGACTGGTCCGCATGCATTACGATGTGAAGCAGGATTCGGAACTGGCCTGGGTCTCGTTCCAATATTTTCGCAACTGGAGGGAGATGGTCGGGGGGGACACTTCGCTCAGTGCAGGGTGCGGCTTTACCAGAACCGGTTTCATCCAACTGGTGGGACAGGAGGATGTCCAGCACCTTAAAGCCAATGTCAAAATGCACCAGCGGCTGGGCATCCCGGTGCTGCTCATCAAAGCCGATGATGTGAAGCGGCTGGCGCCATCATTTGCCACGGATGATATCGAGTATGCGGCCTATGAGCCAGAATCCGGATATGCCATGCCGAGCGACACGGCCAATGCCCTGATCCATGCGGCGCGTGACAGGGGCACACAACTGGTTCAGGACTGCGAGGTCACGGAGATCATCGCCAGCAACGGAAAGGTCAGAGGTGTGCAAACCACGCAGGGGCCATTCGATGCACCGGTCGTCGTCAACGCGGCAGGCGCATGGGCGGACAAAATGAACAAGATGGCCGGGTTGAATTTTCCATATGACACCTGGCGTCACGATACGATGTTCGTAATGCGCCCAAAGCAAATCATCAACCATCCAACCGTCATCGATTTTGCGAATGAAATGTATTTTCGACCGGAAGGAAACCTGACCCTGGTCGGCCTCGAAGATGGGAACCCGCTTGGAGAATCTCCGGATAACGATACCGATCATGCCAGACAAGGGTTCGTGGAACGCGGCATCGACCGAATCTGCAGACGAATTCCTGCGATGGAAAACGGCGGCCTGCACTCCGCTCACGGCGGATACGACGGTATCACGCCGGACCAGCACCCCATGCTGGGCGCGGCGGGCCCGGACGGCTTTTATCTCGATTGCGGATTCAGCGGCACCGGATTCAAGACCGCCCCTGCAGTCGGGTTGTGCATGTCGGAATTGATCCTGGATGGAAAATCAAAGACGGTTGACCTTTCGATCTATTCACCCATGCGGTTTGCAGCCGGAAAACCAATCGTCGGCAGGCACCCCTACAGCAGCATATGGAAATGACAGACGGAATGGTTTTCAAAAAAGCCGGATTCCCATGCGCGTTCCTGATCGTGTGCACCGCAATCACATTAATGGCTTGCAGCACCGAAGGCAAGGCCGTTGTCACACCGACCCCGGACCGGTCACCGGAAATCCGCACCGGCATGGAAAAATACAATCAATGCTTCTCTCAAATGAATGCGGACTGCATGGCATCGCTTTTCGCACCCAACGGCGAAATCTATGCCACCGGCCTGCTGCAGGCCAGCGGGCCCGGGGCGGTGAAGGGTTATTTGGACCAGGCTTTCAATTCAGCCCTTCTCGATTCGCTGTCCGCCACCATCGACTCGACCGTCATCAATGGAGATGTGGCCGTGGTACGCGGCACATACGATGAAAAGACGAGCGACTCGTCCGGCAAGAACAATGAAACAAAATTACTATACACAGCGGAATGGATTGCCCAATCGGACGGTCAGTGGCTGTTAAGCCGCATCAGCACCATTCCGTCACCCCCAACCCAGACAGGTACACCATGAATATTCTGATCACAGGCGGCGCGGGATATATCGGCTCGGCAACCGCGCAAGCACTACTCGACGCCGGGCATTCGGTCACGGTTTATGATTCGCTGGTGACCGGTCACCGCCAGGCGGTGCCGGAAAAGGCACACTTTATTCACGCCTCGCTGGATGACCGGGATTCGTTGAACAAAGCCCTCACATCCAACAAGATTGAGGCCGTCATGCACTTTGCGGCCTTCATCGAGGCAGGCGAGTCGATGAAGGACCCCGGCCGTTTCTTTCAAAACAACTTTTCCAATTCATTGGGCCTGATCGAATCGGCGACACGGGCCGGCATCCGGAAGTTCGTCTTTTCGTCCACCGCCGCAGTGTATGTTTCGAGCGACCGGCCCCTCACCGAGGATTCTCCGCTTGGCCCGACCAACGTCTATGGTCAGACCAAGTTGATGACCGAGCAAGCGCTGGAGTGGTACCGCCAGATCCATGGGCTGTATTTTGCAGCGCTGCGATATTTCAATGCCTGCGGGGCGCTCCCCGGGCGCGGGGAAGCGCATCAACCAGAATCACATTTGATTCCCCTGGTGCTGCGTGTCGCACTCGGACAACGTGAATCCGCGACCATCTTCGGCACCGATTACCCGACGCCCGACGGCACATGCATCCGCGATTACATTCACATTGCAGACCTGGTCTCGGCGCATTTACTGGCACTGAAGGCATTGGAGAAGAAGGATAAACTGACCTACAATCTTGGAAGCGGCAAGGGCTATTCCGTCCGCGAAGTGATCGAGACCGCCCGCAAAGTCACCGGTCGTCCCATCCAGGCCGTTGAGGCTGCCCGCCGAAGCGGCGATTCGGCCCGCCTGGTCGCCTCCTCCGAAAGGATCCGACGGGAACTGGGCTGGAAGCCGCAGCATGATGACCTGACCGACATCATCGCCAGTGCCTGGGAATGGCATCGGACTCATCCAAAAGGATATGAAGAATGACATTTATTGTTGTCTTGATCGGCTGGGTTTTTTCGCTGTGCCTGCATGAATTCTCGCACGCCCTGGTCGCCTATTTGGGCGGCGATACCACGGTGAAGGACAAGGGCTATCTCACGTTCAATCCGCTCAAATACACCCACCCCCTTTATTCACTGCTGTTTCCGCTGCTGTTCCTGGTGATCGGCGGGATCGGCCTCCCCGGCGGCGCGGTGTACATCGAAACCTGGAGACTGCGAAGCCGCAATTGGAGAAGCGCAGTTTCACTGGCGGGACCCACCGCGAATTTGGTGCTTGCGATGATCCTTGGAATCATCCTGCGCTTCGCCCACCCCGCCCCGAACGGAATCTGGCCCGGACTGGCATTCCTGGCATTCCTGCAAATCTCCGCCGTTGTCTTTAATCTCATCCCGCTTCCGCCGTTCGATGGATATGGTGTGCTCGAACCTTATCTTCCGGGCGAGGTTCAAATGCGAATGGCCGGGACGCGCGGCATGCTGTCAATCTTTCTCTTTCTGATATTAATTTATGTGCCGATTGTCGGAAATCTATTCTGGGGTTTGATCGGTTACCTGGCGCAATTTGTCGGCGTGCCGCTGGACCTGGCTTCCCTGGGGTTCAACCTCTTTCGGTTCTGGGGGTGAACATGAATGAACACACCCCGCATCTGGTCATCGTGGGTGCAGGCTTCGGCGGGCTGAAGGCCGCCCAGAGTCTGGCCCATGCACCGATCCGCATCACGCTGATCGACAGGCAAAACTACCATCTCTTCCAACCCCTGCTCTACCAGGTTGCGATTGCCGGACTGGTCCCGTCGCAAATCGCTTATCCGTTGCGGACGATCTTCCGCCGCCAGAAAAACCTGACATTCCAAATGGGGGAAGTGAACGGGATTGACTTCGAGAGCCGTTACGTCAAGCTGGACGGCTCAGTGATTGCCTATGATTACCTGATCATCGCAACCGGAGGGGAGACCAATTTCTTTGGAATTTCATCCGTCAAACAAAACGCCTTTGAATTGAAAAACATCGAGAGCGCGGTTGCGACGCGCAACCACCTGTTGAAATCGTTCGAGGTCGCCGGCCATGAAGCAGATCCCGGGAAACGCCGCGCCCTGCTGACCTTTGTGATCGTCGGTGCGGGCCCCACCGGCGTGGAAACCGCCGGGGCGTTGGCGGAATTGATCAGGCACGTGATCAAGAAGGATTACCCCCACATGGACCTGAACGAGGTGCGCGTGATCCTGCTCGAGGCCGGTCAAAGCGTGATGCCCGCCTACCCCGAAGGGCTTCGCCAAGCCACCTTCGACCTGTTGCGCAGCAAGCATGTCGAGATCATGTTGAATTCAAAACTGACGGATTACAACGGCGGGCATATCACCCTGGGCGATGGCAGGCGGATTGATACACATACCCTGATCTGGACCGCCGGGGTGCGCGCCTCCGATCTGGCGGATCAACTCGGAGCCGAACGGACCGCTTCAAGCCGGATCGTGACCGAAGCGACCCTGCAGCTGCCGAACCACCCCGAGGTTTTCGTCATCGGGGATTCAGCCCACTTCGTCGACAGGAACAACCAGCCCCTCCCGATGCTCGCAACGGTCGCACAACAACAGGGAGGATCGGTCGCAGGGAATTTACGAAGGATGCTGGAAGGCGGGAAACCCCAGCCATTTCAATACAAAGACCCGGGCCTGCTGGCAACCATCGGGCGCAATGCGGCTGTGGCGCGCATCTGGGGATTATCGTTCAGCGGATTCATCGCCTGGGTGATCTGGGTCGTCCTGCACATCTACCGCATCATCGGTTTCCGCAACCGGCTGGTGGTGCTGATCAATTGGGCCTGGGATTATTTCTTCTACGATAACCAGGTGAGGTTGATCACCAGGGAGTAGGGTCGGATCGTCGAAGATATTCGAAGAGTGCGGTCCACCCTACAAAGCTAATTCCCGGTAAACAAGCCATTGACCTTTGCGTTCATCCACATTCTTCAATCATGACTTTTAGGCTATTGGTCTTTTACAGAGTAGAAGATAACATTTGCGCCAGTCTAAAGAGAACCAATTGTTCATCAATTCTCATAAGAAATAAGGATATAAAATGCAAAAAGAAAAACCCACTGGCGTAACCCTGTTCGTGATATGGTCCTTCCTTGCAGGAATCGTTTCAATTTTAAGCGGGCAAGATGCATTCCGTAATAATATAAGGGCATTAGGCGAGGCGCTGGCAGACCCACAGATGGGCCTGGATACTTCCTTATATCAGACCTGCATACTTATTGGCGCTATCTTGCTTGCCGGAGGATTGGCCTATTGTATTGGTGCAGTTGGCTTATCCAATGGACAAGAATGGGGTCGTAAAATTAACATTTTTGCAGGGATCGCGATTTCTATAGGGTGGATTGGTATTGCCGCATACCCATTTATGTTTTCAGATCCCCAAAGTTCCATGATTTTGTTAATTACATCTGTCCCTGTATTTCTCTTATTTATCATGCTCCCGATTCTCTTGATTATCTATTTGCGAGCCAAGGAAGTTCGGGAATACTGCTCAGTTGCACAAAATTGAGGTTAGAAGGCAATGAAGATTTGATCCGCCCTGCTGAGCCAAATCAAAATTATGCTTCACCATCATCTGAAGTAATACGGGCAATGGCAGTAAATACATCCAATGATTTGACGGATCAAATAACCCCCATCAAGCCATTGCATGTATCCGGTCTTGAGGATGAGGAACAGAGGGTACTGGAACTTGTGGCAAGAGGCTTGTCAATTCCAGATATCGCCCGGCAGTTAGGTTCTACAGCCGTCCACGCAAGCTTAGTTAATTCCAATATACAAAAAAATTCGGAGTTGGAAATCAAAAGGATATGATCTCGCAGGCGAAGCAACAAGGTTATCTAAAGAACAACATGTAAGGGTACGGGTATGTTTCAATTATTGCAAATCACTTGGCGATGGCGATATATATAAATTTAAATTGGCCAGCAATAACAATGGTCAGGCTTGCGAAAGCACAAACTATTCCCCATGATCCGCCTTGCTATAAGCTAGTTACATTTCTACCACGCTAATTCCCTATATATAAACCATTGACCTTTGCGGTCGTCAATATTCTTCATGGCGCGGTCATAATACAAATCGAAGATTTGGCCTGTGTCAGCGCGCACACGGAAGAAGAATCTGCCCACGTTCAATGAGCCTCGTCCGGATGCAACCTCGGCATGGGCCGGACGCATGTTGACCGCCATCTTGCCGCGCCGTGTGAAATCGCTCCAGGAGGAAAGCATTTCAGTCACGCGATAAGTCCTGCCTTCCCAGATAAACCCATCCGGACAATCGGGGGTCTTTTCGCGTACCGGCGGCTTGTCAAAGATGACTTCGATGGCTCGGTCGAGAAAGTGCACCGGGCGCGGCTCGGGCATATTCAACGGTATTTTCTTTCCAAATAATTCTTGAGCGCAATCGCGTTGTTGTGTTCTTCATCCCTAGCGGCATAAAGCAGGGTCAAAGTGCCGGCGCGCGCCTTTTGAATCAATATATCGGCCAACTCCGAATTTTTCTCCAGCTCCTTGAAATACATTTCCTGGAATTCCTCCCATTGGTCTACATCGTGATGGAACCTCCGGCGCAATTCGTTGCTCGGGGCGATGTCCTTCATCCATTCGTCGAGTTCGAGCGAGGCCCTGGACATGCCGCGCGGCCAGAGTCGGTCCACGAGCACACGATAGCCATCCCCGGGGGACGGCGGATCATATACCCGCTTAATGATCACGGTCATGGTTAATCCCTGTCTGCTTCCAAATGAAAGTGGTGCAGGAAGCGGTGAAAGATCGGCGCCGCCAGCACGCCCATGGCGGCAATGAAGACCACGCCCGAGAACAACGCATAGAAGGAAGCGAACAACTTCCCTGCCGTGGTCTGCAACGGATTGACCGGCCCCATGCCGCCCAAAATCATGGAGGCATTCAACAAGGCATCGATCCAGGATAAGCCTTCGAGGAAATGATAACCGAGCACGCCGATGCCCAGCGCGACCAGGATCATCATCGCACCGATGAGTCCGTTGTATGCAAGGCGGCGGGCAAAATCCTTCCGGCTCGCCAATGGCTGTTTACGATGCTCGTACATTCAACCTCCCTGATTATATTTCCAATCCCAAAACCAATAGGCCAGGCCCTTATGCTCACCCCACTTCTCAAATCGCTTTTCGACTTGTTTGGACGTGACCGGTTTGCCCCGGTACCACTCGTGCGAAACCATTTTCAAGGCCCACGAGTCAATCGGGATGAAGTCGTGCCGTCCAAGGATCACCAGCAGGTTTGCGGCGGCATACGGGCCCACACCCTTGATCTTCATCAACTCCTTGCGAAGTTCCAACGTCGGCAGGGAGGATGTCTTGAATGCCTCAACATCCAGTTCGCCGGAGGCAACCCGGGCGGCCAACTCATGCAAGGCCGGTGCACGGTACCCGACACGCACCTTTTCTCTCAGGACGGCGGGGGACGAGGCGGCGATTCTTTCCGGTGTGGGAAAAGCCTTTTGATCAGAATCCGGTATGGCATCTCCGAACGATGCGATGAGGTTGAGGTCCATGCGCTTGGTCACTCCCCATAAGGTATTCGTGGTCAGGATCGTCTTGACCACATCTTCGAAGAAGGTCGGCGAGCGAAGCACGCGTCCGCGTGCCAGTTTCTCCGCCTTGCGAAGTTTCGGCTCCCTGCGGGCCACCTTGTAGAACGAAGAAAAGTCCTGGTCCAGCCCGAACATCCAGGCGGCTTTTTCCCGGACTTCATTTTGTTCGGCTTTATCGAGTGAATCGGTCCAGACCCTGATGCCCTTCGATATCTCCGAGATCTGATATTCGACCACCCGTCCGGTGGCAAGCCGGTCGGTATAAAAGAGCTGTTTCTTGGTTTCATCGAAACGAAACGGAGCCAGCTGCACCCAGCCATGCGATTGGACGACGGAAAGGAAATTGAACGGGGGGCGGGCAGATAATGTGAGGTTCACGAATATCTCCGGATTGCCTTATCTTAGCACAAATGTGCGAAAGTTCAAATATTCGGCAAATTCACCGTTAAGGACGCCAGGATCGCAAAGATTTTCGCTTATATTAATGATTGCCTTTTTCGTTTAAATTTGTAAAACCGGCGGCTGAGAATTCGCCTGTCCGAACTCATTTCCTCATTCGAGAAAGTCTCACCACAGAGTCACCGAGCTCACTGAGAAGACAAATAAAGTGTCCTGCAATCTTTGCCCGTACTCCCGGTTCGCCAGCACTCCTTTCAACCGGTGTAACATACAGGCTGCCTATGGCAGATCGAACATATTTCCATTCGAATTTACATACTTCCCCTCTGCCCAGCACCTTACAACTTCATGTGCACTACGAGTGAGGGATATAGCTTGGATATAGATACGATATAGACAGGATATAGATACATCGGAAGACGGGCGTGAAGAAAACAGCTCAAGAAGGAAGGAGCTGGAAGGTTGCCATGGCTGGAATCAGCTTTTATCCGATTTGGGAAAGAGCAGGAATTCAGTGAAGATCACGCTCAGCATGATCAAGGCAAAGGCATCCAGGGGCAGGGTCAGACCCCACCAGCGCGGCAGGGCTGTGAGCAAGGCCAGCGTTGTGACGCCTGCCAGGCCTTCGCACGCCTTGAAAGTCTGGTTGGCCGGTTCATCGAATGGGGCATGGATAAGCCGCCATAATATTCCGCCCGCGGAAACAAGCACGATACTGCCGATCATGATGGCAACCAGCGAGTGAATGCCATTCAGGTGAAAAAGATTGAAGACCAGGATTCCGCAATAGCCGTGACCGGGGTCGAGATCACCGTAACGCCCTTGAATCACGTTCACCAAAATCAACCTGCCGAAGACCAAATCCGAATCGTTGACAGGCCATTGAACGATCCGGGTTTCATGCGGGGCAAGTGCCAGGGGGGTGCCCAGGCGTTGCATTCCCCCGGCGCTGCTGACCTCTGCGGTGATCAAAGGGGCTGCCGGTTCATCCAATCTGTTCGTGATCGTTGCAGTCACCGTGCCCGACTCGGAGGGTGAAAGTACGAGCGGGCAGTTTAAGTTCAAGCCTCCGGCGTTTATTTGACTCCCATAAACGCCTGCCTCCACTTCGGCCCACAGGATGCCACCCGAAAGGAACAATTGCCATAAGACCCCCGCCAGGAAGAACAGGATGGCAAGCAGGGATAAGAGCTTTAATCTCACACAGGATATTGTAGTTGAATTATGGTCTGGGGAACAGGAGAAAAGGAACCGGCCTAAGTACGCAAGGCTATATTCACCAACACCAGCCTTGCGATGCGAAAGTAATCGGCCGATTTCATAAAGATGGACCTGTCCAGTCTCCCGGCATTGAAAACAACTTCCTCATTCTTCTGAATGAGAGGATCGGCAAGCGGAATAAGCTGCTCGTTGAACGAAAAAGGCGGGATCGCACCGATGACACACCCGGTCAGCGCCTCGGCCTTGTCACGCGCCGCCATTGCGGCGCTGGATGCATTGAAATGGTGTTTGATCCCCTCGAAATTCACACGGCAATCAGCGGGAATGTTCGCAAGGCAGTAAATATTTTCCTTTTTGTCCATCCGAACCTGCACCACCATGGACTTGATGGCCTGCTCAAGACGGTTGCCGCGTATCCTGGCCACCCACTCCGAACGCCCCTCCGGCTCATGCTCCACCACCCGATAGGCTGCGCCTTCGCGGTCGAGGAGTTCGCACAATTTGCGGTGAACATCCATCGACTCGTTATTCATGGCATATATTTAGCCATTGCCATTTGTACTTCAGCGACAAATTCATTCACCTTTGGCAGATCCGCCTGATCAAACGGCGTCATTATGATGGTGGCATTCGACGTATTCGAGGCCTTCAAGGAATAGTTTCCCTTTCGATCCACCAGAATCTCGATGCTCTTGATATGCCCAAGGTGATGGCGTTCGTTGTGCTCCAGCCCGAAAACATCCAGCACCTCGCCGTCGAAAACCAGGATCTGGTTGAAGCTGATGGGATTTGAAAAACCGACCTTGATCATCCTGCCTCCTTGATGATAAATTTCTCAGGGAAATCAAACATCCTGTATCGCCTTCTTCAAAGCCACATACGACTGATCCAAGGCTTCCTGCTCCTGCACAAGCAAAGGGCTCTCCGCCGGTTTGCCGGCATTGACCCATAGATCCGAATACAGCATGCCTTGTGCGCGCAGATGCGCCGCTGCCCGAACCTGTTCAGGTGCAACGCCATATGCTTCGGCGTATAAGTTCGTCAAGACATCCACCAATTCTTGATTCTCTGCATTGCCGAACAATTTGCGATGCACGCTCCACCAGTTGACTTCAAGCCTGGCGGCGCGCCTCACATCGAACTCTTCATGGTGCACATCCTTGATGAACTGATAGAAGCGTTGGATATAGGCTTCCGCTTTGGGAATATCGTTATCGGGAAATGGCGCAAAGGCAATCTCACCACGGGCAACCAGATACGCGCCATAGACCGCCTGCCAGAACGAAAGCCCGAAAGACTCCCTGACCAGTCCGATCGAGACACGCAAAAGTCTCGGCCAGTCTTTCCGATAGTAAGCGACGTAATTTTCCTTTTCATAATGCGCCACTTTGCGCGGGTCGAAACGGTGCATGGGGCTGTCGGGTTTCATCTCCACTCCTTCGAATGACCCTTAAAGAATCAACGCTTCCGGTTCGCCCACCACAACAAACCGGCACCGATCACGATCAAAATGCCGCCGTTGATGGCCCATTGGATTTGGCCGGTCATGAAACTGCCCGGCAGGACGTTGATGCCCTGAAGAAACCAGACGACGCCCGGGATGATCAATATGACACCAATAACATTCAATGCAATTTTCATTTCTCACTCCATACATCTAAAATATTATTTTGAAGGAACCAATCTCCAGAACAAAATGCCCGCAAGCAATGCCAGTGCCGCGCCGAAGTAGAACGGTGCGGACGCACCAAATCCCGTCCAGGCACCTACGCCCTGCCACAACAGGCCTGCGATCACGGAAGCCGGCAATACCGTGATGCCGATTGCGGCGTTATAAAGTCCATAGGCCGCACCGCGGCGCTCCATCGGGACGAAGTCGGCGACCAGCGCCCGGCCCACCCCGTCCGTCGCGGCATAATAGATCCCATACAGGGCATAAAGCACCCACACCTGCCAGCCCGCCTTCGATAAAGCCAGCCCAAGATAAACCAGCCCGTAGGCAATCCAGCCGCCGATGATCAGTCTGCGGCGGCCGATCGTATCCGACCACGACCCAAGCGGACCCGATAACGCGGCATAGATGAAGTTGAAGGTCATCAACATCAACATAATCTGGACGATATCAAGTCCCCGGTTCTGACCCAGCAGGATGATGAAGGAATCCGATGAGTTGCCCAGCGTGAACAGCAGGACCACGAACAGGAAAAGCTTGAAGCGCGCATCCAGCCCCCCGAGCGACGGAAGAGCCTGGCTGCGTTTGGTCTTCATTGGCACTTCCCTTGCCATGCCGATCAGCACCGCCACCCCCAACACGGCCGGGATGAAACTCATCAACACCGCAATTTGGAACGTATGCCGTGTCAGGTCCAGGCCGTTCGATTCGGTCAACCAGACGATCAACGCGGCAAAACCAAGTCCGAGAAAGGCACCGGCCGTATCGCCGGCGCGGTGAACCCCGAAGGCAAGCCCGCGTTGTTTCTCATCGATGCTGTCTGCCACCAGCGCATCGCGCGGCGCAGTGCGGATTCCTTTTCCAAGTCGGTCCGAGAAGCGGACCCCGAGCACCCACTCCCAGGTAGTCGCAATGAATAGAAACGGCTTGGAAATGGTCGAAAGCGCATAACCGGCCACCGCCAGCCATTTGCGCCGGCCGAGCTGATCGGAAAGCGAGCCGGTATAAACCTTCATCAGGCTGGCGGTGGTTTCGGCGATGCCGTCGATCAATCCGATGATCGCCGTGCCGACCCCCAGCACATTGGCCAGATACAGCGGGACGAGATTGAAGATCATCTCCGACGAAACGTCTGTGAAGAAGGATGCCAGCGTGACTGCCCAGATGTTGCGCGGCAGGCTCCGGAGCGATGATTTTGGCTCTGCGTTTTCCATGGTCTCCTTTGAACGAAGGCAATAAAAAAGAAGTGGAAGGAAATTGCATCCTTCCCACTTCCGGGTTACAAGCCTATTCCTCCCCGCCTTCATCAGCCGCCGCGGAGGGTTGTTCGATCTTGATCACTTCGCCGTGCATGTTGATGACGATTTTGAATCCAAGCATCCCCAGATAGGCTCGCCCTTCCTCGGGAATGCCCTGTTGCATCAGCGCTTCGAATTGCTGGCCCATATTCTTGAGTTGATTCTCGATGGCGGCTTTGGTGAAGACGTCCTCCTGCCCCAGCATCTTCGCCGCCTGTTCCGAGATCAGGCCTTCGCTGCCCTTCATCATGTCCTGCATGTGCTGCAACACCTGGCGGTCCACCTGCTCTGCAGGAATGTGACGACGGAAGCCCGCGTCATTCGCAACATAGAAAGGTTCATCACCCACCATGGTGGTTTCAACCGCGCGATCGTTCTCGTCCACGACCAGACCGGCAAACATGGCTTGATTTGGCATGATTAATCCTTATGAACTT
>Ga0335071_10005451_pt1 | contig 13202 bp, 8 predicted proteins | sample Lox_Sample_15_FD_206724 | JGI IMG/M metagenome (GOLD analysis project Ga0335071, IMG submission 206724) | Soil microbial communities from Loxahatchee National Wildlife Refuge, Florida, United States - Lox_Sample_1.5 | ecosystem: Environmental > Terrestrial > Soil > Wetlands | place: USA: Florida...
GAAGTATCTTCTGCCGATGACGGTGGCGCTGGCGATGTATATCTCGGTGATGATCGGCGGCGGCATGCTCTATATCGACGACAAGGCGCGGGGCGTGCATGAGGGCTACCTGGTGACGCCGATAACGAAACTAGAGCTGGTTTTCGGGCTGAATATAGCCGGGGCCATCAAGGCGACGCTGGCAGGAATCTCGATCGGAGTGATCGGGTCGCTGATGTCGGGCCTGGGCATTGTTTTTCATCCGATGGTGGTTCTGCAGATGCTCTGCCTGATTGTCGCGAGTTCGATTGCGTTCAACGGCATGATGTTTCTGCTGATGGTGCGGGTCGACGATCCGCTGGTGCCGCGCGCGATGTTTGGCGTGCTCAACACGCTGCTCCTGTATCCATCAGGAGCGATGTATCCTACGTCGTCGTTTCCCAAGTGGATGCAGGCGATGACGATTGTGGATCCGTTCACTTATGTGATTCACGGGTTCAAGTCCGTTCTTCTCAAGGACGGCGGGTGGGTGGCCATCTGGTACGACCTGCTGTTTCTGACGGCCTTCGGCCTGGCCACGCTGTTTCTCGCCACGCCGCTGTTCAAGCGGACGCTGTAAGGGCAGGGGGCGAGGGAGCAAGGGGACGAGGGGACAAGAGGACGAAGATGTTCCGACGCCGTGTTCGCTGATTTCTTCAGCCCGCCGAGCCGGCGCCGCTGAGATCTATTTCCAGACGACGCGCTCAGACGTCGAGCCGGTTTGAGGCTGCCACGCGGCCGTACCAGTATCCCGAATCCTTGATGGTGCGCTTCTGGCTGCGATAGTCCACGTAGGTCAGGCCGTAGCGTTCGGTCTGGCCGTCGGCCCATTCAAAGTTATCGAGCAGGCTCCAGGCATGGAAGGAGCGAACGCGAGCGCCGTCGGCGATGGCCTGGGCGAGTTCAGCCAGTTCGTCGCGGAAGAAATTGATACGACGCGTGTCGGGAACACTCCCGTTGCTCTTATCGTACGGCGCGTCGAGGTAGCCGCAGCCGCTTTCGGTGATTTCGATGACGGGGTGGTTGTATTCGCGCGTGATCTGCATGACGAGGTCATAGATACCGCGCGGCCAGACCTCAAGCCCCGACTCGGTGAGCGGACCCTCGGTGGGCATAGCGGCGCGAAAGAGAGTCAAGGGGTCGCGCGCGCCACCGGAGTCGGACTCGATTTCGGTTCCTCCGAAGCTGCCGCCACCGGAGGCGTGTGCGTTGCTCGCGTCGGAGACCACGCGGCGCGTGTAGTAATGGAAACCAACCCAGTCGAGGGGCGCGAGCATGATCTTGTCGTCGCCGGACCGGTATCCCATGCGCTCGTACGGAACCTCGCCGACGAATGCATTGGGGTACTTTCCTTTCATCGCCGCTTCGAGGAAGAAGACGTTGTTCATCAGGTGATAGCGCGTAGTGGCGAGGCGATCGGCCTCGGAATCGGTTTTGGGATAGGCGGGGCACATATCGTATGCGCTCCCGACGGTCGCTTTTGACGAGGCGGCCTTGATCGAACGCAGCGCCTCGCCCTGAGCGAGGGCGACGGTGTGCGCGGCTTTGAGAAAGTCGTCGAAGCTGGTGCGGCACGGAGGAAACGCGCCCGCAGCATATCCCATGTAGGTGAAGGACCAGGGCATGTTGAAGGGAGCCCACACGGTGATCCGGTCGCCGAGATGTTTGGCAAGAATGCCGGCGTAGTCTGCGTAATAACCGGCAAGGTCGCGGTTCGGCCAGCCGCCGCGATCTTCGAGCGCCTGCGGCAGGTCCCAGTGATAGATCGTGCAGAACGGTCTGATGCCGGAGCCAAGAAGCGTATCGACGAGGCGGCTGTAGTAATCGATTCCCTTCGTGTTGGGCTCGCCGGTTCCGGAGGGCTGAATGCGAGGCCATGAGACAGAGAAGCGATAGCTCTTCTGGTGGAGGGTTTTGGCAATGGCAATGTCTTCCGCGTAGCGATGGTACTGGTCGCAGGCAACATCGCCTGTGGTGGCTCCCTTTACCTTGCCGGGAGTGTGCGTGAAGCGGTCCCAGATCGATTCGCCTTTGCCGTCCTGGTTCCAGGCGCCCTCAACCTGGTACGCCGCCGTGGCTGTACCCCAGAGAAAATCGTCGGGGAAGCGCGCTTTTGCGATCGCGGAGGAAGGAATGGATCCCGGCATTTGGGTGGCTGCGGCCGCGACGGCATCGTTGTAGACAAGCGCTGCACCCGCCACAGACAGAGAATCGGTAACGAACTGACGGCGGTTCATAGTTTTCCTCCGGAGTCTGATTCATCGTATGCGGTTGGGCGGGCTGCCGCAAAACATGGCAAGTGCATGCTGCTCAGAGCCATTTCCGACTGCGGTTTGTCCAAGGAGCAGGCGCCGTCCCTACGGGACTCCGGTGTCCATCTTCGGAATCCGCATTCCCCACGCTGAAGCGCGGGGCTAACAAACTCTGCGCCTACGGCGCGCTGGACGGTGCGGCTGTAACGGTTTTTCAAGGAAGCTTTGAAGTGGCAGCCCTGGCAATTCGTGGGTCTTCGAAGGCTTTTTCGGTGGGCTGAGCAGTCGTCTACTGCCGAAAACCCGCGGCTAAAGCCAAAGCTTTTTCTGCGTCGAATTCAGCAGCCTAAAGGCCGCTGCTCCCTCCGGGCCGATTCTTTGTTTTGTACGAGCATGAGCCTGAGGAGCCGCTGCTCTCAACATGACAATCCTGCTTTAGGGAGTTTGCTCGCTGGGCGTGACGTCTGTTCCGCCCTGGCGAAACGCGAATTCGAGCTGCCAGGAACTGGGTGCAGTCTGCGGCGTAAACTTCCACGATTGCGCTGCCTTGAGCGCGAGATTAGCGAAGTACTTGCTCGGTCCCTGGGAGTCGATGGAGGCGTCGGAGACAGAGCCGCTGGGATCGACGTGAACCTGGACGCCGACCCGGATGGTGCCATGAATGGTGGCGCTGGCTTTTGCCGGAACGTCGGGCATCACCTGCTGTGCGACGGCACCCTTGCCAGAGTCCGCATGGGTCGCCTGGGCCGGGGCCGATTGCTCCGCCGGGGCTGGATTTACCGCTGGGGCGGCGGTCGAGGGAGCGGGAGACTGCTGAGTCGCTGGAGTGGGTTCAGCCGTGGGCGGGTTTTCAGAGGCCTGTGGGGCAGGCTGCGACTGCGTGGAACTCGCCGGCGCCGCGGCGGGTTGCGTTTCGGCGGGGGCGGTTGTGGCTGCCTGCTCTTGTGCCTGCGATGTTGGCGTTGCGTGATGCGAATGCAGCATGACGAACGCAAAAGCCGCGACCAAGACCACGGCCGAGCTTGCGAGCACAGCAAGGCGGCGTTTGCGGGCCGGCTGGGCTGGGGGTTGAGTTGAGGATGAGGGAGCTGAGTTGCGATGGGGGATTGCTGCTCCGTTTTCCAGGCAGGCCTTCACTTCATCGAGCGAGCAACGCAACGAGGGGTCGAGGCGCAAGCATTCACGCGCGACGAGCGCGAACGGCTTGGGGACGGACGCGGGAACGATCGGCTCAATTCCACCCGAGCGGTTCCAGACCGGGGGGATCTGTGTGAGCGTCTCGACCAGAGTGACGCCCAGTGACCAGAGATCAGAAGCTGACTCGACCCTGGACTCTGCGCGTTCCGGAGCGTCATAGATATCCATCGATTCCGGGACCACTGCCAACCCAGGCGCACCGCGGACGTTCTCGACGGAGAGCTTCAACTGATCTTCGACAACCATGATGTTGGAGGGCTTGAGCCGGCCATGCACCAAGCCGTTGGCGTGGAGGAAGGTGAGCGCATCGAGAATGGGCCCGAGCATTTCTTTGGTTTCGTCGGGCGTCAAGGCGCGATCGGGAAGAATCTCGGAGAGAACTTCGCCGGCATATTCCGTGACAACGTACAGCACGTCAGTATCGTCGATGCGATCTCTGCCTGTGCCAAGGACGCGGATGAGATGAGGATGATCGAGGTTCGCGGCGCGGGCCCATCCGGCAGCGCAGGACTGCGCACCCGGTGCGTCGGCGGGGAAAAGCTTGATGGCGGCTTTTTGTTCAGGATTCCCGTCGATCTCGCACTGGAAGACGCCGGATCGACCCGCGCTCCCGATCCATTCCCGTAGACGGAATCCCGAGCCGACGACCTGTCCAAGCCAATCTTTACGAATTGCCTCATTGTTCATGGCCAACGTAACCCCCCAAAGGCGCGCAGGAACCTGAACTAAAAAGGGTGCAGATTGCACCCGGCAACCCAACCATTGTAGGGGATCGGCCTCACTGCAAGTTACTCAAGATGAGGGTTTAGGCACTAAAGGTAACCAATTTGGGTAAGAAATGACCGTCCAGCGAGATCGTCCCCAAGGGATTGCCTGTTGGGGCGCGATTCGGCCGTGAGCGAGCCCTGTCGGGAGGTTATTGCGTTGGCGGTGCGGCCGGGGCTGCACCAGGCTCGGTTTGCTTGCTGAACTCGAAGCTGCACGGACGGCCCAAGATGCCTGCCCCTTCGTCGCGCTTTCCGGTTCCCGTTGTTTCGGTGAACCTGGCCTCGACGTTGTAATCGTACTTATTGCCTTTGAGCTGCGTTACGATGCCGGCCTTGCCCGCCTGCACTGTTCCCTTGGCGTGAAGCTTGGCGCTCCCGTCGGGGTTGATGGGCCCGTCCATGACCATGTATCCCGGTCCGCCTTCCTGTCCATGCTGGCCGTGGTAGGCGCCATTGGTTATTGTGCTGACAAAGGTCCACTTGTAGGCGGGCATATGTTCGCTCGCGTCGCAAGCCATGTTGGTTGTCCAGGTTCCGTCGAACTTAGCCACAGGCGCCTGCGCAATCGCCAGAATCGACACGCTCACAAGCGCGCACCACATTGCGTTCGTTAACTTCATCGGGGACCTCCAGTGGAAGCAGATTATCGGGAGGCGGTGTGGTTGGCAAGGGACCAGCTGCCAGCTACTAGCTGCCAGAACCGGCTGGAGCGGTCGGCTCAGAGGGTTGCGGATCGCGCCAGCAGCCGCGCATTCCCTGGCGGAATTTCTCACGCTCCTCTGGAGTCATCTGTTCCCAGCGCTCCCGATTGCGGCGTCGCCAATTTCCGCCTGGTCCTTTGGGCCCGCCGATTCCCCCAAAGAGAAGCCTGCAGAGGATGATCAGGCCGAAAGCCTGCCAGTAGCCAATGGTCTTCAAGCCGAAGAGGACGGGCATGAGCCAGTTCCAGAGACTCATAACAACCCAGCCGAACAGGGCGAGGAGGCAAATGCCGAGCAAAACGAAGAGGATAAGCTTGAGGATACGTCGAACGGGATTGTGACTCATAGGTTTCTGTCTCCTGATGCGAAGAATTCGTTATAGACATCTTTGAGCCTGCGCCGCAGGTGCGTGACGGCGTAATGCTTCCTTGAAAGCAGCGTGTTGACGCTCACGCCGGTTCGAGCCGAGATTTCCTTGAAGCTGTACCCCTCGATTTCATGCGCGATAAAAACCTCTCGTTGCTCTCCGGGTAGCTCATCGAGAGCATCCGCGATCTCTTCGAGCAGAAGGGATCGCGCATAAGCCTCCGCGGGCCCCGCGTCCGGCGAGGGCAAGGCATCGAACAGGGGCGTGGGGTCGCTCTCGCCGGCGGGCGGGTCGTCGGCAAAGCTCCAGAGCCGTTTCTTACGCAGCAGGTCAACAATGCGGTTGCGTGCCACGCGGTACATCCAGGCGCTCCACTGGGCCACCGGTTCGCCAAGCCGGAGTGCTTCGACGACTTCGAAGAAGACCTCCTGAAGGAGATCTTCGGCATCGGCGTCGTTCGGCACGCGCCTGCGAATGAAGTTCCGCAGCCGGGAGCCTTCGTGGGTCAGGATCTCGGTGATTTTCCGATCTTGCTCGGTCATCAGTGCGACACTCGCCAGGTCGGCCATCAGCTGTGAAGACGAATGGCGGCCGGAAATATTGTAGGTAGGATGGGCCCGGGAAGGAAAAACGGAAGTGGGCCGGTTTAAGAAAACGAGCCTGCGGAGGTTCAACTGGCTGGAAAGAGCGATCCTCAGCGGCTAAAGCCGCGCTCATTTTGCCTCACTTACGGCACGAGTGAACTCGTGCCCTGACACTTCGTGCTTCGTGCGCCGAGTCTGTCGATGGACGCGAAGGGGTGCGGGCGAGGACGCCCGCCCGACAGCCGTTCAGCCATCCCACGGACGAGGACCTGTCTGAGGGGACGCTGTGGGATGCCGGCTACGAAGACCTGTAGTCGGAATCACCGGCAAATCGTGCCCTGACACTTCGTGCTTCGTGCGGCGAGTCTGTCGATGGATGGCGAAGGGGTGCGGGCAGGTTTTTCAGCAAGCTGTGAAGCCGCGCCTCTCGAAACTGCTTCATGCTTTGAGGCAAAGTGTTACGAGTCAGTTCGCCGCCAGGACCTGCTCATAGAAGCGCACGTAGCGCGGCACGACAAGGGAAGCACAGAAGCGCTTTTGCGCTTCTTGCCGAGCAGCATCACGCATGGTCTGCAATCGCGCAGGATGGTCGAGCAGGCTCAAGGCGCCGGCCGCCATGGCGTCGATGTCGCCCACGGGAAACAGCAAGCCTGTCACCCCATCATCGATCAGTTCGGGGACGCCGCCGACTCGGGTGGCGATCGACGGCACCTTGCAGGCCATCGCTTCAAGTGCTGCGAGGCCGAAAGATTCGAGCTCGCTGGGCATCAGCAGAAGGTCGGCGAGAGCCAGCAGCTCATTAACCCGGTCCTGCTTGCCGAGAAAATGGACCCGCAGTTGAATACCCAGATCGTGCGCGAGGAACTCTGCCGCAGAGCGTTCGGGGCCGTCGCCCACAAGGAGTAGTTGAGCGGGCCGCTCTTTGGCTACGCGGGCAAAGATCCGCACAACATCGGTCACGCGTTTCACGGGACGGAAATTCGAGAGATGGATCAGGATGGATTCATCGGGTGCGGCCAGGTGGCGGCGTTCGCAGGTTTCGGCACGCGCCGCATCGTCGGCGATCGGTTTGTAGACGTCGCAATTGACGAAATTGGTGATGGTCTCGATGGGCCGGGTGATGCCGAACGACTCGATGGTTTTCTCGCGGAGATAATTCGAGATGCTGGTGACCCCATCGCTTTCCTGGATGGCGTAGCGTGTGATGGGCAGGTAGCTGCGGTCGAGACCGACGAGCGTAATGTCGGTTCCATGCAGCGTCGTGACGAAGGGCAGCCGCCGCCCGCGCGCAGCCAGCATCTGGCGAGCCAGTAACGCACTTACCGAATGGGGAATGGCGTAGTGCACGTGCAGCAGGTCGAGGCTGTAGTATTCGGCAACCTCGGCCATGCGCGAGGCCAGGGCAAGGTCATACGGGGGAAACTCGAACAGCGGATAGTTCGAGACGGGGACTTCGTGATAGAAGATGCCTTCATCGCGCCCGCTGAGCCGGAAGGGCTGCGAATAGCTGATGAAGTGGACCTCGTGTCCCAGTGCCGCCAGCTCGATGCCCAATTCGGTGGCGACGACGCCAGAACCGCCGTATGTGGGGTAGCAAGTAATGCCGATGCGCATGATGCGGCGTCTCAATCCCTTCTGCTTCTGAGACATCCTACAGGATTTGCCTGGCGCCGGCCTGGCAGGCAGTCTTCGATGGGCAGCGGTTGATGGACGGTTCGTGACCGCCGATAGAAGGGGTGTGAAGGCAGTGCCAGCGGCAAATCCCGGATGTCGTGAGGGGACATGCCGTTCTCTTGTGGCTGCGTGTCCACCGGTCGGCCCCGAAACCGGTGCGGGTGCGTCGGAGACGCGACCGGTTGACCCGTGCGAGCCGGCGAGGAGCAGCGAACAGGACCGGATGAGCGAGAGCGAGGCCTGGTTTCAAGCTCTTTTCGAAGGGGTAGAAACGGGTATCTTCGTCATAGACCCAGAGACGCACACCCTGGTGAATGCGAACTCGGTTGCTGCGGAGATGGTTGGCATCCCGCGTCAAGAACTCCTTGGAAGCCTCTGTCACAAATTTGTCTGTCCGGCAGAGAAGGGTCGCTGTCCCGTAACCGACCTTGGGCAGACGGTCGACAACTCCGAGCGAGTGCTGACCGCAAACGGAAATCGGCGCGCCATCATCAAGACAGTTCGCAGAGTGGAGGTTTCGGGGCGCAGCCAGCTTCTGGAGAGTTTCGTCGACATTACCGAGCTTAAGCGCACGGAAGCTTTACTGCGCGAGAGCGAGGATCGATTTCGCACCGCATTCGAAGGCGCTCCCTATGGAATGTGCATGACCGCACCGAGCGGGCGTTTCATGCATGCCAACGCCGCGCTATGCTCGATCCTGGGCTATTCAGAGCAGGAGTTGCTGGCGGGGGCCTGGCAGGAGATTACTTATCCCGAAGATCTGGAGCGTTCGCGGCAGGCGGGGATTCAGTTGAATCGGCCGGGCGCGACGACGCTGGAACTGGAAAAGCGTTACATCCACAAGAACGGAAGCGTTATATGGGCGCGGGCGAAGATCTCCCCTGCGAACCCGACGTCGAGCGGACCTTCTTACTTCATCACCCAGATTGAAGACATCACCCAGCGCAGACAGGCAGACGAAGCCAAGGCATTCCTTGCCACACTCGTGGAGTCGTCGCCGGATGCGATCGTCGGAAAGTCGCTGGACGGAAGGATACTCAGCTGGAACCGTGGCGCACAGGAGCTGTACGGCTACACAGCCAAGGAGATGATCGGCAAGCCGATCGCGTTATTGGTTCCTCCCGAGCGCATGAACGAGGTGCAGCAAGGTCTGCGTGCAGCCGGACGCGACGGGCTTGTGATTCGGTACGAGACAGAAAGAGTGCGCAAGGACGGGATGCATATTGAGGTAGCGCTCACGCTTTCTCCGGTTCGCGACGTGGCCGGCGAAATTACCAGTATTGCGACCATCGCATACGACATTACCGAGCGAAGGCTCAGAGAGGAGCAGACGCATCTGCAGTCTGCGGCGCTCAATTCCACGGTGAACGGTATGGTTATTTGCGATCGCAGAGGGCGGATCCTATGGGTGAATCCTGCTTTCTCGCAGTTGACTGGGTACGCGGCCGAGGAAGTCGTGGACAAGACTCCGCGATTGCTCAAGTCGGGAGTTCAGGGGGAGGCTCTTTATCAGCATCTCTGGTCGACCATTCTCCACGGAGACACCTGGCAAGGCGAGATGGTGAATCGCCGGAAAGACGGTAGTCTTTACGATGAGGAGTTGACGGTTACCCCGGTCCGCTCGGGCGATGGAGCGATCCATCACTTTGTTGCTGTGATGCAGGACATCACCGAGCGAAAGCGCGCCCAGGAGGCTCTGCGCGAGAACGAAGAGCGCTACCGGGAACTCTTTGAGAATGCATCGGAGACCATATTCACTACAGATCTCGAAGGGCGGTTCACCTCGATGAACCTGGCAGCGCAGCAGACATTCGGATGCTCGCAGGAGGAGGCCGCAGAGCTGGACGTCTGGCGCGTGACGGTTCCGGAATCCTGGCAGGTTCTCAGGGATCTGGGCAAGGCGATGCTTGCCGGTACAGTGCAGCGGCCGTCGGAGATTGAAGTGACGGCGAAAAATGGGAGGCGCGTGAAGCTGGAGATCAAGCCGCGTCTCATTCGTCGTGGCGGTGAGACGGTGGGGATTCAGGTCATCGCTCGCGACGTCACCGGGCGGGATCTGGCCGAGGTAGAGCTGCGGCAAGCGCAAAAGCTGGAATCGGTGGGACGTCTGGCATCGGGAATCGCCCACGAAATCAACACTCCCATCCAATTTGTCGGCGACAATACACGGTTTCTGCAAGACGCTTTTCACTCGCTCAAGGCCGTCTTCGACAAGATGCGCGAACTTCGCGATGCTGTTTCGTCGGGATCAGTTCCAGCCAAGCTTCTGGAAGAAGTGCGGCGGGTCGAGGAGGAGTCGGAGTGCACCTACCTGCTTGAAGAGGCTCCGAGGGCTATCGAGCAAAGCCTCGAGGGAGTGGACCGAATCGCGACGATCGTGCGCGCGTTGAAGGAGTTTGCTCATCCTGAAGACACAGAGATGGCGCCGGCCGACCTGAACAAAGCCTTGATAAGCACGATCACTGTTGCGCGGAATGAGTGGAAGTATGTAGCGGAGATCGAAACAGATTTTGGAGAGCTGCCGTCGGTGGTTTGCAATGTCGGCGACCTGAATCAGGTGTTTCTGAATCTGCTGGTGAATGCAGCTCACGCGATCTCCGATGTGGTGAAGAGTGGCGAGAAGGGACGAATCAGCGTTCGTTCAGCTGTGGAGGACGGCAAGATTCACATCAGCATCGCCGATACAGGCTCAGGAATACCCGAGAGCATCCGTGGCAAGATCTTCGACCCATTTTTCACGACAAAGGAAGTGGGGCGAGGCACGGGCCAGGGGCTGGCCATCGCGCGATCGGTCGTAGTGGATCGCCACAAAGGAACCTTGACATTTGAAACCGAAGTGACCAAAGGAACTACATTCCACATTTACCTGCCGCTATCACCGGAGCGGACTGCCACGGAAATCGGAGGCGATTCGCACGTGTTTCAAGGATGGCGTTAGCCTTGAAAAGTAGATGTCTCAGCGGCTAAAGCCGTGCTCTTTCAAAACCACTTTTGGAAATGCGCGGCGGGACGTTGCGCGGAGGATAGCCTGGGCCCGTTCATCAGGTGGTCCGGCCCAGCTCGGCGAAAGAGATCAATTGAATTGCCGGGAACTCCTTGATTACGTGCAGAGCCTGGCGCTCAATCTCGCGCGAAGCTCGCAACCGCGTGCGTACACGATCGAGGTCAGCATCGTTGTAACCGGGATGAGTCACGAGTTCCCACGTCCCCTCAGGCATCTGTCGAAGCAAAGAGCGCACCGTAGCCGCGTCAAGGACACCAGTTCCAGCAACGGCGATCGTTCCGTCGGTGGTTGCGAACCCTTCTTCGGCGATGATGCGCCGGCAAACGGGCTGGAGCCAGCGTAGCGCTGCCACCTCGGCCATTCTCAGCCAGGGAGCGCGCCTGGCGGCGCCGATGGCCCAATGCGGTTCAAAGGGATTCCTGACCGCGCGGATGCCGCAGGCCCGAGCCGCGCGGAGTACCGCTCGAAGCGCGGCTGGAAACATATGAGCATGCTTGTGTGTATCGACGTGCGTTATCGTCACGCCGCGGCCTTGCAGGAATTCGATCTGTGCGCGGACCTCGGCTTCTATCTCGACGGAGCGGATGCGGCGCGCCAGGAGCCGGGTCACAAATTGTGTGATCGAAGCAGGGAAGTGTCCCGGCTCTTCGACAAGTGTAGGAATCTCCCGCGGCGAAAGGATCGGCTCGCCGTCCACGAGTTGCACATGGCATCCCACGCCTAGCGAAGTGTTTGCCCCGGCCAGCTCGATTGCCTCGTCGGTCGCCATCGCCCGCGCCATCAGCGTTGTGCTGGTGAGAACGGCTGCCCGGTGCAATTCGATGATGGCACGATTGACGCCGGACGTCAGTCCGAAATCGTCGGCGTTGACGATGAGACGAGGCACGTGGTGAGTCTATCAATTTGAGGAGAGCGTGGAGTAAGGGGTTCGGCTGTAGCTCGCGGAGTATGCGTTGCGAGATCTCAAGGCAGCGCACTGTTATCATGAAGACGAGCGCGAAAGAGCGGCGCCGTGGGCGGTTAGCTCAGTTGGTTAGAGCGCCTGCCTTACAAGCAGGAAGTCGGGGGTTCGAGTCCCTCACTGCCCACCAGCATTGCATGCAGCAGCCGCTCGCTGTTCGCTCGCACGGGGTTCCCGACTCGCGTTGAAACTTTTGTCCTCACTGGCAGACTCAGGATTTCGCCGGCGCCGCTCCGACGCGCGCAAGACGCTCAGTTCGAGTCCCTCACTGCCCACCAGCGGATTCAATAGTTTAGTTGAAATTGGTTTTGATCTATGTGTCTGACCGCGGTGGATTTTGCGGGTACGGCGGGTGCGAATGTGCGGGCGAGGACGCCCGCACGACAGCCGGCAGGGATGCCGGCGCTACAAAGGAAACCTTGTCCCTCACTGGCCGCGGCGATTCCATTGAGCAGCTGTTGACTGTTGGCCCGCGATGACGAGGTGCCAAGCGTGCGGGGCTCCTTCGTCTTTCCGTCTGTCGCAGCGGACTCCTGATGTTGCCGGCCCGGCACTGGAACCTCATTCGATCTTCGCCTTCCAGCCACCTTTGCTAAGCTTGTGCCTGCAATCATGATCGAGTTCGTGCCGCCTCTTCTGCGAGCGGCTGCCCGGCCAGGGCGGCACCCAGGTTTTTCTCCCATGACGCTTTCGGAGGAACGGTGTGTACAAGGTAAGTCGTCGCGAGATTCTGAAATCAGGTCTGGCTGTCTCCGCAGGGACACTTCTTCCCGCGGGCGCGCTGCAAACTGCAATCGCAAATCCATCCACGCTGGATGAGACGCCGCTGGCCCCAGGCGTAAGGTCGCCGCGCGAATGCCTCCGGATTGATTCTGACTGGAGATTCGCATTGGGGAATGCCGACGACCCTGAGAAGGATTTTGGTTTTGGCAAGCTCGCTGGGGAGCGCACTTTCGCAAAATCCGGTAGCATCACGCAATCCACTGTCGAGTTTGCCGATGCTTCCTGGCGCGTAGTCGATCTGCCGCACGATTGGGCAGTTGAGCTTCCCATCATCGCTGCAAAAGCGACAGTTGCGCATGGCGCCCGGCCGCTCGGGCGCGAATATCCAGAGACGAGCATCGGCTGGTATCGCAAGAAGTTCGATATTCCGGCTTCGGACGAGGGCCGGCGCATCCAGGTGCAATTTGACGGCGTCTTTCGCGACGCCATGATCTTCGTCAACGGACATTACCTGACAACGAATTTCAGCGGCGATATTCCGTTACTTCTTGATATCACTGACTGGGTCAACTTCGGATCGAGCAACGAGCTGGCGCTTCGAGTGGACGCGACTCTCGGATCGGGATGGTTCTACGAAGGGGCCGGGATTTACCGCCATGTATGGCTCATCAAGACGAATCCAGTTCATCTGGTGCAATGGGGCACCTACGTACGCGCCGAGATAAAGGACTCGATGGCGCAGATCAATTTGGGCTCGGAAGTAAGGAACGACTCAGATCGCGCGCAACAGATCAAGGTTGTCTGGCAGTTGCTTGATTCAAGCCATCACGCTGCGGGCAGCACTGAGTCGCAAGAGTTCAATTTGCCCCCCGGCGAAGTGCATGTCTTTGAGGGACAGACCACGTTGCGAGATCCGTCGCTCTGGAGTGTGGAGAGGCCCAATCTCTATCAGGC
>Ga0335071_10005452_pt1 | contig 13199 bp, 10 predicted proteins | sample Lox_Sample_15_FD_206724 | JGI IMG/M metagenome (GOLD analysis project Ga0335071, IMG submission 206724) | Soil microbial communities from Loxahatchee National Wildlife Refuge, Florida, United States - Lox_Sample_1.5 | ecosystem: Environmental > Terrestrial > Soil > Wetlands | place: USA...
ATGTGCATGTGCAGGGATGTGAGGTCACAGCCGATGTCGCGCCCAGGCCGGTCCGTCGCGAGAAGGGCCAGCGCGAGGTGTTCTGCGGCCTGACCGGCATCGTCTGGTTGCATCGCAAGATCCAGGACGCCTTCTTCCTGGTGGTGGGCTCGCGCACCTGCGCGCATCTGATTCAGTCCGCCGCCGGCGTGATGATCTTCGCAGAGCCCCGATTTGCGACTGCGATCATGGAAGAGAAGGACCTCGCCGGGCTCACCGATGCCAATGACGAATTGGACCGCATCGTGGCTCAGCTGATCGCGCGGCGGCCGGACATCCGGCTGTTGTTTCTGGTCGGCTCCTGTCCGTCCGAGGTCATCAAGCTCGATTTGTCGCGCGCCGCATTGCGGTTGTCGCAGAAGTTTTCCCCAGGGGTCCGCATTCTCAATTACTCCGGCAGTGGAATCGAGACAACATTCACGCAGGGCGAGGATGCCTGTCTCGCCTCGCTCGTTCCCGCGGCCCCCCCGAACGGAACGAGCGAGGACCAATTGCTGATCGTGGGCTCGCTGGCCGACGTGGTCGAGGATCAGTTCCTGCGCCTGTTCGATGCGTTCGGCATCGGCACAGTGCAGTTTCTGCCGCCGCGAAACTCCGCGGCACTTCCTGAGGTCGGACCGAACACCAGATTTCTCCTGGCTCAGCCGTTCCTCGCTGACACGGCGCGCGCGCTGGAAGATCGCGGCGCCGTGCGGTTGGCCGCGCCCTTCCCGCTGGGCGTCGAGGGCACGACGGCTTGGCTGCGTGCGGCGGCCGCCGCGTTCGGTGTCCCGCCCGCACTGTTCGAGACGGTCACACAACCCTATCGCATCAGGGCGGAGCAGGCCTTGGTTCGCTATCGCGATCAACTCGGCGGACGCCGCATCTTTCTGTTCCCGGACTCCCAGCTCGAGATTCCGCTCGCGCGGTTCCTGTCGCGCGAATTGTCGATGCAACTGGTCGAGGTCGGGACACCCTATCTGCACCGCGAGCATCTCGCCGAAGAGCTCAGGCTGCTGCCGGATGACGTCGTGCTGTCGGAAGGGCAGGACGTCGATTTGCAGCTCGACCGCTGCCGCATGGCGCGACCCGATCTTGTGGTCTGCGGCCTTGGACTGGCCAATCCCCTGGAGGCCGAGGGCATGACCACGAAATGGTCGATCGAGCTCGTGTTCACGCCCATCCAAGGCTACGAGCAAGCGGCCGATCTTGCCGGACTGTTCGCGCGCCCCCTGGTGCGCCGCGCAAAGCTGGTGGCCTGATCATGCAGCTCACCGTGTGGACATATGAAGGACCTCCGCACGTCGGCGCGATGCGCGTCGCGACGGGAATGGACGGCCTGCATTATGTGCTGCACGCGCCGCAAGGCGATACCTATGCGGACCTGCTTTTCACGATGATCGAACGCCGCGACCGGCGTCCGCCCGTGACCTACACGACGTTTTCCGCGCGGGATCTTGGCGGCGACACCGCCGAGCTGTTCAGGACCGTGGCCCAGAACGCCTATGATCGCTTCCGGCCGCAGGCGATGATCGTCGGTGCGTCCTGCACCGGGTCGCTGATCCAGGACGACCCGGGCGGTCTGGCGCGTTCGCTCGATCTCCCGATCCCCATTGTGGCCGTCGATCTGCCGGCATATCAGCGCAAGGAAAATTGGGGTGCGGCCGAAACGTTCTATCAACTGGTGCGGGCGCTCGCCGCGCCGTCAGCGCCGGCCCCCGGAACATCGCGTCCGCAGCGTGCTGCCGGAGTCCGTGCTCGCTGCAATCTGCTCGGCCCAACCGCCCTCGGCTTCCGCCATCGCGACGATATCGTCGAGATCGCATCGCTGCTGGCAAAGCTTGACATCGACGTGAACGTCACGGCTCCGATGGGGGCGACACCGGCCGATATTGCGAGATTGGGCGAAGCCGACTTCAATGTTGTGCTCTACCCCGAAATCGCGGGCCAGGCCGCCTCATGGCTGCAGCGGACTTTTGGCCAACCCTTCAGCAAAACCATTCCAATCGGCGTCTCGGCCACGCGCGAGTTCGTCGAAGAGGTCGCAAGGCTCGCTGGTGTCGATGCTTCGGCGACGCTGGCTTCGGCCTCCACACGGTTACCGTGGTACTCGCGTTCGGTCGATTCGACTTATCTCACTGGGAAACGCGTCTTCATCTTTGGCGACGCTACCCATGCCATTGCCGCCGCACGCATTGCATCCGACGAGCTCGGCTTCACCGTCGTCGGCCTCGGCACGTACAGCCGCGAATTCGGCCGCGAAATCCGCAAGGCGGCCAAGCGCTACGACGTCGAACCGCTGATCACCGACGATTATCTGGAAGTCGAAGCCAGGGTCTCAGAGCTACAGCCCGAGTTGGTGCTGGGGACGCAGATGGAGCGTCATATCGCCAAGCGCCTCGGCGTTCCGTGCGCCGTGATCTCGGCGCCGGTGCATGTGCAGGACTTTCCTGCCCGCCACGCGCCGCAGATGGGCTTTGAGGGCGCCAACGTCATCTTCGATACCTGGGTGCATCCGCTGATGATGGGTCTCGAAGAGCACCTGCTGACGATGTTCAAGGATGATTTCGAGTTTAGGGACGGCGCGGTGCCGTCGCATTTGGGGGCGGGGCACGCTGTCCCCGCCGCTTGCGTGCAAGTTCCGCTGGTCGAGCCCGTCGTGGAGGCGCCAGTGGCGTCCGAAATCTCCATCGTCTGGGCGGAAGATGCCGAGAAAGAACTGCACAAAATTCCGTTCTTCGTTCGGGGCAAGGCGCGTCGCAACACGGAACGTTTCGCCAATGAACACGGCGTTGCCACCATAACCGTTGAGACTCTCTACGATGCCAAAGCGCATTACGCCCGCTAACGCGACGCCTCTCCGGGTCGTCGTCGTGACCATGGACAGTCATCTGTCCGGTGCGGCCGCGCGCGCGCAAGCTGTGTTGAGGAGCAATTTCCCGGGATTGGTACTCGCGATTCATTCCGCAGACGAATGGGGCACCGACGCCGCTGCGCTCGGACGCTGCAAGGCCGATATCGCCCGCGGCGACATCGTGATCGCCACCATGCTGTTTCTCGACGATCACGTTCGCGCCGTGATGCCGGCGCTCGTTGCAAGACGCAATGAATGCGACGCCATGATCTGCTGCATGTCGGCGGCCGAGATCGTCAAGCTGACGCGGGTCGGCAAGTTCGACATGAGCGGGGAGGCGCCCGGCGCAATCGCATGGCTCAAGAAGCTGCGCGGCAATCGCAAAGGTAGCCCCGGTGGCAAGGGCGAGATGAAGATGCTTCGGCAATTGCCGAAGTTGCTGCGCTTCATCCCCGGCACCGCTCAGGACATGCGCGCCTATTTCCTGACGTTGCAATACTGGCTGGCCGGCTCGGAGCAGAACATCGCCAACATGATCCGTCTGTTGGTCGACCGGTACGCGGACGGACCGCGCCGCGGCCTGCGCGGCATCGTCAAGGCCGAGGCGCCGGTCGACTATGCCGACATCGGCGTCTATCATCCGCGCCTCAAGGGGCGAATTGGGGACACTGCCGATCGGTTGCCTGTTCTGCCCGGCAACCGCGGCACCGTTGGCCTGCTTCTGCTGCGCTCCTATCTGCTGGCCGGCAACGCCGGTCACTATGACGGCGTCATCGCTGCATTCGAGGCGAAGGGTCTGCGCGTGATCCCTGCCTTTGCCAGCGGCCTCGACCAGCGACCGGCGATCGAACGCTTTTTCATGAAAGATGGCCGCAGTACAGTGGATGCGGTCGTGTCGCTGACCGGTTTCTCGCTGGTCGGTGGTCCCGCCTACAACGACTCCAGGGCGGCCGAGGACATTCTCGCCAAGCTCGACGTACCCTATCTGTCGGCACATCCGGTCGAATTCCAGACGCTCGAGCAATGGGGGGCTTCGGACCGCGGTCTGATGCCGGTGGAGAGCACCATCATGGTGGCGATCCCCGAACTCGACGGCGCTGCCGGACCGATGGTCTATGGCGGTCGCTCCGACGGGGCAGGCGCTCCCTGCACCGGGTGCGAGCGCGCCTGCATTTTCGCTCCAGCCGAGACCGGCGGCGAAATGCACGTGTGCAGCGAACGCGCCGACATGCTGGCGGCGCGCACGGGACGGCTGGTCGCGACGCGCCGCTCCGAACGGCAGGACCGCAAGGTTGCAATCGTTCTGTTCAATTTCCCGCCGAACGCCGGCAACACTGGTACCGCGGCGTTCCTGTCGGTGTTCGAATCCCTGCATCGCACGCTCTCCGCGATGAAGCACGAGGGCTATCACGTCGAGGTGCCCGAAAGCGCCGACGCTTTGCGTGAACGTATCGCGGTTGGCAACGCCGCCCGCTTCGGCGCGGATGCCAACGTCCACGCCAGAATTCCGGCTGGTGATCACGTTCGGAACGAAAAATGGCTACGTCAGATCGAGGCGCAATGGGGCCCGGCGCCCGGCAAGCAGCAGAGCGACGGCGGCTCGATCTTCGTGCTGGGCGAGCGCTTCGGCAACGTCTTCGTCGGGATCCAGCCTGCATTCGGCTATGAAGGCGATCCGATGCGACTGTTGTTCGAGAAGGGATTTGCGCCGACGCATGCCTTCTCGGCTTTCTATCGCTGGCTGCGCGAGGATTTCGGCGCCGGTGCCGTCCTGCATTTCGGAACCCACGGCGCGCTCGAATTCATGCCGGGCAAGCAAGCCGGTCTCTCCGGCGCATGCTGGCCGGACCGGATGATCGGCGACCTGCCGAACCTTTATCTCTATGCTTCGAACAACCCGTCGGAAGGCACGATCGCCAAGCGTCGTTCGGCCGCGACGCTGGTCAGCTATTTGACGCCGCCGGTCGCCCATGCCGGACTCTACAAGGGCTTGGCCGAGCTGAAGGCCTCGATCGAGCGTTGGCGTGGACTTGCTCCGGATGACGATGCGGAGCGCGGCGATCTCGCGACATTGATACAGGCCCAGGCCAGTGCGCTGGAGCTGACCGATGCGGCCCCCGCCTGGGTGGATCCGGCCACGGCCGTCAGCAAATTGTCGGAATCCGTGCTCGAGCTTGAATACACCCTGATCCCGCATGGACTGCATGTCGTTGGTGAAACGCCGTCGCTCGAACAGCGCGTCGAGATGCTGCAAGCAGTGGCGGATGCCTCGCACGGCGCGCGTCCGGACAAATCGATCCTCGAGGCGCTGGTGACGGGCGAGGCGCCCGAAGTATTGGCCGCGAGGGACGACGCCGCGCTGGCGCTTTACAAGGAATTGGGGCGCATCGACCGCATCCTTCAGCAGGATCACGAACTGCCCGCGGTCCTGCACGCGCTGGACGGCAAGTTCACGCGCCCCGCGCCGGGCGGCGATCTCCTGCGCACGCCGGCGATCCTGCCGACCGGGCGCAATCTCCATGGCTTCGATCCGTTCCGTATTCCCAGCGCCTTTGCCGTGCAGGACGGCGCGAGCCAGGCGCAGCGGCTGATCGACAAGCACGTCGGCGAAGGACACGGCATCCCCGAATCCGTAGCGATCGTGCTGTGGGGCACCGATAATCTCAAGAACGAGGGGGCGCCGATAGGCCAGGCGCTGGCCTTGCTCGGGGCAAAGCCACGCTTTGACGGCTATGGCCGGCTGACCGGCGCGGAATTGATCCCGCTCGATCGGCTCAACCGGCCGCGGATCGACGTCCTCATCACCATGTCCGGTATTTTCCGCGATCTGCTGCCGTTGCAGATCAGGCTGCTGGCCGAGGCCTGCTTCCTGGCCGCATCTGCCGATGAACCGGTCGAACAGAATTTCGTTCGCAAGCACGCACTGGCCTACCAAGCCGCAAATCATTGCGATCTGGAGACGGCATCGTTGCGCGTGTTCGGCAATGCCGACGGCGCCTATGGCTCCAACGTCAACCATCTGGTCGAGAACGGCCGCTGGGAGGACGAGGACGAACTCGCCGAGACCTATACCCGCCGCAAGAGCTTTGCCTATGGCCTCAAGGGCCAGCCGGTGCAGCAGACGGCGTTGTTGAAGAACGCGCTCGCCAGTATCGATCTCGCTTACCAAAATCTCGACTCCGTCGAGCTCGGCGTCACGACGGTCGATCACTATTTTGACACGCTGGGCGGTATCAGCCGCGCGGTGCGGCTGGCCAGGGGCGGCCAGTCGGCGCCGGTCTACATCGGCGACCAGAGCCGCGGCGCAGGCACGGTTCGGACGCTGTCGGAGCAGGTCGCGCTGGAGACCCGGACCCGGATGCTCAATCCGAAATGGTATGAGGGCATGCTCAAGCACGGCTATGAGGGCGTTCGCCAGATCGAAGAGCACGTCACCAACACCATGGGCTGGTCGGCGACGACGGGCGAGGTGGCGCCGTGGGTCTACCGGCAGCTGACCGAGACCTTCGTGCTCGATCCCGAGATGCGCGAGCGCCTGGCGTCGCTCAATCCCGTGGCCTCCGCAAAGGTCGCGAACCGGCTGATCGAGGCGCACGAGCGCAAATACTGGTCGCCCGATCCGGAGATGCTCGATGTCCTGCGCAGGGCAGGCGAAGAGCTCGAAGACCGCCTCGAAGGCGTGGGAGTTGCCGCATGAACATTCAGACCAGGCCATCGTCGCTCAAGAGTCCATCCTGCTGCGGCGACGGCGAAGGCAGTGTGCAGGTCCAGCTCGATCCCAAGCTCAAAATCGGCACTGCAAAGGTGTTCTCGGTCTATGGCAAGGGCGGCATCGGCAAGAGCACGACGTCGTCGAATCTGTCGGTCGCGTTCTCGAAGCTAGGCAAGCGCGTACTCCAGATCGGTTGCGATCCCAAGCATGACTCGACCTTCACGCTGACCAAACGCCTCGTTCCGACCGTGATCGACGTGCTGGAATCTGTGAACTTCCACGCCGAAGAACTCCGCCCAGAGGATTTCGTCTTTGAAGGCTATAACGGCGTGATGTGCCTTGAGGCGGGCGGCCCGCCCGCCGGCACCGGCTGCGGCGGCTACGTCGTCGGCCAGACCGTGAAGCTTCTGAAAGAGCACCATCTGCTCGAAGATACGGACGTGGTGATCTTCGACGTGCTCGGCGACGTCGTCTGTGGCGGCTTCGCCGCTCCCTTGCAACACTCCGACCGAGCGCTGGTCGTCGCGGCCAATGACTTCGACTCGATCTTCGCGATGAACCGGATCGTCGCCGCGATCGAGGCCAAGTCGAAGAATTACGGTGTCCGGCTCGGCGGCGTGATCGCCAACCGCAGCAAGGATACCGATCAGATCGATCGCTACAGCGAGCAGGCCGGGTTGAGACGGGTCGCTCATTTCCCCGATCTCGATGTCATCCGCAAAAGCCGCCTGAAGAAATCGACGCTGTTCGAAATGGACGAGACACCGGAACTGAAGGCCGTGACCGATGAGTACATGCGACTTGCCGCCGAGCTCTGGGCCGGAACGATCGAGCCCTTGCCGGGCAAGTCGCTCAAGGACCGTGAAATCTTCGATCTGCTAGGGTTCGACTGATGTCGACTGCAACCTATCTCGAACGGCGTGGCGAGCTTAAGACCTATTTCGACCGGACCGCGGTCGATGCCTGGGCCAAGCTGACGTCGGATGCACCGGTCGGCCGCATCCGAGCAACCGTCCGCGCCGGTCGCGACGAGATGCGCAACACGCTGCTGTCGTGGCTGCCGCAGAACATGATCGGTGCGCGATTGCTCGACGCCGGCTGCGGCACCGGTGCCTTGTCGATCGAAGCCGCGCGGCGCGGCGCCCGCGTGGTCGCGATCGATCTGTCGCCGACGCTGGTGTCGGTGGCTCGCGAGCGCCTGCCGTCCGATCTCGATGGCTCGGCCATCGAATTCCGCTCAGGCGACATGCTCGACCCCAAGCTCGGCAAGTTCGACTTCGTGGTAGCGATGGATTCGCTGATCCATTATAGCCCCGCGGACACCAGCCGGATCGTGGCCGGTCTGGCGGAGCGGACCGCCGAGGCCCTATTGGTGACGTTCGCGCCGAAAACGCCGGCGCTGGCCGTGATGCATGCCGTCGGCAGGCTGTTTCCACGCGGCGACCGCGCACCGGCTATCGAGCCGGTCGCTGAGCACAAATTACGCCGGTTGCTGATCTCGGAGGAAGGCCTAGAGCGTTGGCAGCTCGGCCGCAGCCATCGCGTTGCCAGCGGATTCTACAAGTCGCAAGCCTTGGAGATGATGCCCCGATGACCAGGATATCGTCGACATTGGCAAAGGGCTGGATGCGGCTTGGCACCCGCTTCCTTCCCTTTGCCGACGCGGCAACGAAGGAGCTTCCGCTCGGAAGGTTGCTGCGCCTGTCGCTATTCCAGGTGTCAACCGGCATCTCGATCGTGCTGCTGAACGGCACGCTCAACCGTGTGATGATCGTCGAGCTCGGTGTCTCCACCCTGCTGGTCTCGCTGATGGTGTCGATCCCGCTGGTGTTCGCGCCGTTCCGTGTTCTGATCGGCTTCAAATCCGACAATCATCGCTCGGTGCTGGGCTGGCGCAGGGTGCCCTATATCTGGATGGGGACGCTGATCCAGTTCGGCGGCTTCGCCATCCTGCCGTTTGCGTTGCTGGTGCTGTCAGGCACGGGCGAGTATCCCGCGGTCTACGGACAATTCGGCGCGGCGCTCGCCTTTCTGCTGGTTGGCGCCGGCATGCACACGGCCCAGACGGCCGGCCTCGCGCTCGCCACCGACCTTGCGCCGGCCGATGCGCGGCCACGTGCTGTGGCCTTCCTCTATGTGATGTTGCTGTTCGGGATGGCCGGCAGCGCGCTGATCTTCAGCGAGCTGCTGCGCAACTTCAACGAGATCCGGCTGATCCAGGTGATCCAGGGCGTTGCCGTCACGCAGATGCTGCTCAACATCGCCGCGCTGTGGAAGCAGGAAGCGCGCAATCCGGCGCTGACGTCAGCTTCGCGCGATCGGCCCCAATTCCAGCACTCTTGGGCCAGGTTCCGCAATGCCGGCGGCTCGGTCCGCGTCCTCGTTGCGGTGGCGCTCGGCACCTCAGCATTCTCGATGCAGGATATTCTGCTCGAGCCCTACGGCGCCGAAATCCTCAAGCTGACCGTGGGCCAGACCACGGCGCTCACGGCGTTCTTCGCGCTCGGCACGCTGGCCGGATTTGGCCTGGCCGCAAGGACGCTGGGACGCAACGCCGATCCTTATCGTGTCGCCGGCTTTGGTGCAGTGGCAGGCGTGTTCGCATTCGCCGCGGTGATCTTCGCCGCGCCCATGGGCTCGGTGCTGCTGTTTCGGATCGGCACCGCGTTGATCGGCTTCGGCGGCGGTCTGTTTGCGGCGGGAACGCTCACCGCGGCGATGGCGCTGGCGCGTGACGGTGAAAGCGGGTTGGCGCTGGGCACATGGGGCGCCGTGCAGGCGACCGCGGCCGGTTGCGGCATCGCGCTCGGCGGCGGCATCCGTGATGCGGTGACGTCGCTGGCATCTGGCGGCGCGCTCGGCCGCGCGCTGACCGATCCATCGACGGGATACAGCGTCGTCTACCACATCGAAATTGCACTGTTGTTCGCCACTCTGGTTGCGATCGGCCCGCTCGTGCGCACGGCACGAAACGGATTCTCGCAGCCATCCACGAAGTTTGGCCTGGCGGAATTCCCAGGCTAGTCAACGAGAGGGAGGTCGCCCATGCAGCCCGACGCGTATATGGACCTGGCACAGGTCACGCTTTACGTCTTCTGGATCTTCTTCGCCTGCCTGATCTTCTATCTTCGCCGCGAAGACAAGCGCGAGGGTTATCCGCTCGAATCGACGGGCACCAGCCGCGGGGTCGTGTACGGCTTTCCCCGCATGCCGGATCCCAAGACCTATCTCTTAAGGGACGGGCACGTGGCGACGCTTCCCAACCACAAGAACGACCGTCCCGATGTCGCCCTGGCGCCGATCGCGGTATGGCCGGGCGCGCCGGCAGAGCCGACCGGCAATCCGATGCTCGATGGCGTCGGGCCGGGATCCTATGCCAATCGTGAGGACGTTCCCGAACTGACGACGGACAACATCCCCTGCATCGTTCCGCTACGCGTTGCCGAAGGCACCTATCTCGAATCCCGCGACCCCGATCCGCGCGGCATGCGGGTGAACGGCGCGGACAGCGAATCCGGCGGCATCGTCAGCGACGTCTGGGTCGATCGTGCCGAAGCCCTGATCCGCTATCTCGAGGTCGAGGTCCCGATTATCGGCGGCGTGAAGCGCGTGCTGCTGCCGATGCCCTTCGCCAAGATCGACGGCCGCCGCAGCAGGGTCTGGGTGAACGCCATCCTCGGCAGCCAGTTCGCTGACGTTCCGGCCACGAAGAGTCCGGATCAGGTGACCAAGCTCGAGGAAGATCGCATCGTCGGATATTACGGCGCGGGCACGCTCTACGCCACGTCGGCACGTCAGGAGCCGTGGCTGTGAAACAGGATCACCAACAGTTCAATTCGCAGTTCAAGGAGCTGCCTGCGCCGCTGCCGGTCGGCGAGCGTGTGATCTGGCAGGGCAAGCCCGGCTTCAAGGGTCTGGCGATGCGGTCGTTCCACATCCGCGAGGTCACGATCTATTTCGGCGTCCTGCTGGCGTGGCGGCTTTGGTCGAACTGGTCGCATGGCATGCAAGGACGCGATGCCGTCATTTCGGCGTTGTGGCTGATCGCTCCGGCGATCAGCGCCATCGCGGTGCTGGCCATCCTCGCGTGGCTGTTCCGCCGCGCCGCCTGCTATACGCTCACCAGCAAGCGGGTTTTGTTCCAGTTTGGCGTCGCACTGCCGATGACCATGAACATCCCGCTCAGCAAGATCACCAACGCGGCCTTGAAGATCCATCGCGACGGATCGGGCGACATTCCGCTCGGCGTCTCCGATGAAAAACGGGTGTCGTACCTGCTGCTGTGGCCGCACATCCGGCCTTGGCGGCTGCGCGCGCCGGAGCCGATGCTGTGCGCATTGCCGGACGCCGCGATCGTCGCGGCCCGGCTTTCGGACGCGTTGGGCGGCCAGCCCGCTCCGAAGGCGGACGCGCTTTCGGCCCCCACCAATCGCAATTTGGTCTCGGGCGTAACTGTGAATTCGCCGTCGGCCGCGGCTGCCTGAATGGAGAACGCTCATGAGCCAGGCCATCCAGGAGCCCGTGGTCCCCAAAGGCGGCATCATCGCGGCCGCGGCCCTCGTCCTGTTTTCGCTCGCGACAGTCACGACGGCGCGACTGACGGGGACGGGCGGCGTCCACATGACGCTGCCGGCCGCCGTCGAAAGCCGCGATTTCCAGTTCGAGGACGGCCAGAATGGTGCGGTGCTGGTGTACGACGCCCTCGATCGTCAACTCGTGGACACGCTGGCCCCCGGCAGCAATGGTTTCATTCGCGTCGTGCTGCGTGGGCTCGCTCGGGAACGCAAGCTCGGCTATATCGGCCGGCAGCCGCCATTTCGCCTCACCCGGTTCGTCAACGGCCAGATCACGCTGACGGACACCTCGACCGGCAAGCAGATCGATCTCGACGCCTTCGGATCGACCAACACAGACGCATTTGCGCGGCTTTTCAAGCTGAAGGGAGGCGCATCATGACGATGCTCTGGACGGCATCACGCAAGACGTTCGAGGTGCCCTGCACGATCGAGATCGAGCAGACCTCCGAGACGTTGCACGCTCATGTCGTGCTCGACGGCGACATCGCGATCCAGCCCGGCGACGAGGTCAGGGTTCAAGACGCGCCGACCGGGGTCGCCTTCGGCGAGCGCCTGGTCGTGCGCCGAACCGCGACCGTGGTTCGCGCCGGTCCGCTCGACCGCCTGCTGGCGCGGATCAAGGGATATCTGGAATTGACCGAGCTTTACGAAGTCAGTTTCTCGGACGGGAGGGCAACATGATCCCCATGGAAGGCGGAACCCACGGCAGTCTGCAAACGCGCCCCGGCATCAAGGGCAGCAGCGAGAGCCTCGACAAGGCGCGCGAGGACACGATCCTCAGCCCGCGCTTCTACACCACCGACTACGAGGAGATGGATCGCCTCGATGTCAGCTTGGTGCGCTCTGAATGGAACTCGGTCATCAAGGAGTTGCGCGCCGATCATAACAAGGCGCATTTCGTCAAGACTGACGAATTCAAGAACGACCTGCAATCGCTGCCGCCCGAACTGTGCAAGGAGTTCAAGGATTTCCTGGTCAGCTCGCTCACCGCCGAGTTCTCCGGTTGTGTGCTCTACGCGGAGATCAAGAAGCGGATCAAGAACAAGGATATCCAGGAGCTGTTCAGCTTCATGAGCCGGGACGAGGCCCGTCACGCTGGCTTCATCAACGAGATCCTGAAGGATCACGGCATCGGGGTCGATCTGAGTTTCCTCACCAAGGTGAAGAAGTACACCTATTTCCGTCCCAAGTTCATCTTCTACGCCACCTATTTGTCCGAGAAGATCGGATATGCCCGCTACATCACGATCTACCGGCAGATGGAGCGTCATCCCGAGCGCCAGTTTCATCCGATCTTCCGCTGGTTCGAATTGTGGTGCAACGACGAGTTCCGCCATGGTGAAGCGTTCGCGCTGTTGATGCGCGCCGATCCGTCGCTGCTGCGCGGCCTCAACAAGCTCTGGATCCGGTTCTTCCTCCTCGCCGTGTTCGCCACGATGTATGTGCGTGATCACATGCGCCCCGCCTTCCACGAGGCGCTGGGCATGGATCCCACCGAGTACGATATGCGGGTGTTCCGCATCACCTCCGAGATTTCCAAACAGGTGTTTCCGGTCACGCTGGATATCGAGAACCCGCGCTTCCTCGCCGGCCTCGCGCGTTTGCGGATGATTTCGGAAGGGATCGCGGATGCACGCGAGAAGGACGGCTTGATGTCGAGGGTGAAGCGCGCAGGCCTTGCGGCGCAGGCTGCACTGGCATTCGCGCGGCTGTTCTTGCTGCCGGTGAAGCCGAACACGCTGCCGCGCGAAATCTGCCTGCAACCGGCGTGGTGAGGAGAGGATGTTGATAGCCGCATACACGGTGCCTCCCATCTACGCAGCGTTTGTATGGTGGTTTAGCACCGGCGCCGTGCTTTTGCTGGTGGGACGCTCGGAACGGTTCGGACGGTCGCGAGCGTTCCTCGCACTTGGGTTGCTCGCCGGGTCGCTCGGTGGCCTCGCCCTGACCGCGGGCGATACCAGCATCGGCGGCGCGTATGCGGCCTTCACCTGTACAATCCTGCTATGGGGCGCACAAGAGATCGCCTTTCTCGCGG